>Ga0157376_10000068_pt1 | contig 83824 bp, 68 predicted proteins | sample M45metaG_FD_121801 | JGI IMG/M metagenome (GOLD analysis project Ga0157376, IMG submission 121801) | Miscanthus rhizosphere microbial communities from Kellogg Biological Station, Michigan, USA - M4-5 metaG | ecosystem: Host-associated > Plants > Roots > Rhizosphere > Soil | place: USA: Michigan...
AATGAACCCTTCCATTCTGCCGGTGATGGGTTATACCCTCGAGAGTCATCAACGATCTCCCATAGATTTGAAATTGATGGCGATGTATACCATCAAGCCCTTTCTGAGCCAGGTTTCCGGCGTTTCGGAACTAAGGGTGATCGGCGGCAAGACAAAAGAATATTGGGTGGTGCTTGACGAACAAAAAATGACGAGCCTGGGCATTACACCCGAAAGCCTTACGAATGCATTAAATCAAACCAATTTCATTAGTTCAAACGGGTATATATCCGACTATCGCTTTCTCTACCTCACCCTCACCGATGCAAGTGTTTCAACAAGGGAACAATTGGAAAATATTGTCGTTGCAAACAATGGTAAGCGCATTGTATTGTTAAGAGATATTTCCCAGGTGCAAATCCAGGAGGCCAAGGAATACATCAAAATCAATGCGAACGGTCACGAAGGAATTTTGCTCGCAGTGATCAAGCAACCCAACGCAAATCTTGTAGAATTGTCTGATAAGATGGAGGAGAAAATCTCTGAGCTCAGGAAAATTTTACCAAGGGATGTTTCAGTCCAGCCATATTATATCCAGGCGGATTTTGTAAAGGATTCTATTCATGGCGTATCCGAAAGTTTGTGGATTGGACTGGGCCTGGCCATCATTGTTGCCATTTTATTTCTTCGCTCGTTAAAAGCCAGCTTTGTCATTCTTTTTACCATTCCCGTAACCTTATTTCTCACCCTGATTGTTTTGTTCGCTTCGGGTCAAACGCTCAATATTATGACCCTGGGCGCCATTGCCGCCGCCATCGGTTTGATTATTGATGATGCGATTGTGGTGGTGGAACAAATTCACCGAACACATGAAGAGCATCCCGAAGAAAGCTCATTGGGCCTGGTTGATAAAGCGATAAGGTTTCTATTTCCCGCGATGGTGGGATCCACTTTAAGTACCATCGTTATCTTTCTTCCTTTCTTCCTGATGTCGGGCGTTGCCGGCGCTTATTTCAATGTGATGACGAACACCATGGTGACAACATTGGTGTGCTCATTCTTTGTGACCTGGATTATACTTCCCGTGATCTATCTCCTCCTGACTCGAAGTACGCCGAAGAAAAAAAGTATTCTAAAGCCTGCCCATGCACCGAAATCCCAAAAATGGGTAGGCGGTTTTATCAGGAGGCCATGGATCAGCTTAATCATCATGGCGGTTGCTGTGGCGGCCATTATTTGGACCTTACCAAGACTGGAAACCGGCTTCCTGCCAGAAATGGATGAAGGCAGTATTGTTTTGGACTATGCCTCCCCACCTGGAACCTCTTTAGAAGAGACCGATAGAATTTTGAGAGAAGTGGAAAAGATCATCGTCGCAGACCCCGATGTTGCCGCCTACTCAAGAAGAACGGGTACGGAGATGGGATTCTTCATCACCGAACCTAACACCGGCGACTACCTGATCCAACTCAAAAAGGCCAGGAAAAAAACCACCGAAGAAGTCATTAGTGATATCAGGCAGCAGGTTGAAGCTTCGCAGCCGGGTTTGCGGATCGACTTTGGCCAGGTGATCGGAGACATGCTGGGGGATTTGATGACATCTGTGCAACCGATCGAAATCAGGATCTTTGGAAATGACCAGCCAACCTTACAAAGACTCTCAAAAGATGTTGCATCCATTGTTGAAAAAGTGGAAGGCGCCGCCGATGTTTTTGACGGAATCAAGATCGCGGGTCCTTCAATTGATGTTATTCCCAATAGCGCGACACTGGCACAATTTGGCGTGAGTCCATCCAATTTGCAATACCAATTGCAAACAGGACTTGAAGGCAACCTGGCAGGCTCGGTGTACGACCGGGAACAACTTACCGGCATTCGCCTGATTTATCCAAACAGCAAAAAACTGAGCGTCGCAGAAATCTCCAAGAGCCCTGTCTTTCTTCCCGATGGAAGGCTCAAACCGATTGGTGAATTGGTTGATGTAAAGTTAAATCCCGGTGACGCAGAAATTCAAAGGTTTGACCTCCAGTCCATGGGGGTGGTCACGGCGCGACTTGAAAACCGGGATCTTGGATCGGTAATGAAAGATATTCAAAGCCAGGTTGCACACCAGGTAACACTTCCACCTGGTTATGCCATTGTATACGGCGGTGAATTTGCGAGTCAACAAAAGTCATTTAGTGAATTGTTAACAATTCTTGTGCTGGCCAGCCTGCTGGTATTTATGGTTATACTTTTTCTCTTCAAAGATTTTCCCAGTGCCTTTATCATTCTTTTGATTGCAGTCCTGGGAATAGCAGGAAGCTACCTGGCATTATACCTGACAAATACACCGCTAAATGTGGGAAGCTATACAGGATTAATTATGATCGTAGGTATCATAGGTGAAAACGCCATTTTCACCATGCTTCAATTCCAGGATTCACTAAAGAAGACCGGCCTGGTGGACGAATCGTTGATTTATGCCATTTCTACTCGATTGAGGCCGAAGCTAATGACTGCACTTGGTGCAATTATTGCCCTGTCTCCATTGGCGCTTGGCAAAGGCACGGGAGCCCAATTGCACCAGCCGCTTGCAATTGCAGTCATCGGTGGGTTCATTGCGGCACTTCCTTTGTTACTGGTTGTTTTACCCTCCCTGCCGAGGTTCAGATATCGGCAAAAAAAGACCATTTAGACTACAAAATATCCTCAGAATGTGTGTGTAACCTTGCGTATTGCGGAATTCAAAAAAAAAATCATGAAACTCATTTTTTTGATTTTGATGAGCGCTGCACTGACCCCGGTACTGGGTCAAAAAATCAGCGCTGATAAGATACCTGCATCCGTGAAAGAATCGTTTGCAAAGATGTTTCCGAAAGTGACTGATGCAAAATGGGAGATGGAAAAGAAGTCGGAATACGAAGCCAGTTTTAAGATGGATGGAAAATCGATGTCTGCAAACTTTTCCGATAAGGGAGAATGGATGGAAACAGAAACCGACATCAAGGTATCCGAATTGCCAAAACCGGCAGTAGATTTTATCAACCAGAACCACAAGGGTTCAAAGATCAAGGAAGCCGCAGTGATCAAAAAACCGAATGGTGTTACCAGGTATGAGGCGGAAGTGAATGGAAAGGATATCATTTTCGATGAAAAAGGAAATCACGTACAGGAATAATATTCTCAAGCCAATAAGCCATAACAATATGAACAGAAAATTTCACGCACTGCTGGTCATCTCATTACTGACGATGACTTCTTCCGGATTTGCACAATCCGGTTATCAACTTAGTAATACGTATCATGTTAAGAGTACGATGGGTTGGGATTATATTGCCGTCGATCCCACGAGCAATAAATTATATGCATCACATGGTACGCAGGTCAATGTGATTAACAAAAAAACCGGCGACAGTCTGAATGTGATTCCCAACACCCTCGGCGTACACGGTATCGCCCTACTTCCTTCTGCCGGAAAAGGTTTTACCAGCAACGGGCGAGCGAACAGCGTGACCGTGTTCGATTATAAAACAGAGAAAACATTGGACACCATTGCGACTGGCCAAAACCCCGATGCAATTTTCTATGAGGACTATACCAAAAAAATTATCACCTGCAATGGCCGAAGCCAGGACCTTAGTCTTATTGATCCCGCCACTAATAAGGTAACCGGTACCATACCGGTAGGTGGCAAGCCAGAGACAGCTGTAAGTGATGGCGCAGGAATGTTATTTGTGAATATTGAAGACAAGAATGAAATCGCTGCTGTTGATTTGAAATCGATGAAGGTGGTTCAGCGCTGGTCTTTAAGTCCCGCAGAAGGTCCCACCGGACTTTCAATTGACAGGTCTACCCATCGGCTCTTCGCAGGTTGCGAAAAGACCCTGGTGATACTTGACGCAACTAGCGGCAAAATTGTAACCACCATACCGATTGGAGACGGCTGCGATGGAACCGCTTTCGATCCGCAACTGAAATATATTTTCACTTCTAATGGAGAGGGAACGATGTCGGTGGTGCAGGAGGTTTCAGCAAATGAATACAAACTGCTGGAAAACGTTCCCACGAAGCGGGGTGCCAGAACCATTACTGTAGATCCTTCCACACATACATTGTATTTGCCAACGGCTGAATTTGGACCATCCACAGGACAAGGTCGACCGCCATTGGTTCCAGGATCATTCCAGGTTTTGGTGATGACGAAGAAATAGTTTGAATCTACGATTCGAGCCTGCCCAATTCTGACTTATCATGTTGTCAGAAGTGAACATTGAACCTGATCCATAAACCATGAACTATCTTTGCAGCCTGATGAAAAACAGAGGCTTCGTTTTCCTTTTGCTAATCAGCACCACGCTGTCCGCATTCTCACAGAAAGTAGAAATAACGCCCGGAAAAACAAAAATTACGGGAAGAGTCCTCGATTCCAATTCCCGACAGGCACTGGAATACGCTTCCGTTACGATCGTGCAAGCAAAAGGTGGGAAAACTGTGAAAGAAGGCAGTTCTGCGAAGTCTGGCAATTTTTCACTGGACGCCGTTCCCGCGGGCACTTATCAAATTCAATTCGGATTTATAGGTTACGAAACAAAATTCGTGGACAGTGTTGTCGTTTCCGGGAAGCCGGAAGTTGTAACATTGAATGACATCCTGCTTGAAAAATCTTCGAAAACATTGCAGGCCATCACCGTGACCGGTGGCAAACTCGTTGAAAACAAGATTGATAAATTCGTATACAACGCAGAGAAAGATATTTCCGCCCAAACCGGCGTGGCAACAGACATTTTACGAAAAGTGCCGATGGTTTCGGTAGACGTGAATGGGAATGTGGAACTGGCAGGCAGCTCCAGCATTCGCTTTTTGATTAATGGAAAACCTTCCACGGCGTTCGGAAACAATATTGCGGATGTGTTGCAAGCCATTCCGGCAAGTCAGATCAAGAGTATCGAAGTGATCACAAATCCCGGTGCGAAATACGATGCGCAGGGACTCGGGGGCATCATCAATATCATCCTCAAGAAGAGTAATGTGCAAGGTATACACAGCAGTCTATCTCTGAGTGCAGGAACACGAAATGAGAATGGCTCATTTAATTTCAATGCCAAAAAAGGGAAGTTAGGCGTCAATGCATTCCTAAGCGGCAATCTTCGACCCAGGGCTGCTACGCCCTTTAGTTCTGACAGGACTTCATATGACAGTAGTGGTAAACCCTATTTCGCGATTGCACAAGATGGCAGCAGTGACATCCGCAGGCATGGGTTTCAAACAGGAATTGGTTTTGACCTTGCAAGTAATAAGTACAATAATTTTTCCGGAAATGTTTCTTATAACAGCTTTGGCGTAGATGGCAGCGGTCATTACGATCAGTCGCAGTTCAATATCGACAGCAATGGAAACAATTTGGACCAGATTCTTTCCAGGAATTACAATTCCAATTTTTTTAAAGAGCATAATATAGATGGCAGTTTAAATTACAAACGAACATTTAAGAAAGAGGACCAGGAACTTGAAGTGGGCGTGAATACAAGTTTTGGAAGAAACCAAAACGGTGCGGCAAATGAGCAACACCTGATCCCTTCAGATTCTCTCACCTATGGCACGGATGGCAAGGGTTTAGGCCATGAGAACCTGACTGAATTCACGGCTGACTATGTGCAACCTTTTGGGGAAAAAATTAAGTGGGGAATGGGAGGCAAGGTGAGTGTGTACAAGATCGAAAGTAGTACGGATATTCTTTCCTTCAATCACAGCACGAAGGGATATGTGTATGATTCGTCTCTTTCGTTGACGATGGATTACAACCAAAAGGTCTATGCTGCATACACCGAGTTGAGCTTCCCGGTTGGAAAGTTATTTGATGCAAAAATTGGGGGTCGCTTTGAACAAACGGTGACACACTCCTTTTATTCAAATGCCGATTCCCAGGTACAGTCCCCGGCTTACGGCACCTTTGTGCCGTCCATATTTCTTTCTAAACGACTGGGTGAGAAGCAGACGCTGAAGTTGAGTTATTCAAAAAGAATTGAGCGACCCGACTATGGGGATTTGAATCCATTTGTCAACACGAGTGACCCGCACAATATATCAATGGGAAATCCCTATTTAAGGCCAGAGATCGGCCACAGGATTGAGTTTTCCTACATTCACAATCTTGGGAAGACAGGTTCAATGAATGTGACTTTATTTTATCGCAGAAACAAAGACGACATACAACCCTTCGTGGTTTATTATCCCTCCTTCACCGTTGGTGATTCCACGTATTATAATGTTTATGTCACCACGCGGCAGAATATCGGGATTGAGAGGAACACGGGCATGAACCTTTTCGCCGATGTGCATCCAACAACCAAGCTGGGCATTCGTGGAAATGTCTTCGCCTTTTACCGAAAAACGACAAATATCATTGATACTGGATATGACTCCCACAGTTTCAATTATCGTTTGAATGCCAGCATGACCTATCAATTTACGAGCACCTGGGTAGCCGAGTTTTTCGGAAGTTTCAATTCGGCGCGAAATGAGGCACAGGGCAAGTATCCTTCTTTTACTTCCTATAGCCTTGCCGTGCGCAAGCAATTCTGGAATAAGAAGGCAAGCCTGGCGTTGACGGCAAATAATTTCTTCAGTGAGTATGTAACACAGAAGACGAAATTATTTGGCCCGGGCTTCACGGCCAACACAACTCGCCAGATCCCGTTCCGTTCCATCGGACTTAATTTCACCTGGAAGTTTGGAAAGCTGGAATTCAAGAATGATAAGGAAGAGCCAGGCAGCAATGTCAATCCGCCAACTGAACAATAGTTAGTGACTAAACTATTGCCGAGGTTGGGTATTAAGCAAGACAAGCATACTTACTAAATAAACAACAATGGCGATCCAGATCACAGCCTGAAACCCTATCATCATACTCAACATTAACGCCACCACTGATCCAACCACGGTAAAAAATCCATTCACACCCCAAGCCCATGGGATCAATGTGGGAGATTGCCTGTCCAGAATCCTGATGCCTGAAGGAAAGGGCACACCGAGCAAAAGGCCAATGGGAAATATCAGAACAATTGATAAAAAAACCCTGCCACCCATTGGCAGCGCCGTCGCAGTCCGCAACAAAGAAGGCAGGACGAAACTTGAAAGCAATAACAACACCGTCAATCCAATTACCGCAGCTTTCACGTTCCTCGCGGGATTAGCATATCTGCCAGAAAGGTAAGATCCCAGCCCGGTAAATAGCAGCAACGCAGCCAACACGATAGCAAAAGTGTAAACGGGTTCACCCAACAAAAGGCTAAACAATTGAATCAACACGATTTCAATCATGATAAATCCGCAACCTAAACCTGAGAAATATATCAAGTAAGGTAAAAGATTCCTCTTCATCACGCCTGTCTTTTGATATCTCCATAAGGGGGCAAGGATGAACAAGGCCGAAATCAGCAGTACCTGGATCAAAAGTATAATCAGAGACACCTCAGCAATGGGCTTGTCTTCCAAAGCCAATCTTCCCATCCTGCCCTGCGAAAAAATATCTTTGAAGGAATTCAAGTTTATTGATGACCACCTGGTATGGTGATTGAAGAAGGGTTCATTATCCGTTGAAGGCGATATCTCAAATGGATAATTTTTGTAGAGCGATTTCAAATCGGGAGAATGCAGAATGGTATCATATATGTTTGGACTCGGGTTAAATCGATCGTATAAAAAGATGGGGGGATCAATTTTGGACAGGTTCAAATACGCATTCATCTGGTCCATTTGTTCCTTCGAAAATGGCTTTTTGCTCATCAAAAAAACGGCAAAAAATGATTTTCTTCCCTGGAACCCAGCAGGTGCCGGCGTGGTAAATGCAAAGAAATGGGATTCAGGATCGCTCACCCCTCTTTTTTCAAGCACCTCTCTACCTGTAGAAAATAGTCGTGGTAGTTGAAATTCTGGCCTGGTAAAATATATAATGCCACTATCTGAAAGGTGATCATAGTAATCCTCAAATGCTTCACTTGTCAACACATAATTTTCCGACAAACTCAATGCCCCCGAAGCAATAGCAGAATTGCTAATGGTGTGTACGGAAATGATGGCATCATATTTCTCTTTCGAAGAACGGACATAATTCCTTCCTTCATCTGTTACCAAAGCCACTTCAGGTTGATGAAACAGATCTGACCAGTACTCATTTTTCAATACCACGTCATTGATTATTGGATTGATTTCAACTGCCGTTATTTTTTTAGCGCCATGATGTAATGCATCCAGGACCTGCGTTCCGCAGCCGCTGCCGATAATCAATATAGTTGGATCCTTTTTGTCGAGGTAGGCCAAACTGGAGTTATAAAACGAATCGCCTGGAAATTGCTTCAACACTGTTCGCACGTTCGGCTTCATGTCGTAGCTCAATCCAGTAGCAGCAGTTCCCTGATCAATAATAAAAAACGGCTCCATTTTCCCCGGAAAATCTTGACTGCTGTCGACATACAAATCGATCCTTGAAAATGTGTTCCATTTTGTAAAAGCTGGTTTCCTCGTCTTTAATCCGCCGGCCTTGTTACCCGTAATTCGAAGCGGAATGACACGTTCTGAATTTTTCGACAAAATAATGGCGCCAAACAAAAGCAAGACGGATACCAGCAACTCCTTTTTGTATGATATGCCAAAAAGTAAAATGGCGGCCAACGCAGAAAAAACCGACGCTAGAATGACTGATCCTCCGCCACCAAAACTGGACATCGTAAAAATAACAGCCACGCAACCCAACGCCGCACCTGCCAGGTCAAAGGCGTAAAGTCGGTTGATATTTGATGGAAATCGTGTAAAAAGCAAAGAGAGTGACAAACCACCGAAGAAGAAAGGTACACTTACCAACAGGTAAGTAAGTGGCATGTACAAAAGTTGCTTCTTTTCGGCGTAAAGACTAAAGGGATCGAAAGGCACCCGCTGAAGGAGCCAGAAACAGATAATAATGGACGCGGATAAACAAACGCTTAGCCATCCAAGTGTTTTGTCCAATTCATATTTCTCACGTAGGCGCGTCCAAATGGAAAGCAAAACGCCCGAAATCCCGAATCCTAAGAGTGCAGTTGAAATAATCAAGAATCCGAAATGATACCAAAGTGTAACGGAGAAAACCCTTGTGAGTGAAAGTTCAAATAAAAGTGTGGAGAATGAAATAAGAAAAATAGCCCAGTTGTACTTGGAGAGCCTTTTCATAAATAATTATTAAGATTTATTTTCTTATGAATGGTGCTCTCCATCCGGCATTCCCGAATCTTTAACGATGGATCAAAATACAGTGGGCAAATGAGAGTTGCAAATAGCGGCAGGCAAAATTGATAATGTGGGTTTAATATTGATGAAAGTCGCTATGTGTATTGTTGGAGAGACAACGATCTAAAACAAAATAAAAATCGGCCGGGAGGTCGATTTTTATTTGATACTTTACGATGTTAATTCGCTGCCTTGTTTTTTAGGTAATCCATGACCTTGCTGGCGATTCTGTCGCATCTCGACAAATGAAAATCATAAATACTGCCCTTCATGTACTGGGTCAGGTTTTCGCGCAGCATCACCTTGGCCCTGTTTAGTCTAACCTTCACATTTGAATCTTCCAGATTCAGCGAGTCGGCAGTTTCATGTACAGAAAGGCCTTCAATTTCCCTGAGTACAAAAACAAGGCGATACTTTTCTGGCAACATGGATACCGCATCCTCCAGCGCCTGGTTCAGCTCCTTATTCATCAAAATATTTGCAGGGGTTTTCATGCTGGTTATTCCATCTAATAAATCGACATCCAGAGTGGGATTTCGCTTCTTGCGCAGTTGGCTGTAGCATTGATTGAGCATAATCCGGGTAAGCCAGGTGCCAAAAGACGATCTACCTTCAAACTTCGAAAGGTTTTCATATGCACTAATATAGGCCGTTTGCATGGCGTCTTCCGCCTCCTGACCATCATTTAAGATTGACATACCGATCCGGTACATACGTTGGTTGTAGTGCCTGATGATGATTTCAAAGAGGTCCTTTTCCCCCTTTGCAATTCTCTCCACCAGTTCTGATTCCGGTATTTCCCGTAATGTTTTAGCCGACATTATTGCCTATTAGAAACTTAAACGTCTGATTGGTTACAAATATCCCCAAAAAAAAATCTTGTAACCATTTTCATGCCAGGGGCTCTAATCTCTAAAACGTATCAATATGACGTTCACACAATTGCAAAACACATTGAGACTCACTTACGGAATCGTCCCGATTGTGGCAGGCCTGGACAAATTTACCAACCTGCTTACCAATTGGACAAATTACCTGGGAAGCAATGCTTCACATCTTCCGCTGGACGGTGCTGTTTTTATGAAAGTGGTTGGCGTAATAGAAATCATTGCTGGGATAACTGTCCTGCTCAGACCTGCTTTGGGCGCAGTCATCGTGATGGCCTGGCTGATCTGTATTGCGCTATCTTTGCTCATCAGCGGAAACTACCTGGATGTCGCAGTTCGCGACCTGTTGATGGCAATGGGTGCTTTCACCCTGGTTCAATTAACGCGTAATGTTTCCCCTGCAAAGGCTATTGCAACCCAGTGATATGGTTAATCTATGGATCACATTGTAAAAATTAACTCTGTTCATCCCGTTACACACGACGTAAATCGTTACAGGTTTAATAAACCGGAAGGATTTCAATTTACACCCGGTCAGGCCGCTGACGTGTCCATCAACCTGCCCGAATGGAAAGACGAAAAGCGGCCTTTTACCTTTACTTGTCTGAACAGTGACCCTTACCTGGAATTTACAATCAAGAGTTATCCAAATAATGGGGTCACGCAACAATTGCCAAATCTGAAACCCGGAAATGAATTGATCATTTCAGATCCCTGGGGTGCCATTGAATACAAGGGTGAGGGCTACTTCATTGCCGGCGGCGCGGGCATCACGCCTTTCATCGCTATCCTGAGGCAATTGTTCAAAGACGCAAAAATAAAAGGGAACAAGCTGTTTTTCTCCAATAAGACCAGCAAGGATATCATTTATGAGAATGAGCTGAAGACCATGCTGGGTGAAGACGCGATTTTTGTTGTAACAAAGGAAAAAGATTCCAGGTACGTGAATGAATACATCAACGAATCATTTCTAAATTCCCGCATCAAGGATTTCTCGAAATATTTCTACATCTGCGGGCCCGATCCCATGGTGCAGGGCCTTACTGAAATGGTCACAAAGAAAGGCGCCAGGCCTGAGACTGTTGTGTTTGAGAAGTGAATTTCTTTTCCTTAAATATGATTTTAACCAGGTAGCGGCTCAAAAAGGCACTCCCAACGCCTATCGCAGCGCCTGTCATTACATCACTGAAATAATGCGCGCCGAGATACATTCTTGAATAGCCAACGGTACCCGCCCACAAATACGCGGGCACTGCGATATACCATTTCTTGTATTCCAATGCGGCTGACGTGGCCAGGGCAAAGGCAAGCGCTGTGTGACCCGAAGGCATTGACTTTCCATGCAAATCCTTGTACGGAAAAATTTCTGTGGGATAAGTTTCCGCGGGCCTGGGCCGATTAATAGAATATTTGAGCACCTGCGTAACTATGGATTCAATTGCAATCGAACCTGCGGTTAAATAAGCCTGGCGCTTGACCGTGGGATTTTTGTTGATTACACCCACGGCGAATTGCGTGACGGGCATCGCCACTGCAAAATAGTTTACCGAATTGGTTACGCCCTTCCAAAATGCTGAGTTGGGATCATCGGGATTAATAGACTTGGTAATATTAATGTCCCAGTTCTGGCCACTGACCTGAATTGAAGACAGGATAAGCAAGCCGGCAATAAAGCACTTCAATTTGATAAGCATAGTTAAGAAACGATGAAAATCTGATTTCATTTCAATTCCCTTATCGCAATATTCCGAAATCGGTGTGCAGCTCCAGGCCGCCAAGAGCCAGACATGTCGAATTCGGCAACATTTGGCCCATAGGTAGCGGACCAATGTGACTGCAGACCGATCATACCCTTTGTGGCTCCTGCAATAAAATCATTAACGGGTTCCTGCACTTCCCACATTTTAACTTCGTTTATCCAAAGTGTTATATGTGGCGTATCTCCTGTCATTCGAATTCGAAAACTATTCCAGTCGTTTGGCTTCCAAACCTTTAATCGCCCCGAGGCGTCAGCGGTTTTGCTTACACGCAACATCTCGCCAAACAGGGAGCCTGTGCCGCCTGGTTCGGAGAGTTCGATTTGGTACGCCTGCCCACTCTCGGTTGATCGAAGAAAAATTCCACCATTGCTGAAGGAATCAATTCTGGCTTCGAGATACAATTCGAAATTCTTGTATTTCTTATTGCTCAAAAGAATACCGCCCTGGCCATAGGGATGCTCCCTGAGCACGATGGCACCATCTTCCACCCGGCAGTCGGGCGTGGTGCCCTGGTGAGAAGTGCGACTGATATGCCAACCATTGAGGTCTTGTTCATTAAATATTCTCGCGAATCCCCTGGGAATTGAATTTTGTGCATGGGTGTTCGAAACCGTGCAGATGAGTAAAACGAGTAAGAAGGTTCTCATGGGATTTGATTTTATTCTTTTGTTTCCATGACCACACGAAATCCAACATCCCATCCATTTCCAGGTCCGGCTGCATGCGTCATATAGGTTGCATTTTTTACGTCACCCGTAAATGATGCACCCTTCAGCACATGTTCACTTCCTGATTTGGGTGAGATTGAATCGGCAAAAATTTTCTCATTGTAATAGTCTTCCACCCATTCCCAAACATTTCCCAACATATCATACAAACCCCAGGCATTGGGTGCTTTTTGGCCAACAATGCTGGTTGAGCGCAGACCAATTTGCGCCGACTGGCGAATCTTTGACCAGGGAATATCTTCGGTTGCCCCTGCCCGTGCGGCGTATTCCCATTCCGCTTCTGTTGGCAGCCGGTACTTCCTGCCCTTTTCCAGTTGATTCAACTTTGCCAAAAATTTCTGAACATCGGCCCATGTGACACGCTCCACAGGGTGGCGATTGGCATCGTCAGGAACTTTCTTCCCCTGGAATACAGATGGATTCGTACCCATTATTTTTTTCCACTGCCCTTGTGTTACCTCAAACCTGCCGATGTAAAATGACTTTTCAATGGTCGCCGTAAATCCCGGCATCGCGTCTTTTTTCGCCAACTCTTCTGCCAACTTGTAATCTCCTTCTCTGTAACCGTTGGCTTGGGATGAAGCGTTCCCGGATTCAACCGACGGCCTGGGGTAAGGTGGTAGAAATTTCCCCATAACAAAACTGCCAGCGGGAATTCTTTTGAATTCCATACCCGTGCTATTTGTGTAAACCGAATCCTGCGCCCACACCGCACCCGACAAAAACAAAACGAGGCTAATTAAAAAGACGTGACTAAAATTTCGTTTCATATTTCACTTCTTTCCGGTTTCCGTTTCACCCCAGTTCTTTCGCTCTGCGCGGCCCAGCTTAAATATTTCAAGCAACTGCAACGTAAAGCCATCCTTCATATTCGGCGTATTGGCCCGAACTTCCTTAACTTCTTCGGTGGTCACAACAGACGAAGCATTTCCAAGCTCTCCGCTATTTCGCACATAACTTAATACTGACGCAATCCACGCATCATCATTTCCAACCTGCGCCGGCATCCTGTCGGGATAACTCTTGCCGTCGACAGGACCCGTCAAACCATACAACATCAATTGCACAAGCGATATTTTGTCGCCTTTTACGCGGGGCGAACCAACAAGAGGCGGTGCGGGCATGGGCTTGCCTCCAATGAGAATTCCTTTTCCATCCGGTCCATGACAGGTTGCACAAAGTTGTTTGAATATCGTTGCACCGGTTGTGACCAGTTTTCTGTCGGCCGGACTCAAATTTTTTGTTCTCTCGTGCTCGGCCGCCAGTCTCTCCTGTGCTTCTCTAAAAGTAACGTAAGAATATTGCATCAGCTGGTTATCTGAATTTGATATCAGCAGTCGTTTCACAATTGCCTTTGCTTTGTCTGTCTTGTTGGTGCGAAGAGAAAGCATGAGTTGGATTCGCACATCCGGGCTGGGATCATTTTTCAACGAATCCAGTCGATTGATGAGCTCACCATCGTTCTTCCTAATATACAATTCACTGATCCACACGGCCGCCTTTCTTACCTGGTAATCTTTGTCGCTAAATGCGGCAAATAGTGTGTTCTTATCCATGGCATTCAGTCCCTCCAGTGTCCAAAGTGCATGAATACGTGCGAGCGGGCCCGGATCCTTTGCCAGGGAAGCATTTCCACCTTTTGCAATTTCTTTCAAAGCCGGCACCACCGATTGATCATTTCGAACAATAATCTCCTTCTGCGCATTCTCCCGCCACCAGCCATTTGGATGATCAAGAAAGCCAACGAGCGCAGCGGTGGAAACATCCAGCATTTGAGGCCGCGTCGTGTCGCGTTTAAAATCATCATGCACCACCCGATAGATGCGGCCCATTCCTTTGTTTTTGTAGATTCCCTTTTGTGCAATCATCTTGCCGAGGTAGGAGTCGGGTTTTGTCCATTCGCCTTCCTGGATGATGCCATGATACATGTCAACGATGTAAAAGCAGCCATCCGGACCCGTATAGGTGTTGATGGGTCGAAAATTCATGTCGGCTGAGGCCAGCCAGTCCTGCTCTTTGTAAACATCTTCGATATGAAGCTTCCCATCTTTATTGATAATTCTTCCCCGCTTAATGATTCGGCCCACGGGTTCAGGAATAAAATAGTCACCACGCATATCGGCTGGCAGGCGGTCGCCGCGAAATATGGACTGACCGCAACCAGCCGTGAATGAGTTGAGCGTATTGTCGGGTCGAAGGGCTTCTCTCCCACCCTGTGCGTCAACGGTTCCAATAATGGGCCAGGGTTTCGTAAAATCTTTGGAGTACTGGTCATTAAAGTTTAGTGCACCGTAGGCTGGCATCTGTTCAAACTGAACAGCTGGAAGGCCCGGGCCCGCTTCTGAATAATAGAGTCGGCCATAATCGTCGGAGGTGATCCCCCATTGACCAATCATGTTGTCGACAAGCGTATCGGCGATGATCAAACCATCCACGTATTTGTATCGCAGGTTGTCGCGTGAGGGATAAATCCAGTTGTCCATGTTCCAAATCCACCCGCCATTCTGATGTTCAACGTTCCGCGGGTCAAGCACATCATTTTTAAATACAATTTTCTTTTCGTCCGCTTTCCCGTCACCGTTTGTGTCGCGGTAACTCCAGATGTGCTGGATATTGGTAACGCCCACCAATAAGCGATCTCCAACGGGTAGAATGGTTCGTGGAAGCACAAGGCTGTCGATGAAGACGGTGGCCTTATCCATTTTACCATCACCATTGGTGTCTTCCAAAAGTTTGATGCGGCTGGTGGGTTCGTATTCGCCCGTGGCATTGGCGTCTTTCATGAAAGTGTTCATTTCCACTACGTACATTTTGCCGTTACCGTCCCAGGCAAGTGCAACAGGTTCCTGCACCATCGGTTCACTGGCTACCAGCTCCAGGTGAAAGCCTGGCGGTAACTGTACTTTCTTCATACTTTCTTCGGGTGACAGGGCGGTGACGGGCGGGTTGGTATCTACCACCACTCTTTTAAACTCGCCGGATTGCGTTTGTTTATCGGGCTGTTTGCAGGCGAAGAGAATTAGAAGGGTGGCAAAAAAAGTTATGGGGTGCTTTGTGTATTGGTGGAAATGCATCATAGCAATCGTTTTGCAACAATTGCAAGTTTAGTACTTCCAGATGGATTGGGCAAAAAGCGTCTATGTAATCTACGCTTCAATCCGCCTGATTCTAATTTTGTTTCCCTCCAGCAGTTCAATCAGCCATGTTTGCCCGCGAAGACAGGATTGATTTGTGTATTCGCTCATATAAATCCCAAGCTTCCCATTTGTCACCAGGAGATCAGTAAAAAATGGCGGCCCTTTTCGATTAAGTCGCGTCGCTAAAGCAATTTCAAAATCAAGTTTAATTTCATTGATTGACGCATATTTTCCTCTCAACTGAATGGTGTCATAAAATGGAACAAAATTCTCGTCTGATTTTTTCCTAAACCATTCACCCGGTTGCTTTTGCAATAAATAGGGTTCCAATGTTGGTTTGATGGCGTCCATTTCCTTTTGATACTTCTCTCCAAGGCCCATTACGTCCATGGTGTACGCAAGACCAAACCGATTTGCCTGACAGTCCCAGTACCTTTTCTGTTCACGGGAATCCCCATTGAAGAACCTCCTGATACTTGCCAGGGCGCCTTGCGGAATGGATGACTTCAAACTATCGGAAATCGTTCTCCAAACGCTTAAGCAGCTGTCAAGCGCCGGAATGGTTGATTTGTCCTTCTGAAAGATGAAAACCCTAAAATATTGATCGGATATCCTGGCATAATTGCGGGTCCAAAACTTCGCGAATCTTAAAGCACCAGGTGAAAGAAAATCAGCGTGCTTTTCCACTCCCACATTCAGAAAAAACTCATGTTGCAAATCCGAGTGAGGAATATTTGTACACCTTTTTGCGAGGTTGACGGCAACTGACGAATCTAAAAGCCAGACATGCGTAGGCGTTATACTTAAGGCTGAATCTATTCCATAAGCATCGGCAATTTGAAGAGCTTTTCCGACTGAAGCCATTTTACTTCCTGTGAAAAACCAGCGGCTAAGAAAGCCATCAAGGTAGAAAATACGAGAACAGTTTTTTTGAAGACCATAAATTTGCCAGGACGAGACAATCACCAATATAGATATCGGCGTGCAGCTCGTGATATACCCCATTCAATTTTCACAATGATTTTGCATTTGCAAAAACGTCTATTCGGTCCTGATCGACTTTACCGGGTATAATGAAATTGAGGCCCTAAGGCCTCAATTCAATTTCACGATTATAACGCCTCTATGGAAAATTGCGTGTATTTTTCTTTCTGATTGTATTCCGAAACGAGGATATATCCCTCCTTCGCAGGATATACGTCGGTTTTCAATTTCCCTTCTTTGTGCTGAATTGATCTTTGCACCTTTCGTTGAGTCACATTGTAAATCACGATATTTTTTACGTCGTCGACGATCAGGTAATTGCTTTTTGTGCCTGAGTTGGTAACCTGGTAAATACTTCTCCCATCGTACATGTTGAACGGTGTGCTTGCAGGATAATAACTGGTATTGTCTGCGGGAATGCTGTTGACGAAATTAATCGCTCCCTTGGCATTTTGTTTAATCACCATAACATCTGATAACTTGCATTTTGAAGTTCCGGATGTACCAATGATAAAGATGGGTGGAAAGATGAGCGGCGCAGTTACCACGCTTGCCGCAATCGCTACCCACCTGGTCTTTTTCACCAATTCCGAGCCAGCGAAAAAAGTATTCCCTTCGAAATCGCGGAAAGACCGGCTCATCATGCCATAGGCATGAATATCAGAAAACTTACCGGTTTTTGAAATCGATTCACCTTGTGATCCATCTCCCCAGTATGAATAGACCTGGTTAAAGTCTTTGACATTTATACCGTTTAGACTAATTGTAAAGAGACCAATGTACGGGCCATGCGAATATTGTTTGCCGGAATAGATTTTCTCGCCTTTATCAGGATGGATAACGTATCCACTCAGGAAGGGCCTTGCAGAGCCTGGATCACTTTCAAAGGCCAATACTCTCAAATCATTCCCCTGTTTGTCTTTTAAGGCAAATTTTTGATAGGGACTGCCATCATTTACCGCATACCCCAGTAGTTGAAATCCACCGGTCGCAGGCTGGTATGCTTTCTGCTTCGCCAAAACGTAAATATCGCTGCCCGTATTTCGCATGGCTACAAATTCGCCGATATCTCCCATTTTCTTTTGCCAAACAAGGTCTCCTTTAGCCGAGTACAGCGTGATATTCGTATTGTTTTCGTCTCCATAAAAGCAGGCAAAACCCTTGTTCGGGATATTGTTTACCTGGATAGGATATTTCATATTCGCGCTTACAGACATCTTGGTCCTGCTTTCATAAGACGAAGACACGTTAATATTAGCCTTGATTGAATTTGTCTTAATGATCTTCCCATCCAAGCCCAGAAACTGCAACATCACAAAAGTCTTGTTATCATCCTTGACTTGCTTGTACTCCTTTCGGGTAAATGTATTTCCAACGAGATTACTTTTCAAATAGGCAATGCACAATATATCCTGTTCAAATGATACATCATTCAGTGTAAGGCTTTGCTCCCGAAAATTTACGGCGCCAATATCATTGAGATTTTCATCCATGATGGTGATCTTGTAATTGAAGGAATCGGCATTGGCCTTTTCCAACCGGGTGAAGGCTACATAGCCAACCAGGTTGTTGTCTTGCCTGATCGTACGGATTTGCGAGGAAATTTCTTCGCTAACCTCCTTGAATACTTTGGTTTGGGCCAAAACGGAAATTTGAATGGCCAACAAGGCAATAAATGAAACAGTTTTTCTCATTGAGTCTTGATTTTTGGGGATGATAAGTGTTTATTTCTTCTTGAAGTGATCCGCGAATTCACAGTACAAGCTTGTAGAATGATCATTTACGAAGGTTTCCGCGGCAGATCTGCGGTTCCTCTCAGAATCATCGGGGTCAATCGCGATGGTATACATTAATGCTCGCAAAGCCTTTTCGTCTTCCGGCCTTGAACTCCAGAAACTCCCGGCGTGCAACACTTTGCAATATTGGACCAGGCTTTCCTGCGGCATCTGTTCCAGCATGGTTTGAAGTGCATAATAATCTGCCGATATCAATTCCTTGGGCATAATGCCGATGGCGAGAAAGCGATGCAATTCCTTGCTATGGTAGCAGAGTGCATTGAAAACGTTGTTTAACATGAAGACATACCATTCATCCTGCACGCCTTTGTCCTTTTGCTGAAGGATCCTGTAGAGGCAGGCCGTCAGACCCGCATTGTCGAAGATGTTCCAAATGATCATCTTGCTCACTTTATCTTTAATGTTGCCGGGTACTGGTGTATTCTTGGCAACAACATCCGAAAAGGGCCGCGTCTTTTCATAGCGTTGAGGACAATCTGGGTGCGTTTTCAATGAATCGTTGATGCTCGTGGTGTCTTTAAAATTATAGTTGCGCGTCGAAAGTCCTTTCGATCGTTGTTTCGTCCAGCCATCCTCGAATGGAAGATCGTAGCCAGTAAAGTAATTTTTTAGTGGCTGTTTGAGCGCCTGCTTATACTGCAAGTCAGTGCTGTCGAGCCTGAGGAAAAACTCGGCATGAAATGGAATCTTACTGTTTTTCAGCAGTACGACGGCGAAAGAGTCCGCGTCAGATTCATGATAGCGTTGATGGCGACTCCGATCGAATTTATAATTCTCCAATACCTTTGTCAGGCGCGAATACCGCTCATATTTGGAATCCAAAACGGAATTGACAGATTGTTTGAACTCTTCAGAGGTCAGCCATTCCGCTCTTTCTCTCATGAGATTATCGATGTGATTAAGCAGATTGTGAGCCATTTCATGCGCAATCACAAGTGCAACCTCCTCTCTTGTTCGCGCAAAATCGATCAACCCAAGATTGACGGCCAGCACATTTCCGCCGATGGCATAGGCATTGACGGCAGAGCTCCTGTCGATAAGGACAAACGGTTTTTTTGAAATGAGTTTCGAATTTGAGTTGCAGATCTGATCAACGATGGATTGAATATAGTTGTATACCTCAGGCTCGAAAATGAAATCCTGGTCCTCGATCGCAGCCGCAATGAATTCAGTCCGGGAGTCCCAAATTTCTTTATATTTCTTCTGTGTCGCCTTGTTCTTGAATGCATCGGGGCAGACCCATGCTTTCTTTAACGAGTCCTTCTGAAAAGCGTAGTAGGTCTTTGAAAGTTGCTGGTAAGTGTAAAGTTGAGTTTGCTGTGCCTTTAATACGATAGATAACAATAGCAGTAGCGTCAGGCATTGGATCTTAAGGGTACTCATGGATCAAAGCAAGCTTTTTAATCAGGTTTGAAATTGTCTTATGGTAGAAATGTAAACTACCGCAAACACTCACACCATAATTATTTTTTTAATGTGATAGCAGTCGATACGTCGAATTAAATAAGAGTTTTTGAAAATTCCAAATCGGAAACGAGGCTTGAATGGGAAAGCTTGTTGCATGTTTGCAGCGATTTGCTAACAGGAGGACTGCAAACAAATGCAATTATAAATTGAGCATCCTTTATATATAAATTGGAGCAAATACCAAAAAAAACAAATTTAAGTCGGATCCGGTTTGGCTACTCCGTCCTGATCGATTTCACCGGGTTCATCAAAGCCGCCTTGACGGCCTGGAAACTGATGGTGATGATTGCAATTAAAATGGCAGCAATTCCGGCCGCTACGAAAATTCCTGCGCTGATATCGATGCGGTAAGCATAATTGTTCAGCCAATTCTGCATGGCCCAATAAGTGACAGGTATAGACAAAATAAATGCGATGGAAACGAGAAACAAAAATTCTCGCGACACCAGCATCAAAATGGTTTGAACCGACGCACCCAACACCTTGCGGATGCCAATTTCCCGCGTGCGCTGTTCGATGACAAAGGCCGAGAGGCCGAATAGTCCAAGGCCCGCGATGATTACAGCAATGATGGCGAATGCAGAAAATATTCTTTGTGTCTTTAATTCACTCACATAAAGCGCCGCAAATTTTTCATCCAGGAATGTATAACTAAATGGACCCTCCGGTTGCAATGCATCCCACTTTGATTTCAATCCCCCCAATACCCCTGATACATCTGCCGATTTTATTTTAACCACCAGACCGCCATAATTGCGTCCAAGCAACATCATCAACGGCGCTATTTTTTGCCTGGCCGATGTGTAGTTAAAATCTGCAACCACGCCAACCACTGTATATTTCTGCTGACCCGAACGCACAATGGTCCTCCCAATTGAATTCACCTTATTCCAACCCAGCTCATTGACCGCCGCTTCGTTGATGACAACAGCGCTGCTATCGGATCCGAAATCTTTTGAAAAATACCTCCCCTCTTTGATCTGCATCCCAAGCGTCTTTACATAGTCATAGTCGACATTGTAGATATTCATATGAATCTCCTTGCCATTATCCTTTTCATTCACCGGGTACACCTGCGTTCCATCCATAAAAGCATCACCAGGTACCGATCTCGCAATGCTGGCCGATACGACACGAGGATCTTGCAATACTTCCTGCTTGTACGCATCCTGGTTTTTCCCCAACAATCTTCCATCAGAGAGAAATAGGACCTGTTCTTTGTCGTAGCCCAGCTTCTTATTTTCCATGAATTTTAGTTGCTGGTAGACGATCAATGTAGAAATCGTCAATGCCGTTGAAACAAAAAACTGGAATACAATTAGACCGCTACGCAACGGATTCTTGTTGCTCCCTGTGCCTGGCGATCCTTTCAAGACCTTGATGGGATTGAATGACGAAAGGAAGAAAGAAGGATAGATCCCCGAAACAATACCAACAACCAATAGCAGCAACAGAATTGCCGGAACAAACTTATAGTTCAGGAAATAGGATGGATGTATCTGTTTGCCCGCTAACTGGTTGAAATATGGGAGCAGTGCTATCACCAATACCATTGCTAAAATCATGGCGAAGGCGGTCATCAACACAGATTCGGAAAGAAATTGGCGGATGAGCTGTTGTTTTCGAGAGCCCAATACTTTTCTCACGCCTACTTCCCTGGCTCTTTTCACCGAACGGGCAATAGAGAGATTGGTAAAATTCACACAAGCCAACAATAAAATAAAAATCGCAAGCGCAGAAAAGATATAAACATATTGTATGTCACCGTTGGACTCCATTTCATATTTGGTGTGCGAATAAAGATGTATACCGGTGAGGGGTTGTAGTTTGAAGACGAAGGTGTTCACCGATTTTTGCGCTTCTGCAAGGCTAATGCCCATGTCCTGCTGCACTTCGGGCACCACATATTTTGCCACGAGTTGCGGAAATTTCGCTTCCAGCTTCTTTACATCGGTGTTCTTGTTGACAAGAACATAGGTATAGGAACCAATGTTACTCCAGGTAGGGTTGGGAATTTTGAAGGTAGTCATACTTAGGAAAGCCTCCGCATGAAAATGTGAATTGGCAGAAACTTCACTATACACACCCGTTACTTTGTAAATCGCCTTCCGAAGGCCCACTTCCAATGATTGACCGATCGGATTGGTGCCTCCAAAATATTTCTTCGCAAATTCTTTTGAAATGACGATGCTGTTGGGTTGTACTAAGGCGCTTTCATTGCTGCCCTGAACCAGGGGGATGGAGAAGAATTGAAAAAAATTGGAATCTGCGAATGCAAGCTTGTCTTCTTTGAATTGCCTTTCTCCATTCTTCACAAAATCGGAGGCGGTCCACATTCTCGTAAAGGCCTTGATCTCTGGAAAGGCACCCTTCATACCTGGTCCAACGGCGAAGTCCACGCTGGGGTAGGTGGCTACATCGCCATTGCCTGTAACGTCAAGGTGTATCCGATAAATGTCATTGGCATTCTTCGCATATTTATCATAACTCAGTTCATCCACTACAAAAACGGCCATCAGCACAAAACAGGTCAATCCAATGGCGAGTCCGGCTACATTAATGAAGGAGAAACTCTTATTCCTTCTAAAACTCCTGAGCGCTGTTTTTAGATAATTTCTTATCATGACTGCTGGTATTTTTTGGTATGATTCAACTCATCATCCAATTCAGTGCCTGAATCGATTTAAATGATTTACAATTAGTAATAAAGCTCCCCTCCTACGAATCTGTTCGTTTCCGTACAGTCATTGTCCGTTCGCGGGATTAGGCATGATGGATTAATTTTGGTTACTTAGCTATTGAGCAATAACCCCCTTAGATTTCTCCGGCGCTCTCGTATTCAAATTCAACATCAAAAATTCATCAGATATGAAACAATTATTGTTCGCTATTGCTGCTATCCTGCTTTGTGCAAATCTTTTTGCGCAACACGAATTGCAACCACTCTGGAAAACGGATACGGTTTTGCATACGCCCGAGTCGGTGCTTTTTGACGGCAAGTCAAAAATTCTCTATGTTTCCAACATCGGCAACTTTGAAAAGGAAGGCACCGGTTCCATCAGCAAAGTGGGCCTGGACGGGAAGATTATTAAAAATGACTGGGTAACCGGGCTTACGGCTACTAAGGGTTTAGGATTGTACAACAATTTATTGTATGCTGCAGAAACCAACACAGTTGCAGTTATTGATGTCAATAATGGCACGATCGTAAATCGTGTACCTGTGGAAGGGGCCCAGCTGTTGAATGATATTACGATTGATTCAAAGGGAATTGTTTATGTGAGTGATACCCGGACGAACAAGGTGCACAGGATAGAAAATGGAAAAGCTTCCGTTTACCTTGAAAACATGAAGGGAGCCAACGGGCTCCTGGCCGTTGGCACTGATCTGTACGTGTTGACAGACGGAAGTTTGCAAAAGATTGACGCCAACAAAAATGCTACCACCCTTGCAACAGGAATGGAGGGTGGAACAGATGGAATTGAAATGGTCAATGCGCACGAGTTTGTGGTAACCTGCTGGGGCGGTGTTATCTATTATGTAAAAGATGACGGATCAAAACAGGTAATGCTGGATACCCGGGCACAAAAAATAAATTCGGCTGATCTTGGTTACGATGCCAGTTCCAGGACGGTTTATATTCCCACTTTCGCGAAAAACAGCGTTGTTGCCTTCAAATTGAGATAAGTAATTTCATACCCTTCACATTTTATAGAAAATATATGCAGTTAAAAAACGGCCTTTTGCTTTCGATCATTCTTGTACTTGTGTATTCATCGGGCTGCGCCAACCATGAAACCACGGTTGTGGGTGAAAACCGAAAAGATAGCCTTCCACCGGTTGAAAAGGACAAGCCCAACAGCGATTATAAACCCGCATTCGCCGGGCAAACCAGGATTGGCGGCGTAAAAACATCAACTGCTTATAATGCTGAAAAGATTGCGGAAAAGCTGGGACCACCCTTTGCCATTGTTGCCATGCCCGATGGCAGACTGATGGTGACCTTGAAAGCGGGTTACATGGAAATTCATGACAAAAATGGAGCGCTCGTAAAAAAGATCACCGGCTTTCCAGCCGTTGTTTTTGCAGGACAGGGAGGTTTGCTCGATGTCGTCTTTGATCCAAATTTCGCCAGCAACAAGATCATATATTGGAGTTATTCAGAAAAATACGCACCGGGAAATCTCACTGCAGTAGCTAAGGGTAAATTAAATGAGGCTGCCGGAACGGTTGAAGACCCAATTGTAATTTTTCGCGCAACGCCCGCTTTGAACAGCAACATGCATTTTGGCTCCAGGCTGGTATTTGACAGGGAGGGCTATCTTTTTGTGAGCGCAGGTGAACGTTCAATTTTGGAAGGCAGGGTGCAGGCTCAAAAATTGGAAGCAGGATTAGGTAAAGTATTCAGAATTACAACAGAAGGCAAGCCGGCTCCTGGCAATCCATTTTTGAACCAACCAGGTGCCAGGCCGGAAATCTATTCATTCGGTCATCGTAACCCACAAGGACTCGACATGAATCCTGCAACGGGTGAAATATGGGAAGCTGAATTTGGACCGCGTGGCGGTGATGAGGTTAACCTTGTTCGTGCAGGAAAGGATTATGGCTGGCCCACGATTACTTATGGGATTGAATACAGCGGCCAAAAAATTGGCGATGCCATTCAACAAAAGTCTGGCATGGAACAGCCGGTTTACTATTGGGACCCCGTGATATCGCCCAGTGGCATTTGCTTTTATGCCGGCGATGCAATTCCTGAGTGGAAGAACAATTTGTTTCTTGCGTCACTGAGTGGCATGCACATTGACAGGCTCGTGATTAAAGACAATAAGGTGGTGGGTGAGGAAAGATTGCTGGTCGACAAACACGATCGCTTCCGCGACGTTGCCTACCTGGATAATATGTTGTTTGCGATTACGGATGGAGGGGATATATACAGGATTAGTAAGAAGTGATTAGTGGACAGTGGACAGTGGACGGAAGGGCGGTCTTGCTCATATTCGATCAGTAATGAGCTGGCCCACTTTCTTGAATTCTGCTTCGGAGGAATGGCTCGTTACTTTGTTCAATTTCATTCTGTACATCTTATTGCCTTTTCGAACGAGGTAGAAGTAGAAATTTTTTCCATCGGTGTGATAATAGGCTTCGTCTCCCATTCCCTTTACCGGTTCAAAACCTTCGTGCGTGCTGTTTGCTTTGTAAAAAAACGCATAGGCATTGTGCGCAGCAGCTGCAGACTTATAAACCTCATCCATAAAGTATAGCTTTCCCAACTTATCGGTAGCCGGATCCTTGGTTTGCGCAGTATAGTCGCATTTATATTCCAGGGTGTCCCCTTTCTTCGTGAACATATTGCAGGTAAGCGAGGCCGGTTCTCCCATGATTTTCTCGGCATCCTGGAGCGTAAGAAGTTTTGACCCGATCGCTGAGTCCGCGGTCTGAACCATGCAGGGTTCTTCAGATCCAGCAGAAAGGGGTGACTTCTCACAGTTTGAAGACAAATAGATTACCGCCGTTAGGTATAGCGGGAAGATATTGAGTGCCATGGGCAGTTTTTTTCAGGGGTGAAAAGGCTAATATTGATCTTGCAAAGTTGGCAAATTTGTCGATAGCAGCTTTAACTTTTACACTAATCGTTGTTGCAGTTTGATGAAATGTAAGTTTGAGGCCTATGTCGGCCAAACGCACTGAGTATTATCAATTCCGTGGATGACACCCGTCATTCTTTTCGAGGGCAATTAGGCATAAATTGCAAGAAATCCATTGTTATGAAGTGTGAATTTCCCAGCTTTGCATCACTTCATGACCTCATTGATTGTGAAACGGCCTCCAAAATGAAAGAATCTATCATTTACCCGGGAGAATACGTTTTGTCGCCGGAGGCGCAAAAGCTGGTTGACGATATTAAATCAGCCCACTCAATCAAGGTTACAACGCTTCAAATAAATATGACAGAATTGGAAGGGTACTTCATCATAGAAGCATCCATACCGGGCAAACGACGAGAAGACATATTTATCTATACTCACGATAATATATTGTCACTGATCGTGCTGAATGCAGGCGTTCAAAAAGAGATGCACGAGAAGGTCCAGGTTCATGAATTTGAAACCAACTGCCTCGAACGTCACATCATATTGCCAGTAAATGTCGATTTGGAGTTCATACGGGCTGAATATGCTCAAGGCATCTTACGTATTCATATACCTAAGACGCCTGAAATTCCTCTTCATGTCGACACGCAGGTGGTCGTTTACTAATACTGTTATGAGCTTTGCATTCAGCCATCCTTACACAATTAACCCACTGTACAAGAAAAGAGTCGCCTACTTCTGCATGGAATATGCAATTCATCAGTCGTTGAAAACCTATGCGGGCGGACTTGGTTTTTTGGCTGGCTCCCATTTGAAAAGCGCGTATGAATTGAGACAGAATATGGTTGGCATCGGCATCCTGTGGAAGTTTGGCTATTATGAGCAGGTAAGAAAAGCAGATGAGACAATGGACGTACTTTTCGAAGAAAAAATTTATGGCTTTCTGAAAAAAACCGACATCCAATTTACCATTAGAGTTTCAGGTCACGTTGTATTTGTAACGGCGTATTATCTTCCACCCGAAATATTTCAAACGCCACCCCTTTTCTTTCTAAGTACGGATTTGCCCGAAAATGACTACCTGGCCAGGACAATTTGCCATAAACTCTATGATTCTAACCCTGAAGCGAGGATTGCTGCTGGAATCTTATTGGGAGACGGCGGAGCCACCCTGCTGGAAAAATTAAACTGGCTGCCGGACATTTATCATCTCAATGAGTCGCACGCCCTTCCACTTGCCTTCCATCTTTTCGAAAAGTATAAAAGCGTTGACGAACTGAAGTCAAAGCTCAGGTTCACAAACCATACACCTGAACCGGCCGGAAATCAAAAACGGAAATTTCTTTGCTTGAGAAAATGGGATTCTTTTTCAACAATTCTTTGACTGAAAGCAGAAACATATCCTCTATCGAAAATAATAATCTGGATCACACCCTTACAGCGCTTCGGTTGTCGGGCATTTCCAATAGTGTTTCAAAAAAGCATTATCAAACGCTGATCAAGATATGGGAAGGTGACAATACCCGAAATTTGATCTCAATTACCAATGCGCAAAGCTATTCCTATTGGGCCGACAAGGAAATGTACCAGGCATTAAAAGAAGAAAATGACGAAGCGCTGATTAAGCGAAAGAAAGTTTGCAAAAGGCTATTATTTGAGGAAGTGGCAGATCAAAACGGGGAGATTTATGATGAAAGCGTTTTGACGATCGTCTTTGCTAAGCGCTTTGGCGGTTATAAACGCCCAGGGTTGCTACTACAAAACATGGATCGGTTTCAAAGACTGATCTCAAATCCCAACCGGCCTGTACAAGTCATTTGGGCCGGCAAGCCCTATCCAATGGACTATGAGGCCATTGCCCTGTTTGACAGAATTGTAAATGTGACAAAGGCATATTCTAACTGCGCAACTTTAATTGGCTACGAATTGAAACTTTCGAGGCTGCTGAAACAGGGCGCAGATATTTGGTTAAATGTGCCCCGCATAACGCATGAAGCATCGGGAACAAGCGGTATGACCGCTGCGATGAACGGCGCCGTAAATGTTTCCATCGCTGATGGTTGGTTTCCGGAATTCGTCAAGGACAAGATCAATGGTTTCCAAATTCCGACTTCAGGTATCAATATGCATGAGCACGAAGAAGATGAGGCAGACGCCAAAAATTTATACGACATGCTGGAAAAAGAATTAATCCCGTTATATTACAACAATCCGGTGGCATGGCTTTCTGTTGTGAAAAATGGCATGAGAGATATTTTACCTCAATTCGACAGCAACCGGATGGCGGCGGAATATTATGACTATCTCTACAAAGACAATCAAACGAATACCCCAACACTTCCATGACCAGGATTATCAGCTTTCCTGGTCGGGTTTTGATGAATTTTTCCTGCCGGATTTAAGTACCCAATATAGGCCCTTAACGTCTGTTTTCCATTGAGGCAGCATCAACACAAGAAGAATTTCTTCCACAAGATCAAATATAGTAGCTCCCGCTGCCACATAAAAAAGCGTGTAAGGAGGCTTCGAAAGGAAAAAAAGTAGTAACAGAAAGACGGCTTGCATTACAGCGGCTCCTTTAGCAGAATAGGTATGAAAGCTGCTTATCTTCTTATACCTGATTACTGCCAAAACTGTTTGGAGAATATATAGACCCACCAGCAAAGTTACAAGGCCTGCTTCCTGTCTTAAGAAGTCCTTCTTGAAGACAATGGCCCCTAATATTGCCGCCCCAATCGTAAAATCATCTGCAATAGAATCAAGTCTTGATCCTAAGATGCTCACCACTTTGAACCTTCGTGCGAGGTAACCGTCAATTGCATCGGTAAGAAAGCTTAGCGCCAACAACCATTTGAATTCTTCAGTTCTTCCTGTTAGGATCAAAACAACCAGTAGCGGAGCAGCTAGCAGTCGATAAATGGTGATCCCATTTACTATTTTGTAACTAAACCTTATCATACAAACTTTGCGCTCACAATTGAGTTCGACTTCCATCCAACTCAACCGTGCGCAATGAACAAGGGAAGATGCAGGTCCTTCATCAATGCATCGGCCATACTGGGGCGAAACCATCTGCTCACCAATCCCCTCCTGTACGCGCCCAAAACCACGAGGGGATAGCCCGTCAGCGTTTTCAGATAATCAGCAATGGTATAATCAGGCTGACCATTTAGGACCGTATAAGTGGCATGTGGAAAATGTCGTTGCATGAATTCCTTCATTAGCCGGCTATTTGGAACGTATGAGTTTTCATCAAACTCTCTCACCGTTACTACTTCAGTTGGCAGCTGTTTTAGGGAAGCGAGCGCATAGCTGAACATCTTAATAGCAAATACCGAAGACGGATCCCCGTCGTACAACAAAACCAATCTGTCAACGGGCTCAAATTGATGCGGAACAATTAATACAGGGCACTCTACAAGCGAAAGGAGATCACGGACAAATTCGCTAGGAATTTTCTCCGAATATACAGTCATTGTCTCGCTATTATCTAGTATCAGCAAGTCAGCATAGATACTCTCATTTAACAATTCCTGTAAAGCTACATTTCTGTCCCGATGAACAGAATAATTCAGACCCTGGTCACGGCATGCATTCTCAAAAAGTTCCGCTGCTAAATTCCTGGTAACCTTGTCCTTCTCTTCCAACTCCCTTTGCCTGGCTTCAAAATTGCCCTTTGCAATCAAATCATAGACCTTGTAACTGGAACGCAAAGTGTCATCCAAAAAGACTCCTACCAGATGGGCGCTGCTCTTTTTTGCAAGCGTGACAGAATATTCTTTTACACTTTCAGAAAATCGCAAGCCGTCGAATGCAACGATAAATTTTTTCATTCATGTTTAAATTAAGCATATTAAATATCCATAGGATTAGTCTTTTTCAACGGCGGTGCTATATTCTCCGATCAGCACCCTAAGGCACCCTAAGCCTTCAGTTTCTTAATGATCCAAATTTGCCAATTAAATTAGAATTGAACAATGATCGTCGTCAGTGGCAAGCATGATTTAGATCGCTTTTTAGGGGCGGGAAGAAACAATGACTCATTGTAATTAACCCTTGAATACCCAATAGCCACTAGTCGTGACTAAGGTCATCGTTCGCCCACTTTCGATATAGAATTGTGCCAAATGGTATGGGCAGCCAAAACGAAAGCAGCCTGTACCCCAACGTCAAAACAACTGCAGTTCCGACTGGGATGCCCGCGCTCGTAAAAAAGAAACTCATGCTGCCCTCATAAAGAATGAGACCTCCTGGTAAGGATGGAAGGATGGAAATAATTTTTGTACAAATTAGCGTGAGCACGACGATAAAAGGGGAAACCGGATATCCTATCCCCAAAAACAACACATAAAGCGTACAGGAATCAGTAACAACTAACAGCAATTGAGAAAAGAAGGCCCTAAAGACAGCGCCTCTATTTTTTTTTATGACCGTGGCCACCTGTATTTCGTCTCTTAAATGACTCTCTTCCGGGAATCGCCCTCGTAACCGTTTGAACAACCATTTGGCAATTCTTAATCTCAAAGCCCTCTCCAATAGGCGGTTAAGAATATCTTTTTTTTCAGCAAGAAGAATAAGTGATCCAAAAACCAAATAGGCGAACATCCCCATGACCAGCGCGCCTTTAAACGCAAACCGTACATCGTAAATAACCACACAAGCCAGCAGCAACAGTATAATGATAAACTCCATGGCAGCGTAGAAGACCAATAGTTCTACAAGAATTAGTGAAATGCTTTTAGCTCGGCTGATTTTATACCTGTACAAAAACCTAAAGAAAAAAGCATTTCCGCTCACCCCAGCACTTGGAATGGTTTGATTAAAGAATAACAGCACAATTGAAGCCTTAATTAACTCCCATCGACCGGGCATTTGTTTAGGTTTGTAACCCTTCAGCAGTGAAAAATAAACCATTGCGCTAAAGACATAAGTTAAGAATTGCGTTAACAATGCAACCAAAAGCAGGTAAATATTCACCCGTTTCAGAAACAGAAATCCCTTTCTTATGTCGGAGAAATAGTAGACAACAACGCCAAATGCCAGCATAAAAAAAACAAATGACCACAGCCAATATGTTGATTTTATTTTCCCATTTCCGCTTGAACCTTCGCGCGTGTAGACAGCATCAGGCATTATGATTCATGGTTAAAATTGGGCTAATTTGTCTCAAATTTACCCTGATATCAGACTTTTAGAATGGCAACAATCACGCCATTCGATGACTCAAATCAAATTTGAAGGCCCTCAAAGTACACACAGTTCTATATTTGAATTTCTCACGTTTTATGTACTTTTTGTTTATTTCCGACGCGGCCTTTCAAACCGGGTGGTTCCTGGAGTCTATTATTACTGAACTGTTGATTCTTTATGTAATCCGCACACATAGATTTTTCCTGAAGAGCAGGCCAGGCACACTTGTCATCATTGCGAGCCTTGTAGCATTTCTAATAACAGTCTTACTTCCTTTTTCACCATTTTCAAAAGCACTTAGTCTTTCTATTGCGAATTTCCGTGAAGTGGCGTTAATTGCCCTAATCCTGATAGCCTACTTATTAACTGCAGACCTGGTGAAGATTATATTCTTCAGGGTTTACATTCATCCCTCAAGGAGAAAACACACATGAGTTCAGGTTCCTGCATTTTCCCAAACGTGAAAATTGTCATGTCCTGGGAAGATTGTGGATTTAACAATTAGAACATCCATAAAAGATAAAATTGAAGTAACTTATGGATAAGAAGCTTAGTTGTGAAGCGTTGGCTGTTTATATTATTCCCCTGGCTTCAGCTGCAGGCGCAGCCTAATCAGAATTGCATTCTAAAAGACCCTACCATTAACATCACTTTTGGATCAGGCACGGTTTCCGAGGATTATAATGACGGAGCTCTTAATAATTACCGAAGGGTCTCAACTACCTGCCCTACAGATGGGCACTATTCCTATACTCCATACACGAGTGATTGCTTTCGGGGTGACTGGATCACGCTTGACCAGGATCATACGGGTAACCATCTTGGAAATATGCTTTTAGTAAATGCGGCCTACGAGGGCGGAGAGTTTTTCAGCGCCATCATTCAGGGCCTGGACCCCGGGAAAAAATATGAATTTGCCGTTTGGATGCTCAACGTTTGCAAACCCAGTGACAAATGCCCATTTCCGCTTCTGCCAAATATTACCGTCGAACTCGAAACGCTGAGCGGCAAAGCCATTTCACAACTCAGTACCGGTGATTTGCCCCGTTATGGAACTGCACAATGGACCAAATTCACGGTGATGTTCGATTTACCATCGGGAGCAAACAGCCTGGTCCTGAAAATGACAAATTCTGCACCGGGCGGTTGCGGAAACGATTTCGCGGTTGATGATATCACATTCAGGGAATGCGTGCCGCCTCCGCCGGTAACAACCACCAAAAAAACAACGGTAACTAAATCACCCCCGGTTGTAAAGGCGCCTCCGCAGAAACCTGCTGTTGAAAAAACGACTTCCCAAAAACCACCTGCATCAACTACATCGACCGTTAAAAAAACCACGCCGCCAGTGAGTCATAAGACGACAGCGCCCGTAGCTGCAAAGAAAACGCCTGCGCCTGCATCCGTGTCAGCACAGGCAACAAAAGTGGACAGCGTCCCCCAGTCGCATTCGATTGCAAACCCAACTGCTTCAAGCATGAAACCGCCTCCTCCCGTTATCAGCAGCCGGAAAAATTCACTCGTAAAAAAGATTGAAGCAGAAGCAGGAGAAATTCGAATTGACTTATATGACAACGGAGAAATAGATGGCGATACTGTTTCTGTTTACCACAACAATAGCCTGCTCATATCACATGCAGGCTTATCGCAGAAAGCGATTACCTTCCACATTACCATTAATCACGATTCGCCGCATCATGAACTTGTAATGGTTGCCGAAAACCTGGGCTCAATTCCGCCCAATACTTCCCTTATGATCGTAACGGCGGGCACCAATCGATTTGAATTGTTTATTTCTTCTTCGGAACAGAATAATGCGAAGGTGGTATTTGATCTAAAGGAATGAGTTCAGCTTAATGAACATGCTGTTTGAGCTTGTTCTTAATAAATAAAGCCAGGCTTTCCTCTCCCCAATCGTAATTGTATTTCTCCCCGTTGATGAAAAATCCCGGTGTTCCGTTTACGCCACTTCTCACGCCGCTTTCAAAATCGTCTTCCACTCTTTGAATCACTTCATTGTTGCCAATGTCTGACTGGAATTGCTCAATATCCAATCCCAATAATTTAGCATAGCCCATTAAAGCCGGAGCGTGCAAATCGCGTTGGTTTTCATAAAGCGTATCATGCATTTCCCAGAATTTTCCCTGCCTGTCAGCGGCTTCTGCCGCTATTGCTGCGATTCTTGCCTGTGGATGAGATTCTGCAAGTGGAAAATTTCGAAACACGAATTTCAAATCTTTGCCAAATTTCCTTTGAATGGCCTTGATGATTGGATAGGCCTGTCCGCAATAAGGGCATTGATAATCTCCATACTCCAGCAATTCAACCGAAGCCTGCATATTTCCCTGGACATGGTCTTTGATAGATACCGGAGGCCTGAGCGACATAAAAATCCATTTATAGGTTGCCTAATTTTAATTCTGAGTCATCAGAAGTTTCGAACTGTCCAATTCTTCCAAAGCGTCCAGGATTCCATCCGCTCCGGGATTCATGCCAACCGGCGACAAATAATTCCACCGAATGATGCCGTTTTCGTCGATAATATAAAGTGCTCGCTGCGACTCACCTTCCGCCTCATCATACACGTCGTATAACTTTGCAACGGCTCCCTTGGGCTCAAAGTCTGCAAGCAACGGAAAATGCAATTTCCTTTCCTGGCTAAAGGCTAAGTGGCACCATTTGCCATCGCAGGAAATGCCGACCAGGTCCGCATTGTGTTTATGGAAGAAGGAAAGCGTTTCATTATAAAGCGACATTTGATCGCCGCAGACAGGGCTCCAATCGGCCGGATAAAAAGCAAGAATGAGTCTTCTCCCGATGAATTCCCCGAGGCTTATTTTTTGGTCCGGTGTTGCGAAGAGCGTAAAATCCGGAGCCTTGGTCCCTTTTGAAAGCATGGTGTTTAATTTGAGCTAAAATTGAAAAATGTTCTTACCAAATTTAGTCAAATAAGTTACGACTATATTCCGAAAGTCGGTGTGGTTCTAAATCTGCCGTGAAAACAAGTAACTTGTATCCTTTGAAATTTTGGAAAGATGCCGAAAGTTCGGCATCAAGATTGTGGATGCAGCTACTACCCTCGACGAAGAAACCGCCTCATAAAACGCGGTTGCTACACTTTTTAAAAATCAAGCAAGATGGACTATCTATCTAAAACTACTATAGGTTTCGACATAGCAGAAACGAGCTTAACTTCCAAATCGTCTAAATTAAAAAGCAAAAAGAGTTTCCTGGTCTTCAGGCACAATAAGTACACAATCGTGCCAACGGACAATATCGCTTTTTTCTATTTCAAATTCGCCTCCTCGAATATTGTGTGTTTTGATCAAGAGGAATATTCAGTAAGTTATTCGCTGGATCAAATTCAGCAGCTTGTGCCAGAGGAGCAATTCTTTAGGTTAAACAGACAATATCTGGCCAATTTCAATGCAGTTAAGGAAGCCGAACACTATTTCGCCCGGAAATTACTGGTGAAGCTCACGATTCCTGTTTCTGAAAAATTGATTGTTTCAAAAGAAAAAGGAAAGCGTTTTTTGAACTGGCTGGAGAACAGATAATCAGTCTGTTGGCGATTCTTGTAACACCATGACTATTCCATTGTCCAATTACCGGTATTTAATCAGTAACCATTTAAATTTTGAACAATGGACAAGTTACAAAACAAAGTAGCCGTTATTACCGGCGGAAGCAGCGGCATAGGTTTAGCAACGGCCAGGGAATTTGTTGCCAACGGCGCAAAAGTCATCATTTTTGGAAGAAGCATTGAGGCATTGAAAGCAGCTGTAGGAATTTTAGGACCAAATTGCCATGCCATTAATGGCGATGTAAGTCAACTAATCGACCTCGAAAATCTTTTCCACGAAACCAAGTTAAAATACGGAGGGATTGACATCCTTTTTATCAATGCAGCCCAGGCGAAGCTTGCTTCGATTGCCGACACCTCTGAATCGTTTTTTGATGAAATGATCAACGTTAACCTGAAGGGTGCCTACTTTACGCTTCAAAAATCCATCCCTTTTCTGAACGATAATGCTTCAGTAATCATAACCACTTCATGGTTAAACAGCATTGGTTTTGCTGGCTCAAGTTTATTGGGAGCAAGCAAAGCTGCGCTACGCTCCCTTGTTAGGGTAGCATCAGCTGAACTGGCTGGACGGGGAATCAGGGTAAATGCCGTTAGTCCCGGAGCTATTGAAACTCCTTTATGGAAAAAGATAGGTTTGCCAGACGAAGTACTCATAACTGCAGGCGAGGCAATTACGAATCAAATTCCGATTAAGCGATGGGGCCGGCCCGCTGAAATTGCAAAAGCAGTCTTATTCCTCGCGTCAGATGACTCCTCTTACATCATCGGCAATGAATTGACGGTAGACGGAGGTTTGAGACAGATCTAATCCTTAGATTTACCAGGTGTTACGGCTTCAAAGCACAATTCGGAGTAATGGACAATCCTTTTCAAATCAATTACAGTGACCAGGTTGATCAAGACCTGGTCAGGTTGTCTGTCCGTGGTGACAAGAAAGCACTTCAAAGCCTTGTCGTCAGGCACCAGATCTTTATTTACAATCTGGCTCTCAAAATGACGAAAAGCCCGGCAGACGCAGAAGACCTGACGCAGGAAGTATTGATAAAGGCGATTACGTCGCTGTCGAAGTTTGAAGCAAAAAGCAAATTCAGGACATGGCTTTACAGAATTACCGTAAATCACTTTTTGAATTCAAAAAAGAAACAATCTCTTTCAAGGATTATTGATTTTGAAACCTATTTTAATTCCATTGATCATATCCCGACCAACAATCTAAACGAAGCCGAGGAAAATGATTTAGAAGAAACGATTGAAGAAATCAAAATCAACTGCACCGCAGGCATGCTTCTTTGTTTGGAAAAGGAACAAAGGATGATCTATATTTTAGGTGAAATGTTTGAGATTGACCACGCGCTGGGATCAGAAATATTGGGCATATCCAAGGGCAATTTCCGGATAAGGTTGATGAGGGCAAAACAGGATCTTTACAATTGGATGAATCAAAAATGCGGATTAATCAATAAAGCAAATCCTTGCAGGTGTGTTAAAAAGACGAAGGGCTTTATCAAAGCAGGAATTGTGGACCCATTCGACATAAAATTCAACAAGAGATACAAGAACAAAATATTTGAGTTATCTGAAAAAAAGGCAAATTCGATAACCGACACTGTCGAAGATTTGTACCAGCGTATTTTCCAGGATCATCCATTTCAGGAACCGCTTTCCACCAGTAGAATAGCGGATGAAATTTTCAATAACAACCTGATAAAATGGGTTTTGGACTCTTAAGTAACTAATTGACATTGAAAAAAACTGCACATGAAAAAGGTCATTGCACCGCTACTCGCATTCCTGCTTTCTTATTCGATCTCCCTTGCTCAAACATCAGGAAAACTAAGAGTGCTGGTACTAACAGATATTGAAGCAGATCCCGACGACACGCAATCGCTCATCCGCTTCCTGCTGTATTCCAATCAGTGGGATGTGGAAGGATTGATCGCAACCACTTCCATTCATCAGCAAACCAGGGTGGCCCCTGAGAGCATTGAAAGAATCCTGGCAGCCTATCAAAAAGTGCAGCCAAATCTCTTAAAACATGAGAGGGGTTTCCCGGCATATGAAGAATTAGGGCAGAAAGTGAAGAAGGGATTGGCCCTGTATGGCATGAACGGCGTTGGAGATGGAAAAGACTCTGAAGGTTCAGATTGGATTTTGAAGGTTTTGGAAAAAAATGACGATCGACCGCTCTGGGTAAGCATTTGGGGCGGCCCGAACACTTTAGCGCAGGCACTTTGGAAAATAAAGAAGACAAAGTCGGCCACTGAGGCAGAGAAACTTTATAAGAAACTAAGAGTATATACGATCTCTGACCAGGATGACAGCGGTCCCTGGATCAGGGAAAATTTCCCCACGATATTTTATGTGGTAACACCTGGTTACAATTATGTTCATGCAACCTGGCTCGGCATGTCTTTCCCGGCACCGGGTTCGAATACGGAAGTTACTTCCGGTGATTGGCTGGCAAAAAACATTCAACAAGGTCATGGTCCGTTGGGTGCTATGTATCCTGATGTTGCGTATGGTATGGAAGGCGATACACCTTCGTATTTGAGTTTGATCAGCAACGGCCTCAACGATCCCGAACATCCGAACTATGGCGGCTGGGGAGGCAGGTACGAACATTATCTCCCCGAATTCGAAGACTCGAATTCCGGGATATTTAAGCGCGAAAATTGGCCAAAAGATAAACCAGAGTCCCGCGCCATTTGGACCAATGCAAATGATTCAGTGATTTCAACAGTAGACAAAAAACCTTATACAGGAAACAGGGAAACGATCTGGCGTTGGCGTACCGACTTCCAAAATGATTTTGCAGCGCGCATGCAATGGACAACAAAAACCTTTGCAGAATGCAACCACCCACCGGTGCCCATGCTGGCACACAGCGACCACCTCACCGTAAAATCGGGAGAGAAATTTCACTTAAGTGCAGCCGGAACTACTGATCCCGACGGAGATTCTATGAGTTATCTCTGGTTTCAATATCCTGAGGCCGGAACCTACAAGGGCATCGTGAGCTTCAGGCCTTATGCGTCCAATCTTTATGATATTCCGGTTACAGCACCAAAAGTCGACAGCACGCAAACCATACATTTTATTTTGAGAGTGACGGATAAGGGAACACCTGCAATTGCAAGATATAAACGCGTGATTGTAACCGTGACGCCTTAATACCTTGTTCAAATCAACGTAGTGATTTAAACGATGCGCGCATTTCGTCTACAAAAGCTTCCGGTTGTTCCCAGGCTGCGAAATGTCCACCCTTGCTCATCTTTTTAAAGTGAATGAGCTTCGGATATGCCTTCTCCGTCCAGTTTTGCGGCGCTGCATAGATTTCATCGGGAAAGACGCTCACGGCAACAGGGATGGTAACATTGCGGGGATCAAAAAAGCCTCCGCCATTAGAATTCTGGGTAGTTTCCCAATAGAGACGAGCTGATGAAATTGCCGTGTTTGTGAGCCAGTACAAGGTGATGCCATCAAGAACATCGTCCATAGAGAGTCCTTCTTTTTGTCCTGCGAATATGCGCGTGATGAGTTTATAGCTATCGATATCGTGATCCAGGATCCATCCGGCAAGGCCGATCGGTGAATCTGCAAGTCCATAGAGCGTCTGCGGACGGTTTCCCATCTCGTTTGCATAGCCCAGACCCTTCGAATAAAAATAACCCAGTTGCTTGTATGCTTTCTGCTCATCCGGAGAAAGACCTGCTGGCATTGGACCGCCGGAGGCGAGTGCCTTTGAAATTTCCGCCGGAACCGTGGCTGGCATATTGGTATGGATACCGAGTAATTCGGGAGGTGCAATTAAAGCCATCGTCTCAGACACTGCATTCCCCCAATCCCCACCTTGCGCAACAAATTTTGTATAGCCCAAACGCTTCATCAGCGTGATCCATGCTTTTGCAATTCGAACGGGCGTCCATCCCAGTTCAGCCGGCTTGCCAGAAAATCCGTAACCGGGAAGAGAAGGGATGACCACGTCGAAAGCATCTTCTGCTTTTCCGCCATAAGCTGTGGGATCTGTGAGTGGCCCAATAACCTTCATTTGTTCTATGATAGAACCAGGCCATCCATGGGTAATGATGAGTGGCAAGGCACCCTTATGTTTCGAACGAACATGAATGAAATGAATGTCCAGCCCGTCTATTGTCGTTATGAATTGCGGCAATGCATTTAATCTCGCTTCTACTTTCCGCCAGTCATATTCCGTGCCCCAATATTTTGCAAGCGCCTTCATGGTGGCGAGCTGTACTCCCTGCGATTCATCACTGACAATCTCACGGTCCGGCCATTTTGTTGCGAGGATCCGACGTTTGAGATCATCCAGCTGATCCTGTGGAATTTGCACGTGAAATGGTCTTATGGCGTCACTCGGAATGATAGCAGACGAAGAGGCTGTTTGTGCCTCTCCTACTACGCCTTGCATAACCAAAGCCCCCGTCATCACGGTACTTGCGAGAATACTTTTGCTTTTTTTCATCGTTAAAGGTTTATTTGCCATATAAATTTATTCAGCATTCTACTTCAGTCGATGATCGGCCAATGCAAACGGACAAATTAGCTATTGAAACGGACATTTGAAGGCGTGAGATTGCATTGAGCACAAGTCCGGATAAGTTTTGCAGGATCTCGTAACGGAACGATTTAATTCCTCACAATTCCGTAACGGGCATCCATTAAATTTGAAAATTATTGGGAAGTAACCGCCAAAGCCATCCAAGCCATCGTTATCCGCAACAATTCGCAATCCATTCAAATAAGATGCGGCATTCCGTTAGCTATTCGCAGAGGTTCAGAATAGATTTGTTCCATTGTTACACTTAATTCCAAAACTATTTTTTATGACAACAATTCATTTCAAAACCAGGATGGTATTTTTTTGCTTCGTATCCGCGATTCTTATTGCAGGGGGTTGCAAAAAAGATAATTCAACAACCCCCGATATTCCGGTGAAACTTGGTGATCATTACCAGGGAGGCATTGTTTTCGTTGTAGATGCTGCGGGTAAACATGGATTGATCGCAGCTACCGCAGACCAGGCAGTCACGGATCCCTGGTGGAATGGCAGTTTTGTTGCGACCGGCGCCACAAGCATGACGGCAGGGAAAACGAATACGACAACGATTATTAACGCCCAGGGGAATACAGGGACGTATGCCGCAAAACTCTGTCGCGACTATAAAGGCGGCGGTTTTTCTGATTGGTATTTACCTGCAAAGGACCAATTGAACACCCTGTACGCTCAAAAAAATCTTGTGGGTGGCTTTGTAAGCGAGATTTATTGGAGTTCGACCGAATTTGATACTGCGGATATATGGGTCCAGGATTTTACAGATGGCATTCAGAACCTGGATAATTCCAGTGATGGTGCCAATGTACATACCAGGGCTATCCGGGAATTCTAAACCCTCCCATTTTTCGAACAATCAGTGAATCATAATCGAACAGGTTTCAATGCTAATTGCGCACACTTTACTGAATATGAAGAGAATACAGATCAGGCATGGAAAATGTATCTTTTGACGCATATTTGACATCATGCTCAGGAATTATCTTAAAGTTGCCATACGTGTACTGCTTCGCAACCGCCTCATTTCTTTCATCAACATATTTGGTCTCGGCCTCAGCCTGTCTGTTGCCATGATGATCATGATCCGCATACAGGATCAAATGAATTATGATCGTTTTCATCCCTACCCGGACAGGATTTTCAGGATCATTAGCGATTACCACAAAAAAACGGGCGAGCACTGGAAAATGGCGAGCTCACCGCTACCACTACACGATAAGCTAAAGGAATTTTCGGGAATAGAAGCGTCAGCGAGCCTCTATCCTGCCTTGGGTGGCAAGGCCATTTCGGAAGGAAAAGAACTTTATATAAACGGCGCATTTACTGAATCCTCATTTTTTAAGGTATTTGGATTTACGTTATCAGCCGGAGACGCCTCAAGTGCGCTTGAAAAGCCGGGCGGCATTGTAATCAGCAAGGCTACAAGTGAAAAATTTTTTAGCAAGGAAAATCCCATTGGAAAGACATTAACTATGGAGAACGGTCAGCTTTTTGTGGTTACCGGAGTTCTTAATGAGTCGCCTGGCAAATCACATATCAACTACGATGCATATGCGTCCATGAGTGCAGTTTCGAAGTTCGAGATTGACAAATTGCTTCCGGAAAAATCTACCGACTGGTATGCATTTAATACGGCCTATACATATGTCTTGCTTGCGTATGGTTTCTCGCCGCAGGTGGTGACGAATGACCTAAATACCATTGCTGCCGGGCTAAACAAAAGCAACCAGTATGGAAAATTGGCATTTGATCTGCAAAAGATTACTAAAATAACTCCAGGTAGTGATCAGTTGTATAATGATATCGGAAATGGAACGTCCTGGACGAAATTGCTTTTTGAAATAGGTGTCGCGCTTATCATTTTGATAGCGGCTTGCTTTAATTATACGAACCTAACGATCGCAAGGGCATTAACGAGGGCAAAGGAAGTTGGCGTCAGAAAAATAAATGGCGCCGGCCGACTGCAGATTTTTTTGCAGTATTCGGTCGAAGCCGTTGTCTCCTCCCTCCTCTCGCTGGGTTTTGCATGGGTGTTGCTCTCGTTCATAATACAATACGCGCCCTTCAATGACGGATATGAATTCATCCCCTCATCATTCCGCTATAATTCAACCTTTGTTGCCTGGACCATCGGGTTTGCGCTGTTTACCGGACTACTTGCGGGAATTTCACCAGCCTGGATCCTGTCTTCTTTTCAACCCTTGCGTGTAATGAAAAGCCTGGTTACTGCAAGAACATTTGGCAAAGTGAGCATCCAAAAGGCCCTGATTGTTTTTCAATACAGTCTCTCGCTCACCATTATTATATTTCTTCTTGCCTTTTACAAACAATTTGCTCATCTCGCCGCGGCAGATCCCGGCTTCAGGCGTGATCATGTGCTTGTTGTTCCCCTACAGGGAATGGACGAAAAAATTGCCGCCCAAAAAATATCGCAGGTTCCCGGTGTAAGGTCCGTCGGGGCGATGTCGTCATTGGTCGGCGCCCGTTTTAACGGCTTGTCAACCCAAGCCTGGTTGAACAGTAAACAGGACGCAATCAATCTGAATTATTATTACGCCAATGGAAGTTTTGTCAGTAATCTTCAATTTTCGCTAATTGCGGGAAACAATTTTCCTTCTCAAACAGAAAGGGAACGATACCTATTGCTCAATGAAAAAGCTGTGACAGCGCTGGGTTTTAAAAACAATCAACAGGCAGTCGGTAAGAAAATATGGATTAATGACTCTGTCCAACTTGAGGTGGCAGGTGTGCTAAAGGACTTTCATTATGAAAATGCAGGTAAGAACATTATGCCACTTGCCATGCGGAATAAAGAAAATGCATTCAGTTATTTATATGTAAGTGTTGCTCAATCCGGGAAGGAGGTTTTTACGCAACGCGTAAAACAAACCTTATCAGTGATCGCGCCTTCCAAATCATTTGACCTCGTATGGTTGGACGATCAACTTGAAAGCAACAATTCGCAAAGGGCTACCATTTCATTGTTAGGATATTTGGCATTTATGGCCATCGCAATAGCTTCATTGGGCTTGCTGGGCCTTGTGATTTATACCGTTGAAGTCAAACGAAAGGAGATTAGCATCCGGAAAATAATTGGGGCAGAGCCTGCGCAATTAGTTCGACTATTATCGAAAGGGTTTATTAAGCTGATCTTCATTTCCGGATTGGTGGCTGTGCCGATAGGCTATACGCTGAGTTTTTTATTCATGCTCAATTTTGCAGACCGGGCCAGTTTTGGCGTTTGGTATCCCCTGCTTTGCTTCAGTTTCTTACTAACACTGGGGCTCGTTACCATTTTCTCTCAGACCTATAAGGCCGCGACTGAAAACCCAGTGATTAATCTCCGCTCAGAATAATTTCTAAAATTTCAATTCAGCCGGTAAATATTTCGCGATAAGTTCTTCGTAATATGGCCGCAGCTGATTCCAGTCGGGCGGCGTGGGGTTTTTTGAATAGAGGTCGTAAGGATTAAACAACTTTACCCATTTCAACATTTTACGATCGTGGTCATCCAACAAGTGGTCATATGCAGCTTCGCGATGCCATGCGTAAAAAGAATGGTAACGCAGCATGTACAGACCTTCTTCCGGTAAATGATCCTTCACCATATGATAAACATATTCATCGTGCCCCCAACTCATATGAACTTTGCGAAGTCCGCAGTTGGGTTCATACACACCCTGTTCAGAATTATAGCGGGCATCACTAAAGTCAGGATTCAAGTTGAAAAATTCGGGATAGACAACTTTGTCGGAATAAGCGCAACCCACCGGGAAGGTATCGCCCACAACGGCCCACTGGGGTTCTCCAAACAGGCAGAGCACTTTGCCCATATCATGCAGCAATCCCGTTAGCACCATCCAGTCGGGATGCCCATCACGGCGAATCGCTTCAGAAGTTTGCAACAAATGCTGGAATTGGTCAAGGTCCGTATCGGGATCAGAATCGTCAACTAATTGATTCAGGAATTGAAATGCATCCCAAACCGGCATTTTCTTCTTATCAAATTTCAAATACTGCTCCTTCTTCTCCAGTACAAAATCAAATGTCTGGTAAGTATGGTTGAGCTTGTAAAACTCTCGAACACTGTCGCGCCCGGGTTCTTCATAGTTCCTGTATTCCTCTTTCGTCTTCGCTTGTGCAATCGTGTCAGGTTCGGGGTAACGCTTCAATACATCTTCTTCCCACTCGTCCAAACTGGCCAGTGGGTTAATTTCCTTCGAGGAGAATGGATTGGGATTGGTCGTAGACATGATCGTAAAATTTTGTTGATAATCCGGCCGACTGGTAAATGCCGGAACCAGATTCGCGTATATAAATTTAATATAAATAAAGGGTAATTTACTAGGGGAGCCAGATCCAAAAAAAAATGGATAGAACCTGCAGAGGCAGCCGCGAATGTTTATATTGTAACTTTATCGCTATCTCAACGCACCGGTATTGCCATGAAGTTACATGTAGCAGACTATCTGATCATTCTCATTTATTTCCTGTTCGTTGTTACCGTTGGTTTCATCATCAAAAAAAAGATCAAGTCCAGTAATGACTTTCTCTCCAGCGGAAAGAATATTCCCCTTTGGATTACCAGCCTCGCATTTATTTCAGCCAACCTCGGTGCGCAGGAAGTGATCGGCATGGTGGCTTCGGGCGCAAAGTATGGAATCATGACGGTGCATTTTTATTGGGTGGGCGCCATCTTTGCCATGGTCTTTCTTGGTGTTTTCATGATGCCTTTCTATTACGGCAGTAAAGCCCGAAGCGTGCCCGAATACCTGTCTCTTCGATTTGACGAAAAAACAAGAGGATTGAATCCGATTTCCTTTGCCGTGATGACGGTTTTTTCTTCCGGCATTTCCTTATATGCGCTTGCCAAACTTCTGGAGATCGTCCTGCACTGGGACTTTGATGTTTCAATTTGGATCGCCGCAGGGATTGTGATGATTTACACCTTTCTTGGCGGACTTACCAGCGCAGTATACAATGAGGTACTTCAATTTTTCCTGATTGTACTGGGGCTTTCACCGCTGGTCATCGTTGGGCTACAGGACGCGGGGGGTTGGTCGAATATTAAGTCACAACTGCAACCGGAATTGACCCACGCCTGGAAATATATGGGCGAAGCTGAGTCCAATCCGATGGGAATAAATTTTATGTCGCTAATCTTCGGACTCGGCTTCGTGATGTCTTTTGGTTATTGGTGCACAGATTTCCTGGTTGTACAACGAGCGATGATTGCAAGGAATATGGGTGACGCGCAACGCACGCCCATTGTGGCTGCGCTGCCAAAAATGTTTATGCCTTTGATTGTTGTATTGCCCGGCGTTATTGCCATAGCCCTGATGCAGCCTGCACTGGCTTCAAAAAGATACAGCATTCCGCTTAACAGTGAAGGTCAATTGGATTACACCATGACCCTTCCTTCTCTCATTGCACACTACTATCCAAGCGGACTGTTGGGTGTGGGCATCACCGCGCTCATGGCTTCGTTTATGAGTGGCATGGCAGGGAACGTAACAGCATTCAACTCCGTGTTTACATATGATATTTACCAGGCATACTTTGTAAAAAATAAGCCAGACCATCATTACCTCTGGGTTGGGAAATTCATCACGGTGGCGGGCATACTCATTTCAATTGCCACGGCTTATGTAGCCAAGGGCTTCAACAACATCAACGATTTTCTTCAACTGGTTTTCAGTTTTGTAAACGGCCCGCTTTTCGCAACTTTCCTGTTGGGCATGTTTTGGAAAAGAACCACCGGCCATGGAGCATTCTGGGGTTTGGTTGCCGGCACGCTCGCGGCTGCTTTGACGCACGGCTTAACAATCGCCGAAGGCAAAGGAGGATGGATTGCGCCACTCTACCCGATCAGGTCGGGCATGGGCCAGGCCTTTATCGTTGCCGGCATTTCCTGGATTTCTAATTTCGGGACGACAATCATCGTAAGCCTGTTTACAAAGGCCAAACCGGAAGCGTCTTTGAAGGGATTGGTTTATTCGCTGACTGAGAAACCAAAGTATCAACATCAGAAATGGTACATGAGCGTGGTGCCGCTGGGTTTGTTGTTGCTACTGCTCACGATAATACTAAATATGATCTTCTTTTAATTTTTGAATATGTCTAAGCGACTCACAGAACTAAGTTTCATCATTGGCCTTTTTTTTACACTCGTTTCATTGATCCTCCTGATCGGATATTTTACAACGACGACGCTTGCCGCCAGAATAAACATGTACGCCGGATTCGGCTTCCTGGCGTTTGGATTATTCATGATGTCTTTAACTTCTACTACCAAACAAAAGTCCCCACCGAACCGCCATTGAGTGTGACTGAAACCGCCTTCCCCTTGTCGCGGATCATAAAAGTCTGAGCACCGCTGCCTTCATTCAAAACAATCATTGCCCGTTTCCCGTCCGGTGTCTTGAAAGCCACGTTGGGTAAACCTTCTAAGGCGTTTGAAGAGATTCGAACAGAACCCGGACGAACAAATTTTGCAGCATGAGCAATGATATAATAACCGGGATTGCGCTTTACCTGGTTCCCATCAATCGTAACAGCACCTAAACATTCCGTGCAACCGCCTGGCGTATGCGGCTCATATTTTGAATTGGCAGCCAGGTTCCATTCAAGCACATTGCGGCTCCAATTTCTTGGACCACCGATGACCAGGTTTTTCGTGTGCCAAACAAGATCTTCCTTCAAATTCCCCGGAGCACCAATCCATTGCTCTGTGAAATAGAGATTCTTGTCGGGAAACTGGTCGTGCACCTTTGACAAGGAATCAATCGTACCTCCATATAAATGAAACGCGGAGCCATCCGCATATTTGGCAGCCTCAGGATCTTTCAGAATGGTGATGGGGTAATCCGGCCTGTCGGCGTTGTGATCGTACAATATAATCTTCGTAGAAATGTTTGCCGCTTTGAAGGTCGGCCCCAGGCTCTTCTTAAGAAATGCCGCCTGGTCGTTCGGCAACATCAACAAACTCGGATTGTTGCCCGGATGCAAGGGTTCATTTTGAATGGTAATTGCATCGATGGTAATCCCTTCTGCTTTCATTCCTTCTACATATTTCACAAAGTACTTCGCGTATGCGTCATAGTAAGCCGGTTTCAAACTCCCACCCATAGTACTGTCATTCGTTTTCATCCAGGTGGGTGGCGACCAGGGAGAACCCAGAATCTTTATCGCAGGATTGATCGCCAATATTTCTTTGAGAACGGGAATGAGATGTGTTTTATCAGGGGACAAGCTGAATTTTTCCATTTTGACATCCGTTTGTCCGCGGGGCAGATCATCATATGAAAACACCGCGGGATCCAGGTCGGAGGCGCCGATGCTGATTCGCAGATAGCTGATCCCGATATTGCTTCCATCTGTTGCAAACAATTCTTTCAGCAGGGTCGACCTCGCGGATGCCTCCATTTGATGAAGATGAAGCGCGCTTCCCCCGGTAAGACTGAAACCAAAGCCATCCATGGACTGGTAGGCCTGGGCGTCATTCACATCAATTGTTTTGCCGCTGCCCGCTTCATTTGAAAACAGCAATGCTGCTTTCTGCCTTTGAAATAAAACGTTCGCTGCCGGATCCGTCAGCCAGAATTCAACATCGCCCTTCATTGACGTATCGCCGGACGCGGGAATGTTGTTCACATCCGATCCTTTGTTCCCCCCGCATCCGACCACTGCCAGGAACAGGCAGCCCAGCAGAAAAAATATTACTCGTTTATGCATTCCTGTTAGTAATTAGGATTTTGCGTCAACAATGGATTGAGGTCGATTTGTGGCTGCGGAATGGGCATCAGCAGCCGGAAATCCTGCACGTGATAGTTCAAATTATTCCCGGCTCCGTCTTTCTGTGCATTCATCACCTCCAGCGCTTTCCCGGTTCTCAAAAGGTCAAACCAACGGTGCCCCTCAAATGCGAGCTCAAGCCTCCTCTCGTTCGCAATGATACTCTCGGCAGTTGTTGCATCTGCGGCGGTTTTAGGTGATAAACTAACACGGGCTCTCACCATATTCACGAGGTCCATGGCGCCATTGATATTTCCTGCTTTAACCAGTGCTTCCGCTTTCAGGAGCAGAATATCCGGCAGGCGGATCATATAGAAATCGTTCGTGCCATTTGCCGGATCATTGAATTTTGTAAGAAACGGGTAATGACTGGCGCCCCAATAAGCATCACTCCATTGTCCTGAAACATCGAGAAAAGTAATGGAAGCATTCAGCCGGATGTTATCATTTTCAGCCAGGAAGGCGTTGACGAGATCATTGGTTGGTGTATTGAATTTTTTCCAGCCACCACCTTCATAATCACCGGCTTTCCCACCCACATTAATAGAGGGGATCCAGTTTCCGATGAAATCGCCTGTGCTATAACCGTCATAGTTGAGTTCCCAGATTGCCTCACTGTTGTTCTTGTGGTTATTGTCCCAAAGTGTGTTGAAATCGGTAACCATTGTATAACTCGGGATGGTCTGGTCGCAATAATAGGACACCGAATCCCAGTTGGGTGTTGGCATGCTTGCGTAGACCTTTGCTAATGTAGCTGTAACCGTACCCCTCGATACAACGAACTTAGAAGGTGTGGCATCAACTGGCCTTACCGTAGAGCGCGCGTACCAAAGGTCCTGCAAAATCGCCATGTAAACTGAATCTGTTGATGACTGGGGCAGGATGGTTGAATTGTACAAATCTTCCGCACTCTTCGTATTGGCCGCTTGTAGTATCAAAGGAACCCGGCCAAACAGCCTTACCAGGTCAAAATAAGTGAAGGCGCGCATGAACCTCGATTCTCCAAGAATCTCATTCTTACGGTCTGCAGTAAGCGCGGGGTCAATGCACTTCTGAACCTGGTCAATGGTGATGTTGATCCTGCCAATGATACCAAAGGCATCTCTCCAGTCGCGATCCATATTTCCATTTAGCGAATTGGTGGTGAAGAGATCCAAAGTAATATTGGCAGTATTGTCTCCGCCCGCATACGCATTGTCGGAAACCACGTCGCCGTTGACAATGCGATCAAATACGTTAAACTCAAGCCCGAAATCATAGCCTTTGTAAGACGTGTATGCCCCTGTGATCAGGTTCTCTGCATCCGTTGCCGTGATCTGGGTTGAGTCGCCGGTGGCTACGATTTGCGTAATCGGTTTCTTGTCCAACAGCTTTTGACAACCGGAGAGTATAAATAGCGCTGCCAGGATCTGCAGGCTGCCAATTGAAATTATTTTACGTTTCATTGTAAGAATGTTTTAATTCATTGATAAACGACTGCACCTATCATTTCAGGCTGATGTTTACTCCGAAGAGAACAACCTTGGCCTGCGGGTAAGCTCCATAATCCACACCCAGTGCCACATTTCGTTGGTCTGAGCTGGCATCTGTACCATACGTATTCACCTCCGGGTCGAAGCCGGTATATTTTGTAATCGTAATCAGGTTTTGTCCTGAAATATAAACCGAAGCTGCGCTGAGCCCTATCCGATCGATCCACTTGGTTGGGAACCGATAAGCCAGAGTAATGGTCTTGAATCGCAGGTAAGACCCATCCTCCACAAAGCGACTGGATATTTGGGTATTGTCGTCGCTAAAGGGTTTGATGCCCGGAATATTCGTCACGTCACCTGGTTTCATCCACCTGCCGAGTATCGCTGTACTCTGGTTGCGTGAGTCTTTCATTCCTTCAGATTCAACCCTTACCCCATTGAATATTTTATTTCCCTGCGAACCCTGGAAGAAAACGGTGAAATCAAAATTCTTATAACTAAGGATATTGGTCATGCCGTAGATGAATTTCGGTTGGGCATTACCGATATGCTGCCTGTCTGAAGGCCTGATCACCGTATTGTTGCTTCCCTTACCGTCGTTCGACATATACAACTGATCACCCGTCTGCGGATCCACACCGGCTGACTGGTAGCCATAAAATTCTCCCAGGCCATAACCCTTTTCCAACCTCACGGCATAGCCACGTTCATATATATAACCATAGCCGGTCAGAAAATTTAAATCACCACCCAAACTGGTAACCTCATTTTTGTTGAAGGAGAGATTGAAGTCGGTTGTCCATCTGAAATCTTTACCCACGAAGTTTCTGCTGGATATCACGAACTCTTCGCCGATGTTTTGCATATTTCCCCTGTTCATTAACACACTCGGCACAATTTGTCCGGAAAGCGGAACCCTGATCAACACATTCTTTGTCTTCTTGATATAGAAATCACCGGAAAAAGTGATCCTGTTGTTGAAGAGACTTGCATCCACACCGATATTCGTCTGCGTGCTGGTTTCCCAGGTCAGGTCTGCCGGCGCAATGGTAGCCGGATGTGTACCGCCGCTGGGATCGATGTTGATCAACGATAAATACTCATAGTTGCCAAGACCTTCCTGGTTACCATTCTGTCCCCATCCTACTCTCAATTTCAAATCACTTAGCCAATTCACATCACGCATGAAATCTTCGCGCGAAATTCTCCAGCCGGCGGAGAAGGAAGGAAATGTAGCTGAGCGATTGCCTGGGGCGAATTTTGAGGATTGATCGTTACGGATATTTGCCTGCAACAGGTACCTGCCATCGTAATCATAAGTTACCCGCGCGAGGTAAGACATCAGTCCCCATTCTTCCACACTCTTTGTCCCAGGATTCTTAGTGGTGGCTCTCGTATACATTTCATCCCAGGATTGATGCCTGTATGCCGTATCGATATGCGTTGCTGAAATCTGGGTCTGGTCCCAGTGTGATTCCTGCGCAGTCCATCCGGCAAGTGCCGTCAAATGATTAACCCCCCAATTCTTGACATAACTCAGCGTTTGTTCGCTCAGCCAAATGGATTGTGTATAGGCCGTTTGCGATAAGTTACCGCTTCCATCTCGACCTGCTTGCGTGAGCCAGGGATCAAGGAAATATTGACTCGAGAAATTCGTATAATCGAGTCCAAAACGCGATTGGAAACTCAAGCCCTTCCAAATTTTTATATCCGCGCCCACATTGGCCACCAAACGATCATTTGTATTCTTGGTTGAGGTTCCTTCAATGGCACCCAACGGATTTTCCCAACCCGTGTATGGATTCTGAGCAATTTGTCCGTACTTATCCGGGTCCGTATTGTACTTGCCCACTGTGGGTGGTGTTCCCAGTGCAGAAAGCACCACGCCTCCCCTTGCAACGCTTGCATTGTCTGTTACATCATTATCATTGGTTCTTGACAGAATGGTTGATGTTGTTAGCGTAAGCCATTTGTTTACGCTGGTTGTTAAATTCAACCTGCCCGTCAACCGGTCAAATTTTGCAGGTCTGATGGTGCCCACCTGTTCGGCGTAGCCAAGTGACGTGTAATATTGAGTTTTGTCGCTGCCTCCTGAAATCGCCAGCTGGTAATTCTGCTGGTGTCCCGTCCTGAATACTTCATTGGGCCAGTTAATATTATTGGCCTTGATCAGGGAGTCGGTAATAGGATTGGGTTGCGGAGTTGACATTTTGCTATACAGGTCCCCCATGTACTGCTGATATTGCTGGGCATCCAACACATCCAGTTTTTTCGTCGTAGATGTGGTGCCGTAGTACGTGTTGAATTCAATCTTCGGCCTTCCTGCAATTCCTTTCTTGGTTGTAATTACCACCACGCCATTAGCCGCACGCGTACCATATATGGAAGCTGATGCTGCATCCTTCAATACGGAAATGGATTCGATATCATTTGGACTGTACGTGGAGATATCCGTCATGGGAATTCCATCCACCACATAAAGTGGATCGTTACCGGCGCTTACAGATGAAGATCCCCTGATGCGGATTGTCAAACCTGCACCCGGCTTTCCGGAATTGGATATCACCTGAACGCCAGACGCCTTGCCCTGCAAGGCTTCAGCTGCATCAACAATTGGACGGTTGGCGATATCTGCAGCCGTAACAACCGAAACGGCGCCCGTCAAATCTCTTTTCCTTTGTTTGCCATAACCCACAACAACGGCCTGTTCCAATTGCTTTTCTGCCGGTGCCAATTGCACATTCATCACATTTTGGCCGGCTACAGCAACTTCCTTGTCTGCATAGCCAATGAAGGAAAAGACCAGTGTGGCATTGTCACCAACAGTAAGCGAGAACTCACCATTATTGTTCGTGGTAGTTCCCTTTTTGGTGCCCTTTTCCTGCACGGAAACGTTGGATAGTGGCTCGTTATTTGAACCTGTTACCTTTCCGGTAACCCTGATGTCCTGCATTTCCAATTTGGAAGACTTAACCACAACCAGGTTGTTGTCGAGTAGTTTATAGGTGAGATCTGTATTGGCAAATAATTTTTTCAGCGTTTCTGAAAGTGGAGAATTGTCAACACTGATGTCCACCTTTTTTTTCAATGCTTCCAGTTCATAATTGTACAGGAATCGAAATTCACTTGATTTTTCTATCCTGTTTAGCACTTTCTCTATTGCCGTTTGTTCCACTTTAAGGGTGATGTTTCCCTGGCCCAGGACCCTCGCCTGTAACTGGCAGATACTCAACACAACCAGTAGTAGAGAAAGTTTCATCATGAATAGGAATTTGATAAGCGAAGGGGGAATGGCAGTACTCCCAAAAGCAGCGCTTTTTTTCATACTTTTAATCTTTGAGGTGATAAATACGAAACTTGAACCGCGGCGATAAGCGAACAAGTTTCTGTTTCAGCCTTTTCGGGGAATGCTACAGCATTTCCCGTTTTTATAAATCCCTGTGCGTGGATAAACGCGCAGGTGAACCTTTAGCATTACTCTTTAGTACTCCAGATTTCAATATCTCTTCCATTAATCCGGTATCCAATTTGAAAAGCCTCCTTCAGGGCTGCCAATGCCTCCTCAATGGTCTCTTTCGTAAATGGAGCCCTGATCTTTAATTTCTTCGACTTTTCATCCCTGAAACTGATTTTCACATCATACCAGCGCTCCATTTTGAGTGCAGCATCCTGGAAAGAATCTCCTTGCAATTCAAGCCTGTTGTAGACCCAGGAAATTTCTTTGGCTACACTGTCGGGTCGAATAATCACAGGAATAATTTTCACGTTGCCTGCCGGTTTTTCTTTTACTTCTACTTCTGCTTTGACTTCAACCATTGGGTCAGTGACCAGTTTACTCCCCAGCTTTTTAAAGACCAGTTTCTCGTTGGGATGAAGGATTTCCCTTCTGTTGTCAGCCTTGGTAGTTACTTCCAATAGCCCTCGCAACAGTGTTGCTTCAATGGTTGACTCCTGACTGTATGACTTAACATTAAAAGCGGTTCCCAATACTTTAATATCAATTCCGGAAGTGTGCACGATGAAGGGACGTGAAGGGTCTTTGACCACGTCGAAGTAAGCCTCGCCTTCAAGACTGACCTCCCGCAACTTCCCATTCAAAGAATTTGAATAAGTAATCTTGCTGTCACCATTCAGCCATACCTGCGTGCCGTCGGGTAAAAGACTCTTTGTCCGGGTGCCTTTCACGGCCACCACTTCTCTCTGATCTGAAACCGCTTTTGGGGGTTGAGATTTACCGTGGCCTGAATCAAGCTTGTATAACCAAAGCCCAACAACGGCGACAGTTGCTACACTTCCGGCCAGGAGCCATTTCTTCCATAACCCTGAACGTTTACCTGGGAAGGCGACAATAAGGGCTGATTCATCATTTTCAGCCTGAGAAATAATTCGGTTGAAACTTTCTTCAATCTTCGCTGATTCCGTAGGTTGCAATTCGGGATTTTGCAACCAATAAGCGCGCAGAATCTCCAGCAGGTATTGGTCGCTCGCGCTTTCTCCCAGCATCACCCCCAACTCTTTGACTTCTCTTTCACTGGCTTCGCCTGAAAGTTTGCGAGCGATCAATGTCCAAAGGCGGTTATCCTGGTGCATAAAAAATGATGGGTTACCCTCAATAAGGACAGCAGAAAAGAGATGATCTACTAAGGGAATTAAAAAAAGTCCAAAAATAGTATAGCAGTTAACGAAGGAGGCGAAGGGATCGGGAAATCAAAAGGGTTAGTTGCTTTCCCTTAGCTTTCTCAGCTCTCTGTCTTGTTCTACCTCTGCCCGAAGGGCAAAGGAAATTCTTTTCACCGCAATTGCCATCTGGGCGTCGATGGTGTTCACAGATATATTCAAAATTTCGGCAATTTCTTTGTACTTGAGGCCATCTTCCCTGACAAGCTTGAAAATCATCTTGCATCGGGGTGGCAAACTGTCTACTGCAGCTTTTAACCTGGAGAACATTTCGGAAGTGATCAGAATTTTTTCTGGATCCTGGCCTTCGCGTTGTTCAATATTGATGTGATCGAATGGCTCGGTAATATTTTGCCTGGCCTTTTTGGCAATGTAATTGAGGGAAGTATTTTTAACGGCTGCGTAGAGGTAAACCTTGATGTTTTCGATATTGATCAGGCTCGCTCTTGATTGCCAAAGTTTGATAAAAACATCTTCTACGATTTCCTCACTGGAATCTTTCCCTTTTACCATCGCAAAAGCAAAATGAATCAACCGGTTCCTGAAAAAGAGGTAAAATTTCCTGAACGCTTCCTGGTCGCCGTCCGCAATCTTTTGTAAAACCACCCTCTTTTCTTCGTTCGTGTAGTCAAATCGAAAATCCATACCAAGCTTATCGTTTAAATCTTCATTTTCAATGGCGGAAATGAAAATGCTGCATATAAAAGACAGCAATTTAGGTAGAAATGCTGCAAAAATTCTGACCCGCTAAACGATTGAGTTTCTCACAAACTACTCCAACCGCAGAGATTCCACCCGATTAGGGTGAAGCAATTACCATTGACCACCCTATTTGCCGCCTTCATGCATCGAATTGGACAGTTCAACCAATTCAGGAAAATAGTTCTGACGGTTCAGGATAACTTGCATCTTCAAGTATACGTATGCGTTATAGACCGGTTTTACTGACATTCGCTTTTGTTGCGACCCTGCTGGCCTGCAAAAAAGAAAATAGAGACGATTCGCCAACCCCTCCAACCGAGCCCCAGGTTGAAAAAAAGGTATTATTAAAGGATATTACAATACCTCATCTGCCCTCCCCATATTATCATTTCGAATATAGCCCCGACAGTTTATGCACCAAGGCCAATTTTGCGTCAGGCTATACCATCTACGATGTTTTCCATGAGGGTAATAAGATCACGGAGATGCGGAACAATATTCTCGTCAATCACGATACGCTGAGGTATTTTTATGACAATGCCGGCAAATTGACTTTCATCAAATTCATTAACCAATCAAATGTTAATTACAGACAGGTGAAATTCACTTATGACGGAAGCCAAATCAGCGAAATTGAGTGGGATTATAAATCAGGTGCCTCCGATTTTTTGATTGATCGCAAATTGACTTTTGGTTTTTATCCCGATGGCAATGTCAGGACAATTGTCAACCATCGATATCCACACTCAGGATTGCCAGAAAATACCACTTTAACCGAGTTTGAAGGATATGATAACAAAATAAACGTCGACGATTTCAGCCTGCTTCATGACGGGATACATGACCACCTCTTCCTGTTGCAGGGATTTCGGGTTCAGCGAAACAATCCTTTCAAAGAAACATTAACCGCAGATGGCGTGAAGCTGTATGTTGTAGACTACACGTATGACTACAACGTTGATGGAACACCAACGGCAAAGAAGGGAAATCTGCTGTTTACGAGCGGTGCCGATGCCGGGAAACGATTCCAGACGAATTCCTTTTACACTTACTATTGACGTGCCTCAGAACATAATTTGAAACCCAATTTCCGATCTTCTTATTCATTTCCCTATTAACTGATTCTTCCAAATTTAACAGTATAATGTTTATTTGTTATGTTTGATTAGTGCTAGTATTGTGGAGTCATTGAACATTAGCCAAACCTGACAAATAAAACAATGAGATCAATAAACACCGCATTATGTGCGGTTGTTGTGATGGTCTGCCTATTGAGCAGCTGTCAACAACCCAAATCAGCCGATGCTAAACCCGCAGCCGGTTCGCCTGGCGAACTGGATAGAACTTCGCTTCCCATTAAGGAACCCGACTATCCTTTCGACACTACGCTCGATGCGCGAAATGCAAAAGCCCCCGCTCGTTTTGAAATAAAAGCCCCGGCAAAGGCACCCAATGTAGTTGTCGTACTAATCGACGACCAGGGCTTCGGACAAGCCAGCGCATTTGGCGGGCCCTGCTATGAACCCACACTTGAAAAGCTGGCTGCAACCGGATTGAAGTTTAACAACTTTAACACCACGGCGCTTTGCTCACCTACACGCACGGCATTACTCACGGGTCGCAACCATCATTTAAACAACGCGGGTGCGATCATGGAATTGGCAACTGCATTTCCCGGTAATACCGGCGTTCGTCCAGCCAGTGTTGCGCCGCTGGCAGAAATGTTGCGGCTGAATGGTTACAGCACCGGCGCATTTGGAAAATATCATGAAACGGCACCCTGGGAAGTTTCAGTATCAGGGCCCTTTGACCGTTGGCCAACACATTCCGGCTTTGATAAATTCTATGGTTTTATTGGCGGAGAAACCAACCAGTGGGCTCCCGGGATTTTTGATGGCACCATCAGGGTAGAACATCCAAATGATCCCAATTATCATTTCACGGTTGATATGACTGATCAAGCTATCAACTGGGTAAGTGCTCAACAATCACTTACGCCAGATAAGCCCTTCTTTATGTACTTCGCCACAGGCGCAACGCACGCGCCGCATCATGCGCCCAAAGAATATATAGAAAAATACAAGGGCAAATTCGACCAGGGCTGGGACAAGCTGAGAGAAGAAACCTTTGCGCGACAGAAGGCGATGGGAATCATCCCTCAAAACGCCCAACTCACTCCTCGCCCCGATGCAATTCCAGCATGGGATGCGCAGACCCCGGAACAAAAAAGACTATTCGCCAGGCAAATGGAAACCTTCGCCGGCTTCGCAGAACATACCGATCATGAAGTAGGCAGACTGGTTTCCGCGCTGGAAGAAATGGGCGAAATGGACAATACCCTTTTCATTTATATAGTTGGCGACAATGGAGCCAGTGCTGAAGGGGGCCCCGAAGGAACTTATAATGAAATGATGGCATTGAGTGGAATTGTCGGCAAAGCAGATCAAATGATGAATCATATTGATGATTGGGGCAGTCCCAGCACTTTCCCACACTATGCCATCGGCTGGGCATGGGCGGGTGACGCTCCATTCCAATGGACAAAACAAATCGCTTCACATTTTGGCGGCACCCGCAATGGTATGGTTGTTCATTGGCCCAATGGCATTAAATCAAAAGGTGAAGTGAGATCTCAATTTTGTCATGCCGTTGATATCGCCCCCACTGTATTGGAAGCAGCTGGATTACCTTTTCCCAAGTCGGTCGACGGAACAGAACAAACGCCTTTCAGTGGGGTATCATTCATGTATGCTTTTGATAGCGCTAACGCTGCATCGCGGCATACCACCCAGTATTTTGAAATGTTTGGTAACCGGGCCATTTATCATGATGGATGGGTTGCCTGTACCCGCCATTCCATTCCCTGGCTGATGGTAAAAAATCTCCCACTTACAGACGATATGTGGGAATTATATAATGTGAAGGAAGACTTCAGTGAGGCCAATAACCTTGCGCAAAAGAATCCTGAGAAATTGAAAGAGTTGCAGCAACTTTTCAAAGAAGAAGCTGCAAAAAATCATGTCTTTCCCATTGACGACCGGAGAGTAGAACGCTTTGACGCGTCTATAGCCGGCCGACCAGACGTCATGGGTAGCCGAACATCTCTTACTTTGTATGAAGGGATGACCGGCATCATGGAAAATGTATTTATCAACACCAAAAACCGCGACTATAGTATTACGGCAGATGTTGATTTGCCTAAGGGACCTGCAAAGGGCGTGATCATATCGCAAGCGGGCAGATTTGGCGGCTGGTCGCTTTACATGAAAGATGGGAAAATTCATCACGAGTACAATTATTTTGGATTAGAACGAACCAATATCAGTTCAGCCAAAGCAGTTACGCCCGGTAAGCATTTGATAAAATATGAGTTCAAATTTGAAGGCACCAAACCCGGGTCGGGGGGAACCTGCACTCTGTATGTGGATGATCAAAAAGTGGCGGAGGGCAAGATTCCGAAAACCCAACCTTTCGTATATTCAGCCGATGAGGGAGTGGATGTGGGCATGGACGGAGAGACGGCCGTTTCAAATGATTACAAACAGGGCGACAACAAGTTTACCGGAGAAATCCACAAGGTGACCGTAAATACCAGTCTCTCGAAACTAACTGCAGCAGACGATCAAAAAGTCAAAGACACTGAAAGATTAATAGCTGCATTAAGAGACTGATCAAATTAATAAAAAGCAAAAACCATTGTATGAAACAATTAATCACACTTGCCATCGCCATTTTTATTTTTTGTACAGCATTCGCACAAAGCAACAAAGAAGACATTGAAATGATCCAGGCCATGTATGGCAAGGACAAGAAAGCTCTCGTCGCAGAATTTATCACTCCTGCAGATCAGGCAAAAAAAACCGCTTTTTGGAATTTATATGACAAATACGAAACAGAGCGAAAGGGGTTGGGGAAAAAAAGAATTGCGCTCCTGGAAAAATATGCGAAGGCCTACAGCACAATTGATGACAAGTCAACCGATGAAGTCATGACTCAAACCATGAGTTTGCAGAAAAGCGTTGATGGCCTGATCGTCAAATACTATGGTGAAATCAAAAAATCGGTGGGCGTAAAGGAAGCTGCGCAGTTTTACCAGTTGGAGTCATTTTTGCTGAGCGCAACCAGGATTTATATTCTCGGGAACATTCCTTTCATTGGCGAATTGGAAAAAATGACCATACCTCAGCCGGCTAAATGATGGGGGAAATTTCCTTTAGTCATAGCGATTTCAATCCGTTTGCTTTTTCCCAGGCGCGCACTTTTAGCCTTGCCGCATCAAAGAGCCGCAAATAATTTCCTTTGGCTATTTTGTCTTTGGCTTCGGGTGAAAGCGCTTTCCATAATGGTGCGTACATTTCATATACCGCCAAATAAAATTTCTGATCCGGAGGCGCCACCACATCCGTTCCAAACAGGAAGCGATCGGGATATTTATTCATCACTGAAACCGCAGCCTGAACTGTTTCTGGCGACCTCACAATGTACTTAGCCACTTCATCCCATGAGATGTCAAAATATACATGCGAAAAAGCCGGGTCCTGCAGAATTTCACTTACGATCTCTACCTGGTTCGGATACCGATCGTTGCCAGGCCCTGTTGATCCGTAGCCGACGGGATGGACGATCCGACCCAAACCCATATGCGCCCAAATGATCGTGGTTCCCGGATGACGTTTCAGCAGATCCTTCATTTGAGCGAGATAAACGGGATCCGATTGAGGTTTTGCCATCGGCATATCGATATCACTGTGAATAACCACCACGAGACCCACTTTACCGGCGAAGTCCAGGATGCTGTCCAATGCCGGGTTGGTTAGACTCGCTACTTCACCGGCAACTTTAGAAGAAACAAATTCCTTGTGAATGGAAAATTCTCCGATACCTGTGAATACACCAGGAAAAGTTCTCAATACGCGCTCAATATGTTTTGCACCATACATGTCGGCCGGGTTGAAACCGGTAATCATGGGATCCAGGCGCGCCCGCTGCTCTTTTGGCAGCGACAAATATTGCATGGCGATGTAGGCATCCGTAAATGAATAGTAATAAAGCGGAGCATCAGATTGTAAATAATATGTCGGACCGGTTTTGCTTCCTGAATTCTGGAACGACCACTGCTGCTGCAAAGGAATTCCAAACAAAGCTGAACGGCCTGCTTTATTACCCATTAACTCCACGAATCTTGCGGCGGTAATTCCTTCCTGTATGTAATTGGTAAGATGGAAATGACTGTCGTTAAAAAGAAATGTATCGGCTGCTTTGTTGTTCTGCGCTGAAAGCTGTGTAGCTAAGAGTAACCCCGATAAGAGTAAGCTCAAAAGTGTCTTCATAATCTGCATGATTGAGATGATAAACTATATCTATGACCCGCTTTATAATAGAATATCGGTTCCAAAGGTAAATGTGGTGCCTGTTTGACCTGCGCCGTATAAACCAAATGTGCCACCTGCTGAACTTTTATAAACGTGCATCAATTGTACATTTATTCTCCAGCTTCTGGCATTGAACGGGTAAACGTTTACGCCACCACCAGCTTCCCAGGGATGCCTTTTAAATTCATCCCAGAAATAGGAATTAACTCCATAAATGCACAGCTTTCTTGGAATTACAAAGTATGAAACCTGAAGATCGTAACCATAATCATTGATCGTATGTATCGGAACCGGACCATCTGCATTAAATTTTGATAATCGACGTGCATGAAATTCAGTCTGCAATCCAAATCCTTTATACTTAAAACCCGCATCAACATTGACATTGTCAACATCCGCATTATCAACTGTAACATTATCTGCCAGCGCGCCGGTTTCAAAAAACAGCACACCATCCGTCATTCTTACTTGTGTATTGTCTGGTGAAGGCGTGCCTATATTGTTAAACCGGTCTTCCCGGCTATGGTTATAAGAAGCACCGAAACGTGTTGCCAAATGCTGGTGGCTTTCCAAATCTCCGATTCCTCCACGAGGTCCAAATTCTCCTGTGGTGGGCATCCACCATAGCGAAGCACTAGTTGCAAGATCTCTGGTCAGTTTTGCGGCTTGAATACCTAATGAACTTAGGTTATTACCTACCATGAGTTTGTACCTGAGCCTGGGAATAATTTCTCCCGTTAGCCACATACCGTTAGTAAAGCCTCCGCGAAGTGATTCTTCACCCATCGATCTGTCAGTGGAGGAATAAAATGGAAAGGATCCCTGCATGGACCTTACCGAGAGATTGGGTCCAACGCCGATCGCAACCTGGAAATGCTTGTCGAATTTATAGGCAATATTGCCATATATAAGTGCTTGCTGCGTTGTAAATACCGTCCAAACAGTTGCTACATAAGTAAGTTTGGGCGTACCCAGCCAGCCGGAAAACCATATCATGGTACGATGCCAGAAAAAATCGTTACGACCCACAAAATCCCGGTCTCTTCCCAAATGATCCTGCCAGGTTTGGTGACCCGGCATTTGATTGAGATAGCGGGCTATGGCATAAATACTGATGTTCAGGGTTCCACCTTTAGTTCTTACCATATCGAAACCGCGACCCGGTGTGAATTCACCTGAAGCATAATTTTGATAGGCGGTGTCTTTAATGAGGCCCCTTTTTATGAGGATGCTTACTTCCGTTGAATCCGGGGTCGTGTTCTGGGCCAATAAAGCAGAAGGTCCTGTAACCGCCACAAAAAACAAAAAAATAAACCTGACCAGGCATTTTGATGTTCCCATAAGTAATTTTTTGATTCTTAAAATTATTCGAGCTTGGCAGATCCATTCCTGGAATCAGCCCAATGGGATTTATTCTTAGTTACTCATCTTCACTATTGCATAATTTTCCCCTGACGCAGGTAGCAGCGCCATCTAAAAACTCATACAATAGTGATTGTTAATTTGCAGAGCCCGGTTTTATTTTGATTGCACCAGGTAGGGATTCAATTTAAGTTCCCTAACAATATCAGTAATCGTCTTTCTTGCTTTCACACTATTACCCGCTGCATCCAAGGGCGGAGAGATCACTGCTATACCAAATTTGCCAGGGCAAACCGCAATAATTCCACCACCAACGCCACTCTTGCCGGGTAAGCCAACTTCATACAGCCATTGACCAGAGTCATCATACAAACCTGCAGTGGCCATCACCGACATTGTAAATGCACATGTTTCGGGAGAAACCACTTTCATTTTCGTTACCGGATTGGTACCGCCGTTTGCAAGGGTAGCAGCCATTTCAGCCAAATCTTTCGCGTTCACATTGATCGCGCATTGCTTGGTGTATACATCGGTTGATTGCACCGGATCAAAATACATGCGTCCATAGGCAAGCAAAAGATGCGCGATGGCCTGATTCCTCAAATTATCGCCGGCCTCGCTTACATAAACGGGCTGATTCAACGGTAATGAACTTCCGGCAAAATCGTTGTATGTTTTTACGATGTTTTTCCACTTGGCGGATGAATCAGTCCCGTTAATCATGCTCACAGCTGCAATCGCACCGGGGTTCACCAAGGGGTTTATTTCCTTTCCTTTTTGCAGCTCAATGGCGACAATGGAATTGAAGCGAAGGCCGGTAGCATCCACTCCTATTTTTTGTAGAACTGCTTCTGCGCCCGATTCTTCAATCACCTTTGCAAGGGTAAACACTTTAGAGATGGATTGAATAGATACCCTTGAGTCCAGATCACCTTTCGTAAAAACCTGGCCATCTACGGTGATGATGGCAATTCCATAAATGTTCGGGTCAACATTCGCCAACTCTTTGATATAGTCGGCGTTCTTGCCTTCCTTCAGGTTTTTATACTTTTCGTATGCATGGTCAATTGCAGTCTGGTAAGGTAGCCCTGGCGCAACCTGGCTGGTTGGTTTGGCTTTCTTTGACTGTCCGTATGACGTGTTCAAAGCAAAGGCCAACCCAGTTGCCAAAATTAAGAGTCGTTTCAAAGCAAGTGATGTTTTCATTTTTGTATTCATTTTAGTAGATAATGTTTTCACCATTTTTGTAAGCTATGAATTCCCAAGTCAGGGTTTCTGACCTGTCAGCGTCGCAGGATCCATCAATTTTTTGATCTGGTCTTCTGTGAGCAATTTTTTCTCACGAATCAATTGTAATATTCCTTTGCCCGATTGAAGGGCTTCTTTGGCCAATTCCGTAGTTTTTTCATAACCCAATACCGGGTTTAATGCCGTTACGATTCCCACACTGCGTTCCATGTAGCTTTGCAGAACTTTCGGATTCGCTGTGATTCCATCAATACAATTTTTGCGGAAAAGCGGCAAGGTTTTATAAAACAATGCCTGTGATTCCATAATAGAAACGGCCACCACGGGTTCATACGCATTCAACTGCAACAGTCCGTCCTGGGAAGCAAAGCTTACCGTCAAATCGTTGCCGATGGCCTTGAAACACACCTGGTTCATCAGCTCGGGCATCACCGGATTTACTTTTCCCGGCATGATAGAGGAGCCGGGCTGCAGCGCGGGCAAATTGATTTCAAAAATTCCTGTGCGCGGACCCGTTGCAAGAAATATTAAATCGCTGGCGATTTTTGACAAAACGACGGCAAAGTTTTTAACGGCAGAAGAGTACATCACAAATGCCTGCATACTGCTGGTAGCGGCAATCAAATCCTTAGGTTCTACCATGGGTTTACCCGTAATCTGCGCCAGGTAGGCAACACATTTTTCAGCATAACCCGGACTTGCGGTCAGGCCCGTACCGATAGCCGTGGCGCCCATATTGATCTCGTATAGATAAGCCTCTGTTTTCTGCAGCACTTCAATGGCGCCATCCAGCTGGCTGCCAAAAGCATGAAATTCCTGGCCGAGGGTCATGGGCACTGCATCCTGTCCTTCGGTACGGCCCATCTTCAACAGGTCTTTAAATTCCTCTCCTTTTTTGTGAAAAGCCTGGGAGAGTAATTTCGCCTCATTGATCACCTTATCATTGTGCAACAACAGGGCAACGTGAATGGCCGTAGGATACACATCGTTTGTAGATTGGCCCATGTTTAAGTCATCATGGGGTTCAATATACTGGTACTCTCCTTTTTTATGACCGCTCATCTCCAGGGCAATATTGGCTATTACTTCATTCGCATTCATGTTTGCAGATGTACCTGCGCCGCCCTGGTATAGATCCGTCAAAAACTGGTCATGGTACTTGCCATCTATTATAGCCTTGCAGGCTTTTTCGATAGCGTCATATCTTTCCTTCTTCATTCTTCCCACATCGGCATTGGCGTGTGCGGCCGCCATCTTTACCATCGCATATGCCTTTACATAGTCAGGATAAAAATTTGTTTTTACACCGCTGACCTGGAAATTTTCCAGGGCCCTTAGCGTTTGCACGCCATAATAAGCATCGTTGGGAATTTGCTTTTCCCCTAACAGATCCTTTTCAGTTCGGGTCTGAGCCGGCGCATACTGGATAAGAAGCAGCAAAGGCAAACTCTTAAAAATATTTTTGAAATTCATTTTGATTGAATTAAATGTTGCGTGAACAATAAAGCCAACTGGAACTTGAACTGAATCAGGTGAATCTAGTATTTGAAGAAAAGTTCCTGCAACTGTTTTTTGTCCTTTGTTTTTGTTAGTCCCAGCATCAGCAGGATCCTGGCTTTTTGAGGTGTGAGATCATCTGAAACAATCGTGCCTAATTCATCATCATTGATTTCGTCATGAAGTACTACCCTGCCTGATGGTGTGCGACTTGCCCTGCAAACCACGATTCCTGCGGCTACAGCACGTTTAACTGCCTCTGTATAGGCCTTGTTGAAATTTCCGTTGCCCACCCCGGCTATGACAATGCCGTCCACTTTCTTACCCACGAGCATATCAATCTGGTCTGAGGGAGCATCCGCATACATGTACACAATATCCACCCGCGGAAATTTTGTATCGGCAGTTACGGTGACGGGACGCGTTGGTTTTACTTCCCTTTCAGATTTTGAATAATATTCAACTCTGCCATCATATGCCTGGCCAACAGGGCCCGTATTGGGAGATCCAAAGGCATTTGTTTTAGTTGTGCTTAACTTCATCACATCTCTTGCGTCAAATATGCCTTCGTTAAAACTGATCAATACGCCCCTGCCTTTGCTTTTGGGATTAGCAGCAATCGTAATGGCATCATAGAGGTTTTTAGGCCCGTCTGCGCTGATGGCCGTAGCAGCACGCATGGATCCCGTAAGGACGATCGGCTTGTCTGAAGTTATGACAAGGTCCAGAAAATACCCCGTTTCTTCCTGGGTATCCGTACCGTGTGTAACCACGATGCCATCTGCTTCGTTGTTTTTATAAATTTCATTGATTCGCATCGCCAGTTTTTTCCAGATATCAATGGTCATATCCTGGCTGCCTACCGATGCAATTTGTTCACCGGTAATATTTGCAATTTTTTTCACAGTGGGAATTGATCCGATAAGATCTTCAACTGTTATTTTCCCGGCGGTATAGCCGGCCCGGTCTGAAGATGTGCCCGCTCCGGCAATGGTTCCACCCGTTGCCAAAATGATGATCCTGGGAAGTTGTGCTATCACCTGCGATGCCAGCGCCAGGAAGATCAAAAGAGAAAGTAATTTTTTCATGATAAGGTCTTTATAGTTTTAATGACTGTTTTTCCATTAGCTTATCCTGACCTATTTCGGTTTATAAAAAGTTTGCGAGAAATTGTATTTGAAAGAAAGCTGAACCTTGGTAATATGTGTATTCCAACCGTCACTGAAATTATCCCTGTCGCCATATTGCAATTCAACGCCCATCATGGCGTTCTTGACGGGGTAATACATGATGTTGGCAATAGCGTACTGGCCCTTATGGAACGCATCAGCATTTTGGGCATTGGAGTTGTCGATGTTGATTGATGAATATCCAAATGAACTGGTGAATTTCTCGTTCCAATTGCAATCCACGAACGCGACAATTCCTGTAACCGGTAATACAACGCCCTCTATTGGCTTGGTTGCATTACCCGTATTCTTGATACCTATATCAACGGGTGCGTCGTTCATATAGTTTTCAACGCCCTCTCCGTACAGCGCTGATCCCCGAAAAGTAAATCTCTTCCCCAGTTTGATATTGGTGCTCAGGTTAAGACCCCAACCAACAGCATTGCCGGATAAATCAAAGCCTGTCGGGTCCTGGTCTTGCCATTCGATTTTGCGTACGATGCCCGCCAATTCAACATAACCCCAGTTGCCTGCGTGCCGATATTCTGCGGAAAGATCGGGCAAGGGAAACCTGGGTTTCACACTTTGCAATTCAATACGTTCGGCATAAATGCCCTGGTCGGCGCTGGCTCCGGGTCTTTCCAACGCAATCGTCAAACGATTATCTCCCTGGATGGGCATGTAACGAATCTGTATATTTCGAAAGAATGCCATTCCGGTTGGACCCCAATACTCCACGGTGTTTGGGAACACATCTATATCCATGAACGGACTCCAATATTGACCAACACCCCATTTCCCTAATTCCGCATATGCATGCCTTAACCTGATTGTTGTTTGACCCGCGTCAACACCGGTACCAAACATTTCAAATTCAAAGGTCGTCTTCAATTCGCCCATTCCGGTTTTGAAATAATTTTTTACTCCAAACCTCGTTTGGCGCACAGAGAAATAAGTATTTCCATCTGTGCCATATTGATTTTTGAAGGCGGGTAATTTTGTCGGTCGAACCACATCAAACCAGTCTGGGTGAATCTGGTTGAAATCATAGCCAGCGTCCATCATGATAAACCCGTAGATTTCCATTGTCTTTTCCTTTTCTTCTTCCTGGCCGTATGCGTTCCCAAAAAATGCCAGTGTTGAGGCAAGAACTGCCGCTAGAATAATTCCTAATCTGCGTTTTAAGTGTTTCATATGCAGTGATGTTTTTTTAGATAATGAGCGGTCTTTTTAACACGAATGTTCGTGCGGGCCAAGGGGAATTTTGAAAGTGGGTTAACAGATTGTTATCAAGCGGGTGTTAGGAGTGAAACGCTAGCAATTTATTCATTTCAAGATTTCGTGGGTGCGAACCAAGGGGGTAATTAAAGGTATGGACCAATCAAAACGTAAAGGGTTGGATAGAAATTAAATGGAAAGTATAAGAAAGATAAAACTAATTCTACTCAATCCAAAAAAAATCGGTTATTGAACGGTGAAACCCATACGGAGAGAGAGGAGATTCTCAGCAGAAAAATGTAATCTAACAATTATGCGTAGCTGATTTTTGTGAATTCAAATCAGATGAATGCCTTTAGGTCGGAATGAAGCGCTAACAAAAAAGACCGGCGAGGCCGGTCTTTAAAAGAAGTTGTTTATTCTATTATTATGATTCGATTTCCTCAGCCGATTGATAATTGATTCCATTTTCGGCGATATCTGTTAAAGATTGGTCAGCCGTTTTTTCTTCCTCCAGGGTAGTGTATAAAATCTCCGCAATTTCATCACGGCCCAAAGTTTTAGCCAATTCCGTCAAGCCACCATATGTGGCAATTTCATAGTGTTCTACTTTTTGAGCAGCTAAAATTAAACCCACATCCCGGGTTGCCGTTCCCTTTTCTGTGTCTTCAATAATGCCTTCTCCTTCTTTTGTCAACCCTTCCATGGCTTCGCACTTTTTGGCCTGGGGTTTAAAGCCTAGTATTTCAAATACCTGCTCCAGTCGTTCGACATGGGTTTTTGTGACTTCCAGGTGATCCGCAAAAGCGTCTTGCAATTCGGCGGTGCTGGCAGCCTTTTGCATTTTAGGAAGCGTTTTTACCAAATGTTTTTCTGCCCAATAGATGTCTTTTATCTCATCATGAAAAAATTCCTCCAGCATGCTATCATTGACGGCAGATTTTCTTTTGTCAGATCCGGGCTTGCGCTTATCCCCATTCGATTTTGCAACCGGATTCTTTTTCGAAGTGGTAACTTTTTTTTCCATAATCATTTTCTTAATTGTTTAACGATATGTGAATAAGAATAATACCAACCTTTATACCGGGAATTTCGACAAGTTGTGAGGATTTTATTACACAAGATGTGCAAGTTTATTTTTTTGCCCGGCCAATGAAATAGAGAATGATGGCTATGATAAACACCACCCCCAACACTCCAACCCAGACGCCGGTCTTAAAAATCGCTCCCACGGCCTCGCAGCTGGTAAATAACACAGATAAAATTGCCAACATAAAAACGGAAAAGGTTTTCATATGAAAATGTTGTATAGATATAGATGGGAATACCATGCCAACAACACAGTTATTCAATAAATTTGGATATGACCCAATATAAAAAGGTTCTGTTGGTTGATGACGATGAGGATGACCGGGCATTCTTTTTGGAGGCCCTGAAAGGGTTGGATCAAAATGTGGTTTGTGTTATTGCCCAAAATGGTAAGGAAGCATTGGAAACACTGCTGGCGGATCACCCGAAACCAGATATTATTTTCCTGGATCTAAACATGCCGCTTATGAATGGCCGCGAATTTTTGTCGGTCACCAGGAATTATGAACAAATAAGGCGAATCCCCATTATCATTCTTACAACCAGTTCTGATGAAAATGTTAAACTTGAAACGGCAAAACTTGGCGCACGGGGGTTTATAACAAAACCTGATAGATTTCATTTATGGGAATCGACGATAAATGGCTTTTTTAAAGACACGAATTTAAAATCGGAGGGATAATGCCTGATCGCGACGAGTTATCATTCCCCTATTTTCTCCAGGGTGGCGGTGAAATGGGTGCCTTAATTCGCAGGTTTGATTGGACGCACACCCCTTTGGGTCCCGTGGAATCCTGGAAGGGATCTCTTAAAACAATGGTTGGCGTTATCCTCCATTCGGATTTTCCGATGTTCTTGTGGTGGGGAGATGAAATGATCCAATTTTATAACGACGCCTACCGCCCAAGTTTAGGAGAAAATGGAAAGCATCCACTCGCTCTGGGTCAGGCAGCGCAGGATTGCTGGCCTGAAATTTGGCCGACTATTTACCCGCTCATTCAACAAGTAAAGCAAGGCAGGTCATTTTTCTCAGAGGATCAACTCATCCCGATTTTCCGAAACGGGCACATCGAAGATGTTTATTGGACATTCAGCTACAGTCCTGTTTACGACGAAAGCGGTGCGATAGCTGCCGTACTTGTCACATGCACGGAAACCACGGCCAAGGTCCAGGTTTACAACCAACTCAAAGAGAGTAAGGAACAGTTGCAGTTTGCCATTGATTCCGCCGAATTAGGAACCTGGGATCTTAATCCATTAACCAATAAGTTTAGCGGAAACGAACGACTCAAGGCATGGTTTGGACTACCTAAAGAAGCGGAGATCGATTTATCGATGGCTATTGATGTGATGGCCGAAAATGACCGTGAACGGGTTGTGAAAGCCATTGAAAAAGCGCTTCAATTTTCTTCCGGTGGCAGATACGACATCGAATACGTGATTATTAATCCATTAACGAAGGTCGAGCGTGTTGTTCGCGCCAAGGGACGTGCATGGTTCAACAACGAAAATGTCGCGACCCGTTTCAACGGCACGCTTCAGGATATAACAGCACAAGCATTAGCAATAAATAAGGTTGAACAAATTGTTGAAGAGCGAACTCACCTCCTTAACAAGTCCAACGCGGACCTCACCCAGTTTGCCTACATCGCGTCGCACGACCTTCAGGAGCCAGCGCGAAAAATAAGCACCTTTACAGACATGCTTCTTAAAAGAGTTGGCGAAAATCTCGACGAACAATCGAAGGAATATTTAAGAAAGATCGACAATTCATCCGACAGGATGTTGAACCTGATTCGGGGCATCCTTACGATTTCAAAAATCTCCGACACCCGATATCAATTTGATGAGGTAGATCTTAATATCGTCTTGCTGGACGCAAAAAACGATTTTGAAGTTCTTTTAAAAGAAAAGCATTGCAAGATCGAATCGCAGCATCTTCCCACAATCCAGGCTATACCTGTTCAGATGAATCAGCTTTTCAGTAATCTGATTTCGAATGCGCTAAAATTTTCTGTGCCCGGGAAGGCGACGTGCATAAATATAAATTGTCAGGCCTTATCCAAAGCTGAATTATCCGATTTCCCCGATCTCATTTCGCCGAAGACTTACTATAAGATTACTTTTATGGATAACGGGATCGGATTCGAACGGAAACATGCTAAAAAAATATTTGACATATTCCAAAGGCTTCATGGGAAGGCAGAATTTCCAGGCACTGGCATAGGCCTGGCGATTTGCAAAAAAATTGCCGAAAATCATCATGGTCACATAAATGCCAATTCAACAACTGGATCGGGTGCCACTTTCGAGGTTATCCTGCCAGCACAACAGTAGCCGAAAATTGCCTACCCTGCCGTAAAATCAATTGCACACAAAGCAGCTGCAGCGTTGAGTTGGCCATTTTTCAAATGATCCGTCAATTTCAACAGTCTCTCCTGGTATAAGGGGAAATCTTCTCCGTATGCCTGTTGAATATTTCTCGTTTCTATCCTGGATATCTTCCCATCAAAGGCTGCGGCAATCGTAAAGATGTCGAGCAAGGCATTTCTTTCCTTTTCGGTCACTTCTTCAAGGGTTTGAAGGAATAAAGACCAGTCGTCGAGCCTGTCCACCTCGTCAATTTTCAATAACTGCTGAAAGCGCAACAACAGGATGATCATATTCGGGTGGTAATTCTGCGTCATCACCACTGCATTGCCGATGGCCCTGAGGCAACCCATTTGTGCCTTAGGTGAAAGTTCTTTGATCAAATTTTCTTTCAACACATTTTCCGCGATATGATTACACAGCACATAACCGAAAAGACGCAACCTGGCTTCCTTCACCACCCTTTCAATCACCACTCCATTCCAAAAACATTCAACAGGCAGCGCCTCGTAAAGAATGGATACGCCCGAAATTGTTGGACCGAGGGTAAATCGAAGTATATATTTCGCGATGAAGTTGGTTAGAAATATTTTTGCTTTGTAGAAAATCCCGAGAACCAGCAAGTTCTTTTTCGAAACCAGTTTGAATGGATCGATTCCCAAAATTTTCATTTCCGGGTCAGGTAGCTCCAGCGCAGCACGCGCGAGAATGTTCGAAATATTGAAAGGTCCTTCTTCCAAAAGACCATTCCGGGTTGCGCGAATATTGATCAAATTGCTCACCTCATCAACGGCCTTGAGCGCGATGATAAAGAGCAAATAAAATTCGATAAGAATGGAAACCAGCGTAACGCCTGCCACCCAACCATAATGCACCCAAAAGGATTGGTTCTGGTACAGTACGTCTACATACACCGTGGGCCAAACACAAACCAATCCAACAGTTGCGGAAAGCAGGATTCCTTTCCGGGTAATTCTCCTCACCTTCTTATTTAATTCCTCATCGGTGAAGTCAAATGCGTGATGAGTGAGATGCTTGCTGCCAAATAGCCGCAGGTAGTATAGGCCAAACCGCTCAAGCGTTGGCGTCTTTACAGATTTGAAATCCATCTCAACAGCTATGAATTTTATTTATTTCCAAGTGGACGTTATCAGGTTGTTAACAGACAATCCCACACAACCTCTCCAAAATGAGTTCGTATTAATGATTGCAAACTTAGATTCTTTGTTGCACATTTTTCCATCTGAAGGTGGCAACCCTTTCTCCGCCAAGTCCACTTTCTTGATTTTATCTCCGACCCAAAATGAAATATCATTTCCATTGCAAAATCTGTTACCGTCAAACATCATTTTTTAACCTCAAAATTAAACAATCATGTTAACGATCTTGCCAGAAAAGTCGCCAAGGCTAAAAAGTCACTCACTGCTTTTTTTTATTCTATTTATTTTAGTGATGGGTTGCAAAAAAAATGAACAACATTTTTTACTAAACGGATTTGAACAAACGAATCTGGTTGCAGACCTGGCGGTGTACAAGCCAGCATTTATTGACGTTAACCTGGCCAATGCCTGGGGAATTGCCGCTGCCCCTTCGGGCCCAATTTGGATTTCTGCTAATCACACAGGCCTTAGCACCATTTACAACAAAGATGGTATGACACTTCGACCTCCTGTTACCATCCCCCTACCCCAAAGTCCAACTGGTGGTTCACCAACTGGTGTCGTTTTCAATCCAACCACTGATTTTATGATCATGTCTGGTAAAAATAGCCAGGCGAGCAAATTTATCTTTGCTACCGAAGACGGCACGATTGCTGCCTGGGGTTCTGGTAATAGCGCCAGCATCGTGGCGGACAGGTCCCCTTTCAATGCAGTATACAAAGGGATCGCAATGGCTCGGGATGGACAGGACAACTTTCTGTATGCTACCAATTTCCATGAATCTAAAATTGATGTATTTGATAAGAATTTCGGTTATGTAAGTAATAAATCATTTACTGATCCTGGTATTCCCCTTGGCTTCGCCCCATTCAATATCCGGAATATAGGAGGTTGGCTGTATGTTACCTATGCGAAACAGAAACCCGACAAGCATGATGACGAGGCTGGTCCTGGAAACGGGTATGTAACCGTTTTCAAACCAGACGGATCCATGGTAAAACGATTCGCTTCCAACGGTCCCCTCAATTCACCCTGGGGCATTGTTAAGGCCAAAGAAGGATTTTGCAGGGAAAGTTTTAGTGCCATCCTCATCGGAAATTTCGGTGATGGACATATAAATGTATACAGTGACGATGGAAATTTCCTGGGACCCTTGAAGGATGATGGACATCCTATTCAGATTGAAGGGTTATGGGCTCTAGAAAATGATGTTCCGCTGGCCGACCCGGATCAACTTTTTTTCACGGCTGGTCCGGCCGACGAAAGCCATGGCATTTTCGGGTACCTGAAAAAACGGCACTAGAAATATGAGAATTCATTTCATAATTATTCGGCGTAGGCTCCGGCCTACGCCGTAAATTAACTATAGGCCGTGGCTATTAGGATAATTTCAAGCCTTGTCCAGGTGTGGCCTAATGATCTTTAATTTTTGCAACACCCGAATAAAGGGATAACAAAAATCGAACTCTCCTTTTTGCATGGCAAAATTGCTTCTGGAAGGAAATATGTGGTGGTTATTATGATACCCTTCGCCAAACATCATCCAGTCAATCTTAAAAAGATTTCTTGATGTATTGTCAGTCTTGTAATTGACATGTCCATACTTATGTGCAAACCAATTAATGATCACTCCATGGACAGGACCCATGGCAATGTGAAGGGGTAAAAGCAGCAGGAACCAGAAAGACGGCGCAAATACCAGGTACAAATAAGTGTAAAGACCCGCCCACAATAATCTTGACAGCCAGGAATTTCCCCAAACATCAAACCAGTTCCATTCAGGTACATTTTTAGTAAACCGTGGCTCGACGGGTTCTCTTTTTCGAAGAATATTCAAATAGGTATTTCTTGTCCGCCACATCATGGCAAAAAGATTTCTGTCATAAGAGGGCGAATGCGGATCCCTGTCTGTATCGGTATAAGCGTGGTGTAGCCGATGCATGATTCCATAAGCCCTTGGGCTCATATATGATGAACCTTGCGTGATATAAGAAAAAACAAAAAAGATTCTCTCCCAGGGCCGGCTCATCGTAAACGCCCCGTGTGCCGCATAACGATGCTGAAAAAAGGTCTGGGCAAATAAAGACAAATACCAATGCGCAATAAAAAAAGTAACAATAAAGATCATCGTATAAAAATATTAGATGTAAAGCCCTGCAGTTGAATCAACTTCAAAACAAAGGTCAAATGGTTGCTAAAAACAACATTACATTATTCTTGAGAAATGTTATATAATTCACACTATTGCAGAATGTGAAATAAAGAGATGAGCATCAATTCGCCGTTCTTTCGGGCAAAGTAGGAGAAATAGCCTTATATTTAGAATCGCTTTGTTAACATTTCAGGTTAACCCGGCCAGGCACTTCGGTCCATTGTCTACCACTACTCAACCTATTTAATAAACTACCTCAGTTGAAATTTCATATTAAGAATATGGTTTGCATCCGTTGCAAGATGGTCGTAAAGGCGGAGCTCACAAAACTGGGGCTTCATTATACTGTGGTGGATTTGGGCGAAGTAGAGATATTGGAAAATATATCAGCAGAGCAATTGGATCAACTCAAAACAGCATTGTTGAAATCGGGTCTCGAGCTGATGGATGATAAAAAGAGTGTGCTGATCCAAAAAATAAAAAATGTTATTGTAGAATTGGTGCACTACTCAGACGAGCCATTAGTCATAAAATTCTCCGAATATCTAAGTCAGACGCTGAACCACGACTACACCTACCTTGCCAATCTTTTTTCAGAGGTTCAGGGCACAACCATTGAAAAGTTCGTTATCGCACATAAAATCGAACGCGTAAAGGAGCTGCTGGTATATGATGAACTCAACCTTACCGAGATCGCCTCACTGATGCATTATAGCAGCGTGGCTCATCTTTCCAACCAATTCAAGAAGGTAACCGGCCTTACACCTACTCACTTCAAGCAACTTAAAGATAAAAGACGCTCCATGCTGGAAGATGTGTGAATTATACAATTCTTTTATGTGATCCCGTAACAGCGGTGGCTGCAAAAGAACTTATCTTTATAAAATCCCCTGATTTAAATCTAAAATTCCGTTCGCAGTTGTTACAATTACAGGTAGTGCGTTATTGATCACGTCCTTATAAATAACAAATTCTAAAACAAATCTTGCCAAAGACTATTTAGAGAATTAAAGTCCTCAATACATTTATTCACTACCAGAAAAGTTTTTACCCCGGGAATGTGTGATTTATGTAACAAGTATAGTGAATCGTGTAATTCCCGGGAAGATCCAGCTATTATCTTTGTCTTGGTTTTTCATAGGATATTGGATTTTAAAAACCGGGGCTGGATATCTATCCTGGCCCTTTTTTCTTTAGGAGAATGGTAACTAAGAATTTATACAAGAAATCAAATAAAAAACTCAGGTCATGATCAACAACCAAATAGGCGGGAAGTCGGACAGTACCGAACTGGAAAAATCAAAGTCACACATTATCGTTGAAATCATTGAGTATATGGCTAATTCAGTAGTTATAAAAACAATTTTGAAAAAATCAACCGGCAATATCAGTGTGATGTCTTTTGACAGCGGGGAAGGATTGACAGAAAAGATCTCACCCTTCGACACTTTTGTGCAAATCATTGAAGGCAAGGCAGAGATCGTCATTGATAAAATATCTCACTTGCTTGAATCAGGCCAGGGAATTATAGTTCCCGCACATTTGCCGAATTTTATAAAACCCAATGGGCGTTTTAAAATCATTTCCACTATTATCAAGAGCGGGTATGAATGATTTCCTTTTGCTGGCCTTCATGTGAATTATGTAACAAGTTCACAGATGTGTGTAACATTTATGATGCCTAATTAGTGCATCTTTAGAAACACAACTAAAACCCCCCAAAATGACCCCGTCATTCACGCCCATTGCTGCGAAATCTCATAGTCATTCGTTATCTGTAGAACTTTTCGAATCCTCTCCACCGACCCGGGAAATCCATAAGAATCCCGGAAAGTTTATTTATACGCTGGTTCATGAAATCCGTAACCCCTTGACCAATATTAACCTGGCAACGGAAATATTAAAACAGATGGCCAGGGATAAGGACCAGGAAATGTACGTGGACATTATTATGCGGAATTCAGCGCGTATTAAAGATATTGTAGCCAATCTTCTCACTACACGGCATACTAATGGAATGAAGCCGAAAACACATTCTGTTCGTTACTTGCTCGAGGAAGTATTGTTGATAAATGAAGATCGGTTTATGCTGAAGAATATCACAGTCAGGAAAAACCTTAGCACATGTGATTTTAAAATAAACCTTAACATTTCTAAGGTAAAAATCGCTCTGACTAATATTATCATCAATGCAATCGAAGCCATGCCGGCTAAGAATGGACTCTTAGAAGTCACCACAAAAATATTGAACGGAGCTTGTTTTATAGTAATCAAAGACAATGGGATTGGCATCAATAAAGAAAACCTAAAAAATATATTCAAACCGAACTTTACCAACAAGCCAGGTGGCATGGGCCTGGGTTTATCTGTTACACAGTCTATCCTCAATTCAAACCATATTGGGGTAAATGTGCGGTCGGAATTGGGAGAGGGAACAAGGTTCATTCTGTCCTATAAAAAGGAATCCATATGATTGTTTCAATATATCTTGTCGTTCACTATGAGGCTGAAAACCTGTTTGCCGTTGCTAATCTCATTTTACCTGTGCACCCACAGTCACGGACAGAAAATGATGCTGGATCCCGGCATGCATCATTTACGAAATGGTACAGTTCGTGAATGGAGTAGTTTCCCTGTTATTGCAAAAGACAGCCAGCTCATCGTTCATTTTAATTTTGGGAAAATATCAGGAACTGGAACCATTGGCCTGAGACAATATGAAGTAACCCAGGACTGGAAGGTTTCACTCAACGGAAATTCACTTGGGAAACTGACGCTCGATGAAAAAGACATGATTTCCTATTTTGAAATTTCGGCCGGAATGCTCAGGAATAAGGACAACGTACTGAGCATTTCACCAGCAACAACACTCGGAAATGGCGATGTTTCGGACGATATAAAGGTTGGCCAGGTTTTCATCGATACGCGACCCCTCCCTCAAATACTTTCAGAAGTTACACTTGAACTCACCGTTGCGGATGCCCATTCCCATCAATTGCTTCCTTCACGCATTACGATTACGGATAAACATGGTACGCTTCAGCCTATTGGCAGCCATCCTAATGCAAATGCTGCTGTAAGAACCGGCGTTTTCTATTCCGGCTCGGGCAAATATTCGTTTAGTTTACCCGCAGGCATGTATAAGATTTATGCCAGTCGGGGATTTGAATACGGCGTCGATTCGATGTTTCTAAATTTGAAACCCGGTGAGCGGGTTGAAAAAAAATTGTTGCTCCGGCACGAGGTTCCTGCGTACGGCTGGGTAAGCTGCGATCCACATATTCATTCGCTCACGTATTCCGGCCATGGCGATGCAACCCTGCGCGAACGAATCATAACCATTGCCGGGGAAGGCATCCGGTTCCCGGTCATTACAGAACACAATGCCTCCATTGACATCTCAGATACGGTTAAGAAAATGGGTATGAATGAATGGTTCACGCCTGTGACAGGCGATGAAGTGACCACCAGCGTAGGCCATTTCAATGTTTTTCCCGTATCGCCATCCTCGCCGATTGTGGACGATAAAGTAAAAAACTGGAATGATTTAGCCGCAAGCATTGAAAATTCGAAAGACATCAGGATGGTCATCCTGAATCACGCGCGCGACATTCACAACGGGTTCCGGCCATTTGACCCCGGCGTTCATATCGCCATTGCGGGCAAAAACCTTACTGGCTGGACATTCCCCGCCAATGCGATGGAAGTCATGAACTCCGGCTCTCAACAGACCAATCCAACTCAATTGTATTTTGATTGGATGGCCATGATGAATCGGGGTTTCATCCTGGCTCCGGTGGGATCCAGCGATTCACACGATGTAAGCCGGTTCATCGTCGGGCAATCGAGAACTTATATCAGGAATTCCGGAGAAACCGCAGATGAAACAATAAAGAATTTTGCAGAAGGGCGGGTTTCAGTTTCTTTCGGACTGCTAACCGAAATCACGGTAAACAATTTATATGGTGCCGGGGACCTGGTCCCTGCGTCGGGTGATTTGCAGGTATCCGTAAAGGTTATGGGGCCGGGATGGGTGAAGGCAAATAAAATAACGCTCTATGCAAATGGACAAAAAATTCGCGAAGCTGTTATTTCAAACCATACGCGCCAGGTTGTAAAATGGCAGGGGAAATGGATTTTGAGAAACCCTTCGCATGACCTGATCCTGGTGGCGGTTGCAGAAGGGCCTGGCACGCAACATCCGTTTTGGCCAATCGTCATGCCTTTCCAGCATGAATCGCCAACATTCAAACCGTTATTACTCGGCATCACAGGAGCCATTCGTGTTGACGCAGATAAAGACGGACACTTTTCATCAGCGTATGAATATGCAAAGACAATTTGGGACTCAGCCAGGCATGAGGTTAAACACTACATTGGGAGGTTGTCGGGCTTTGACAAATCTGTTGCCATACAAGCTGCTTCAATTTTAGATGAGAATCAGATTGATTTAGCGGGAACTGATGTGACCTCTGTTTTATCCCACGCTCAAACCCAAATCAGATCAGGATTTGAGCAATATATCAAATATTGGAAAATGTCGAAGGACAGGCAAAAGCCCTAAAACCAACATATACATCATTCCAAAGGAGGCTCGGTCATTTCTTCATTTCTTGGCTCGAGCTTATGATGCATAATCTGGCGGGCACAGGTGTTCCAACGCAATATGGCGTCGTCATTGCCGGTTGGTCGAATGGATTCCGCATTTTCAAAATAATCCATAGCATCTTTAAACCAATCGTATGCTATAAAGCGCGAGTCCATGCCACCACGGTTCAGGATGGCATTCCCCATGCGTTCATAAATAATTCCTTCATAATACTTCTTCTCGTATTCGCCAGGCAAGGAAGACAGCTGATGCTTTGCGCGGTTCAAATCCGACAAGGATGATTTGCTGAATTGGTCTGTGATGGCCAATAGCATGATCACATTGGCCTTCACATTTCCCGGATCAGCTTCCAGCACATCTGCGCAAATGCTTTCCGCCAAAGCGGGCTCATTGAGCAATCGATATCTTTCTGCCTTTTCAAGCGCTGAAGGAACGCTTTCCCTGGAGATAGCTTTTAAAGAAAACATAAACAAATGTTTTGAATGTTGGCAATAACAATTCGTTTCAACGCTTCCGATCAGGAGGTTGTCTTCCGTGAACGGAAAATCCTGAAGATCCTCCTCAGCGGATCGTAAAACCTGTCAACTACCCTTTCTTTCATTGGAATAATTGCGTTATCTGTAATCTTAATTTCTTCCGGGCAAACAGAGGTGCAGCATTTGGTAATATTGCAAAAACCAATTCCATCTGTGTTTTTCAGACTTTCCAGGCGATCTTCCACATCCAGGGGATGCATCTCCAATGCCGCTACATACACAAAATATCTTGGCCCGATAAACTGCCCATATTTCTGATGCTCGCGAAGTACATGGCAGGTATCCTGGCAAAGGAAACATTCTATACATTTCCTGAATTCCTGCACGCGATCAATATCTTCCTGCGCAATTCGCCAGGTTCCGTCTGCTGCATCCGGCTTGCGGGGTTTGAATTTCCTGATTGTTTTTTTCACTTCGAAATTCCAGGATACATCCGTCACAAGATCCCGTATCACCGGAAAGGCCTTCATGGGTTGCAGAAGCACGTCTTTATCGGCCGGCAGGTCTTTCAGTCTTGTCATGCACATCAGCTTTGGAATTCCATTGATCTCTGCCGAGCAGGATCCGCACTTGCCAGCCTTGCAATTCCATCGCACCGCCAAATCATTTGCCTGCTCCGCCTGGATCTTATGCACGGCATCCAGCACCACCATTCCTTCTGATGTTTCGACAGCGTAGTTTTGTAAGTTGCCGCCATTTGCGTCACCGCGCCATATTTGAAAATTCATCAACGGCATTATTTCATCTCTTCAATGATTTTTTGCAATTCTGGAGGCAGAGCATCCAGTTTTTCATGCCTTGACTGCATAGTACCATCAGTTCCTTTCGATATCACGATACTGAACTTGTAATTCTTATCGTCCTTTGTGGGAAAGTCTTCCCGAAAATGCGCGCCACGGCTTTCCTTTCGCTCAATCGCGGCCATCGTTATCGCTTCTGAAACCGTTAGCAAATTGCCAAGGTCAACGGCGGTATGCCACCCCGCGTTGTATTCCCGGTTACCCATGACCTTTACTTTATCTGCCCTAACTCGCAATTTCTCCAATTCATCCCGCGCCTTCAATAATTCCTGTTCTTTGCGAACGATACCCACAAGATCCTGCATCATTTCCTGTAGATCATATTGCACCTGGAATGGATTATCACCCGTCTCCCTTCCAAATGCTATTAATACTTTCTTCATTTCAGATTCCATGCTTCTTTCGTCCACCGATGCCACTCCATTTTCTTTTGCAAATTTAGCTGCAAAATGTCCTGCACGCTTCCCAAATACCAGCAGATCTGAAAGCGAATTGCCTCCAAGCCTGTTTGCCCCATGTAAACCCGCGGCACATTCTCCGGCCGCAAATAATCCGGGTAGGGTTGACATCTGGGTATCCGCATCCACCCGCACGCCACCCATCATATAATGTGTGGTTGGCCCCACTTCCATCGGCTCTTTCGTGATATCAATGTCTGCAAGCTTCTTAAACTGGTGATACATACTGGGCAATTTCTTCTTTATGTATTCCTCTGCGTTAGGAAGCCTTTTCTTGATCCAGGAAATGTCTAAAAACACTCCATTATGCGGACTGCCCCTTTGTTCCTTTATTTCGCGCACAATGCATCGGGCCACGTGATCGCGTGTGAGTAATTCAGGTGGTCGCCTGGCATTCTTGTCTCCCTGGGTATACCTCCATCCCTCCTCCTCATTGTCGGCAGTCTGATTGCGATAGGACTCAGGAATGTCTTCAAACATAAATCTCTTGCCTTCTTTATTGATAAGAATTCCTCCTTCTCCGCGCACACCTTCTGTGACGAGGATGCCCCGAACACTTGGAGGCCAGATCATCCCGGTGGGATGGAACTGAACAAATTCCATATCGACGAGCTCTGCCCCTGCATGGTAAGCCAGCGAGTGACCGTCGCCGGTATACTCCCAACTATTGCTGGTAATTTTGAAGGCCCTACCAATGCCACCTGTAGCCAGTACAACGGACTTTGCGCGAAAGAGCATGAAGTTGCCTTTCTCCCTTCCGTAGCCAAAGGCACCGGCAATGCGATCTCCGTCTTTCAACAAGGTAATGACCGTGCACTCCATGTGCACCGTAAGGTTTTGATGAATGACATGATCCTGTAAGGTTCTTATCATTTCCAAGCCCGTGCGGTCGCCCACATGAGCGAGCCTGGGATACTTGTGTCCGCCAAAATTCCGTTGCAGTATTCTGCCATCACTTGTGCGATCAAACAGGGCACCCCATGCTTCAAGTTCGTTCACGCAAGTGGGCGCTTCCCTGGCGTGGAGCTCTGCCATGCGCCAGTTATTCAGGTACTGCCCGCCGCGCATGGTATCGGCAAAATGTACCTTCCAATTGTCCCGGTCGTCAACATTGGCAAGGGCCGCAGCAATCCCACCTTCTGCCATCACGGTGTGCGCTTTGCCGAGTAATGATTTGCAGATCAGGCCAACCGAAACGTTCTCCTTGCAGGCTTCTGCAACTGCACGAAGTCCTGCGCCGCCGGCTCCAATCACCAGCACGTCATATTGATATGTTTCGTATGAAAACATTAGAATATTCGCCAGTCGGTCCAGATACCCATAGAACAAAGCCTGATATAGATATCTGAGAATGCCACCCATAGTAAGCTCATCCAGGCCCACAACATATGCTTCCTGTTAAAACAGCTGATACACATGTATGCCCTTCGCCTGATGGGCGCATTGGAAAGTCGATCCCTGAAACCTCCAATTAAATGGCGAAGGGAATGGCATCCAAAAGTGTACCCGGCCAGGAGTACTACATTCGTAGCCAGAACAAGGGTTCCAACTCCCAATCCAAAAGATGTTACGCCGGTACGCGGATCAACAAACCAGAGCGCATTCCAAACATCATATGAGAGTACAATCAGAAAGAGCAAGCCGATATAGAGAAAATAACGATGAATATTTTGAATGATCAGGGGAAAAGAATTTTCTCCGCGGTACGTCTTTCGGGGTTCAGAAACTGCGCAGGCAGGCGGATCGGCCCAGAAGGCTTTGTAATATGCACCCCTGTAATAATAACAGGTCAGTCGGAAAAGACCCGGTGCCCATAGTATCAGAATTGCGGGTGACCAGGGGAGTAAGTTTGGCCACCAGTCCGGCTTTAATCCAAACCACGCATGCGGCGGATCTCCAAAAAACAAGGGTGAATAAAGGGGTGAAAGATAAGGCCCCGCAAAATAATTTTTCCCCTGGAAAGCAGCCCAGGTCACATACACAACGAATGAACCCAGGCCAATGAAGACAATTAACGGACTTGTCCACCAGGTGTCCCTGCGGCTGGTCAATCCAAAGCGATTGCCCATTCCCGTTAAGTTCAATTCAGCCATAGATCAAGTCTGAATCAATTTGGCAAATTCAAAATTGGAACTTAATTCACAGTATCAGGAACACATTAAGACCTTCCTACCTAAGTTAATTCAAAATGTTTTAAAATCCATTTATTAATTAGGTCCCGGTTTCGGTTACAGTAAAGTGCCTCTCAGTATGATTGCCGCGATGCTGAAATAAATGACCAGGCCGGTTACGTCGACCAGGGTGGCCACAAATGGCGCTGACGAAGTTGCCGGATCAACTTTGAAACGCTTTAATACAATTGGAATCATGGAACCGCTGAGCGTCCCCCACATCACAATACCGATGAGCGAAAAGAATATAGTGATGGCAATAAGAAACCAATGCAATCCATAATTGTACCAGCCCAACGATTGCCAGATCGAAATTCGTAGTACTCCGATGGAGCCAAGAATAACCCCTAAAGAAAAACCAGCCAGGACTTCTCTTCGCATTACATACCACCAATCTCTGAGTGTGAGTTCCTTTAGTGCCATTGCACGTATGATGAGCGTCGCCGCCTGTGAACCGCTATTACCTCCACTGGAGATGATAAGTGGGATGAATAGCGCCAAAACCACGGCCCTTGAAATCTCAGCATCAAAATAACCCATCGCACTGGCAGTAAGCATTTCCCCCAAAAATAATACGATCAGCCACCCCGCACGTTTCCGTATCAAAGACAGTAGGGGTGTTTTGACATAAGGATAATCCAGTTCCTGCACACCACCGAACTTTTGTATTTCCGCCGTATCTCTCTTTTCCGCAACGTCCAGCACATCGTCCACCGTTACTACGCCCAATATATATCCATCACTATTGATAACAGGTAATGCCACACGGTCATACTCTTTAAACATGGATACAGCATTGTCCTTTGAATCATTCACCTTCAAGGATACAAAACTATGATCCATGATCTCATTAATCGTTTTACTCCTTTCATGAAGAAACAATCTACGCAATGGTATATCATCCAGGAGCTTCCCTTTTTCATCACAGACATACACAACATTTATGCTTTCGCTGTCTATTCCTTTCCGCATAATAAGATCATTTGCCTCGGCGATGGTCATGCCAGGTGAAAGCGAAATGAATTGGGTATTCATGATTCGTCCCACACTCTTTTCCGGATAGCCTAACAGGTCATGCGCCTCTTTACGTTCTTCCTCGTTAAGAAGTGACATTAAGCGTGTCACTTCCAGGCCGGGCAAACTGGCAAATAAAGCGGTTCTATCATCGGGCGACATGTTGTTTAAGACATTAGCTCTTTCGGGCTCCGTTAAGCCGCCGAGCAATTCTTTTTGATTGTCAAGCTCCAGGTATTCAAATACCCCAACTGCCTTTTCAGGATCCAGCTTATGGAAGGCTTGCAGGCGGTTTGTATCATCCAGCGACTCCAGTACATCTGCAACATCCGCAGAATGGAACGTTTTCGCCTCGCGTGAAAACAAATTCAGATCAAAGTTTTTGATGAATTTTCTTATCCTCTTAAGTGGTTGCCTTACCATGATCTTATATTTTAATAGCCGAATGAAATCTCTTTTGGTTGCATCGCTTCATCGGTTAGTAATATACGTCCGTCGCGCCCACGAAATTGCCTTTAATTATTCCAATAAAAATAGTTAACTTATATACATGTTTAATCAAACTACACTAACATGAAAAAGATCAATTCCAGGCTGCTCGTCCAGCTGTTATTACTCTCTTCCTCGTTGTTTTTTGCAGGCCCCGCCAGTTCGCAGTCTGATAAAGACAAAAGCTTAATCAAAGACTGCGGCACTGCAAAGGCGGAATTTCTTAAAACAGACCCCTTAATGCAAGGTCTGTTTGACAAGGCAGCAGCTTATGCAATTTTGCCGAATGTTGGCAAGGGTGCTGTGGGTGTTGGTGGAGCTTCCGGAAATGGTATTCTCTTTGAAAAGGGTAAAACGGTTGGCAGGGCAAAGATGTCGCAGGTAACGGTTGGATTTCAATTTGGTGGCCAGGCTTACAGGGAATTACTATTTTTTGAAAACCAGGAAGCCGTTGATCGATTTAAGAAAAACAACGTTGAATTTGCCGCCCAGGCTTCTGCTGTCGCCGCAAAATCAGGCGCTTCTGCAAATGCAAAATATACAAATGGAGTCATGGTGTACACGCAACAAAAAGGAGGATTGATGTATGAGGCCTCTATAGGCGGGCAGAAATTCAAGTTTACTCCATTCTAAATTCGCAAAAGGAAAAGCTGCAGTAATTCTATCGATCAGAAATGGGATCCAAAAGAAATTGCTCAAGCGCTTTTGCTATGTCAGATTCATATTCTGTAAGCCAGTGTGGGACTAATGCATCAGAAAATCCCCACTGGCCATTTTTTTGTAAAAATGTAAAGTAGTGCCGTTCACCGTTTTCTTTTGTGGTATTCACGTCAAACAAAAATTCTGACCTTCTTCGAAAATTAAATTCCCGCTTCCTCTTGTCAATGGGGATGACCAGGGTAAACTGCATTAATACTGTTTGCATAACACCAAAGCTACAAAGTTCTCCGCTATTTGGAGGGTATTGTGGAAAACGAGTACCCATTTCAGACAGAAAATAGCGGTCGTTCTCCTGGAATGAATCTTTATTGAGCAGGAATTAATTCTTTAGGAAATCACCATCAATGATCAGCAGCTTAACTTCAAAGAATGGCGCGAGTATTCACTCGTGCCATTCTTTATCCTTTAAATCTGTCCTTTTTTATTTAATTGCTCTCGGTTCACTATAAATAAAATCATCCATCACAACGAGGTCATAAGCCCCGCCATCACTGATGTCTTTTACTCCGGCACCCAATGTGCCATTTCCTGCAGTTATTCTAATCCGCGTTACTTTTTCATTTGCAAATGCCACGCCTAAAAATGAAAATCCTTGCGGAGCTTCTTGGGCCTTGAATACGCCAAGGCTCCTGTTCTTGTTAAAGAATTCCACGGTAGTGTAGTTGGAAACATCTACGTCTGAAAATATAACACCAAAGGCATTTACAAACGCAGCGGTGTCTGAACCCGGAACGTTGAAAGTAATGTCTGTTACGTTGTCATCAATGTCAGCAAAAAGCCTCTTCCTGCTAAAGGGTTCGAATTGTGCTGCATAAGAACGA
>Ga0157376_10000069_pt1 | contig 82895 bp, 79 predicted proteins | sample M45metaG_FD_121801 | JGI IMG/M metagenome (GOLD analysis project Ga0157376, IMG submission 121801) | Miscanthus rhizosphere microbial communities from Kellogg Biological Station, Michigan, USA - M4-5 metaG | ecosystem: Host-associated > Plants > Roots > Rhizosphere > Soil | place: USA: Michigan...
GCCGCGGCGGGGGCCGCGACGCTCGCCGCGGCTGCGGGAGCGCTGGCTGCCGGCGTCTGTGCCAGCGCGCCGGCGCCGATCAAAAGGCCCAGGCCAAGGCCCAGGGAAGCGAGAAGCTTTCTCATGTTCGTCTCTTTCTGGTGATGGTGGGCTTAGAGGGCATCCTTGCCGGTCTCGCCGGTGCGGATGCGCACGACCTGCTCGAGGTTGTAGACAAAGATCTTGCCGTCGCCGATCTTGCCGGTGCGGGCCGCGGCTTCCACGGCTTCAATCACGCGGTCGACGAGCTCGTCGGCCACCGCCGCTTCGATCTTCACCTTGGGCAGGAAGTCCACGACGTATTCAGCGCCGCGATACAGCTCGGTGTGGCCCTTCTGGCGGCCGAAGCCCTTGACTTCGGTCACGGTGATGCCTTGCACGCCGATGCCGGAAAGGGCTTCGCGCACTTCGTCCAGCTTGAAGGGCTTGATGATGGCCGTTACGAGTTTCATGAGTTCTCCTTTGGCGAGTGACGGGATTCAGAAGGTCTTCTTGATGCCCAGCACCAGGCTGCTCTTGCCCAGGTCCTTGGAGCCGCTGCCCGGCAGCAGGAAGAAGTCGCTCTTGTTCGTGCCCACGACGGCGGCGCTGGCCGAGAGGCCGTCGCCCAGGTCCTTGCCGACCGTGACCGAGTAATCCGTGTAGTTGTAGTAGTGATGGATGCGCTGCTCGCCGACGTGCGGCGTGATCGTCCAGCCGTTGCCCAGATCGAAGTTCAGGCTCAGGTCGAGGTAGCCGCTGCCCTTGCTGTCCGGTGCGCCGAACAGGTTGGTGAGGCTGTGCGAGTACTTGGCCGTGAAGATGCCGGCCGTCAGGGCGCCGTAGATCTCCAGCGTGTTCGGGTTCGCGAAGCCGGGCACGTCGGCCAGGTTGTTGCCGGCATACCAGTACTGCAGCAGGCCCACGTCATACGAGAACGTGTCGTTGATGGAATTCTTGTAGCCGCCATACACGTCGATCTCGACCGGGCCCTTGGCGCTGTACGGCGCGGGCGCGCTGTCCTTGATCCACTGGATCGTGGAAGCCCAGGCGCCGAGGTAGAAGCCGCTCTTGTGCGCGAAGTCGATGCCGCCTTGCAGGGCCGGATTGCGGCGGCTTTGCGAAATGCCGCGATAGCGATAGTCCGTCACCGCACCGATGTTGTACGACAGCGTGTAGTCGGGCTCGGGTGCCTTGGTCTGGGCGAACGCAGCGCCAGAGACGGCCAGGGCGGCCAGAACCATTTTTTGGGCGATCTTGAGTTCCACTGAGTTCTCCTGATGAAAGAAAGGTGTCGAACTCAACCCTAAGCAGGAGGCGTGCCATAAGTCACAGCTTTGCTGGCGCGGTCCGCGCGCACCAAGGCTGAGGCGTTGAAGGGCTTGGCACGTGCTGTCGAGCCTGAATTTGCACCGCCGTGGTGCGAATTGACCCGACTTCAAGCACCAAGCAAGAACATGCACCGCCATGGGGAGGAAGTGATCGATGAGCCTGTCTTTGGTGCAAAGCCGCGCCCTGGTCGGCCTGCAAGCAGCCAAGGTGACCGTCAGGGAGTTGCTAACAAATGAACGAATTCCCAACTGATCCCCGAACACGAGTCAACATTTACGCGAACGAAAACCCGCAGCAGACAAGGAGCCGAAGCCTGTAGAACTTCATGCGCGGCCGTGGCAACATCCGAACCCTGCAGCGCCCGCTCTTCAGCTGAAATGGGAGACAGAGGATGGGTACGACGGATCGAACCAAAGCAATCGGCGCAGCTGTTGCCACCGGAGTAGGTGCGGCGACGGGAGCTGGAGCCGGCGCCGCGATCGGGGTCAGCACGGTCGCTGCCGCAGCGGAGGCGGCTGCGGCGTCAGCGTTGGCTGCGGCGACCGTTGGGTCGGCTACCGGTGCCGCCGCGACAACGGGGGCGTTAGCAGCTGCCGGCGGCGGTTCTTTGGCGGCTGGAGGGGCCGGCATGGCTGGCGGAGTCGGGTCGATCGCCGCCTCGGCAGCAACGTCCGCGGCTGTGCCGATTGTGGGCTGGGCAGTCGCCGGCGCAATTGTGTTGGGCGGGCTTTCCTGGGGCGTCTACAAGATTGCGACGCGCGAGCGCTAAGCCCGCTCTGCCTACCCGCTCGTGATCTGTCGAACGCGCGCGTGCGAAGCCTCAATCTCTGCGCGCATCCGCGCGGGTACCTCAGTGAGCGCGATGCGCGAATGAAGTGAGCCTATCCAGCCTGGGAAGGACGACCCTTGGCCTTTTTCCCATTTCCTTCGCGTATCTCGAGGACACTGAATTCGGGCTTGATGTTCACAAGTGCTCCAACTTGGAAGACCGTCCCTTCGAGCACTTGATCACTCAGCCGAAGAAAGGGGCCGATGTCGTCCCGACTGATCACGGTCTGCACGGAACGTGAGCGCCGGGTCTCGCGCCGCCCGTTTTCGAAGACGAACTTGACTCGCAACATCTGCAAGCCCAGTGCGCGCGCTTCATGATCGGACGATGCGCCCTTCGGAAGGCGCAAGTTCGAGTAGTCAAATAGCGCCTTCCAGACCTTGTAGGTCGAGTCCTCGTCCTTCTGGAACCAGAGCCGGCCCACTTGTCGCTCAATCGGTGCAAGCTTGGCGAAGTACTCGCGGACAGTCGTGTCGCCGGTATCGGTTCGGAAATAGTGTCCCTTGTCGTCAAGATTGCCCGCGAGCTCTCGCTTGACGAGCTTCTTGAGCGCCCAGCGTACTGGAGTAATTCGCTGCCCGGTGGCTTCAGCGACCTGAAGAGGAGTCCGTCTCGGATTGCCGTTCGCGAGGTCGGCCTTACCAGGCAGGCTCGCGAGGACTTCGCATTCCTCAAGGGACACGGCTGGTGGACATGCTTCTTCGGCTAGGCGGGACGCGAGCAGTCCCATGTGATGCCATATGCGCAGTGCGCTCATCGATCCTTTCCCCCTGATTGTTGTGTCTCGACAACGAGCATCGACACGCCTGTCTTCGCTCCTTCGGCAGTCGCTCAAAGCCACCACGGCGCGAATTTAGCGCAATTCGACTCGCTCACTCCTCGCGCGCCGCAAATGTATTTTTTCTTGATGCTTTCCGCAAAACGCATTACGCCAATTTCGCGATCAAAGCGCGTGTGCCATTCACATTTGCCATGAGTGATCATTCGCATTGACACTGCGAAAGTGACCAAATCTGAGCGGGGAAAAGAGCAGCCGAATGGACGCTGCGAATTAGACAGTCAGAGCGCGAGCGAGAGCTTCGTGCTGCGGTACCTCGCGCAAAAGCACGGGCCCTTGGTTTCCGCGCAGGACCTGCAATCGATCTTGCACTTCAAGACGCCGGCCGCCTTGGAGCGCAGCTTACGAAGAGGAAACCTCGGCATCCCGATGCGCCGGATGCCGCATCGCCGAGGCCTCTACGCGCGAGTTGAAGACGTGGCAGCCTATTTGGATGCGTTGCCACAGGTGCATGAAGATTTTGAAGACAGCCGTCCCGAAGAGAGCAGGGATGGAGAAAGGGAGCGCTGAATGAGCAAGTGGAGCTAGAAGCAAAACAGCCCTGGGAACCGGCCACTAACCGGTAACCAAGGCCTCAGTGTTCTGCACCGTCAGGGGCAGTCACACTGTACACCCCCGTCGATTTCGCTTCAAGCGCGTTTTTTCGCGCGGGGGATTGCTTTTCCCTCTCAGTTCTTAGTTGTCCTGCCCCAGTCCGGGTGAAGTTCCGCCTGGGCCGGGTTTTGGGCCGTTGCATCGCTGCAACGGCCCCAGGATGACCTTTGCCGTTCAGCGCTCAAAACCCCGTGAAAGGAAAGAGCGCATGTTCGTTAAGCAACCGCAACTCCACCATCTCACCGAGGCCATCCGCGAGGGATACGGCCAAGGACGAGGGGATCGCTATCGCACTTTTTTGCCCGTGCGTCGAGGACGATCGTCCAAGGTGAGCTATCAGCACTTGGTGCACCTGCCTGTCAGGCGGCCCAACGTGCACCTGATGTCCAAGCTCGAGTACCGCATCGCGCTACCAGCTTGCTGGCTGCAGCCGCTCGAGTTGCGCGAAGGCTTTCCGCTATGGCCCGTCTCGCACCGGCACCCCAACTATGGGTGGAATCCGGAGCTGGACGCCTCTCTTGGCTACATGCCGGGCCTGTACGAACTGGCGCGACAAGCGGGCATTGATCACGGTTTCTACGTGGGCACCAAGTTGCCGTATGTCGCCACCACGGACCTCGTCTTCCTCGTGCGCGTCGAGGACACGTTCCGGCTGGTTTTCATCAGCTGCAAGCCGAGCCACGTGTTGAAGCGAAGTGCGCGCGCTCGCGAGCGTGTCGAGCTCGATCGCATCTACGCGGCCGCAGCGCAAAGCCGTCACGTCGTTGCCACCGAGAAAGACGTGAATCTCATGCTGTGCGCGAACCTCGAATGGATCTGCCCGCTTCGCTCCGAGGTGATCGGATACGGCGACACCGCCGTGCTGCGTGATTTTGCGCGGCACCTCCAAAGTCGGCTCGACAAGGACCCAATTGAACACGCGGTCGCACACGCCAGCCGCAGCACGGTACGCGACAAGGCACGGGCTCACCAGTTCTTCCGTCTGGCCGCATGGCTGGGCCTTATCGACATCGATCTCACGAAGCCGCTAGTGATGTCCGAGTTCGCCCACCTAGGGGGTTGGAACGTTCGCGCATCGCTCGCTTTCAAGTTCTGGGGGGTGTGAGATGCAAGACAGTACTCTGCCCTTCGACAAGGGAATGATCGTCATCGGCCTTGCAGAAGAAGCGCCAGTCATTCCGCGCATCCTCCACTGGACTTCCGACACGGTCTGGCTCGGCGACGTTTCTTTCGCGCTTCCGCTTCGTGTCGAGGAAGAAGGTGATCCAAAAGAAGACCGGCTCGCCGACGAGCCGCGTCAAGCACGCGCGCGATACGCGCGGGCACCATGGATGCAAGACCGAAAGGAGTTCGAGGGCCTCGTTCGAAGCGGGCAGCTCGCGGTGACCAAGCTCATCGAGCCCGAGCATTGGAGGCGCCAGACCGCCCACCACGACGGCAATGTCGATGACGACGCGATGCTTCCGGCGCCCCTTCGCCTTCGACGTGACTACGACGCCTGGTTCAAGTGCGAAAAGCAGCGCTGGTCGCGCATCGCTCCTCTTGCGGCCGACTACGACAATGACATCGGGCGCATCCTTGAGGACGGCGTCTACGGATCGTGGGCGGCGGTGCGTACGCGCGAGCTTGGTCTTAAGTCAACCCGCGCGATCCGCGACCTCTTGCATCGCTTCCTGATCGGCCTGGGGCGGCATGCCGTGATGCCGGCCTACCAGTATCGGGGCGCACCCGGCAAGCCACGCTTCCTTAAAGGCTGGGAATCCGCGGAGATCGCCGAGGGGATGGAAGGAGGCTCGCGCGCGGCGCCATACCTGACCGATGCGAGAGATCGCCAACTTCTGCACACCCTATACGGGCGGCACGTCAAATCGGGCGTGTCACACGAGCAGGCATACAAGCTCGCGATGAAGGACGGCTGGAGCCAGTCCATCGAATACTTGCCCAACGGCGATGTGAGCGTGGTTCCCAAGGAACGGTGCCCGTCGATCCAGGAGTTCATCCGCTGGGGGCAGACCGCGCTCGACGGATCCACGCGCAAGGAACAGGATCAGCGCAAGATGGGCCTTCGCAATCCGATTCGCCTTCGCGGATCAGAAAGACTTCCCACCGGCCCTCGCATCGGCCTGTTGTCGCAGATCGACTCGACCAGTTGCGACCAGATCCCCGTGTCCGAGTCGTGGCGCGGCAAGCTACTTCCCTCGCAATGGGCAACGCGCCTTGTAGAGCCGGGCATCGGCTACACGTATGGCGTCTACGTGGGATTCGAAGCACCCAGCGCACTCACGGCACTGCTCACGATCCTGAACGCCGCAGAAGACAAGATCGAGTTCTGCGACCGCTACGGAATCGAGCTGAAGTCACGCGACGACTGGATTTCTATGGTGGGCACCAAGATCAAGGGCGACTGGGGCGAGCCGAGCGCGCGTGAATTCCAGACAGCAATCGAAGACATCGAAGGCTCGATCATCTATGCGCCTAGCTATTTCCCGGAAGGCAAGGCGGCGGTGGAATCGGAGCATCACTCGATGCACCGGCGGTACGAGCACCGCCTGGCCGGGTCGACTCAGGGCCGCCGCGCACAGCGCGGTGAGCGCGACCCGGCCAAGGATGCTTGCCTCACACCTTTTGAGTTCATGCGGGATTTCATCAGGGAGACGCTGCGATTCAACAACCAGGCGTACGCGCCGCCCGAGTTCCTCGAGATGGTTAAGGACGGTGTGGGGCCCACTCGCAAGGAGCAGATCTTGTGGTGCCGCGAGAAGGGCTATGCCGCCTCTGGGTTTGGTTCGATCGACAGCCTGCGCATCCGCTGCCTTCCCAAGATGAAGGCCTCGATCGGCGTGGACGGCATTCACATTTTCGATCCGACCACCAAGCGCGACGTCTTGCTGGATCTCGTCTACTACAGCCGTGAGCTTGGCGGCGCCGAGGACCGTCCGAAGGACCGCTACGTGTCTCGCGAACGCACCCACTGCTGGGTGCGCATCGACCCGTCAACCGTCGGCCACGTTTGGCTGGACGGGCGCGATCTCATCAAGGTTCCGCTCAACACGCGCGATCCCCTGCTCCCGCGGCTTTCTTGGGGCGATGTGCTGACCATCGCCCACGACAAGAAGCTCGCACAATACTTCTATCGCATGAAGCATTTCGCGCGCGAGGTGTCCGATGCCGCCACGACGCAGCACCGCAACGCCGCAGCGCGCAAGCTGCGCGACGCCCAGCTGAAAGACTCGCCGCCGCCCAGCCCGCAAGGCGCCAAGCCCGCGACCAAGCGCAGTAACCGCGATGAGGAAATCGGCTTTATGCCGACCGAGCCGCTCGTCCTACACGACGCGCAGACGCATCGCCCACGCCTCGTCGTGGTGGGCGCTTCCCTGCCCGACTTCGGGCAAGCCCACGACCCTTTCGACAACCTCATGGAAAAGATTCGGAGTGCACGATGATCAACCCCAAAGACCTTCTCTCGCGCCTGCGGCGCAATCCCTTGCTCGCGCAGCTCAATGTATTTCGCTCGACGACCGAGCTCGCCGCTGCAATGCATCGCGAGCCCTTCGATGCGCAGGCGATGCAAACCATCCCGCCGCACATGCGGCTGATGCTCGCAGCACCGGATGTCGCTGTGGTCTCCAAAGAGCTCGTCAAGATCCATTTCGCGCAGCAGGTGATGCTGTGCCAGGGCTACGCGCAACGCGACCCGAATCGGCCCGAAATGGTCGCAGCGCTGCGTGAACTTGCCGAGCGGGTTCGCCGAGGTGAAGGCATCACAAGTCTTCCGTGGCAGACATTCCAGGCAGGAGGATGCATCGTCGAGGGCGTCACCGGCGTGGGCAAGAGTTTCGGTGTCGACAGCTTCTTCAGCCAGTTGCGCCAGGTGATCACGCACCGCAACGTCGGCGACTGCGCGATCCTGCAGCAACTGGTGTACTTGCGCGTTCACATGAGCGCGGACGGTTCGCGCCACGGCTTCATCCTAAACGCCATGCGCGCGATGGACGAAGTACTGGGCACCGACTACGCGGCGCGCTATTCAAGCCACAGTTGGTCGGTCGAGCGACTCCTCGTGGTCCTGCTTTACCTCTTTTCGCTGCACCGCTTGGGCGTCCTCATCATTGAGGAGGCCCAGGAGCGCAACATGGCCAAGGCTCACGGCCGCGAATTCCTGACGTTCTTCTTGAGACTCTTGAATCACGGGATTCCCGTCACGCTCGTGGGCAACCCACTTGCATTCCGTCTAATCGAATCGTTCTCGCAGGATGCTGCGCGCTTTTCCGTTTACGGGCGCTTCCGGCTGGACCCGATCGACTCGGCAGACAGCCGCGCGTGGAAGACCGATTGGGTGCATGGCCTGTGGACGCCCCGCCTGACGACGCAGCCGGACGAATACTTCCAGCTTGGTAAAGATCTGAGCCTCGAGTTGTTCCTCTGGCAATTGACGGGAGGTTTTCCGCGGCATTTGGCGCGCTTGCGCCGCGAGGCGGAGCGCATAGCACTCCTCTTGGGGCGTGAGGCGGTAACGAAGCAGGACGTCGTCGCAGCCTATACGGGACCCGAAATGTCCGGCGTGGTTCGTCTATCCGAGGCCTTCGTCATGAAAGATGCGAATGCGCTCAAGGTCTTCGACGACGTCGACGCAGGCTACTATGCCGCGCGGTGGACGGCGGCGACTCAGAAGCCGAGCCCGCAGGACAAGCCCGATGCCGCGCCTGCACCAGACGCGAAACCGAAAGGTCGCAAGACAAAGGCGACGCCCTCCGAGGTCACCACCGAGGAAGCACTTGCCGCCATGCGAGCGGCGCTCGAGAAGCAGGGGGGCCAATGAGCACGCTTGCTTACTTCCCAAGAGCGATGCCTGGCGAGCTCGACGTCGGGCACCTTGCTCGAGCTCAGTTGATGTGCGGCTATCGGCAGCTCAGCGCCTTCGTACTGGCATTGGGCGCCTCGCGTTCGAGCAAAGGCAGCCTGTGCATCGCCAACGCCTGGGGGCCCACCATCGTTGCTTGCGTGGCGCGCGCAGCGGGCCAGACTGTCGACGAATACGCACGCAACCACACCCTGCTGGCGCATGCCGACGCGTTTGAGCAGGCCCATGTCAGGCCCGGGCACAAAGACACGTTCACGCTCGCCGTGCTCGCTACACGCCATTCGTTCCACAGGCGGGAGCTGCGCTATTGCCCTCAGTGCTGCGCGGATCAGAAGGCACTCTGGGGGATGTCGTACTGGCTGCGCGAACATCAACTTCCCGGCATGGACTGGTGCCTGGGCCACGGCCGGCTGCTTCTCGAAGCGCCCCACGGGTCGTTCGAGCCCGCGCCTGGAGAGCGATATCCCGGGCGCGTCGTCCGAGCGGAAGTGGAAGGGTATCGAACGGACCTGGTGACCTCCTATCTCGCAGCGACGAAGCAGCTTTTGCGCAACGCTCGGCCCCTTCCAATGGACCCAGTCGTCGACGCGATCCAGGCGGAGTTCAGGCGCGCGGGGTTGCGACATGCGATCAACTACCACCGCGCGGCGGGGGCCATCCTCATACGTCGCGCGCCGCCGGCGTGGCTCGATCGACTGCTCAAGGCGGCAGAGATCTCGCCGCACCAATTGACGCTCGGGATGCGCCGGAAGCGCGCGCTTTCGGTCGTGGCGCCGCTCTTGGCAGCGCTGGCGTTTCCGCGGGGCGATCTTGAAAAGCTATTCGACTCGGCGCAGTATCAAAACCGCGCTCAGGCGATCACCGGATCGGCGCCTGACATGCTTCTTCGCTAGTATTTGCGGCTGACTTGCGGGACATCATCTGGCTGCCCCAACTGCACATAGGCACCCTGCGCGTCTTTTGTCGGTCGAGGCCAAAATTCGGTGACAGCAGCCATGCCGCCACGTATGGCGGCCTAGGTTGGGGGCAAGCACTGACTTCTATGCCGGGCTTGCTTCTGCGATGGACAGATCGAATCTATTGCCGACCGGTGGGCAGCCGCTGAGTCGGTATTTCGCGTTGTAATTCAAAGGCCCGCCAAACTTTCGGTCCCTGCATGAGCCCTCAACCCCACACGGTCATCCAAGCCGACGAACTTCGGGGTCTGATGCTGCGGCCGCTTCGCAATTGGGATGCGTCATTCACGCTCTACTACGATGAGACCAACAACATCCGGCGGCTGACATTGACGGAGGTGGGGCTAAATACGCCCGACAACAAGACATTTGTGTTGGCCGGCATCGTGCTTCGCCCGGGCACCGTAGCGCCCCCCATCGACGACCTTCGAGCTCTGCTTCGACTCCAGAACAATGCACCCGAACTCAAGGCCCGGCACGTCGCGGACGGCGACTTCGAGGCGATGCTGGCTTCCCGCCAGTTGCAGGCGTTCCTGTCATGGCTTCTGGATCACGACTTGCTGGTCCACTACTCCGCACTGGACGTCCTCTACTGGTCCCTAATTGACATCGTGGACACGTTGCTGGGGCAGGACGACTTGGTTGTTTTCCACCAGCGCTCGCTCAAGAATGAACTCTACGACGCGGTCAGGCGAAGTCCCGTGCAGTTCCTGCAGCTGCTGCATGTCTTCGGTTTTCCGAACCTGCAACGCGCCGCGATCGGCCGGTTCATGCAAGCGGTGGTTGACTTCCTTGAACACCAAGCGCCGGTCGACCGGAACCGGGATGCAGCACTCCTGAAGGATCGCTTGCGCGCGGCCGCAGGGCTAAACGAGCTTCCCTTTCTGCATGACAACGATGAAGGCCTGCTTATCGCCAACTTCGCGCCGCACTTTCTACGAAGCGTCTACGTCTTCAAGAATTCCGAACACGTCTTCGATCGCGAGACCTACGTGCAGAAGGCGCTCGAAACGATGGAGCTCCGCTTCGGCGCACGGCGCCTGGATTATCGGTTCGCTGATTCGCGAGCCGAGACCTGCATCCAGCTGTCGGATGTCGTGGCGAGCCTGTTCGGCAAGTACTTCAGCTTTCTGCAGGCCTCGAGCTTGCCGCAGTTGCTAGAACGCCGGGCCGCCTTCAACCCAACGCAACAGAGTAACGTGGCGCTGCTGCGAGAGCTGATCGACCGCTCGGACGCGGTCAGCGACGGGTTCTGCCACACAACCGTTCCGCTCGACACGAACTTCAAGAGCGATGCCTTCCTCTACGATCATCAGGTGCCCGTCCATCTTGGCACGCGATCGGCATGAATTGATTGTTGTGAACGAAGACAAACTCGAAGGAAATGAGAGAAGGTGAGCATGGGAAGAGCATATTCAGATGAACTGGACCGAATGCGGGACACGCTGGCTTGGGCGACCTCGGTGGAGCTGCCCGCTGCCGCTTCCACTGTCAGTACAGGATCATCCAGCGTTTGCGTGGTAATTGGATCTGGTGGATCTTTTACCGTTGCGACTGCCCTGGCAGTTCGCATGTCTGGTCTGGGCCAGGGCTTCGCGCAGGCAATGACTCCGCTGCAGTACGTGCAGCGCGCCGACGGCCTGCCGGCGCACCGCGTTTTGTTGATTTCGGCCGAGGGGAAGAACCGGGACATCTTGCATGCCGCACGCAAGGCGCTTTCAGTGGCTGCGCTCTGCGATGTGCTCACCTTCAGCCACACCTCACCCCTGGCCGTTCTGGCAGGCAGTGCCGCTTCTGCGCGCGTGCTGTCGTTCGACGCGCCGTGGGGGCGCGATGGTTATCTGGCGACCAACACCCTGCTGGCCAGCGTCGTTCTGGGATTGCGGCTGCAAGGCGACAGCATCAACGGCGGCCTGCTAAGCGCGTTTCTACCCCTCTATCGCACTTCCGGCAAGCTGGATGCACTGGCCCGCGAGGTGGCCAACACAGGCAGATTGCTGGTCTTGCACGGCACGAACGGCCTTGTGGCAGCGGTCGATACCGAGTCGAAGCTCTCCGAGGCGGCGTTCGCATTCACGCAAGTGGCAGACTTCCGACAGTTCGCGCATGGCCGCCACATCCAGCTGGCCCGGCCGTCCTCACCGGTGCCTGTCATCGCCTTCGTCAGTGCCGACGACGAAGCGTTGTGGCGCGCGACGCGTGCGGAATTTCCGCAAGAAGTTACTGTCGTGGAATGCGCGTTGCCCAGCGATTTTTCCGCTGCGGCGATCGCCGGCCTGTTGATCGTGCTGGCGCTGGTGGAGAAAGTTGCAGCCATCATGGGTCAAGATCCCGGGCAACCGGAAGTCCCCGACTTCGCAAGAAGAATTCATGCGATCGATTCCTCGAAGCTATTGCCCCGCCCCGTAGGGATCGGCGTCAATCCGAAACTCGCTGCGATCGAAGCGGACATTGGCTTCGAGGCTGCGCAGCAAGCAGGCGTTCGCTATCTCGAGCGGCTGCGGCGAGCGCGATTTGCTGCACTGATCCTGGATTTCGACGGCACGATGTGCGAGACGGCCAAGCGCGCGGAAGGGCTGGATCCCCGATTGGCGCCTGTTGTGATCGACCTCCTGCAACGCGGGATCACCATTGCAGTCGCCTCGGGCCGTGGAAACTCGCTGCATGAGGACCTGCAAGCGCGGCTGCCTTCCGACACCTGGTTCCGATGCCTTCTGGGCTGCTACTCGGCCTCGTTGGTGATTCCGCTCGCACACGCTTGGCCTGTGACAGGGGCCGAGCCGGAATTGGAGGCCGTGCAGCACGAGCTCGAAGCGCTGGGCATATATCCCGACAACGGATTCAAGCTCAGTGCACGCGTGGCTCAACTCACGATCCGAAGCAGGAGCGGCGACGGCGTCGATGCCCTCTGGGTGTTATGTTCCAGCCTAGTCGACGACCGGCCGGGATGGCGCGTGTTCAGGTCCGCGCACTCCGTTGACGTTCTGGCACCGACCGCGGTCAAGACTGCCATTGTCGACGTTTTGGCCCGGCAGCTGGGGCTCGATCCCCTCACGCAGCTCTGTCGCATTGGCGATCGCGGCGAACCCGCGGGAAACGATTCTGAGCTGCTCGCACACGGACTCAGCCTGAGCGTCGACGGCGTCAGCGCCGATCCGGAGTCGTGCTGGTTATTCGGGGATGCATCGTTGGGGCCAGTCGAGCGCGCAGCTCACTATTTAGAATCCTTGGTGGTCGAAGACGGCAGCGCGCGATTCGATGAGCGAGCGCTGGCCCTGTGGGAAAAACAGCTGGCTTAAGCCGGCGTCAGGAGGACATGCATGAAGGCGATACTGGCGAAGCGGCTGGTAGCCGACCTGATGAGGTGGGACGACGAGCGCGCAACGCAGGAGTTTGCGTGGCTCGAACTCATGGTCGACTATAAGTTCGACCACTACCAGGGATACGGGGCCGGGCACCGGTTCTACATCCACTTGGTGCAGTGGATTTCGTCGTTCAAGGCGGTGCCAGACCGGGAATGCGCCTATGCGCTACTTCGCAGCCGATTGGTTTACATCAGCCAGCGCGAAATGCACCACCTGGTCAATTTATCCTGGTCGAAGATCGTCGGCGAAATGCGCGCGGCCATCGCGCGTCGGATGCAGATACCGCTGTACCGGGTGATGCAGGTAACCGAAGCACGCCGGCAGTTCGAGGTGATGAAGACGCGCACCTTGTACGTGGGTGTCAGTGACGGCGCGCGCATCGATGTCTTCCGGCGTTTCAACGAGGGCGCGATCAGCAACGAGCAGGTCGTGCCCATGGCAGAAATTTCAGAAACCAAGCAGAAAAGCCTGTGCAAAAAGCTGCAGGACCGGCTGACCGAACTCCGGTCGGACGAGCCGGCCACCTTCGAGTGGGTGTGCCTCATTGACGACTTCACAGGCTCTGGCACGTCCTCGATTCGGCTGGAGGCGGCCGGTTGGGATGGCAAGGTCGACAAATTCGTCAAGGACAACGCCCTGCAGCAAAAGCATCTCTTCATCGCCGACGGCGCCCACATCCAAGTGCACCATTACCTAGCCTCCGCATGGGCTGCAGAACAAGTGACAGAGCTGCTGCGGCAATACCAAGCGCACCAGGGCAAGTTCACGTTCGTACCTAGCTTCTCGCACCGCCTGCCGCCCGACATCAAGATCGACGCGGCGGCCGAACCTGCGCTGGAGGCCTTGCTGAAGTCCCGGTATGACCCAAGTGTGGAGACGACCCACACCGGCAAAGACATCTGGCTGGGCTACAAACAATGCGGTCTGCCGCTCATGCTCGACCACAACGCGCCGAACAACTCGGTGGCCACTTTGTGGGCACGCAGTAACCCAAAGAAGAGTACCTACATCCCCGCCAATCACATGAGCCCGCTGTTCCCGCGGCGCCAACGTCACTCGGATGCACGCTGATGAACCCTTGGCACAAACGCGCGAACGAATTCATCCGCGACCCGATAGAGCTGCTTCCGCTGATCGCGCCTCAACCGATCCATCACTTCTTCAAAGGGGACTGCAGCCGCCTGTTTGACCGGCTCGTCGTGGTGGCCGGAGCGCCCGGCTGGGGCAAGACCACCTTGGCCCGGCTGCTGGAGTTTCCGACCCTCCTCGCCATGCGCGAGTTCTCCGGCCGTAATGCAGAAGTCAAGGCCCTGATGACATCGCTGTCCAATGCGGGTGTCCTCGAAAACTTGCACCCGACGCTGCAGGCCTTGCGGCTGCCCGCCGGCGGTCAGCTGCGTTCCATTTGGGAACTCCCGTACGACGAACGCCTGCGGCACCGGCTCCTACGGACCATGATCCAGGCCAAGACAGTGCTCGGATGGCTGCGGCAACTGGAAGACGCCAAGATCGATTTGGACGCCGTCAAGGTTCAAACCACCGGTGTCGGAGACGCGGCGCGTGACGATGTCGCGGCGGACAGCGTCGCATCGTTCCGGAAACGCGCTCGCGATACCGAACGCGCCATCTTCAAGCTGGTTGGCGCGCTGGTTCCGCCGACCGAAAGCCAGCTGGGCGAACAGCTGGGAGGCCTTGCGTACGAGCCCTTTGCCGCCATCGAAGCGTTCGAGTACGTCGATGGACGGGCGGGTGAGGGGCGGCGGCTGCGCCCCATGCTGATCCTGGATGACGCGCACGAGCTTCATCCGGCGCAACTGGCCGACGTCGATCGCTGGCTGCGCGACAGGGAAGTGAAAATACCGCGCTGGATCCTTACGCGCGCCGACTCCATAGACTTGGCCGAATATCGTCGCGTCCTCAACGAAGGTGATCGGCCGGACATGCCCGGAACGCAGCCCGGGCGAGACCGACTCACAATCGGGCTGCAGGAACTGGCCAACCGGGATCGTGCTTCGTTCAAGACAACCGCCGAGGATGTTGCGCGCAGGTACCTTTCGCCCTTGGCCGCCTTCAACCGCAGCGGCGTCACCAGCCTTCGTAACTTGCTGGGCGCAGCCGCCGCGCCGGAACTTCCGGCTAGCGACGTACGCTTGATCGAGGCTGACATCGACAAGCTCATGCGAGAACTGGGCGTGACCGTCGAGGCGCGGCGCGCGATGGAGTCTACATATCCCCCTGGCCTGACGGCGGACGTCATAGCCGGTCTGACGCGCATCATGTTGCACCGAGAACTTCGGCGATCGGCCCAACGCTCATTGTTCGGTGGCGCGGTGCAGGACTCCATCGATGCCGACGAAACCAAGCGCGTCAACCGCGCGGTTGCGACCGGCGCAGAGCTGCAGCTGTTGCACCAGTACGACCGGCCGTTCTACTACGGCTTCGACAAGATAACGGAAGCGGCAAACCAGAATATCGAACAGTTCGTCACGTTGGCGAGCACGCTGGTAGACAACCTGGAAACCCAGATCATCCGAGGCAAGTCGCCCCGCATTGACGCGAAACAGCAGGACCGGCTGCTTCGCGATCACGCGCGCACCCTGATGGCCAAGTGGGACTTCCCGTATGCCCCGCGCGTTCGCAGGCTCGTGAATCTCATTGCTGAACGTTGTTTGGACATCACCATGCGACCTAATGCACCGTTAGGGGATGGTGCGAATGCCTACGGTGTTTTGCAATCCGAACTTTTGAGCTTGAATCCCCAGGACGACATCGCGCGCGTGATCCAGTTTGCGTTCGCCTATCAAGCACTCGTGCTGGTCGAGCCGTACGAATGCAAAGGCAAAACCTGGGCACTGCTGGAGCTCGGCGGCGTGGCGATCATCGCCCATGGCTTGCCGCTTAGCCGCGGAGGTTTCGCTGAAGGCACGATCGCACAGCTTCGCACCGCCATGGAGGGCCGGTGATGGAGCCGCGCGTTCTATCGGGCGACGATGTCTCGGAATTCATCGGACACTACTTCCCATCTGTCGGCCCGACGCTGTTCGTCGGCAACATCGGTTTCAGTCCGGATGTGCTGTACTTCCCGACGCTGCTACGCGACAGCGGCAATGTCGACTATCGGTTCATGGTGGAGCAGCGGCCCAGCGTGCCTGAGGCGATTGACGCAATGGCCCTTGGGCGGCTGGCGCAGCTTGAGCAGACCGTGGGCGAAGCCATGGAGTTCGCACAAGTCCCCATCATCGCGGACGATGGCGCCGCAGTGGCCGGGCGCAACGCCTGCACTCAGGTGTTCCGATGGCTGCAGACCAAACCGTACACCGATGTCATTGTCGACGCGACGGGCATGTCGCGCGGCACCTGCTTTCCGGTTGTGAAGCAGTTGCAGGAGTGGTCCGTCCAAAGCGGCGCGCGCATTCACCTCCTAATTGCGGACGGTGCAGGACCCCTCGGTGCGATACGGTCCGTCTCAAGCGATCGCGCCGATTGGATGCATGGCTTTCACGGGACCGTGGAGATCGATGACTATGCAAAGGCTTTGAGGCTGTGGGTCGTGCAGCTTGCGGAGAATCACGGGCCGAGCATGCAATCGCTCTTCAAGGAGTTGGGGGCGCCAGAGGAGGTATGCCCGATCATTCCCTTCCCTTCGGTCAACCCGCGCCGTGGCGACGATCTGCTTTTTGAACTGCGCAGCTTTTGGCTTGACGAGTGGGGGGAGACGCCGCTGAGCCTTATCCATGCCCACGAGTCGGATCCTATGGACGTCTACGAGTCAATTGTTCGGCTCCATCGCGCCCGCGCCGAAGCGCTTGACGGTGCTGGATTACCCTCCCTGACAATTCTGTCCCCCATTGGCCGTAGACTGCCGGGTATTGGTATGCTGCTGGCAGCCCTCGAGTTTGAGCTCCCGATGTTCTACCTGGAGACAGTGGGGTACGAGTTGTTAGGCGAATTGCCTGCCCTTCGGGTGGGAACGCCGGTTCACCGTTGGCATTTTCGGATAGACAAACATGTGGACCACGACTAACACGGAGACCACGCGCCCGAGCATTTCGGGGGCGGGCTTTGTCACGCTCGATGTCACACTCGATCAGGCCTCGCGAGTGACTTATCGTGGTGTCGGCGGCACGACCGGAAACGTGCTGTCCATCCTGGCTTTCTTCGGTTGGCGCAGTATGCCGGTTGTGCGCGTCGGGTCCGACGCCATCGGAAGCGCGGTTCTACGCGAGTTCCGAGAACTGGGCGTCGATGTGCGTCACATGGGTCCCGAGTCCACGCTAGAGACGCCGCTCATATTTCAGTTTGTGGCGCAGCCGTCGAGCCCGCCGCGCTACGCCTTTGAGTGCCCTACCTGCGGCAAGGCTCGTCGCTTCACGCGGGAGCTGGTCGACACTGGCTTTCGGGCCGCGTTGCCCGACGTCTCATCGAGCAATGTTTTCTTCTTTGATCGCGTGACGCCGGGTGCAGTGGCCATGGCGGAAGCGGCACGCGAGGGCGGCGCCACCGTGTTTTTTGAGCCGTCTGCTGTCGGTGTAGATCCGGATTTGTTTGCTAAGGCACTGCGAGCGTCACACGTCGTGAAGTACTCCGCAGATCGCATTCCCGGTTCGCTGTCGGAACTTCTGGATTCGGGCTTTGTCGAGGTCCAAACCATGGGCGCGAAAGGCCTGCGGTTTCGGAGGCACTCGTTGGTGCCGGACTGGGTAACCTTGCCCGCCTTGCGGGTCAACGGTGTAGCCGACACCTCGGGCGCGGGCGATTGGTGCAGCGCGGGCTTAATCCACGCAATGCAGCGCGTGGCGCAGGGCAGCTCTCCCCAGGAGCTTAGCTATAACGAGATCTTTGATTCGCTGCGAAGTGCGCAGGCCATTGCTGCACTGAGCTGCAGACACCACGGCGCTAGGGGCCTGATGCGCGCCGCGCCCGCGGATGTCGCATTGTCATACGCCGTCCAGATTCTCGAGGCCCAGGTACCTGGTCCGATCGCCATGGATTGGCCGTCGGAGCCGACATTTGCGACTGGCGTATCGCCCGTCACCTCATACGGTGCGCACCAGGACCTATGCTGCCAATCGCTCGCTTGAAGTTCGCCTAGCGCGCGGCTTGAGCGCGCCGCTTGCCGCCTTTTCCTGGCGAAGTTGGGCGCGCAATTCCATGAGCATCTGACCCAGCATGTTCTTGCCCTGACCCTTCACCTCACCCCACAGTCGGTTGACGGCGTTGTCCACCGTCGCGCTTTCCACCAAGCGCGCGTCGCCGGTGCTAAGGAGGATTTCGCCCAAGTCTTCATGCTGGGTGAATTTTGCTCGAAGTACCTGGCGCATTCGGTCGAACTTAATCTTCGACCAGTCGGAACGGATGTCCCACCAGTAAAGCCCATGGGCGGCCATTGCCACCAGCGCTGGGCTCGGCGCTGACAGCAGCCAGTCCCTCACTTCCGGTTTTCGCGCCTTGCCGGCTTGGTAGGCGTGCTCCGAGGTTTCGTACACGACGTCCTCGAACTCGACCGGCCGCCTGTACAGGTTGCTGAAGCAGCCGTAAGTCTCGTCACTGGCCCGATAGAAGCGAATTTCGTCCATGCAAACCTCCGAAAACTGGTTTTTATAATATCATGTAAATGATGATAATGTCAAAACATGGGACGGAAAAAGCGCAACCATAAGCTGTTGCGCGAGCAATGCTCGCGAATCACCGTGCTGCTGTCCTTCTTCGAGGGAACTGAAACGGCGATCAGCCACGCGCTGGGCCACGCCAATGCATCGACCCTGAGCCGCGTGCGCGCGGGACTGACGTTCCTAGACAGCGAGACGCTTGCGAAGCTGGGAGAGATCGACGTGCGGGGACTGGCAGTACCAAATCTGCACTGGGTGCTGACGGGCGCCGGCGCACCCTTCCTCGGAAAGCCTGGCCGGAAAGCAACTATGGTTTCGGCCCTGTGTGACCTAGCGTCGCACGCGTTGACCGCACGGCGCCAGCAGCCTGAGAGCTGAGGAGAGCCTCGACGTTGCCCCGTCGCTTTCGAAACGCGCCCCATTTGACTCGGTAAATCTTGGGCTTCCCCCGATAATTTGGGTGTCGATGTGTCCGTTACCCCGGAGCGCTGGGGCAATATGTCATATACCCGCAGGAGTTCTGATGGACGACCTTATTCGAGGCATGTTCGTGCAACAAGAAGCGTTCGAGCGCGCGGCCAACCCGCTTGCACAATTCCGCGAGCTCCTGGGTGCGGGTTCGTCATTGGACCTTGCCCAACTGGCACTTGAACGTGAGCTGGAGACGCGAACGAGTTTGTTGCGCGATGTCAGCGGCATCCTTGGTGCCTTCGCGCCCAGTTTCAGCCACAGCTACGACACTTCAGCGGCACACAGAGCTCTCGCTGGCCTGGAAACTCTGCGCGAGCTTGCTCCCGTGGGCTTGCTGACCAGCAGCATTGGCGAGCTGAATGCCGGCCGCTTGGGGAGGGACGATTTCGCCACCGTGGCGTCGGCCTATGCAGGAGTCCACGGGTACGCGGCCGAGGCTGCATCAATGGCGCACTTGCAGGCGACGACCACCGCAGCCCAAGCAGCATACAGAAGCGCTGTTGGCCTGGATGTCGCATCAGCTCTCGCATTCAGGAACGCCGCGCACGATGAGATCGCGTCCCTGGCCAAACGGGCATCCGAGTGGGATCGAGTGACAGGCTACGCGTTTTCCGGATCCGAGGGCTTAGCGTCGTTGACCTCGCGAATGGCCGATATGACGCTTCCGTGGTTGAAGGCCGCGCATGAAATTGAATCGGTCTCGGCGTTCGCGCACTTGCAGGCAATGGGTGATCTCATTCATGACATCGCTCCATTTTCCGATGGGGTAGCGGCCTGGCTACGGGCGGACTTGGGCGACTGGCGTGACGCGGTAACGCTTCCGGCCTGGAGCGAAATGGATGCCGGAGCTCGCACCGACATCTACGTCTCGCGCGGATTCAACACGGAACTTACGGCGTTCACGCCGCCGGCCTTCCTTCGGGGTGCTGCGATCGCACGGTTACCTGCGGTCGAGGATACCGAATTCGATGAATGGTGCGACGAAGACGCGGACGAGCTCGCGCGCAATCAGGCGGCCTTCAACCGGCTTTTGCAATTTGAAAAAATGCTGCGCAGGCACATCGCAAACGCAATGTTTTTGGCGTTTGGGGAGCGATGGATGGAGCGGCAGTTGCCCCAGAAGATGCTCGAGCGGTGGCGTGAAAAGCAGGAGTCGGCGATCAAGGCCGGCGCCGAGGAGCGCCCGCTGATCGAGTATGCGGATTTCACAGACTACCTCCCCATCATCGAGAAGAAGGACAACTGGCGCCAAGTCTACCAACCGATCTTCGGTCGGCAGGAGGACGTCAAGGAATCACTCCAGCGAATGTATCCCGTTCGCATCGCCACGATGCACGCCCGAACCATCACACTGGATGACGCCTTGCTTGTGATGGTCGAAACCAAGCGGGTCATGAGGGCGTTCGCGAAGAGCAACGCCAACAGGCACTGAACCCCCGCCCCAGATATCGGGGCGCCCTTCTTTCTTCCCGAAATCTCGCGGGCATATTGCGCCGAGCCCCATAAACCGGCGCACGGGGCACCGACCGCAATCCCCAAGGGGATGCGGCGCAACTCCTGCCTCGCAGCCGAGGCAACTCATGTTGCTCCCGCACGATTCGTTCCTCATCGATGTATGTCTCGTGCCGGCAGAGCCCGACATAGAATTCGAGGGTCCATCTCTCCCTAGACTTGCCGGCCATGGCGCGAGAACCGCACACTGCTGAAGAAATTCGCGACGAAGTTGCTCGCTTGGTAAACCGGGGTCGGCCCGTGCCGCTGGAAGTGCCCCTGCCGATTCTGGCAACGCAACGCGATTCGCTTGAAGGTGGTGCGAATTGGGAGATGCCCCGCTTTGCCGTCCACAAAGGCAACGAGGTACCAATCGAGAGAGCAATCCTCAACGTGAAGCTGCGCTGGAACCTTGCACGCGATTCGTGGCCGGACACTACGCCACGAAGCACTTTGTAGTCGACCGTACTCTCTTCGTCTCATCAGCGGAGGTGGGAAGCGGTCAAGTGGCGTGACCGCTAGCCGAGCGCCCGCCACGCGGAGGGATGCGTCCAGTTGCATGAATCTGGGAATCCGAAGGAGAGAGCATGCACGTACGCCTTTTGCCGCTTCTGCTCGTATTGGCTCTGGGGATCGGACCGGCGGCCCACGCGCGCGGACCGATTCAGCAAGCTGCCGATCCTGACGAAGCGGGTCTTGTCGAACACGGGCACTATTTGAATAAGCGCGGCCAGTCTGTGCACTCGCCGGCGCACACCAAGAGCGGTGAAGTTCCGAAGGGCGCATCCGCCCAGTGCCGGGATGGGACGTTCAGTTTCAGCCGCACCCACCGCGGGACATGCTCGCGTCATGGCGGCGTGGCTCGGTGGGTCAATTGAGGACTTCCACGTTTTGTGTAGGCGAAGTCACAAGATTTCTGAGCAACCCTTCGATGTGCCGACGAAAGTGCGCCAAGTACAGTCAAGCCCATTCGCTTTTGGGAGACTCTGTATGCACAAGCACTGGCTTCTCTACCTCGTCGTCGCCGTGGTACTGGGCACTTTGTCGCCGCTCGTCGCCGGCCAAATCAATCTTGTCGAATTGAACGATCCAGGATTGATCGCCTGGTGGTTCATTTTGTCCCCACTGAGAGTTGACATCTCATTTGCGCCCGAACCGGTGTATCGATACGCCCTTTGGATAGTCGTCTATACACTGCAATACGCGGCCCTGTTTGCCACAGTCGTCGGTGTAGCGCAATTCATCCATTTCGCGCGCGACTTTGTCGGCCGGCCGCGACATCATGGGAGTTTGGTGCGTAGGTAAGCATCACCGCGCGCGTCATGCCGGCCGCTCGTCCAACAGACGACGGCACCAAGGCGGGTGCAACGGCCGGCTCCCCCTATGGCCGAGTGCGAGGCACAATGCGCGGACGCCAAATATCGCATCCGTTTTCAAGAGCGAAATTGCTCGCGTGGCCCGCAAGGAAATCCGTGCGGAAACAGATTCGCTGAAGAAGGCTTCTGCGCAGTACCGCTCGACGGTTGCAGCTCTCAAGCGCGACGTTGCTGCCCTTGGAAAACAGCTCAAGCAGCAGTCAAAATGGCGCTCGACGGCAAGTGCCGCTTCGGCTTTCCGAAGATTCTGGCGCGAATATCCGTTTCCGCTCCCGACGCCTCGCGGCGCACAGGGCCAAACTTGGCCTGTCAGCGAAGGACTATGGCGCGCTGATCGGGGTGAGTCCGCTCAGTATCTACAAGTGGGAGGGCGGAAATGTGCGGCCGCGTGATGCACAGTTGAAAGCAATTGCCAGCGTTCGCGGCCTGGGGAAAAGAGAGGCTGCGGCGCGGCTCGAACAAATCCAAAACTAAGCTCTTTGGCGCCCGAGCGAACAGTTAGGCGCCACCTCACGATGTTGCGGAAAGGACGTCCTGCCAAAGCGTGCTAAGTCGATCGTTCATCTGCAATGGGGCAGAATTTCGAGGGTCATTGGGGTCGTAGTTGCCTACGATGACATTCGGCAGTGGTGCTGCGTCCGGCGCTCCATCCTGTCGCCCGGTCAGTGCCTCAGTCGCCACCTTCTGAGCGATCGTGTTGGAGTCGTCCCAGATAACCACATCAGCCTCGTTGTTTGACGGCGACGCATCGAACGCATTCCGAGTGAGGTTGCTGCTGCCGACGACTGCGAAGCCATGATGAGTCGCATTCCGCGCGATGAAGATCTTTGCGTGCCAGCGGTTGGCGTACTTCTTGAGGCTGCGTCGTTGCGCGATCGGGACAGGCGAGCCTGCCACGGTACCGAGACTACTCGCCAAATTCTTGACAAAGTCGTCAAACTCCGTGGCTGACGGGTCGTACGCCCCGACTACTGTGACAGTGCTTGGATCTGGCAACGTCCGAGTGTGCAAAGCTTTCGAGGCATAGAACGGTCCCTTGCTGTTGGTCCTCTCATGGAAGAAGCCACTGCACACAAGGAAGTCGTTGAAGTAGCCCGAACGAAAGGCTCCCGTTAGAGCGGCGCGAAAGACGTTATTCGACGGAACTGTACTCAGAACCAATGCGAGCTTGTACATGACCCTTAACGTAGAAGCGATCGACGGACCATAGGGCGGCGAGAGCCCATGTCAGGGCGCTCTCCGGGAAAACTGCGCTAACCAGTGAGCCAGCGTTGAGTATTCATTCAAGGCGAGCCTGTGCCGGGCATTTTGAGCCACCTCCAAGGCGTCCCTCGTGAACGTAGAAGTAGTCACGATGATGCCTTTGGTCGCGCGATGTTGCTCCACGACCCCAAGCAGACGCTGCACCACTCCAATTCCAACGGTGTTTCCCGGAATGTACCGTTTGCATTCGACCAGGTGCAGCCCTTCTCCCAGAAGGGAGTCCTTCCGCACTGCAATGATGTCAATGCCGCCGTCCCGTGTCTCCGGCGTAAGCTCCACGTCGAAGCCGCTCTGCCGAAACACAGCGGCGACAAGTTCTTCGAACTTTCTCGGCGGTAGGGAATGGAGAACCTCCGGGTGCCGCCCGAAATACGCTAACACCTCGCGTTCGACATCAGTGAACAGGAACGGGGAGGAAATCGCGATGCCTAAGCGAGAAGGCTGATACAGGGTCTGCGCACCTGCGGCTTGACCGGCGGCTCCGTCCTCCGAAGGGCTGAGATACTCCGAGTGGAGCAACGCATCCAGTTCCTCGGTTGTAAGAGGCTCATCATGAAAGAGTTTCTTCATCGCAACATCCGCGAGTTCGATCGTCGCAAACGCTGCCAACGCCGATGGGAAGAGCGGTTTGGGCTTGCGCCTCCTGTAGTACTTCCTGACGTTCGACATAGCACCTAACGGAATTTAGACAGCAGCCCGACGCAAGGTGCTGTCGCGATTTGTATCCTTGTCCTCCGCCTCGATATCAGACGCCGACTATCCCACAGGCGTTATCGCGCAGCCAGCGATTTGGCCCGCGACAAATACCCTTGCCCAATAACCAGTGCCAAGCGCATTCACCTGAGGGGCATAACGATGTTGACGCGGTCAGATGCCCCTGTCTCCGCCTGCCGGGCAGGTATCGCGAGTCCGATCTGCGGGTCAGGATGCGCACGCTGCACTAGCATTCAGGAAGACTCAGCAGGTTGTCCGGCGAAACGCCATCGTTCTCCGTCTTTAGATATTTCTTCCCCAACCTGGTCGCGACGATCACTTTTGCAGTGCGGCCGCCCTGCCGAACATAGAAGGCCCACTTGCCAGACTCAATGCCTTCGATCGCTATTTCCTCCGCCAGACACCAGGCCGTTCCGTCGGCATTTTTTCCGCCCACGTTCTTGATTCGGTCGTGCGGATCGTTTCGTGGCGTCTTGTTTATGCAAGATATTTCGACGGGCTGAGCCATGACCACCCTCCTTCTTGATTCTCCGTGGTTTGGGCATCCTAGCCGCTGCGGGTCGCACGCGCGTCCTCCACGTGGAGGATATAGAAGGTTCTAAGCGCTCGTGCTCATGTCCGCTTCTGGCCGAGACTGTGAAAAACCTCTGAGTTTCGCGATCAGACTTCGACGACCAAACCACTTTGAAACGCACGATTCTCAAACCCCCGCGTACTCAACGGATACCCCCGAGGATTGCAAACCACCCGCGTACCGTTGACGCAATAGTCTGCGCTGTCATGCATGTGCCCATGAATCCAAAGTCCAGCCCTGCCCATCAGCCGGGTCATGTCCGAGCCGAACGCGGGGTTGAGAAGATCGTCGGCAAAGCGCGGATGGATCGATGCCGGATGCGGCGCATGATGAGTGATGACCACCGTTTGTTTTGCCAGTCCATCCTGCAATTGGGATTCCAGCCATTGGACGCTTGCCCGATGCCGCTGCACGGTCATCAGGGGAACCAGGCGCTTGGAATGAAGCCGGTAGTACTCGGGCGTGCCGTAGATATGGATCTGCCGGTAGTCGTTAATTCCTTCTGCGGCCTGCACCATCGCCTCTCGCTTCAGCGCGAATCCGAACAGTTCGAAGTCCGTCCACAAGCTGCACCCCAGAAACCGCACGCCGGCGATCCCCACCGCCTCGTTCTCCAGGAAATGCACTTCCTGTTTTCGGGCCGACTCATGCAGTTTGTCCAGGAGCTTGGTCCAGTGCTGGCCGTAGAACTCATGGTTGCCCGCCACATAGATGATCGGCTTGTCGGCGAAGGCCGCCCGCGCCCATTCGACGCCGCGGACTCCTTTGTGGATGTCGCCGGCCATTACCACCACGTCGGCCGCGGCCACGGCCGCAGCGTCCGGCTCGAACGGCGCGAACTCCACGTGCAGATCCGACAGCACCAGCAGCTTCACCATCCCGCCTCTCCCTTCAGAATCACTTCGCCCAAGCCGTTCTTGATCCCGCAGTAGTCCACCGCCCGGGCGTCGAAGCCCAGGCTCTCCTGAACCTTGGCGTATTCCTCGCTCAGGTCGTCGTGGTGGTGGCCGTGAAAGGTTCGCTTCACGCGCAGGCACCGGGCCAACTCGTCGATCGCGGCATTGCCATGGGGATGGCAGCTCGGCGCTTCATGCGTGACCAGGATGTCCGCGTCCTGAGCCGCCAGAGCCTCGTACTCGTCCGGGTAGATAGCGGCCAGGTACTTGGGTGCCGGCCGATGACCGCCTTGAAAGGCAAATGTGCCGCGCACCAATGCCTGATCGTTGTTGGCTAGCAGCGCTTCACTCGGCGGCATCCACACCCGCTCCTGGAACACACCGCCCAGCCCGGCCACCCGCACTCTGTCCAGCTCGAGCACCCGGCCGTGCAAGGCCACCGCCGCGCCGCAGTCGTGCAGCATCTCCCAGTGAGCGTAGCTGTCGGCATCATGGTTACCGTGAATGAAGGCCACGCTCAAAGTCGGATACCGGCGCCAAAGCGGCGCCAGAATTTCCCGCAAGGGCTTGTGATCGATGTCGATGTCGCCGAGGAACACCAGCCAGCGCGGCGGATTGCTGGCTTGCTCCAGGGTTCGGGTCAGGTACTTGAACTGTCCGTGCACGTCGCCCAGGAACCAGATGCCGCGCAGGGTGGCCTCATTTTCCCGGTCGAATTCCCGGGTCGGGCTTTGAAGTTCGCCTTGCGTCATGGCAGCCGCTCCTTGAGCATGGCGTGCAGGCGCACTGCGTCGTCCGCTCTGAATCCGAACTCGGTGACAGTGGCCAGCAGGTTCAAACAATCGGGCTGGAACCAGTTCGGTCGGTCATCGATCGCGATCCAAGGTGCTTGCGCGTGCCAATCCTGCGCCAACAAGACCTGATTGCCTTGCAGCCACTTCTCGCACTCCCATTGGCGGTGATGAGCGGGTGGAGGCTCAACCACCCGATGCAGTCGCGATACCGGGTGCACGGGCGTCATGCCGAGCACCCGAGGCTGCAAGTCTTCGGAGAAGTACTCGCGCATCTCGTCCAGCGGATGTGCCTCGCGCCAGCTGCTGCTGATCACGATCTTGCAGGTTTTGAACTCGCGCAACACCTCCTCGATCAGCGGCAACTGGGTAAACAGCTGGTCGGTCTCGCACGGGTCCGGGTGCGTCACTCCATCGAAATCCAGGAACAGGATGCAGCCGGCGTTTTTCCGATGATTGGCATTCATTTCTTCTTCCTTCTTTCGGCTCAATGCAGATGGCTGGGACCCTCGCTGGACTTTGCCTCGCCATCCAGGACGTGTTCGTGCAAGTCGCGCCACTCCAGGCGCTTGCGCCCGGCCCACACCGCCTTTGCCAACGCCTCCTGGGTGGCCTGCTGGATCTCGCGTGCCGGCAGGTGCGCCAAGTGGCGCTCCAGGCGTTGGGTGCTCAGCACAAAGCCACGCACGCCCGCTTCGCGCAGCGTGGCCTGGATCACTTCGGCGGCCAGTAGCGCCAGGGCAAAGCCGGCTCCGACGTCGCTATGGGGCTCTAAAGGGGCGGAATGGTGGCCGTCGGGTCTCATGTCGGGCTCCTGAATCTGGGGTCAGGAGCCCGGGGCGCTTCTTGGCGTCAGTTCATGTGTTGCGGCAAGAAGTTCTGCTGCCCGGTCTCCTGGCGGTTATCGCGAGAAGTGGTGGTGTTGGGGTTGCGGTCATGGCGGACATCAGCGAGTGACCGCGCAGGGCATGGAGTCGTAGGTGAAACGCATGCTCATGGCCAGGACCGAACGTTTGACGCTCGACACGCGTCGCGCAGCGCGCACAACGGCCACCGCCTGCACGCAGATGCGCAGGGCGGAGAAGCAATTGGCGTTGAGTAGGACAGCAAACATGTGTGATTCTCGGTCGGAGTGAGGTCAGGATAAGCAGATCATGGAATCGGAGCAAGAAGGTCGGGCTTATGTTCAGCCATTGACCAGAATTCCCAGCCGTCGCTCCCACTCGCGCCCTTCATTCACGGAGGCCAATCGAACTTTGAGGATCGGGCGGTTCAAATCGGAGGTGCCGAGCACCAGGTAAGGATCGGTCATCGACACCGACGAGCCGTGGCTCCTTTCGGTCCAATGCAGCTGCCACTCCCGGATGTACTCGATGTCTTGGATGTCGCAGGCGCCATGCCGGCTGATCGCAACCTTTCTCTTCTCGGTGTCGAAGATCAGGCAGTACGAGTTCGGGTAAGAAAACGGTCCCAGCATCAGGGGATGCTTCGGCTTGGGCTTGGGCGAGGTGGGAAAGGACGTTCCGTACTTTTCGTTGGCATCGGCGAGGACCCTGGTGATCGCATAAATGCCGCGGTACTCCCAGTGCCTGAGCCACGCGAAGAGAGAAATCGCCACGACCGGGCACCAAACGAACCAGGCCAGCGGCCCGTTGAAATTGAATAGCTGCTGCACCTCCCAGTCCTCCGTCGATTTTGAAAGCCGGCGCCGTATCGCCGCCGTCATTTTGTACCACATATGCGGGTGCATAAATGCAGCATTTTCGCGACAGTCGCGGCCATGCGCTCTTCCCAGGACTTGGCACTGCTTAGAGCTTTGGCCGCCGAAGTGAAGAGCCTGCGGGCTGTCCTGGAGATTTCGCAGGACGAACTGGCCCACCGTGCTGGTTTAGCTAGGACCTTTGTTGGAAAGATCGAAATTGCTAAGAACCAGCCGTCATTGACGGCGTTATTCAAGCTGGCGCAGGGCCTGGGCATCCTGCCTCAAGATTTGATCGCGGCGGTTGGTGCACGCTACAAACGGGAACTGCGCGCCCAGCGTGCGCGCGAGCGTTAGCCTCTCCGCATTCGCCACGCTCGCGCGTTTGCACCTCGTCGCACCAAGGAGCGTCGCTCGCCCTTCACCTGGACGTGGCCCCGTCGTCGCAGTCTTATTGTTCCAGCCGACATCGCATCGGCAGGAACTCGAGCTTGCCGCCAGCTGGCTGAATCAACACGAGCACCGAACTGGTCGATAGCTTTGCAATCTGCGCGGAAGTCGCCACCAAAGGGCATTGGTCTTTGTTTGGTGCGAACTCGATCGCGGCTGCCAGATAACGAAGAGGCGTTCCAACCGTGCCCGCCATCAGGCTGTACAGACCATTGACAGGCGCCGTCAGCGATATTGCGATCAGGATGACCGCAACTGGCCGAACAAGAAGATGGAAGCCATTGAGTATCGGCACGTACCAAGGCTGCTTCGTCCGGGGCTTCCGGTCGGCTAAGCGGGCCAACATCTGTTGGAACCGCAGAGCCTTTTTCTTCGGCATGTACGTCAGGACGGTTGCGAGCAGAAGCCACGGCGCACCGACGACTAGGAGGATGAATTGCTCCACCAGCGCGATGAAGATGCCGGCGAAACAGGCAACGATGAGGAGTGCCAGCGGATATGCGATAACTGCAGCAATCTGCACGGTATCGGGAAAGAGCTTGGCGTCGAATCCGACGCTTGCTTGCACGAATTGGCGTCCCAGCACTCCAGCTATGAAAAACGCAGCCGTCCCCCCGAAGCCCACAGCCAAGAGGGCAAAAGCGCGGACCGCCTTGTAGCGCAACAACGCACTGATCCGTTGACCGATGTCGATCGCGGCACCGGCGGCAGCGGTCGCGTAGGCGACGGCCGACGCGAGGTTGACGGCGCCTCGAGGGGGCGGGTCGTACGTCAAGAACCATGCGGTCGTACACAACAGGACAAACGTCAGGAAGTAGCATCCTTCCGCCGCAGGCGAAAGATGAATCGCCCGCCGCACGAAACGTAGGGAACGACCCAGCGCCCATTTCGAGGGCCAAGCAACACGTCGAAACGCGTAGTAACTGCCCGCCAGAGCGAACAACCCAAAACCCAATAGCATCACCGCAGTAATGAAGCGAATTCCGAAGCCATTGCTCATCGTGTGCTGGGGACGTCGCATACACTTCTGGCGCACGACCGGAATGGCGAGAGCTTCAGAACGCGGTGCCCCTTTCCCTGCATGGCCGTTTGCGGGCCGAAAGCAGCCTAGAATCTGTTCGGAGATTACTAGAGCGTCGTCGGCTTCGACAAATGCTGGAGTCGCTGCTACCCCGTGCGTGCGCCGTCCAGCGACTGGCGGAGCACCTTTCTTGCCAAGGCTTGCATTCAGTACTTACCACTTAGATGGCGCGGCTTGGCTCCGCGTCCGCTCACGGCACACTCGCGCTCAAAGCTTCGCGCAATTGCTTTCGCAAAAACTTGCCGGACGCGTTGCGCGGCAGAGGCACTTCCGATATCCATACGTATCTCGGAACCTTGTACTGAGCAATGAATGCGGCCGCGTGCTGCCGGAGGTCAGTTTCCTTCACGAAATAACCGGCGCGAAGGACCACGGCAACTCCGACCTCCTCGCCCAGCCGTTCGTCCGGAACGCCGAACGCACAGACTTCAGCCACCGCCGGATGCCGGAAGATCGCTGCCTCAACCTCTGCGCAGTAAACATTTTCGCCACCACGTAGCACCATGTCTTTCTTGCGATCCAGCATGTGCAGGAACCCGCGATCGTCCAGCTTGCCAATATCTCCCGTTCGAAGCCATCCATCCACGACCGTCTCGGCCGAGGCGACTGGCTGATTCAAGTAGCCTTTGATGACCCCTGCGCCCTTGACCCATAGCTCTCCCGCTGACCCTGGTGGGATCTCGCATCCCTCATCGTCAACCAGCTTGATCTCGAACGTTGGCATCGCCCGACCACAGGAGGTGGAGTACGCAACGAAAACATCTCCGGCGATTGCAGTGATGATGCCTGAGGCCTCGGTCATTCCATAGCCGGTCGATGGGCGCGTAGTGCCGCGCGCATCGATCTCCGACACCAGATCCGGTGGTACCTGCGCCCCCCCTCCGGAAATAACCTGCAGCGAGGAGAGATCTCGCAGGGAAGTGGCGGCGCGTCTAATCACTTCACGCCCCATGGTCGGTACGCCGCCCATCGTCGTGACCCGCTTGGCTTCAATGAGGCGCAGCGCCTCATCAACATCCCACCGCCGCATCAGGACCAGGGTCGCGCCGGCCGCAGTAAACGGGTGCATCAGGCAATTGTTGGCCGTGACGTGGAATAGCGGGGTCGTTACGAGAGCAACCGGTGTCCCGGCGGGCATAGGAGGCTCTATTCCACGGGCACGGGCCTCGGCGATCCCGTGAACTTCGATCGCGAACGCCATGTTCATCAGGTTGTTGACACAGCCACGATGGCTCAGCTGCGCGCCCTTTGGTACACCCGTCGTACCGGAAGTGTAGAAAATGCACGCGTCATCATCGGCGGCTATCGCCACATTCATTGCCATATTTGGCGTTTGGCGCACGGTGTCCCACAAAACGGCACTGTCAGATGCTGGTGCTCTCACGGCAACGACGAGCATGTTCTTCCAGGACGTCTCGGTCAAACGCTCCAGCCGCTCCTGGTCGCAGAAGATTACCTTCGGTTCCGAGTCGCGCAAGGCGAATTCAAGCTCCTCGCTGACCCACCACGCGTTGATGCCGACGACAATTACCCCAATGGACACGCAAGCCCAATAGACGAGGGCCCACTCGGGGAAATTTCGCATGGCTATGGCAACGCGGTCTCCGCTTCGCACTCCTTGCTGCGTGAGCCACGTGCAAACCGAGGATGTAATTGCGTGCGCCTCGCCGTAGCTGATGCTTTCCTCTTCGTACACGAGGTAAGGCCGCTCCGCGAAAACGCGAGTGGATTCCCAGACGTCTCGCATCGTCACCAGGGCGTGAGGGTAGTGCTTGACAGTCACACCACGGACAACGGTGGTGCCAACTTCGAAACGTGCTCCCGGCGCGGTGAGCTCGTCCCAGGCGCGACTGAGCTGGGCGTCCAGTTCGGACGCCGGCACCGACGTTTTGCTATCGCCCACGAAACACCGGCTTGCGCTTCTCGATGAATGCACCTACCGCCTCGCGATGGTCTTCGGTTTGGCCGCACCGGATGTGATGTGTGGCTTCGAGGTCGAGGCACTCCGTGAGGGAGGCATGAAGCGCGCGGTTGAGGTTTTCTTTCATGTACGACAGGGCGACCGACGGGCCAGTGGCCAACCGGCGGGCGGTCTCGGCGGATTTGTGCTCCAGTTCCTCCGCTTCGCAGACCCAGTTTGCGAGCCCGAGCTGGAGCGCCTGTGCCGATGTGACGCGATCCGACAGGAAGTACAGCTCTTTCGCCTTCGCTGGCCCTACTAGCTGGCTCAGAAAATAGGTGCCGCCGAAGTCCCCCGAGAAACCGACGTTCACGAACGCGGTCGTGAAGAAGGCCGGCTCGGCCAGAAGGCGCAAATCGCACGCCAAGGCCAAAGCCATTCCGGCGCCGGCGGCCGCACCCGGCAATACGGCCAAGGTTGGCTTAGCCATCGCATGAAGTCGGCCGGAGATTTCGCGCTGAAAATAGCGCTGACTGCTTGTACGTTCATCAATGTTGACAACGGGCGCCCCGTCCTCGCTGGCGGTGTCGCCTTTCAGATCGCCTCCGGAACAAAAGGCTTTGCCTGCGCCAGTGAGCACCACGCATTTCACCGCGGGATTGAGCTCGGCCGACGCAAGCTGTTGGGCCATCGCCAAGATCATTTCCCGGTTTAAGGCATTTCGGGCCGCCGGCCTGTTCATCGTCAGCGTCAGGATGCCATCTTGCAAGACGGCCAGGAGGTCGGGCGTGCCCGTGATCAATTCGGCACCCATCCGAGGCCACCGTCATGTGTCGCGCCAACCATAGAGCTGCGGGAGGAAAGAAACTCGAACATAAGGTCCTTCATTAGTGACGGCGAGCGAGCCGCGGAGTCGATTGTAAACACTGTAAATTTACAGCGTCAAGTATAGAGCGGCTCCGATTCGCGGCAGGTGTCATCGTCGAGACACCGCCCGTGTGTTGGCCCAAGAGAGCACGCTGCGGTTTGCGTTGCCGGCCGTCTCCGCGGCCCTCAGGTCAGGACCATCTGCTGCTGCTTGCCGGAGCTTCCAGCTGAGACGGTGCCGTTGGCTGCGATTCTGGTCAGACGGTTGGCGATGATCGACTCGGCGCCTTGGACGATTTGGTCGAGTAGTTCCTTTACCGACGGCACATCGTGGATTAACCCGGCCACCATGCCGCAACTCCAGGCGCCTGCATCCATGTCACCCTCGACCATCACCTTCGGATAAACACCCGCGACCTGGTCCATGATGTCTTCGATGCGCAGATCGCTTCCGCGGTCTCGTTCAATTTGCAGCAATCGCTCGACGCCAGCATTCTTCAGCACGCGCTCGGTGTTCCGAAGAGGGCGCATCACAAGACGGGTATCAAGTTCCGTCGCATCGACGATGGCGCGTTTGACATTCTCGTGGACGGGAGCCTCTTTGGTGGCGATGAACCGCGTGCCCATGTTGATTCCATCGGCGCCAAGTGCCAGCGCCGCGACCAGACTTCGCGCGTCTGCCATGCCGCCGGAGGCGATAAAGGGAACCGTCAGTGCATCGGCCGCTATTGGCAAAAGAATGAAGTTGGGGACGTCGTCTTCACCCGGATGTCCGCCGCATTCGAATCCATCAACCGAAACTGCGTCGCAGCCGATACGCTCGGCCTTGAGCGCGTGGCGCACGCTCGTGCACTTGTGCAGCACCTTGACGCCGCCGGCTTTGAGCTGCGGAATGAAGGCCTCGGGACTTCTTCCTGCAGTCTCGACGATTCGCACGCCGTTTTCGATGATTGCCGCGATGTATTCCGCATAGGGCGGAGCACTGAATGTGGGCAAGAACGTGAGATTGACCCCAACCGGCTTGTCGGTCATTTCGCGACATCTCACAATCTCCTTCGCCAACAACTCCGGGGTTTTCTGAGTAAGCCCCGTGATCAAGCCTAGGCCGCCTGCCGCTGAAACGGCTGCCGCCATCTCTGCAAAGCCCACGTAATGCATTCCTCCCTGCACGACGGGATGCTCGATTCCGAGGAGTTCAGTGATACGGGTGCGCACGGGGACTTCCTTTTTTTGATGGGATTGAATGCAGCGTCTCGTGCAACGGAAATCTGCAGACGCCTGAAACGGGAATCCAAGCAGCCGCTTTGCTCGTGCGAGTAAGTCGGCGAGTGGACTTGGCCTAACGCGGTGCCGGTGCGATGCCGAGCTCTTCGGACATCAATCGCTGCAGCAGCTGAATGCCCTTGAGGGGCCGTATCATGACTTTGAAGCGGGTGATCAGCGTTGCGTCATCGTTGACGCCGATGAGGTCCACCCCGTTAATGGAAATGCCTTCGATCGTTGTACAGAATTCCAGCACCACGCCGGTGTCGTTTCGCCATTCGTTGACGTACTTGAATCCAGGCACAGTGAGCACCTTGACGGCCGCCAGCAGATACTTCATCGTGATATCTTGACCATGCTGAGGCGCGTGGAGCAGGGGACTCTCGAACACCACTTCAGGGTGCAGCAGTGCGCTGAGGATCGCCGGATCTTTGGACTTCACGAACCGGTGCCACTCGGTCATAACGGGCAGGATCGTCAGCGTTGAATTCCGCGCGCTCATGCGGCACCCTGCAGGTTACGGGGCATGTAAGGACCTGCCGGCAGGCCAAGTTGGCGCAGCACGTCCGCGAGGTTGTAGTAGTCCTGCGCTTTGGCGACCTTGCCCTCGCGCAATTCAAAGATGGAGGCCGCGGGAACGCTGAAGGGCTTGCCCGTGCCGGGCACGGAACCCAACAGCAACGGCGTAGCGGAAAAAATCCATCGCACGGCCACACGATCGCCAAATTCGAAGGCGTCGGTGATCTCGATTCTCAAATCCGGCAGGTGGTCCGCTCCCATGGCAATCCAGCCTGCGATGGCCTTGTGGCCAGTTGAGGCGAACTGAAAAGCAAGATCTTCGTAGACGCCGTCGTTAGTGAACAAGGCCGCCATGGCTTGCGGGGACTTGGTATTCCAGGCGGTCATCCACTGCCCGGCGATTGCGGGGATGGGGGGTGTAGCAGGCACGCGAGTACTCCTAGGGTTAGTTGATGAGGGTGAATGTGACTCCGGCGTTCGCCTGGAGTCGTTCCACCAGGGTGTCGCCCATGAGTGCCGCGGGGGTCCATACGCCTCCGGCACCTTGATTGTTTTTCATCAGACACAGTGCGGCCTGTGTGATCATTTTGGATGTGGACCCATATCCAGGGTCCTGATCACCCTTAACCGCAAGTTTTAGGCCCTCACCCCCACCCGCCCCCAAAAATAGGATGTCGTAGAACCCCTTTTGCCGTGCGGCCAGGTCCGGGCCTTCTCCAGGCTTGAGCGGAGACTCGATCTCGTAGGCCTTCTTCCCACGAAGCGCCTCGGCTGCCGCACGTCCAGTCTCTCCCGTTCCCGTCACCAGCATCTCGTCGTACTGGAAATCGCGGCCGTAGGCGCCGTCGAGCAAGAAATTGGAGCGGTGAATGTTCTTGGTATTGATCGGCGCCATGATGAATGGTGCGACCCATGCATCGATACTGTCGTCGAAGTAAGGATGCCCGCCGTCAGGCTGTTCGGCACCTCGATATTCCGGCGTTAGCGCAAACGGATTCCCCAGCAGAGACCGAAGCTCCGGCCGCACCGCCGCGGCGTCCATCGTTGCTTGGAGGCTGGCGGCGGTCCCTCCGGAGTAACTGCCTTTCATCGCCCGAACTCGCGCTCGTACCCGCGAGGCCGGATAGCCAAAGCGTTCGTCGTGGTGCTTCTGCAGCTGGTAGACGCCGCAATCGAATGGAATGGAATCAAAGCCGCAAGAAAAGACAATTCGCGATCCGCTGCTTTGGGCTTGTTGATGATGCGCGTCGATAATCTCGCGCATCCAGCCAGGTTCGCCGCATAGATCGAGATAATCCGTGCCGGCATCCACACAGGCCTGGATCAATGGAGCGCCAAACAGCTGATAGGGGCCGACCGTGGACAAGACGACACGGGTGCGCAAGGCCATCGCCGCCAAGCTCATCGGGTCGTTCGTGTCCGCAGTGAACAGCGCCACGTCAGACGGCGAGCCGATCAACGCGTGGACTTCCTCCAGCCTCGCCATGTTTCGGCCGGCCATCGCCCAACGCAGCGGCGCTTCAGTTCGCGCGGAACGGACAAGGCATTCGGCAACCAAGCGGCCGGTGAACCCAGTCGCGCCGTACAAGACGATGTCAAATGCCTTCCCGGCTCGGAGGTCAGATTTCTTGATAGTCATATTTCAATGGAATTGATTCGAACGAAATTGCCGGGCTTGCGAGCTAAGCACGCCGAGCAAAGGACCAGGCAAGCTTGGCCATCCGATCGGCTCCGCCCGCCACCGCGGGGTTGGCCGCGGTCCCCGCAGCGGCGCGGGTTGCAATCCCCTGAAGGATGGCGGCCATCCGAAACATGTTGTAGGCCATGTAGAAGTTCCAATTGGCCATCAAATCTGAAGCCGTGGCGAAGCCAGTGAGATCGCAATAACGGTCGATGTACTCACGTTCTACCGGGATGCCTAAGTGGTGCAGGTCGAGCCCGCCGATTCCGCGAGAATCTGGCCCGTGTCTGACATGCCAGCTCATACAGTGATAGCTGAAGTCAGCAAGAGGATGACCGAGGGTCGATAGTTCCCAATCCAGGACGCCGAGAACGCGCGGCTCGCTCGGATGGAACATGAGGTTATCGAGCCGATAGTCCCCATGGACGATGGCAACATGCTGGACTGCGCTGTCGGCAGGTATGTGAGCGGGGAGCCATTCGGCCAACTTGTCCATTTCCTCAATTGCCCCGTGATCGGGAAAACCTGCGCTCATCGAAGCCTCGTGCTGCGCGGCCCAGCGGGAAATTTGGCGCTCGAAGTAATTTGCGGGCTTACCGAATTCGCCAAGTCCATGAGGTGCGGCGCGGGTCGTATGTAGCGCCGCAAGCGTGCAAACCATCGCCTCGTAGATCGCACTCCGATCTGTGCGCTCCATCCCCGGCAAAGCCTGATCCCAGAAGACCCGTCCTTGGATGTACTCCATCACGTAGAACGCTCGCCCGATGACCGACTCGTCTTCGCAGAGGCAAAACACCTCCGGCACGGGCACAGCCGAGTTGCGAAGGGCGCGCATCACCTTAAACTCACGTTCGATCGCATGCGCTGAGGGAACGAGCTTCATGCTTGGGCCGGGTTTTGTGCGCAGTACGTAGACACGCCCCGGCGTAGTCAGCTTGAACGTTGGATTCGACTGCCCTCCGGCGAATCGCTCGAGCGCCAGCGGCGCCTTAAACCCGTTCAAGTATTCTTCCAGCCAAGCCGATAACCTCGCTACGTCGACGCTCTGAGATTCAATGGACGGGCGTTGCGTCAGCTTAGGAGATGTGTGCGGCGAAGGGACAAGTGCGGAGCCCGATTCCGAAGTCCAATCCGATGAATTCATAGCCTCTTGCCTTCACCGGCAAATATCTGCCGGCGTTCAACGCAATCTAAAGGCTATTATTTACAGTGTCAATCATGCCTGACGCATTGGAGACTGGCGCAACGTTGCCGAATCGAGAGCACGCCTGATTCGCCTCAGGCAAGAACCTGATCGTGGGCAGCGCTCCAAGACGCGCTAACAGCGCGTCCGTGCGTGGCCTAACCAGCCTTGGCCAGCCTGCGTTTGGCGGCGGTCTGTGTGGGGACCGAATTGACCGACGGAACCTTGAGCGAAGGCGTCGATGCGGCGGACGACACCCGCGCGGGTCGCACTCCTCGGGTGATCCACGAGAAATAGTTTCGGCACTTCTGGTCGAACTCTTCTCGGGTCGTGCGAGGCCGGCCGCTCATGCGCAGAACAATCAAGCCGTGAAGCTCCGCAAAGAACATATAGCCCAGCTCCTGGGCGTCACCTTCAAGATAGCCCTGCTCAATGAGTTTCTCGACGTACTTGTAATTGACCAAGAGGGTTCTCGCGTTTGCGCGGCGCATCTCTGGATGCTCGTCTTCGTCAGACTGGTATGTGTCGAAAATCAGTCGATAGGACTCGGGTTCTTCGAAAGCGAAATCGACGCAAGTCTTCATGTGCGCCTGCGACCAAAGACGCGCATCCTCGCACTCAGTCCGCTCAAGCTTGTCGCACAACCGATTGAGAATCGACGCTCGAACCATCGCCACGATTTCGCCCTTGTTCTTGAAGTAGGTATACGGCGTCGTAGCGCTGCACCCAAGCGCCTTGGCGAGCGACCGCATCGAAACCGCCTCAACCCCATTGCGCAGAAACTGGCGCTCTGCCTCAGCGCAAAGGCGCGCTCGAAAGTTGTGGATCTCAGCCTCAGAAAGAGGAGTGGGCATTCTTCGAGTGTCCTAGGTGTCCGGCCTTCGCCAGCGTTATTTCACATTGTATGGCAGAAGCCAGTTTCACTGTCCCGCAAGTGACCTAAGCACATGGTTTGCCATGGACAAGTAGGCGCTTCCCTAGCGGAAACCCTATTGCACACTGTAAATCAACGCTGTAAATTTAAATGTAGGGAGTCACGCGTTGGGCGAAAGGTGAACTTATGAAACGGCGAAGTGTTATCGGCGCGCTGGCTGTCGGGGCGGGCGCCTTCGGAGTTCCTGCAATCTGTCGAAGCGCCCAGAGCAATCGTTCAAAGGAGCTGGTTGTCGGCCAGTCGGCGCTTTTGTCGGGCGTCGTGGGAACCCAGGTGCGCACGTTCAATCAAGGGGCGCACCTTGCGTTTGAGTCGACCAACCTGGGCGGCGGGATCAACGGTCAAAAGGTTCGCTTTGTGTCGCTGGACGACGAGTTCAGTCCGGCCAAGACATTGGCGAACACTGAGACCCTCCTGCGCGAGCATCGCGCGACGGCGCTGTTCGGGTACATCGGCACCCACAACGTGCTGGCAGTGGACAAGCTACTGCGCGACGAGGGTGTTCCGCTGATGGCAGTGCCCGCCATCACTGACGCCGTCCGAGATCAGACGATGGGTAGCGCCTACTACGTGAGAGCAACTTCGCGGCAGGAGGGCGAGAAGATCGTCAGCCAGCTGCGCGTGCTGGGAATGCAGCGTGTCGTGGTGGCCCACTTTGCGAGCCCCGGCGGTGAGGAATTCAAGACTGCGGTGGTGACCAAACTGACGGAGCTCGGCATGCAACCTGCAAAGGTCGTCGCGCTGAAGATGGACGGCTCCAACATCGCCGAAGCGGCGGAGGCGCTGGCACGTGTACAGCCTCAGGCGGTGATTTTGTATGCGGTGGGAATTGTTCCGGCCAAGTTAATCGGCGAGATGGAAAAACTCAAGGCCTATCCCACTGTTTACGGGATGTCCTTTGTACCCGCCGAAGCCACGGCGGAGGCACTACAGGGGCGGCTGCGCAGTCTCGTTGTTTCGCAGATCGTTCCCTACCCTTGGGCGGGTGCGAATCCCGCCATCGAGCAGTTCCGCAAGCGAGCCAATGCGGCCGGGGTTCCGATCAACTACGTGACCATGGAAGGATACGTCGCTGCATCCGTCCTGATCGAAGCGATTAAGCGGAACAAGTCGAGCGCACCGGGCGCCCTACACACCGCAATCAAGTCGCTGAAGGCGACCATTGCTGGCTTACCGGTCGATTTTACGGGCGCAAGCAACACCGGCACCAACTTCGTCGAACTTACCCACATTAGCGCAACGGGTCGCATTTCTCGATGAGGCCATACAACCTTTGCCGGGCGCGCGCAAATGCAGGCGCCCATTGGGCAGTCTCACGGGCCGCGTCCGCGCCCCGGCGAGACTTCAGCGCCGTCGCGCCGTCGCACAACAACATTCGTATTTAAGGGCGCATGGAGTCGTTTCTTCAGCAACTGCTGGCCGGGCTGACGCTCGGCTGCATCTACTGTCTCGTTGCACTTGGGTTGACGTTGGTCTATGGGATATTGCACGTGCCCAACTTCGCGCACGGAGCGTTTTACATGGCCGGCGCGTTCATCGCCTTTCACCTGGTCAATAGCTACGGATTCAACTATTGGCTGGCGATGTTGGGCGCGGCAGGGGCCGTGGCCTTCATAGCCGCACTCTCGGAGCGCCTCGTCTTCCATCCTCTGCGCAATGCAACGGGCTTGCATCCAATGATCGCCGCAATCGGCATGCTGCTTTTTTTAGAGGCAGCTGCCCAAGCGATTTGGGGCGCGGATTATCACCGCTTGCAATCGCCCTACACGGGACTGCTTGAGCTTGGTGGCGTCACCCTTCCTTCACAGCGCCTCTTGATCATAGTTGCCGCGTTTGGCCTGGTCGCGGCGCTCCACCTTTTTTTAACGAGGACCGCCCTCGGCTCAACCATCATTGCGACCGCGCAAAACCGCGAGGGCGCGCAGCTGGTGGGGATCAATCCTAACCTTGTCTCGATGCTGACGTTCGCGATTTCGGGGTGCCTTGCAGCAGTCGCCTCAAGCTTGTACGCACCGATCAATCTGATTCATCCAGCGATGGGCAACTTAGTGATCACCAAAGCGTTTGTGATCATCATCCTGGGCGGGATGGGAAGCGTCCCGGGGGCAATTCTTGGTGGACTAGTTATCGGCTTCGCGGAAAGTTTCGGTGGCTTCTACATCTCTCCTGACTACCAGGACGTCGTCGCGTTTGTTCTGCTTGTGGCGATTCTTTCCCTGCGGCCGCAAGGACTGCTAGCGAGGCGCGCACGATGAAGATCAGCACTGCGAAGGTCGGTTGGCTACTGCTGCTCGTGGCGGGCGCGGCGTTTCCCTTTGTCGCTGGCAACGACTACCACCTGACGGTCATGTCCACAGCCTACGTCTTTGCAATCGCCACATTGGGCTTGAATCTCATCACCGGCTACACCGGGCAATTCAACCTTGCTCATAGTGCGTTCATGGCCGTGGGCGCGTACACGGTCGGGATTCTGACGGTTGACCACGGCGTGCCGTTTTGGGTCGCCTTCATCCTGTCGGGCGTGGTTCCCACGGCTCTGGGCTTCTTCGTCGGCGCCCTGTCGTTGCGACTAAAGGGACATTACTTCTCGATTTTTACGCTTTGCATCGGCGTCATCATCTCGCTTGTGATCGAGAGATGGGAGTCCATGACGCACGGGGCCGTGGGCATCATCGGGATCCCAAAGCCGCCCGGCCTCGACGGATTCTTCTTTGATTCGCCCAAGTCCCTGTACTTCCTCACGTTCGCTGCGTTGGTTATCGCCACCCTGGTGATGCGAATGATCGTCAACTCCTTGGTGGGCCGTACGTTCATGGCGATCCGCAACGGTGAAGAACTAGCCGAGGCGCTGGGCATCGACTTGATGCGGAACAAACTTCTTGCTTTCCTCATTTCCGTGTTCTATGCCGGCATGGCGGGCGGCCTCTACGCCGGCTTTGTACGATTCATCGGCCCCGGGCTCGCCGATGTATCCCACACATTCGACATGACGATGTACATGCTGGTGGGCGGCTTGGGCACCTTGGTTGGACCGCTGTTTGGCGCTATCGCGGTGCCCTGGCTGACGCAATACCTGCAGTTCCTGCAGGAATACCGGTTCATCGTGTTCGGGCCAGTCCTGGTAGCCCTCGTTATCTTCGTGCCGGACGGCATCGTGGGCACCTGGCGCACTTGGCGCGCCAGGCGGTCGCGGCCGGCCGATCTAGTGGCCGACGAACCAACGCAAGTTGCAGTGAGTACGGAGGCCAGGCGTGCTTGAGATCCGAAACCTCACGAAGGCCTTTGGCGGCCTCACCGCAGTCAACGACGTCACGACGACGGTCGAGCGTGGCAAGGTGAACGCGATCATCGGCCCCAACGGTGCCGGCAAGTCCACGTTCTTCAACTTGATCGCGGGATCAGTCCCGCCAACGTCCGGCCAGATCATTCTTCGGGACCGCAACATCACCGGTTTTGGTGCGGCCCGTGTGGCGAATCTGGGGGTGGCGCGCACGTTCCAGACCACCGCGTTGTTCGACGCCGCGACGGTTTTCGATAACCTGGTCGTGGGCCACCGTCTGCGCACAGGCTCCGGCTTGTTTGACGTGCTGGTAAACAGCGCCAGGTTGGTGAGGGAGGAAGCTCTCTGCCGTCGCAAAGCACTCGAGGCGCTGGAGTTCGTCGGCCTTGGCCACGTTCGCGATCGATTGGCCGCTGACATCACTCAGGAACAACGCCGGCGTGTCGCATTTGCTCTGGCCTTTGCGACGCAGCCGGAACTCGTGTTGCTTGATGAGCCCGCGGGCGGCCTCAATCCCGACGAGACCATTCGAATTTCTGACTTGATCCGCAAGTTCGTCGACCACGGAATCACTGTGTGTCTGATCGAGCACAAGATGAACATGATCATGAATATTGCGGACAAGATCATGGTCTTGAACTACGGAGAACGGATAGCGGAAGGGGCGCCGCAGGCGATCAGAGCCAATCCCGCGGTGATTGACGCTTACCTCGGAGCCGATCATGCTGAAGCTTAACGGGGTGTCGCTCCATTACGGCTCGTTTCGTGCACTGAGTGGCATCGATCTGGATGTGCGATCGGGCGAGCTTGTTGTTCTGCTGGGAGCCAATGGTGCAGGCAAGAGCAGCATCTTCCTGTCGACAAGTGGCCTGCGCACGCCCACTAACGGTTCCATTTCATGGAATGACGAGATCCTGACCGGTCGCAGCCCCGCCGAGATCGTTAGCAGGGGCATCGTTCTTTGCCCCGAGGGGCGCAAGTTATTTCCGCAGATGTCAGTGTTGCAGAACCTCACGCTCGGTGCGTACGTGCATCGACGGGACAAGGCCGGCAACAAGCAAAAGCTGCTCGAAATCTACGACCTTTTCCCCATTCTCTTGTCGCGCGCGTCGCAGGCGGCCGGCTCTCTGTCTGGGGGGCAACAACAGATGGTGGCCATCGGCCGCGCGCTCATGAGTCGCCCCAAAGTCTTGCTGCTGGATGAACCCTCGCTGGGCTTGGCACCCCTTGTGGTTAAACAGGTCTTCGAGGCCATCAAACGCATCAACAAAGCCGGTACCACTGTGCTGCTGGCAGAACAGAACGCCTACGCGGCGCTCAAGATCGCCGACCGTGCATATGTTCTGGAGAGCGGGCGCATCGCGGTTCAGGGGTCGCCCGAATCCCTTATGCAAAACACATCGGTGCGCCAAGCGTACATCGGCGCATAACCATATCAACACGAAAGGAAATCGAATGGGCTTTCAATCGGTCAGCAAAAAATTCGGGGCGGCTGGACTACTGGCACTCGCTGTGGCCACCTCTGCGCTCGGCCAAGAGGTTGTCAAGATCGGATATTCGGGCCCCCTATCCGGCGGAGCAGCGTTGTATGGCAAGAACGTGCTGGAAGGCATGCAGTTCGCCGCTAACGAAGTCAATGGCGCCGGCTTCGAGGTGGGCGGCAAGAAGTACAAGTTGGAGATCGTGGCGCTCGACGACAAGTACAACCCAAGCGAAACCGCCATCAACGCTCAGCGGATGGTTCAGGAAGATAAGACCCCAGTGATTCTTGTCGCGCACTCGGGGGGCACTTATGCGCTTCAGACCACCAATGAGCAGCAGAAGTACTTGGTCGTGGCGTACACCAGCTTGCCGCAGATCACCGAGCGCGGGAACAAGATGACCTTACGTATCCCGCCGGACTTTAATGCCTATGTGCAGCCGTTCGTTAGGTACGCCATGTCGCACTATGGCAAGAACCTGGCGATTGCCGCGGCTGACCACGACTACGCCAAGACGTGGATTGCTTCTTTCAAGGCCGCCTGGCTGGCCGCCGGGGGGAAAGTCGTTTCCGACAATCCCATGTCGTACGTCAAGGCCACAGACTTCTACAGCGGAGTAAGTCGCGCGTTGGCGCCCAAACCCGATGTGATGTTTATCGGCGGGCCTTCTGAGCCAACTGCCCTAGTGGTCAAGCAAGCGAGGGAACTTGGCTTCAAGGGCGGCTTTGTCATGCTAGACCAAGCCCGATTCGACGAAATGGCCAAGGTGCTGGGCGGCTATGGCCTCATGGAAGGCTCTATCGGTGTGCTTCCGTTCCCTGATGTGGGAACGCCGGCCGCGCAGTCGTTTACCCAACGCTTTGAGAAGGCGCATCACGGCATCGCACCTACATGGGAAGCGTCTCTGAACTACACGGCCGTGCAACTCGTCGCCTCGGCGATGAAGCTGGCAGGAACGGTCAGCGACGCCGCGGCGATTCGCGCGCAGTTGGACAAAGCGGCCAAGCAACTGCCTGTTTCCGTCAATCCCATTGACGTCAGTGGAGTTGACGAAAAGGGGGCTTCGACGATGGGCTTGTATGTCGGGGCGGTCGAAGGTGGGAAAGCGATTGCGAAATCTGCTCGCGACACCCAATAAGGAACGAGCATCGAGATTGATCCCCGGGCTAGCCCCGGGGTGCCTTCACAGAATCAAGGAACGTGGGAATCTGGGAACAGCCTCGCGCGTGCGTATCGCGCGGCAGGTGGGGCGTCCGCCGCGACCTGTTCTCGGAGGACGACGAGGGTTTGTACTTTACCGATGCGGCGCTGCTGGACCAGCTTGCACGCCAGCGGCTGGCAGCGATGGCTGACCAAGTGCGCGCCGAAGGCTGGAGTAGGGTGGATGTCGCGCCGCGCGCGCGGCGCGAGCCGAGCAAGGCTCAAGCCAAGCACCTTGCGAAGCTGGAGGCCGAGCAGAACCGCTTGCAGGAGCAGTCGGACAGCGAAGACGCGGAGCTCTCAGAGGAGGAGATAGATCGGCTCGGCAACGAGATGGACACCATCAACCAGTCGCTCGTTACCTATGCTCGCCGTACGTGATCGATCCCGTATCGTCGATGAACGCCGGCTTGCTCGCGCGAGGGGTGTTGATCCCGATCAGGTACTCGGCGATGTTGAAGAACTCTGGCGGTGCTTCAGGCAAGGCGTCTTTCATGTGAGTGACCCTTCAGGCGAGTGACTGGAGTACCGCGGCCGACGCTTGTAGGGCCGCGCGGCGGTGATAGAAGCCCAGGGCGCGCAGGCCGCCGAGCTCTTCGCCGCCACCGGCGCGTCCGGGGCCTCCGTGCAGCGATTGCGGCATCACGTTGCCGTGACCCGTGTGGATGGCGGCGACATCGGGCGAGACCACGTGGACGCGGCCGTGCGAGTCGGCAAGTTCGATGGCCGAACTCGCCAGCGCCGCGCTGTCGCTGCCGAAAAGTGAGACCACGAGCGAGCCTTGGCCGCGACGCACGAGGTCGAGCGCGTGCGGGCGATCGCGATAAGGCACGAGCGTCGCGACGGGACCGAACACCTCGAGGTCGTGGACTGCCGGTGTCCCACCGGGATCGGGGGCGCCCAGCAGCGTGGGACCGACGAAGCAGCCCACTTGCGGGTCCGCGTCAACGAGCGTGTGCGTCGCGCCGTCATGCAGCACGGTGCAATGCAGCTTGAGCAGATCGAGTCCTTCGCGCACTGCGGCAAGTTGCGCGCGGCTCACGAGCGATCCCATGCGGACGGCGTCGTTGCGCGGATTGCCCACGACAGTCTTTGCGAGGCGCGCGGCGATCGCTTCGCCCGCCGGTGGATACAGCGCCTGCGGCACAAACACGCGCCGGATGGCCGTGCACTTCTGCCCGGCCTTGAGTGTCATTTCGCGCGCGACCTCTTTCGCCAACAGCTCGAAGGCTTCGCTGCTCGCGCCCGGCAAGAGCACGGCGCTGTTGATGCTGTCCGCTTCGATGTTCACCCGCACCGAAGCATGGGCGACAGCCGGATGCGAACGAATGATTGCTGCGGTCTGGGCGGAGCCGGTGAACGACACGACGTCGAACGGCTGGAGCTGGTCGAGCAGGCCGGCCGACGATCCACAAATGACCGAGAGCGCGCCGGGCGGCAGGATGCCGGCTTCGTTCACGTCATGCACCATGCGCTGGGTGAGCCATGCGGTGGCCGTCGCGGGCTTGACGATCACCGGCACGCCGGAAAGCAGCGCCGGCGCCGCCTTCTCCCACAAGCCCCAGGCGGGGAAATTGAACGCGTTGATGAAGAGAGCGACGCCGCGCGTCGGCACTAGTACATGCTGCGACTGGAACAACGGATCCTTGCCCAGCCGAACTGCTTCTCCATCGAGCAGGAAGCCGCGCTCACCCAGGGACTCTCCCAGCTTGGCGTAGGTTCCGACTGTGTAGATTGCGCCGTCGACGTCCACCGCCGTGTCGTTGCGCACGGTGCCGCTGTTCGCGGTGGAGATCTCGTAGTAGTCGTCGCGCTTCGCTTGCAGAACTTTCGCGATCGCGGCAAGCAGCGCCGCCCGTTGCGCGTAGGTCATGGCCCGCAGCGTGGAGCCCGCTTTCTCGCGCGCGAACGCAAAGCCGTGAGCCAGGTCGAGGCCGCTCGCATCGACGCGGACCAGTTCATGTCCGAGCACAGGGTCGACCAGCGCGGCGCCGGGGCCGGTGCCATGCTGTGGTCGGCCCGCCCAATAATTGGAAAGAAGTTCGCTCATGGGGACCAATCAGCGTGTGAATTCGATGGCGCCCTGCGGCAACAGGTACAGCACGAGCGCGCGTCCGCCCGACACGGTCGGGCGGTGGCCGCTGCCGGGCGGATAGACGACCCAACCCGCCGGTTGACCGTCGAAGTGAGCTTCTTTTCCGATCGGCATCACCAGATCGATCTCGCCGTTCGGATGAATGTGGTGAGGCCCGGCGATGTCGTTCATGTCGACCACGTCGACCGAGAAGCCGTGCAGGCTCGCGTCCGGTTTGAAGATGCGTCCGTAGCGGATACCGCCGCCTTCGCGGCTGCAAAGCCATCCGTCGGCGACACCGGCCTCGCAGTGAGCCTGCAGGAGTTCGTACACGGGCGTGCCGGGGCCATGGCGGCCGTTCAGCCAGTCGGCAAGCTCGGCGTTCAGTGGACGGTCATCCAGTTCGGCCGTCAGCGACTGGAGCTGCGAGCGAAACGTTTCGACCGTGAGGGGCTGGATCGAGTGCATTGGGTTGTCAGGAAATGAGGGGAAACTGATCTGCCTCAACCTTGCATCTGCGGGTAAGATGCAATATCGTGCGTGCGCACTGTAGTTCCTCGATTGCGTTCATGTCAAGCACAATACTGCATGTATCCGGGTTTCCCAGTAGTGAAGAACTGCAGGATGCTGCAGTCAAAAACCCATTTCTGGTTGGCCTGGGCGACCGGGTGCGTGCTTTGCGCAGCCGTCGCGGGATGACGCGCAAGGCGCTGGCCGAAGCTGCGGACGTGTCCGAGCGGCACCTTGGAAACCTCGAGCTGGGCGTCGGGAATCCATCGGTCCTGATCCTGCAGCAGGTCGCGCAGGCGCTGAAGACGAGCCCGGCCGAGCTGCTGGACGAGCAGGCCCCGCGGTCGACGGAATGGCTGCTGATCCGCGAGCTTCTGGCCAACCATGACGAGGCGACCTTGCGCCGCGTCCGGGAAGCCATCCTGCCCATCGTCGACGTTGCGACGTCGGCCGCGGGTGCGCGTCCCACGCGAGTCGCGTTGATCGGGCTGCGAGGCGCCGGCAAGTCCACGCTCGGGAAGATGCTGGCAGAGGATCTCGACTATCCGTTCGTCGAGCTGAGCCGAGCGATCGAGAAGTTCGCCGGATGCACGGTCAGCGAGATCCAGGCGCTGTACGGACAGAACGCCTATCGGCGCTACGAACGCCGCGCGCTGGAAGAGACCATCCAGACCTATCCCGAGGCGGTCATCGCGACGCCCGGCGGGCTGATTGCCGAGCCGGCCACCTTGAACCTGCTGCTGTCGCACTGCACGACGGTGTGGCTCCGGGCCCACCCCGAAGATCACATGCAGCGGGTGCTCGCGCAGGGTGACACGCGGCCAATGGCGGGCAATACCGAGGCGATGGACGACTTGAAAGGCATCCTGGCGCACCGGGCGCCGTTCTACGGGAAGGCAGAGCTCCATCTCGACACCAGTGCCAAGCCGCTGGATGAGACGTTCCTGTCGCTGCGCGCGATGGTTCGCAAGGCCTTGCAACTCGATGAGGTGGCGTAGGCACGAAAGTGCTTGCAAATTTCGGGGCGCATGCACTATGATGCACTTCATTCGAAGCGATGAAGCGCACTTTAGTGCATTTACTGGAGAAGCCCTTGACCCAACTCTCAGCGCCCGGCGCCTCCGTCGGCCCTGTCGATTACCAGACACACCCATCCAACTACCGCCACTGGAAGCTGTCGTTCGACGGACCCATCGCCCGGCTTGCCGCGGATTTCGATGAAAACGGCGGGCTGCGCCCCGGCTACAAGCTCAAGCTGAACAGCTACGACCTCGGCGTCGACATCGAGCTGAACGACGCCATCAACCGGATTCGTTTCGAGCATCCGGAGGTGCGCACCGTCACCATGACCAGTGCGAAGGAGAAGGTGTTCTGCTCAGGCGCCAACATCTTCATGCTGGGCGTGTCCAGCCATGCGTGGAAGGTGAACTTGCAAGTTCACCAATGAAACGCGCAACGGCCTTGAAGACTCGTCGACATTCAGTGGCCTCAAGTTCCTCGCCGCCGTGAACGGTGCCTGCGCGGGCGGCGGCTACGAGCTGGCCCTCGCATGCGACGAGATCATCCTCATCGACGATCGCAACAGCGCGGTGAGCCTGCCCGAGGTGCCGTTGCTCGGCGTGCTGCCCGGCACCGGAGGCCTCACGCGCGTGACGGACAAGCGCCACGTGCGCCACGACCTGGCGGACATCTTCTGCACGACGGCTGAAGGCGTGCGCGGCCACCGCGCCAAGGACTGGCGCCTTGTCGACGAGGTCGTGCGTCCCGCGCAGTTCGCTGCGCGTGTGCAGGAGCGCGCGCTCGAACTCGCCGCCGCGAGCGACCGGCCCGCCAACGCGAAGGGCGTGACGCTGAAGCCGCTCGCACGCGCGATCGAAGCCGACGCATTGCGCTACTCGCAAGTGGTCGTGGAGATCGACCGCACCCGCCGCGTCGCCACTTTCGTCGTGAAGGCGCCGACGTCGGCGGTGCAGGCCGATGCGGCCGCGATGGAAGCAGCGGGATGCGACTGGTATCCGCTCGCGCTTGCGCGCGAACTCGACGACGCGATCCTCTCGATGCGCACCAACGAGCTGGACATCGGCACCTGGATTCTCAAGACCGAAGGCAACGCGGCGAACGTGCGTTCGATGGACGCCGCGCTGCAGGCGAACAAAGACGATTGGTTCGTGCGCGAAACGACCGGTCTCTTGCGTCGCGTACTCAGTCGCCTCGACCTGTCCAGTCGCAGCCTCTTCGCGTTGATCGAGCCGGGCTCCTGCTTCGTAGGCACGTTCCTCGAGCTTGCGCTCGCGTGCGACCGCAGCTACCAGCTGTCGATTCCGGCAGACCCCGCGAGCGCACCGCACATCGAGGTGGGCGAACTCAACTTCGGAACCTACCCGATGGCCACCGGCCAGAGCCGTCTCGCGCGCCGCTTCTACGACGAAGCCGAAGCGCTCGAAGCGGTGCGCGCGAAGACCGGCCAGCCGCTGGACGGCGACGCGGCCATGGCCCTGGGGCTCGTCACCAGCAACCCGGACGACATCGACTGGGTCGACGAGACCCGCCTGGTGATCGAGGAGCGCGTCTCCATGAGCCCCGATGCACTGACCGGCATGGAGGCCAACCTGCGCTTCAACGGCAAGGAGACGATGTTCACGCGCATCTTCGGGCGCCTCACCGCCTGGCAGAACTGGATCTTCCAGCGTCCGAACGCCGTCGGCGACAAGGGCGCGCTGAAGGTCTACGGCAAGGGCGAGCGCGCCGCATTCGATTTCAACCGCGTCTGATTCAGGAGACCCCCAATGAGCACGATCAACTACAGCGAGAAGATCCCGAACAACGTCGACCTGAGCGAGGACCGCACGCTGCAGCGCGCGCTCGAGCAGTGGCAGCCGAACTACCTGTCGTGGTGGAGCGACATGGGCCCGGAGGGCAGCCAGAACTTCGACGTGTACCTGCGCACGGCCATCAGCGTGGACCCGGAAGGCTGGGCGCAGTTCGGCCACGTGAAGATGCCCGACTACCGGTGGGGCATCTTCCTCAACCCCGGCGAGAAGGACCGCAAGATCCATTTCGGCGACCACCTCGGTGAAGACGCGTGGCAGGAAGTGCCCGGCGAGTACCGCGCCAACCTGCGCCGCATCATCGTGACGCAAGGCGACACGGAGCCTGCTTCGGTGGAACAGCAGCGTCATCTGGGACTCACGTGCCCGAGCCAGTACGACTTGCGCAACCTGTTCCAGGTCAACGTCGAGGAGGGCCGCCACCTCTGGGCGATGGTGTACCTGCTGCACAAGTATTTCGGCAAGGACGGCCGCGAAGAAGGCGAGGCGCTGCTGGAGCGTCGCAGCGGCCAAAGCGACAACCCGCGCATCCTGCAGGCGTTCAACGAGCAGACGCCGGACTGGCTGTCGTTCTTCATGTTCACTTACTTCACGGATCGCGACGGAAAGTTCCAGCTGTGCGCACTGGCCGAATCCGCGTTCGATCCGCTGGCGCGCACCACGAAGTTCATGCTGACCGAGGAAGCGCACCACATGTTCGTGGGCGAGTCCGGCATCAGCCGCGTCATCCAGCGCACCTGCCAGGTGATGAACGGGCTGAAGACGGACGATCCGATGAAGCTACGCGAAGCGGGCGTGATCGACCTGCCTACGCTGCAGCGCTACCTGAACTTCCACTTCAGCGTGACCATCGACCTCTTTGGCGCGGACGAGTCGAGCAACGCGGCCACGTTCTACAGCACAGGCCTGAAGGGTCGCTTCGAAGAGGGCAAACGAGGCGACGACCACCAGCTGCGCGGACAGGCCTACAAGGTCCTCAATGTCGCCGGCGGTAAGCTCGTCGAGCGCGAAGTGCCCATGCTCAACGCTTTGAACGAGGTGCTGCGCGACGATTACATCAAGGACAGCGTCTCGGGTGTGGGCCGCTGGAACAAGGTGATCGAAAAGGCAGGCATCCCGTTCCGCCTGGTCACGCCGCACAAGGCTTTCCATCGCAACATCGGCGCGCTCGCGGGCGTGAAGGTGTCGCCGGACGGACGCGTGGTGAGCGAAGCCGAATGGAACGCGAAGGTCGGCGAGTGGCTGCCGACCGCGGAGGACCGCGCCTTCGTCGCGAGCCTGATGGGCCGCGTCGTCGAGCCGGCCAAGTTCGCCAACTGGATCGCGCCGCCGGTCATCGGCATCAACCGCCAGCCGGTGAATTTCGAGTACGTGCGTTTCGCCTGAGCGCGCAGGAGATCGCCATGGGCGCATCCGAGATCCAGTTCATCAAGCAGCACCTGATCGACCCGGAGATCTGCATCCGGTGCAACACATGTGAGTCGGTGTGCCCTGTCAAGGCGATCGCCCACGACAGCAACAACTACGTCGTCGACGCGGAGATTTGCAACCTGTGCATGGCGTGCGTGTCCCCGTGTCCCACGGGCAGCATCGACAACTGGCGTGTTGTGCCGAAGGCGAATGCCTACACGCTCGAGGAGCAGTTCGGCTGGGGTGAATTGCCGCCGCCACTGCCGGAGGTAAAACTGCAAGAGGCGCCGGCCGAAGCGGAGCCGGCCGGCGCTGCGCCGATCAACAGTGCGGCTCACGGCGCCACGGTGCCGCCGTGGTCGGCCGCGCACGCTTTCACCAATCTCTACGGGCCGCGCGCGAACGAGAGATTTGTGACGGCGACGGTGACCGGCAATGTGCGGGTCACCGCCGTGGGCATGCCCTATGACACCCACCACATCGTGCTGGACTTTGGTCGCGTCCCGTTTCCCGTGCTGGAAGGCCAGAGCATCGGCATCGTGCCGCCGGGCGTGGATGCGAGCGGCAAGCCGCATCATCCGCGCCAGTACAGCGTGGCGAGTCCACGCAATGGCGAGCGTCCGGGCTACAACAACTTGTCGCTCACCATCAAGCGCGTGCTGGAAGACCACCAGGGTAACCCGGTGCGCGGCGTGGCCAGCAACTACATGTGCGACCTGAAGGTCGGCGACACGGTGCAGGTGATCGGCCCGTTCGGCGCGAGCTTCCTGATGCCGAATCACCCGAAGAGCCACATCGTGATGATCTGCACCGGCACCGGCTCGGCACCGATGCGCGCGATGACCGAGTGGCGCCGCCGGCTGCGCGCGAGCGGAAAATTCGAAGGTGGCAAGCTGATGCTGTTCTTTGGCGCGCGTTCGCAGGAAGAGCTGCCGTATTTCGGTCCCCTGCAGAATCTGCCGAAGGATTTCATCGACATCAACCTTGCTTTTAGTCGCACGCCAGGCCAGCCCAAGCGATATGTGCAGGATGCGATGCGCGAGCGCGCGGCTGACGTCGCGGCGTTGCTTGCGGATTCCGATACGTACTTCTATGTCTGCGGTCTGAAGGCGATGGAAGAAGGCGTTGTGCTGGCTCTAAAGGACATCGCCCTCCACGCGGGTCTCGATTGGGAAGCGGTCGCGGCCACGCTCAAGCGCGAAGGCCGATTGCACCTGGAGACGTACTGATGATGCCGGTGCAAGTGTCGCGCCCGGCCCCGGGGGTCGGGTTGGTGACCATGGACCGGCCGGACGTCTTCAACGCGTTCGACGAAGCCATGATCCAGGAGCTCGATGCGGCGTTCGCACTACTGTCCTCGGATGAGTCCGTGCGTGTGATCGTGCTCGCGGGCAACGGCAAGCACTTCAGCGCCGGTGCGGACCTGCAGTGGATGCAGCGTGCGGCCGCAGCCAATCGCGAGTGGAATGTGGCCGACGCGCGGCGCTTCGCGGCCATGTTGTCGCGCATTGAGGAATGTCCCAAGCCCACCGTCGCTCGAATCCAGGGCGCGGCCCTTGGCGGCGGCGTGGGACTGGCATGCGCTTGCGATATCGCGATCGCCTCGATGCAGGCCGTGTTCGCCGTCAGCGAGGCTCGGTTCGGAATCTTGCCGGCAGTCATTGGTCCGTACGTCGTCAATGCCGTGGGACGCCGGCAGGCGCGACGTCTGGCGCTGACCACCACACGCATCGGCGCAGAAGAAGCGCTGCGCATCGGACTGGCTCAGCAGGTGGTGGCGCCGGATCGGCTGGATGCTGCTGTCGACGCAGCCGTCGCAGACCTGCTGCAGGCGGGGCCGAGCGCACAACGCGAGATTAAGACGCTGTTCTCACAGCTGGAGATGGGTCCTGTGACCAACCAGGTGCGCGAGCTGACGGCGCAGACCATCGCGCGCGTGCGGGGCACGGACGAAGCGCGCGAAGGATTCGCCGCTTTCCTGGGCAAGCGTCCTGCCGCGTGGGTGCCACGATGAGCGCCCGCGACATCCTCGTTGTCGGCGCAGGCCTCATGGGCATGGGCATCGCCCAGGTCGCGGCGCAAAGCGGCCACCGTGTGTTCCTCTTCGATCAGCGCGAAGGCGCGGCATTCAACGCGGTGAGGCAGATCGAAGATGTTCTGTGGAAGCTGGTCACGAAAAGCAGGATCGAGGAATCGGATGCACGGAAGACGATCGACAGATTGATTCCCGTTCCCTGCCTCGCCGACGCGCGCTCGGCTCGCGTTGCGATCGAAGCCATTGTCGAGAAGCTCGAGCCTAAGCGCGCGCTGTTGCGTGAGCTCGAGTCACTGCTCGGACCCACTGCGATCTTGGCCACCAACACATCTTCGATCAGCGTGACAGCGCTGGCCGCGGGCCTCGAGCATCCAGAGCGCGTCGTCGGCATGCACTTCTTCAATCCCGTGCCCTTGATGGCCTTGGTCGAAGTGGTGAGCGGTCTGAGGACAGCCGCGGATGCTGCGGCGGAAATTGAGCGACTCGCGCGTGCATGGGGAAAGGTGCCGGTGCATGCGCGAAGCACGCCGGGGTTCATCGTCAACCGCATCGCGCGGCCCTTCTATGCCGAGTCGTTGATGCTTCTGCAAGAACAGGCAGCCAAGCCGCAGGAGATCGACGCGCTGCTGCGTGGCGCGGGATTCCGCATGGGGCCCTGCGAGCTGATGGACCTGATCGGGCACGACACAAATTTCGCCGTGACTCAGTCGGTTTTCGAGGCGAATTTCTTCGACCGCCGCTTCACGCCCAGCCTCGTTCAGCGCGAGCTGGTGGAGGGAGGCTTGCTCGGCCGCAAGTCCGGAGAGGGCTTTTACAGCTATCCGGATCGCCCTCCGGTACCTCGGCCGCGAGCCCATGATGCTCCGGACGTGAGTATTCCGGTTTCGGTGCACGGAGAAGGCAGAATCGCAGATGGGCTCCATGCAGCGGTCAGCGAAGCGCTGCGCCGCGATGTGCCGCGCGTTCGCTCGGACGAATGGACAGGCCTCATGATGGTCGAGCAGCAATTGCGATTGACCAATGGGCGGCCTGCCTGGCAGATTGCGCGCGAGTCGGGCTACGAAAACATCGCGGTCTTCGACGAGTTTCCGACCGTATCGGGAGCGCCGATAGCCTATGCCGCGGTCGGCTCCGAGGCGTGGCGTGAGAGCGCAGCTGCGTGGCTTCAACTGCTGGGATTCCAGCCGGTCGAAGTTGCGGACACGCCGGCACTCATCGTCGCTCGCACGCAGGCGATGCTCGTGAACGAAGCTGCGGATGCCGTGCTGCAGGGCGTTTGCACGCCGCATGGCGCCGACGTGGCCATGAAGTTGGGCGTCAACTATCCACAGGGCCCGTTCGAGTGGATGGAGAAGATGGGGGCTGCGCGGGTCGTGGGTCTCATCGAGGCACTCGACGAAAGCTACCGCGGTGAGCGATATCGAGTCAGCCGCCTGCTTCGACACCTTTCAGCATCAGCGCCCGTATGAACTCCGCCTTCATCTGCGACGCCATTCGCACCCCCTTCGGCCGCTACGGCGGATCGTTATCCAGCGTACGCGCCGACGACCTGGGCGCCATCCCGCTGAAGGCGCTGATGACCCGCAACGCCCAGGTCGAATGGAGCGCAGTCGACGACGTCATTTTCGGCTGCGCCAACCAGGCCGGTGAGGACAACCGGAACGTTGCGCGCATGAGCGCGTTGCTGGCCGGACTGCCGCCACAAGTTCCGGGTGCGACGATCAACCGGCTTTGCGGGTCTGGGCTGGATGCTGTGAGCACTGCCGCGCGCGCCATCGCTGCAGGCGAGGCGGCGCTCATGATCGCGGGCGGCGTCGAGAGCATGAGCCGAGCGCCTTTCGTGACGCCCAAGGCGATCACCGCATTCGCACGCGACAACGCCGTGCACGACACCACGATTGGCTGGCGCTTCGTCAACCAGCGCATGAGAGAGATGTACGGCGTCGACTCGATGCCAGAGACAGCGGAACACGTCGCCACCGAATTCGGGATCGAACGCGAGACACAGGATCGCATGGCGCTGGCTTCGCAGTTCAAGACCATGGCAGCGCAGCACGCGGGTCATTTGGCGCGCGAGATTGTTGCGGTCACCCTTCCGCAAAAGAAAGGCGAGCCGCTCATCGTGGACCGTGACGAGCACCCGCGCGAAACCAGCCTGGAGGCGCTGGCCCGTTTAAAGGGTGTCGTACGTCCAGACGGCACCGTGACGGCCGGCAACTCGAGCGGTGTGAACGATGGGGCGTGCGCATTGCTCCTGGCCAACGAGAAACAGTTGGTGCGTCATGGACTGACTCCGAAAGCGAGAGTGATCGGCTCGGCCAGCGCCGGTGTGGCGCCGCGCGTGATGGGCATCGGCCCAGCCCCGGCAACCCGCAAACTGTTGGACCGCGTGGGCATGTCGCTGGATCAGATCGACGTGATTGAACTGAACGAAGCTTTCGCCGCGCAAAGCCTAGCGGTGCTGCGCTTGCTTGGCTTGCGCGACGACGACGAACGCGTGAACGCCTGGGGTGGAGCAATTGCAATCGGCCATCCATTGGGCGCATCGGGTGCACGCCTTGTCACCACGGCGATCAATCGCCTCCACGCGACGAACTGCCGGTACGCGCTATGCACCATGTGCATCGGCGTGGGACAAGGAATCGCGCTCCTGTTTGAGCGTGTCTGAGCAGCTGACCATTACATGAACGTGGAGGGATCGCTTGAAATTCGATGACGCATACATTCCGGGGCCGCTTCTTTGGTCGTCCCCTTTCATCCGCTGGCAAGGTGCGGCGGCCGACGTCAGCAGCCTCGATATCGCCGTGCAGGTCACGCGAGACGCGCTGGCGCAGCGAAGTTTCGACACGGCGCGCGTCCGGCAGCTGACCTACGGGACGACAGTTCCACAGGCCGGCAGTTTCTATGCGGCTCCACTCGTTGCCGCGAGGATGGGCTTGCCCGGCATCGGTGGTCCCACGATCGCGCAAGCATGCGCGACCTCGGTGGCCTGTATCGTTCAGGCGGCGGCATCGAGCCAGCTTTCCGGCGGCGACGTGCAGCTCGTTGTCACCGCCGACCGAGTCAGCAACGGGCCTTTGCTGGTCTATCCTCGATCGAAATTCATGGGAGGTCGCCCCGCGACCGAACACTGGGTCCTCGATTCTTTCGCGGCCGATCCGTGGACCGGCGAATCCATGATGCACACGGCCGAAGCTACCGCGCTCGACGCTGGGTTCACGCGCGAGCAAAGCGACGAGTTGGCAGTGCTGCGATTCACCCAGTATCAAAGCGCGCTGGCCGATGACAGGCGTGTCCAGAAGCAGTACATGCAGCCCATCGTGATCAAGCAGCGCAAGGGTGAGACCGTCCTGGCCGAGGACGAGGGCGTGAGCGCGTATTCGGCCGAAGGCTTGCGCGCGCTTAAGCCCGCACTACCAGGCGGTATCACGACGTCGGGCACGCAAACGCACCCTGCGGATGGTGCTGCCGGCCTCGTGGTTGCCGGTCGGCAGGAGGCGCTTGCGTTGGCCGCGGGACAAGGCGTGGTGCGGCTGATTGCAGCGAGCAGCTGCCGCGCCGAAAAGGGCCGCATGCCGAAGGCGCCGGCACTCGCTGCGCAGCATGTGCTCGCCATCGCAGGCGCTCGCGTCAGCGACGTGAAGGTGGTGGTCACGCACAACCCCTTCGCAGTGAACGATCTGTGGTTCAACCGGGACCTCGGCTATCCGCTCGAGCAGATGAATCCGCTTGGATGCAGCCTGATCTACGGCCACCCACAGGGGCCGACCGGCATGCGCGGCATCGTCGAACTCGTGCATTCGTTGCGCGCGCGGGGCAGGGGGATCGGGCTGTTTACCGGTTGCGCGGCAGGCGACATGGGTGCAGCTCTGCTCCTGTCGGTGGAATAAGCAGAAGGACGCGGCTGCGGCGAAGTGAAGGCCCCCCAGGATCGGAAGAATCGTGAGTCCGTGGTTATGGCGTAGACCACGCCTGCTGGGAGAGGGGTACGATTCGGGGTATCGGTTGTTGAAGCTGGAGGAGACTCGTTCAGCGGCCGGTACTTAGGCGCCCAATACAGCTGCCACCGTTACGCCAGGACGTCGTCCACCGGGGTCCCCCGCAGCACCAATGAGCTCTGAGAAATCAGGGTTTTTTGTCTTCCGACGTCTGGGTCGCCCAGTGCGCTTCGACAGCTTTCTGATCCCCCGAACCTAGTCAACCATTCGGACTTCTCGTCCGCCAAAGCGCCCGCGTGGGCCCGATGATCGGATCTGTCCCGGAATGGTCTTGATCCTAGGGTAAATACCCAGAAACGCGCACTCGGCACATCTTCGACTGTGAATATTGTTCACTGTACAATGAATCCATGATGCTATGCTCAATAACGCGCCGGCGAAGCCGAAGCAACAACAACGTCAGGGCGGAAGAATCGAACCGCGGCCATACCGCATAAAGGCAAGTTGTGAAGACTAAACGCGCTCTACTCTTATCGCTCATGTTCACTCCGCTGGCACTTTTGTTCCAGCCGGCATGCGCCCAGAACGACAGCTCCACGCTTCGAGTTGTGCCAAGTACTGAGCTCCGCATCCTTGACCCAATCTGGACGACCGCAATCGTGACCAGGAACCATGGTTACATGGTCTACGACACTCTATTTGGAACTGACATCAATGGGAGGGTTCAACCTCAAATGGTTGATTCTTACCACGTCAGCAAGGACGGCAAGTCATGGACTTTCAAGTTGAGGAGCGGGCTGAGCTTTCATGATGGCTCGACAGTAACCGCGGAAGATGCAATTGCCTCCCTCGAGCGCTGGGCGAAGCGGGACGCGATGGGCCAGCGGATGTTCGCCGCTCTGGACAAAGCGTCGGTGGTCTCGAGTAACACCTTCAAGCTCGACTTCAAGACTCCCTACGGTGCGGTACTAGAGTCATTGGGGAAGCCGTCGTCGCTGGTCCCCTTCATCATGCCGAAGCGAATTGCAGTCACGCCTGCCGATAAACAAATCTCTGAAAACATCGGTTCTGGTCCTTTCATTTTCAAGACAGACGAATTCAGGCCAGGAGAGAAGGCCGTATACGTCAAGAACTCCGCCTACGTGGCGCGTAGTGAGCAACCTTCCGGCACCGCAGGCGGAAAAGACGTTAGAGTTCCGCGCGTGGAATGGGTCTTTCTGAAAGATGCACAAACCCAAGTCAACGCGATCGCAAAAGGAGAAGTTGATGTTCTCGAAGTCGTCCCATTCGAGCATTACAAATCGCTTTCGGAGAACCAAAACCTGAAAGTTGCAGCGTCGTCTAGTGGTCAGATCTTGCTAAGGTTCAATCATCTAATTCCGCCGTTCAACGACGTCAAGGTTCGGCAAGCCGCCATTCTGGCGATGGATCAAGAAGCCGTTCTGAAAACGCAAGTGGGGCTGGCCGAGATGTACAAGACATGCATCTCGGTCTACCCGTGTGGGTCACCCCTTGCGACAAATAACGGAGCCGGCTTTACTGTTAAGCGTCAATTGGACAAAGCGAAGACCTTGCTCAAGGCGTCCAGCTACACTGGAATGCCGATCGTCTTGCTTCATGCAACGGATGCGGCGCTTTTGGCAAAGACCCCCCCGATGGTGGCCCAACTTCTGCGAGACGCAGGGTTCACTGTGGACCTGCGCGCAATGGACGTGAGCTCGATGATGGCTCGTCGCGCCAAAAAGGAACCGGCGGAACAAGGCGGATGGAACGCATTTGTGACCTACTGGGGTTCAGACGATGCATTGAATCCAATCAACTACCCGCCTCTTACTGCGAACGGTGAGGCTGGATGGTTCGGATGGGCAACGGATTCCAAGCTTGAAACGCTTCGGCAAGAGTTCGCTAGCGCCGTTGACGAGAAGGAGCGCAAGCGCATTGGCGAAGCCATTCAAGTCCGCGCACTTGAGATTGGAGCTTTTGCGCCTCTTGGAGAGTTCCGGCAGCCAATGGCCTATCGCAAGGTGATAAACGGCCTTCTCACGGGATCGACGAACGTGTATTGGAACGTGTCTAAACAGCAGTAACTCCGCGGCGCCGCCGCACGGAATGTGACGCACTCGTTCTTAAAGCAACATGATTTCATCAAGAAACTCTTCAGGTCGACGAAAGGTGCTTGTAGCGCGCCTCATTCATGAAGGCCATTCTTTCAGCCGTAATAAAACGACCCTCGCAGATATTTCGCAGGATGAGCTTTACTTCGGCCAGCAAATCACCGCAAAACTGACTGGCACAAAGAGCGAAGTCGGCGCGTTCATTGCCGCTGCGGACGATTACGACTGGGAGCTCATTCCAGTCGTTTGTGCTTCAGGCGGGGCGTCTGGTCCAATCACGCTCGCGGCCTATTCAGCAATACGTGAAACCATACTTGATGCCGCCACGGCGAATCCAGATCTCGCGGCAATTCTGCTTTCACTACATGGGTCGACATATGTCGACGGAATACCGGACCCTGAAGGTGACCTGCTGAGGAGGCTCCGCGCGATTTGCGGAAGGCGCGCTTGCATAGCCGCGACGCTGGACCTTCATGCCAACGTAACCGATGAGATGGTTAGGTATGCGGACATCTTGAGCAGCTACCGGACCACGCCCCATACTGACCATTTTCAGACAGGAACTCGCGTGTGCAAGTTGCTGCAGCAGACGCTAGATGGCGAAATCGATCCGAAGCTAGTGGTGGCACGTCGTCCGATGTTATACGGCATGGATCTGGGGCGAACATTGACTGAGTCGCCGATGACTCGCTTGCACGTCAGAGCGCGTGAGATTGAGAAGGCGGAACCTGGTGTGCTCGACATCAGTCTCAACGCGGGGTACTACATGGGTGACGTGTTCGAGGCGGGGCCCTCAGTCTTGGTTCTGGTTGATGGGCCTGAATCCGCGTCTCTCGGTCGGCGAGTCGCCGATGACCTTATCGACGACGCTTACTCCTGGCGCGAGTTAAAGACGGTGAGTCTGGTTGGTGTCGACGAAGCAATTAAGGCGTGTCATGAAGAAGCGAAGAAACCCGGACCTCTGATTTTGGCTGACTACACCGATGGTCCTGGCGGTGGTGGCTACGGCGACGCTACGCGCATCCTCGAAGCCTTGATTGCGGCAGATCTGCCCAAGACAATGGTTGGTCTGATTTACGACCCCGAAAGCGTCCGGCAATGCATTGCTGCGGGAGTAGGGGCAACGGTTGCCCTTAAGATAGGCGGGAAGACCGACCAAAAATTTGGTGGAGGTCCAATCGATCTCAATGTCCAAGTGCTGTCGCTTTCAGAAGGTGCTTTCACCCGCAGAGGGCCGTACATGACTGGCACACCTGCGAGCATTGGGCATTCAGCGCTGATTCAATATGGGAATGTGCAGGTGATCTTGGCAAGTACTCGTGTACAAGCTGAGGAACGAGGTCAGTATCTTGTACATGGTGTCGAGGTCGAGAAACTGAACATCCTCGCGCTAAAAGGCATCAATCACTTTAGAGCGGATCTGGAGCCACTCTCACGGGGCATCATATTTGTTGATTCCGGCGGCATCCACGCCGCTGACCTGACGACGCTTCCCTTCAAGCAAGTACGCAGGCCAATTTGGCCGCTTGATGAAGACTTTGAGTAGTCCTCAACGCGCAACTGCCGTCTTCTGATTGACTGAAACTGCTTCCGGTTCGCCGCGATCGCAATCGCAGTCACCGATTCTTCGTCCCATTCTTCGCTGCAGATCCCGCGAGGCGCGCTTCATCGAGGGCTCGACCTAGCTATTGGACCATGGAATTATTGTCCCATGGCCAATATTGCTATACTTCACGGTAAAGCAGCCCGAACCTTGTAATCCCGTGGCGCGGCAAAGCTGCATTGATGTAGTCGTCCGCGCGCCATAGCAATCCGCTTAATTGAGCCAGTGCAATTGGAGGCGCCAATTCACAGCCACGTAGCAGCACGGCAGTGATGGCGATTTCCTTCTTCGACATGCCTCCTACTTCCCCCTCAAAGCGCCCTCGCAAGAGTGCAGGCCGCCCAACAAGTAGCACCATTTCCCGCGAAAAAATCATCGCCGCGGCTCTGGATCAAATTGACGACGTGGGCATCCATGCATTTAGCCTGCGCGACTTAGCGCGGTCGCTCGACGTCTACCCGAGCACCATCTATTGGCACGTCGAGTCAAAGGATGTTCTCTTGGCGGAGGTGTCGAACGTGGTGATAGAAGGCGTAGTGCCCGCTTATGACGGCGACTGGCGCTCCTGGCTGCGCAAGCTCTTCAAACGATATCGCAAGTCGATCCGCAAGCACCCGAACGTCGCACAGCTCATCGGAGCACAGTTGGCGTCAAACGCTAGCTTCAGCACGCAGCTGATTGAGGGCGTTCTCAATGCGCTGCTCGAGGCCGGGGCTACCGAGAAGAACCTTCGGGAGGCTTACAACTGTGTGATCTCGGCCATGACTGGATTCATGACCATGGAGCTCGCGCCGTTGCCAACTGACGATCCTGAAGGCTGGTCGAAGGCATTGGAAGGTCGTGTCCGTTCTATCGACCCCCTGGCACACCCAACACTCGTGCGGTACTTACCACTATTGGCGAACCAAGCGTTCATTCTTCGGTGGCAGAACGGAAGCCAAGTGCCGCTGAACGCTAGCTTTGATGCCCACGTGGAGATATTCCTCGCCGGTCTGTCAAGCTATCTTCAGGAAGACATCGCGACCGCGGATGGCGATCGCGTTTAGCTGATCTGGTCGCGTGAAGTACGCGACCAAATCGGCTCGAAAGCTGCGTCTACGGCCCGCCTTTTGCGCCAGGCCGCACACCTCATCTACCGTTTCAGCCGCGACGATGCATCAAATGGTCGCGACTGAGCCCCTGCGCGTTGGCCAGCTCCACACGCGGGCTGAGTGACCGTTCCTTCGTTCGATCGTCGATTTTTAATTGTTGATCTGCGTATATTTATATTGTACGATGTACTATTAGTGTCTGAGAGGTCGGCACTAAAGGTCCGGGGCCAAGCCCCCGGGAACATAGACGGAGCGGCGCCTTGAAGGGCGTCCAGCATAGGAGAACGGATTTGAACCCCACCAAAATACTTGGCGCAGGTGCGATTTGTGCCGCTGCGATAGCGCCGCTGCCTGGGCATGCTCAAGTTTCGGGAGATGCATCCGCCGTTTCGATTTACGGCGTCATCGACATCGGCGTGACCCATGTCAATAACGTAGGCGGCGGTAGCGTCACTCGTTTAGACGACGGCATTGCCCAAGGTAGTCGTTTAGGCTTTCGCGGCAGGGAAGACTTGGGCGGTGGACGCGCGGCAGTCTTCAACCTAGAGATGGGGATCGCGAGCGACACTGGTGCGCTTCGCCAAGGAGGCCTGGCGTTTGGCCGAGCCTCCTTCGTTGGTATCTCTGACGCTCAGTGGGGTACTTTCACCGCTGGGCGCCAAGTTGACCAGCAGATTGTCACTTTGCTTCGCTTTCACCCCGCCCTGAACGGCGGCATCTACGGCGTCACGCCAGGCGATGCCGACCGGATTGCGGGCAATTGGCTTGACAATTCGCTCGTGTACGCCAGCCCTGACTTCTCGGGCTTAAAGTTTTCGATACAACGTGCGCTCTCCGAAAATCAGACAAGTTCCACCAACAAAGGCAATGCGTGGAGTGGCGGTGTCTCTTACGGGAATGGACCGTTCAACATCGGATATGCCACAACTCACATCGATGGCCTGACGATTCTCCCGGGCGCGCTCTTTGGCGTATCCAAATTCTTTGGCGCCGCTCTACCAACCCCTGCCACGCCCGCCACTGTCTCCCGCTATGGCACTCAAGGCTTGGGCGCCTCTTACGCGATCGGCGGCGCGACCGTCGCCGCACTCACCACCCGCACCAACTACGAATCGGCGAGTGGCGCGAGAGAGGCGATGAAGACGCTTGGTTTCTCTGTATCGTATCGACTGGGGAACCTCCTATTGAGCACAGGTATTCAACGCGCGAAGCTTGACCCGTCCGCATGGACAACTGCAAACGTGGTCGCGGACTACTTCCTGTCGAAGCGAACCGATGCGTATGTATCCCTCAATACGCAACACGCCTCCGGGCCTGGAACGCACGCAGTGCTTGCGCTCAATAGCCCCTCTTCGGACGACAAGCAGTCCGCCATCCGTGTCGGATTCCGACACCGCTTCTGAGCATTGAGATGCGCCTAGTTCCGGCAGCGCTCCGGAACTAGGCGAATGTCTGTGTGATTTGCCGCTCACCGAGCGCAGCGCTTCGTGATGTAGCGATCGCTGCGTTGCCTCAGTCGGGCAGCGCACTAAACGCCGCCGTTCACCGATGTTCCCCAAGGAGTTCACATGCTATCCACGCGCCGCTTCATTCTCACCTCCACCTTGGGTGCTGTCCTCGACCTCGGTCTCGCGGTCGCTAAAGCTAGCGCGCAGGGTACGGGCAGCACGTTCCGACTAGTGCCTTCGTCCGATCTGAAGGTGCTTGACCCGGTCTGGACCACAGCGGTGGTCACTCGCAACCATGGCTACATGATTTACGACACGCTCTTCGGCACCGATGCCGCGGGTCGCATCCAGCCACAGATGGTCGATTCGCACACCGTGAGCAGCGACGGCAAGACCTGGACTTTCAGGCTGCGATCCGGCCTTGCGTTTCACGACGGCCTGCCGGTGACGGCGGAGGACGTACTCGCTTCGCTGGCGCGCTGGGCCAAGCGCGATCCGATGGGCCAGCGAATGTACGCGTCCCTGGACAAGGCGGAGGTGGTGTCTGGCAGCAGCTTCCGCTTTGTATTCAGGGAGCCATACGGCACAGTGCTTGAATCGCTGGGCAAACCTTCTTCGCTGGTGCCGTTCGTCATGCCCAAGCGCGTCGCCGACACGCCGGCCGACAAGCAGATCGCCGAGCATGTCGGCTCGGGGCCCTATGTCTTTAAGGCCGATGAGTTTCGACCGGGAGAGCGTGCGGTCTACCTGAAAAACGCCAAGTATGTGCCCCGTTCGGAAGCGCCGTCGGGCACCACCGGCGGCAAGATCGTGAAAGTCGAGCGTGTCGAGTGGGTCATGCTCAAAGACGCCCAGACGCAGGTCAACGCGCTGGTTAATGGCGAAGTCGACATGCTCGAGTCTGTGCCCTTCGAGCACTACAACACTTTGAAGGTGAACAACCGCATCACCACCGCAGTTGCTGCGGGTGGGCAGTACCTACTTCGCTTCAACCACCTGGTGCCGCCGTTCGACGACGTGCGAGTGCGTCGGGCCGCCATGCTCTGCATGGACCAGGGCGCGCTGCTGCGCACGCAGGTGGGTGTCCGCGAACTCTACAAGATTTGCATGTCCGTCTACCCGTGCGGCTCACCGCTGGCTTCAAAAAAGAGTGTCGACTTTACCGATAAACCCCAGTTCGCCAAGGCCCGCGATCTGTTGAAAGCGGCGGGCTACAAGGGGCAACCCGTAGTGTTGCTGCACGCCACCGACAACGCCTTGGTGGCCAAGTTGCCGCCGCTCGTGGCGCAGCTGTTGCGCCAAGGCGGCTTCACCGTCGATATCAAGTCGATGGATTTGAATTCGATGATGGCTCGTCGCGCAAAGAAGGAACCGGCCGAACAAGGCGGCTGGAATGCCTTCGTAACCTACTGGGGCGCGGAAGACGCACTGAACCCAATCAACTATGCGCCGCTCTCGGGCAATGGCGAGGCAGGCTGGTTCGGCTGGGCCAGCGACGAGCGCATCGAGCAGCTGCGTGCCGCTTTCGCCCGCGCCCCTTACCCTGCGCTTCGTTGGCAGCTGGCCGAGGAGATCCAGGTGCGGGCATACGAGATCGGCGCATTCGCTCCGATGGGCGAACTTCTTCGGCCGATGGCGTTCCGCAAAGGCGTGGTGAATGGCTTGCTCGTCGGACAGACCAATGTCTATTGGAACATCAGCAAGCTTTGACAACCCTACTGCCATGCACACCTTCATCGCACGCCGGCTGATATCGACCCTGCCGGTCCTCATCTTCGTCGCTATCTTCGTGTTCCTAATCCTGCGACTGACGCCTGGCGATCCCGCAGCGCTCATCGTGGGCGACATGGGCACCGAGGCCGACGTCTCCCGAGTGCGCCAGAGTCTGGGACTGGAAGGCTCGTTGCCGTCACAGTTCCTGATCTGGGTCGGCGAGTTGCTGCGCGGTGACCTCGGACAGTCTTACTACTTCAAAACCAGCGTCGGCACGCTAATCACGCAGCGCCTGGAGCCCACTCTATCGCTCGCTGCGCTCACCATCGTGCTCGCAGTGGTGATCGCCGTGCCGTTGGGCGTACTCGCGGCGGCACGCCACGGTGGTTGGCTCGACCGCATGCTGATGGGCTTTTCGGTGCTGGGTTTCTCGGTTCCCGTGTTCGTCATCGGATACGCTTTGATTTGGCTGTTCGCACTCAAGCTCGGCTGGCTGCCGGTGCAGGGCTATGGGCGTCTGTCCTCGGGTGTCGGTCCCTGGCTCTCGCACCTCGTGCTGCCCGCCCTGACGCTGTCGCTGGTCTACACCGCCCTGATCGCCCGTGTCACTCGCGCGGCGGTGTCAGAGGCCCTGACAGAAGACTACATCCGCACCGCGCGGGCCAAGGGCTTGACCGAGCGCGCTGTGCTGATGCGCCATGCGCTGGTCAACGCGGCTGTGCCAATCATCACCGTCATCGGCATCGGCATTGCGCTGCTGATTGGTGGCGTGGTGGTGACCGAGACCGTGTTCGCCATACCTGGCCTGGGCCAGCTCACGGTGGACGCGGTGCTCTCGCGCGACTTCCCTGTCATCCAAGGCGTGATCCTGCTCTTCTCCGTGGTCTACGTCCTCATCAACTTGCTGATCGACCTGAGCTATGTGCTCCTGGATCCGCGCATCCGCTACTAACTCCCGAATAACCGCTACATGATCACCGACCCCCGAGACTTGCTCGTGGCTGCGCCGGACGAAACCACTCCACCCAGTCCGCGCCCTTCCACTTGGCGACTGGTGCGGGCCAACGGCGCCGTACGCGCCGGTGCCTGCGTGCTGGCACTGCTGACCTTCGTCGCCCTGGCCGCGCCGTGGCTGGGCACAGTGAATCCCGCGGCCATTGATCCTGGCAGCATCAACCTCGCGCCCGGCACGCGCGCGCCTTTCACCGGCCTAGGCGGCGAAGCCACCGACCACCTCTTCCTGCTGGGGGCCGACGGCTTCGGACGCGATACCTGGAGCCGAGTCGCCTACGGTGCGCGCGTGTCTCTGGTGGTGGGCGTGGCGGTGGCCGTGCTGGCGATGCTGGGCGGCGGCCTCATTGGTCTCGTGGCTGGCTACTTCCGCCGCCTGGACGGGCTTTTGATGCGCCTGATGGATGGCTTCATGGCGATTCCCAACATTCTGCTTGCCATTGCCCTGGTGTCGATGTGGCGCGCCAGCTTGCTGACCATCGTGGTGGCGATCGCCATTCCCGAAATCCCGCGCGTCGCGCGGCTGCTGCGATCGATCGTGCTCTCGGTGCGCGAGGAACCGTACGTGGAAGCGGCGGTTGCGCTGAACACGCCGACATGGAAGATCCTTTGGCGCCACATCCTGCCCAACGCCGTGGCGCCGTTGATTGTGCACGCCACCTACGTCTGCGGCTCGGCCATGCTGGTCGAAGCCATCCTATCGTTCCTCGGCATTGGCATCTCGCCCGAGATTCCGAGCTGGGGAAACATCATGTCCGAGGGACGCGTGAACTTCAACGTACACCCTGAGAACGTGCTGTTCCCGGGTGCTTTCTTGGCCCTGACGGTGCTGGCCGTGAACACCCTTGGAGATGGCCTGCGCGACACGCTGGACCCCAAATTGCGCCGCCGCGGAGCATGACCATGAACGTGACCCATTCAACGCATGCCATGCAACCCGTGCTGACCGTCAGCGACCTGACGGTGCGACTCCCGCCCAATGCAGACCGGCTGAACGCGGTCGAGCGGATTTCCTTCGAGGTCTTCGCCGGCCAGACCACCTGCCTGTTAGGCGAGTCAGGCTCGGGAAAATCTGTCGTCGCGCAAACCGTAATGCGCTTGTTGCCACCGATGGTCTCGCCCGTGCAGGGTAGTGTGCGCCTGTTGGATGAGGAGGTGCTGGCGATGCCCCTGGAGCGCCTGCGCCGCGTACGCGGCGAGCGCATGGCCATGATCTTTCAGGAGCCCATGACCGCGCTCAATCCGGTCATGACTTGTGGCCAACAGCTCGATGAAATGCTGGTCGTGCACACCTCGCTGGCGCCCGCCGAACGGCGCGAGCGCATCCTCGAGGTGTTCGGCCGCACGCGCCTGCCTTCGCCACCGCGCATCTTCGGCGCCTATCCGCACCAACTCTCGGGCGGGCAGCGCCAGCGCGTGATGATCGCAATGGCACTGATACTCAAGCCGGCGCTACTGATCTGCGATGAACCAACCACGGCATTGGACGTGACAACTCAGGCCGAGATTCTCAAGCTCATCAAGGAACTGCAGAGCGAGAGCGGAACTGCGGTGCTCTTTATCACGCACGACTTCGGCGTGGTGGCCGAAATTGCCGATCACGTGGTGGTAATGCGTTTGGGCGAGATGGTGGAGCAGGGCCCGAAGGTGCAGGTGCTGCAGGCACCACGTGAGCCTTATACGCGCATGCTACTGTCGGCCGTGCCGGGGCTGATGCCGGTGCAGCGCGCGCCGGTGGCCGAAGCAGCCCCGCTGATCGAAGGCCGGGGTCTCGCCAAGAACTACAGCTCGCGCAGCCTCTTTGGTGGCCGCAAGGACGTGCGCGCGGTGCGCGACGTTTCTATCAGCGTGCGCCCTGGCGAAACCGTGGGTATCGTGGGCGAGTCCGGGTCGGGCAAGTCCACCTTGGCGCGTTGCATCGCGCGGCTCCTCGACCCCAGTGAGGGTATCGTGTTGTCGCAGGGCGAGTCCATCGAAAAGGCCAGCGGGAGCCGGCTCAAGGCCTTCCGCCAGCAGGTGCAGATGGTGTTCCAGGACCCCTACCGTTCGCTGAACCCCCGCCAGACTGTGGGCGAGTCGATCATAGAAGGCGCGGTGAACTCTGGCCAGGGCCACGACTTTGCTTGGGCGCGTGCCGAAGAACTGATGACTCTGGTGCGCTTGCGCCCGGATGTGCTGAGCCGCTATCCGCACGAGTTCTCGGGCGGACAACGCCAGCGCATCTGCATCGCCCGGGCACTGGCCTGCAACCCGCAGCTACTCATTGCCGATGAAGCCGTCTCGGCACTGGACGTGTCTGTTCAGGCGCAGATCCTCGAGCTATTCGACGACATCCAACAACGCCTGCGCATCGGCCTGCTGTTCATCACCCACGACCTACGCGTGGCCAACCAGATCTGCGACCGCATCATCGTCATGCACGAGGGGGTGATCGTCGAAGAAGGGGCGGCACACCAGGTATTTTCCAAACCGGCCCACGCCTATACCCGGTCCTTGCTGGACGCTGTGCCTGGGCGTGGCTTTTTCTTCCACGGAGCATCTGCGTGAAAGCCCACGCGGCAGCCGCGCTTCGCATCCATTTAAGTCGTCCACATGTCTATTGAATCCGATCTGAGTCGCCTGCGCGAAGCCTACGTGGCGCGCAACCCGGAAAGTCGGCGCCACTATGAATCAGCAACCGAGGTCATGCCCGGCGGTAACACGCGATCTGTGCTGTACTACGACCCTTTTCCGCTGGCGATCGCGCGAGGTGAGCGCGCCAGCTTGTGGGACGCAGACGGCCACGAATACAAGGATTTCCTGGGCGAATTCACCGCCGGCCTGTACGGCCACAGCCATGAGGTGATCCGCGACGCGGTCGTCACAGCGCTGCATGGAGGCATCAACCTGACCGGGCACAACCTGCTGGAGGCGCACCTGGCGGATATCGTGACCAAGCGCTTCCCGTCCATCCAGCGCGTGCGCTTCACCAACTCGGGCACCGAGGCTAATCTGCTGGCCATCGCCGCAGCTAAGCGGTTCACAGGTCGCCAGAAAATTCTGGTGTTTAAGGGAGGCTACCACGGTGGCGTGCTCACCTTCAGTACCGGTCACTCGCCAATCAACGTGCCGCACGATTTCGTGCTCGGTACATATAACGATCAGGATGGCGCGGCGGCTCTCGTGGCCAAACACGCAAAGGACTTGGCCGCTATTCTGGTCGAGCCGATGCAAGGAGCGGGCGGATGCATTGTCGGGCGACCAGCTTTCCTAGAAGACTTACGGCGACTGGCTACCGAGGCCGGCGCACTGCTGGTGTTCGACGAGGTAATGACGTCGCGTCTGGCACCGGGTGGCCGTCAATCTGTACTAGGCATAACCCCTGACCTGACCACACTCGGCAAGTACATCGGCGGGGGAATGTCCTTCGGTGCTTTCGGCGGCCGGGCAGACGTCATGGCGCTTTTCGATCCCCGCATGCCCGACCACATGGGTCACGCCGGTACCTTTAACAACAACGTGCTTTCAATGGCCGCAGGCATCGCCGGACTGAGCCAGATCTACACACCGGAAGTCGCCGTGGCTTTCAACGCCCGCGGCGACGCCTTGCGCGAGCGCCTGAACGCCACCAGTCGGGCGCACGGCTCAATCCTGCAGTTCAGCGGACTCGGCACGCTTATGAACCTGCACGGTACACCGGGAGAAATTCGCCATTGCGACGACATTCCAGCGTCGGAGAGCGTCGTCAAGGATCTCTTCTTCTTCCACATGCTTGCCGCCGGTTTCTATGTCGCGCGGCGTGGTTTTGTCGTGCTGTCCTTGCCGCTGACAGACGACGACCTCGACCATTTCCACAACGCATTCGAAGCCTTTGTGGATCAGTACGGGAAAAAACTTAAGACGTGAGCGGACCGGCGCACGCGAAACCGCGCACAGACCGCGCTGGGCTCCTCGTCTCAACGCCAGACAACTTTTCGGGCCCATCGAAGTTGAATGGTCCTCTTGGATCGAACCTATGACATCGAACTCGAACCTGCCGCAATCGCCTCCAGCAGAAGGAGCCGGCCAGCTGCTGTGGTCGCCCACTGCGGACCAAGTGAAGGCCAGTCGGCTCGCCGACTACCAGGCATGGGTTTCAGAGCACAAGAATCTGCACACTAAGTCGTATGACGAACTGTGGCGCTGGTCAATCGACGATCTCGACGGGTTCTGGCAATCCATCTGGGAATATTTCCACGTGTTGGCGGATGGAAGTTGTCAGCCTGTTCTCGGCCAGCGGCAGATGCCCAACGCGCAATGGTTTCCGAACACCCGGTTGAACTATGCCGAACATATTTTCCGCAACGCGACCACTCAGCGACCCGCCATATTGGCGCACAGCGAAGATGTCCCCATGCGCGAAATATCGTGGGTGCAACTGGAGCGAGATACCGCCGCGATGGCCTCCACACTGCGAGGCCTCGGCATCCGTGCGGGCGATCGCGTGGCCAGCTATATGCCGAACCGCGCCGAGACCGTGGTTGCCTTTTTAGCTTGCGCAAGTATTGGTGCCATCTGGTCAAGTTGCGCCCCTGACATGGGTCCGACAGTGGTCCTGGACCGTCTGCGGCAAATCGAACCCCAAATTCTGTTTGCGACGGACAGCTACAGCTACAACGGCAAGTTACATGACAGGGCAAGCCAGGTAGACGCCTTGTTGAGCGAATTGACCAGTGTTCGTCATGTGGTGCATGTCAGCGGCCCGATGCATGCTAAGCGACCTGTGGCTTGGCGTGACTGCCTGTCGTGGGCTGATTGCACGCAGGATGTTGCCGCTCCTCGCTACGAGCGTGTTCCGTTCGCGCACCCCCTCTGGATCGTGTATTCGTCAGGAACGACGGGGCTGCCCAAAGCGATGGTCCACAGCCATGGCGGAATCGTGCTAACGCATCTCAAGGCCCTAGCTTTGCAGCACGATCTCGGGCCCGAGGATCGACTTTTGTTCCTCGGCAGTACAGGTTGGATTGTCTGGAATTTTCAAATCGGCGCGCTCCTCACGGGCGCGTCAATTGTCCTCTACGACGGCAACCCAAATTGGCCGGACGCGAAGACCCTGTGGCGGTTTCTCGACCAGCATCGAGTCACTCACTTCGGGTGTGGTGCCGCCTATCTGACTGGTGCCATGAAGGATGGGCTCCGCCCAATAGATTTTTGCAAGCTGGATCACTTGCGTGCCATCAGTGCCACGGGATCGCCCCTGCCCATCGATGTTTACCGTTGGGTATACGACGCCGTAAAGGCCGACATATGGCTGGCCTCCATCAGTGGCGGGACAGACATCGCCGGCGGCTTCGTGGGCTGTGCGCCATGCTTGCCAGTTCACGCGGGCGAAATTCAGTGCGCCGAGCTGGGTGTTGCCGCATTCGCCTACAGCGATGCGGGACAACCCGTTATCAACGAAGTGGGTGAACTGGTGATTGCCAGGCCGATGCCCTCCATGCCGGTTTACTTCTGGAACGACCCGGACAACAAGCGATATCTGGAGAGCTACTTCGACACATTTCCAGGTGTATGGCGCCACGGGGACTGGATCCGCTTCACCGATCGCAACACGTCGGTGATCTACGGGCGCTCCGACAGCACCATCAATCGGTTTGGCATACGTATGGGTACAGCGGAGATCTATCGCGTGGTGGAGGAACTGCCTGAAGTGCGCGACAGTCTGGTTGTGGATTTGGAATACCTAGGCAGGCCCTCGTACATGCCGTTGTTCGTGGTCCTGCAGCAGGGACTCGAGCTGAATGAGCATCTCAAGACGCGGATCGTGGAGCAGATTCGCACGAAGGCTTCGTCCCGACATGTTCCCAATGAAGTGATACAGGTTGAGGACATCCCTCGCACGTTGAGCGGCAAAAAGATGGAGGTGCCCGTACGAAAGCTTCTTCTGGGCGCCGCTTCCGATAAGGTTGCAAACCCCGATGCAATGCAGAACCCAAGCAGTTTCGATTTCTTCGTGCACTTTGCGAAGGCAATGAACTTTCGATCTGAGAACCTTACTACGTGAGCCGCAGCAATGCGAGAGCTAGATCCAGAGCGACATTGTTATGCCGACTCCGTCGTGTGAGGGACGGGCGATCGGTCGCAGGGCGCCTGAAAAAAAGCGCTGCGGTCGTATAGCGCGGGTTCTGGTGCGCTCGGCACGCGAAGCTTGCTGCGACTTGGAAGCAGAAGTGCTGCAGCGGTGCAGTTCGGTAAAGCGAATCATCGAGTACAGTGACGCCAGAACACGATCATGACTCACAGGCATTCGAGAAGTTCCGAACCTGAAGCGCTTGGCATGGCCCGCGTTATCCACGAGATAGAAGGGCGACTGGCAACTATAGCTATGTTCAGCGAACAGCTGACTTGTGAAGGTCAGCCACTCGACATGGCGAAGCTGCAGGCTAGATTGAGCCGAGTCCATCTTGCAGCAGTCGAAGCGCAGCGCGTCATCGACGCGCTGCGCCAACTCGATGACGACAGTCCACTTGAGTGTGTAAGCGTCGATCTGAGTGCCCTCTGTTCCCGAATTCTGGAGCGTCATTCGGCTCGTACTCCGCACTTCGAACGTTCGCTGGTTCACATTCAGCCGAACGTGCACCTGTACGGAGACTCGAAGCTGCTCGATGTCCTACTGGACAACCTCATCGGCAACGCTTTGAAGTACACGTCCCAGCGTGATGCCCCTCGCGTCCGGGTCACCGCAAGTAGCGAATCAAACCGAGCGGTAGTACATGTTAGCGACAACGGGGTCGGGATTGCCCCAGAAGACGCTGATCGCATGTTCCAGCCCTTCACGAGGTGTCATGCCAATTTCCCGGGCACGGGCGTCGGATTGGCGACCGCTCGTCGAATCGTGGAAAGGCATGGAGGCCGAATCTGGGCAACGGGGGAACTGGGCTTGGGCACAACAATTTCGTTCGTTCTCTAGTGCCCCGAATCTGCGCCCCGGTACGCTGCGATCGCTTGGAGGCCAAACTTGATTTCGAGAGACTTGATTTTTGCGCTACCGCTCTTTGACCAGCAATGCCAAGCGGAATTCTTTTGGGCCAGATCTCACTGGTGTACGCGGTCATCGCTGCGGTGGTCTGGCTGGCGACCCAGTGGTGCGCGGGCGCCTTGGGCAACCAAGCAGCACTTGGGCCACCGTGGTTCCGATTGAGCGGCGTCGAGGTCTACGAACCGTGGCGCCTTTTCGGTTGGTGGTTCCAATATGGCGCGTATGCGCCTGAAACGTTTGCGCGCGCGGGCTGGATAGCCGCATCGGGCGGCCCCATCGCGTGGCTACTCGCGATTGGCCTGGCTGTGAAGCGCTCACGTGTTGCTGGTGTAGTGACGACCTACGGTTCAGCGCGGTGGGCCGAGTCGGCCGATGTCTCGCGAGCGGGCCTGAAGGCGGCAGATGGGCTCTTGGTGGGAGCGTGTATGGAGGAACCACGCGCTTACCTTCGGCACGCAGGTGCCGAGCATGTGATGGTCTTCGCCCCGACGCGGTCGGGAAAAGGTGTCGGGCTCGTCGTGCCGACACTTCTTTCATGGAACGCGTCGGTTGTCGTCCACGACATCAAGGGCGAAAACTGGCAGATCACGGCTGGCTGGAGGTCGCGCTTCTCTCACTGTCATTTGTTCAACCCGACGGATCTCCGGTCTGCTGCCTACAACCCTTTGTTGGAAGTGCGACGCGGCGCCTGCGAGGTCCGCGATGTACAGAACATCGCCGACATCCTTGTCGACCCTGAAGGCGCACTCGATCGCCGCAATCATTGGGAGAAAACCTCGCACTCCCTCCTTGTCGGAGCGATTCTGCATGTCCTCTACGCCGAGCCAGATAAGACGCTGCGCGGCGTTGCGAACTTCCTCTCGAACCCGGCGCTCGGTTTTGAGGAGACTTTGCAACGCATGATGATCGCGCCGCACCTGGGCGATGCTCCTCACCCTGTGGTCGCATCCGCAGCACGGAAGCTTTTGAACAAAAGCGAGAACGAAACGCTCGGGTGTGCTCTCGACGGCAATGAGTTTCCTGGGTCTGTATCGCGACCCCACCGTCGCGGCAGTGACCTCGCGCTGCGACTGGCGCATCGTCGACCTGATCTCGGCGCAACATCCTGTGTCGCTGTATCTCGTAGCGGCCTTGACTGCAGCGAAGTGGCGGACGATCAGAGACACAAGGGCAGCCGCCACACCTTGTACCCCTGGCGATCCTCGCTTGTCCCATGGCACTCGACATACGCGGATGCTTGAGTGACTTGTCTTCGCTGTCTGACGCAGTGCTGCGACTGCGCTCGTTGCGGTGCGAAGAGCGTGTACACTGCGAGTTGTCCGTGCAGATTGTGGTACCCACGGTGTACCCGCAAACGCGGCACTTGGTGAATTGATAGGATTGACGCGGTCTGGCGCGGGTTTTTCGAAGCTGCCCCAGGCCACGCCAGACTAGTATCTGGCACCCTGCTGTTAGCTCCACAAGGTAGCAAACTCAAGTGGGTTCCGGAGCGCGCGGCGGTGGATCAATGCGATAGCTGTTTGGATCCTTGACCCACTGTTCCAGTGCTGCACGCGACCATCCCGACGCGTGGTCTCCCAGATGGACCGGAGAAGGAAATCGACCTTCGGCGATTCGGCGTTAGATTGTCGAGCGGCTGAGCGCGCTGATGCGCATCACGTCTCGCAAGCCATCGAACGCCGGTACGGCCTTTGTTCCTTGCAGCTGCGGCGCTGCTCTTTGAAAGTGCACGGCTTTCTCCGCCACAACGGCGGCACCTCGCGCGGCTCGATTGCCCTCTCCACAGCTTAGGTCGCCATCTGTTCGACCTTCTGGAAGGCCTGACGGGTGAAGTCCGATGGCGAGCTCGTATTTGAGACAACAGGCCGCTGCTAGCCCTCAGGCTTGGCGCCGCCTTCGAGTTCCATCATGGCCACCAACGCGGCGGCGGCCACGGACAATTCGGCGCGCCGTCGCATCGCCAGAAGCAGCACCCGGTCGACCCCCATGCCTTCGAGATCGACCAGGACCAGTCGCAGCGCATTCGCGAAGAGCTCGGCGGCGGCGCGCGGAAGGATCGCGATGCCGATGCCAGACGCGACCATGCGGCACATGGCATCGAAACTGCGAACCTGCACCCGGATGTGGGGGGCGCGCGCGACCGACTCCGCGACGGCCATGACCTTGCGGGTGAGGGACGCGCTGCGTGCCAGCGTGACGAAGTCGAAATCGAAGGCCTTTTCGAGCGGCACGGCGCCTTTTCTGTCCAGGGGATGCCCGGCAGGTACGACCAGAACGAGCTTGTCGACATTGCAGACCATGGTCTCGAGACCTTCGCAGGGCACGTTGTCGCCGATGACGGCGAGCTCCGCACTGCCTTTTTGAACGGCCCGGATGCCGTCTTCGCTAAGTGTGTCTTCGAGGTCGATGGTGACCTTCGGGTAACGCTTGGCGTATTCGGCCAGTACCACCGGCAGAAAACCACCGAACGCCGATGGATTGGCGCACAGCCGCAAATGCCCGGTCGCCCCGGACTGGAAATCGTCCACGGCCTGCGCGAGCTGCTCCAACCGCGCGATGACTTCGATGGCGTGCCGGTGCAGCGTCTGCCCGTCGACGGTCGCCGTCACGCCGCGCTGGCCGCGCTGCAGCAGCGCGATGCCGCAATGCTGTTCCAGTTCCGCGATGCGCTTGCTGGCGGCCGCGAGCGAGATGCCGAACCGATCGGCGCCCGCGGTCAGGCTGCCGGCTTCGACCGCGGCGACATACAGCCTGAGCGTAACCAGGTCGAAGCGATTGAGATTGATCATGTTGCTGTATTTGACCATCGGCGCCAAAGGTGCGCAATCGCAACGCGCGATTGCACTCGCGTGGCTTAACGCCGCGCGAAGGCCAGCTCAATCAATCGCGAATTGCCCCCGCGCCCCGCTGCGTGGAGCATCCCATCTACAACATTCCAGCCAGGAGACAAGATGCGATCGACTCGACGTGCTTTCATGCGCAGCGCCGCTGCACTCACCGCGGCTACGGCCGTGCCCACTAGCTGGGCGCAAGGCTCGGCGCAGCTCAAGATCTCGCACCAGTTTCCCAGCAGCACGGCGACCGAGGGGGACTTTCGCGACCGGCTGTGCCGTCGCTTCGCCGCCGAGGTCGACAAGCGCACCAACGGTGGGTTGAAGGCGTCGGTCTATGCGGGCTCGTCGCTGATGAAGACGAACGCGCAATTCTCCGCGTTGCGCAAGGGCGCGCTCGACATGAGCCTCGTGCCGCTGTCGTACGCGGGCGGCGAAGTGCCCGAGACGAACATCGGCCTGATGCCGGCGCTGGTACCGAGCTACGAGCAGGGCGCGCAGTGGAAGGGCGCGGAGGTTGGCAAGCTGCTGGCCAAACAGCTCGACGACAAGGGTGTCCTTATCGTCAGCTGGGTCTGGCAGGCGGGCGGCGTGGCCAGCCGCGCGCGACCGCTCGTTGCGCCCGAGGACGCGAAGGGGCTCAAGGTGCGCGGCGGCAGCCGCGAGATGGACATGATGCTCAAGCAAGCGGGCTCGGCCGTCATTACATTGCCGTCCAACGAAATTTACGCGGCCATGCAGACCGGCGCCATGGATGCGGCGATGACGTCGTCGACCAGTTTCATTTCCTTCAAGTTGGAGGAGATTGCCAAGCACCTGACGTCCGGCCGTCAGCGAACCTACTGGTTCATGTTCGAGCCGCTCCTGATGTCCAAGGACGTGTTCGCGCGGCTCCCCAAGCCGCAGCAGGACATCGTCATGGCAGTCGGCGCCGAGCTCGAGGGCTTTGCCCGCGATGCCGCGAAGCAGGACGACAGGGTGGCTGCCGAGATCTATGCGAAGGCGGGCGCGAAGATCTACGACATGGACGACGCGACCCTGCGCAAATGGCAGGCGATTGCGCGAGACACGGCCTGGAAGGATTACGCAGAGAAGAACGAGAACTGCGCTGGGCTGATGAAGGCCGCGCAGAAATTGCTATGAGCCACGGGTTGGACACCGGGCCGGCCGTCGCGGGCTGCGATCCCGACATGCCCAAGTTCCTGCAGCCCCTTGAGCGGCTGATGCTGCGCGTCAACGACGTCATGGTCATCCTGGGCATGTTGGCGCTGACGCTAGCATCGCTCGTGCTCACCTGGAGCGTCTTCTCGCGCTACGCCCTGAAGGCGTCGACCGACTGGCAAGACGAAGCTGCCGTCTTCTGCTTGGTCGGCGCGACGTTTCTGTGCGGCGCGTTCGTGCAGTCGATGCGCGGCCACGTCGGCATCGACGCGGTGGCGTCCGTGTTGCCGCAATGGAGCAACCGCCTGCGCCTGCTTGCGGTCGATGCCATGTGCACCGCGTTTTGCGCGTTCTTCGCCTGGAAGTCCTGGACGCTGTTCCACGAGGCGTGGGTCGAGAAACAGACGACGTCTTCTTCCTGGGCGCCGCCGCTGTGGATTCCGTACGCGTTGATGGGGCTCGGCATGTCGCTGCTCGCTCTGCAGCTCGCGATGCAGCTTTGCGCCCGGGTGAACGGCATCGCCGGCAGCCGCCGCGCCGGGCCCGTCGCCGTCAAACCAGCAAAGGCCGCGTCATGAGCATGCTCGCCCTCGGCTCCCTCTTCGGGGTTGCCACCTTGATCGTTATGTTCTCGGGTGCCCCCATCGCGTTCGCGCTGGGCAGCGTGGCGGTCTGCTTCATGTACTTCTTCATGCCGGCCAGTTCGCTGGACACCATCACACAGAACGTCTACGAGGAGATGGCCAGCATCACCTTGCTGTCGATCCCGCTGTTCATCCTAAAGGGAGCCGCCATCGGCAAGTCGCGGGCCGGGCAAGACCTGTACGCGGCGATGCACGTGTGGATGGGGCGAATTCCGGGCGGCCTCGGCATCGCGAACGTGTTCGCCTGCGCATTGTTCGCGGCGATGGCGGGATCGAGTCCCGCGACGTGCTCGTCCATCGGCAGCGCCGGCATTCCCGAGATGCGCAAACGTGGTTATTCGCCGGGCTTCGCTGCCGGAATCATCGCCGCGGGTGGGACGCTCGGCATCCTGCTGCCGCCTTCGATCACGATGATCCTGTACGCCGTCGCGGCGGAACAATCGCTCGGCCGCCTGTTCCTCGCCGGCATCGGCCCGGGATTGTTGCTGGTCGCGCTCTTCGCGATCTACGCGGTCGTGCGCTATCGCAAGGAATATCGCCTGGCCGAAGCAGCCTACCAGCGCGCGGGCACCCGCTCCGCGTTGCTCGAACGCCAGAGCTTCAGCGCAGTGCAGAAGTTCGAGGTCCTGCCCCGAGTGGTGCCGTTCGTGCTGCTTCTGGTCGGCGTGATGGTGGCGCTGTATGGCGGCTTCGCGACGCCCTCGGAAACCGCAGGGCTCGGCGCCTTGCTGGCCATGGGCCTGATCGCTGTCATCTATGGCGTCTGGCGCTTGCGCGACCTGCGGCCCATCCTGGTTTCGACAATCAAGGAATCGACCATGTTGATGTTCATCATCGGCATGTCGCTGCTGTTCTCGTACGTGATGAGCTATCTGCAGATCAGCCAGTCGGCGGCGCAATGGATTGTCGATATGCATCTGTCCAAATGGGTGCTGCTCTCGTCGATCCTGCTCCTGGTCATCCTGCTCGGCTTTTTCCTTCCACCGGTCAGCATCATCCTGATGACGGCGCCGATCATCCTGCCGCCCCTCAAAGCCGCGGGCTTCGACCTGGTGTGGTTCGGCATCCTGATGACCATCGTAATGGAGACCGGGCTCATTCATCCGCCGGTGGGGCTGAACATCTTCGTGATCAAGAACATCGCGCCCGACATCCCGCTGGGCGACATCATCCGCGGCGTCATCCCGTTCGTCGTTTTGATGCTGCTGGCCGTCGTGCTGATCTGCTTCTTCCCCGGCATCGCCACGGCATTGCCCGACTACGTGATGGCGCGCACCGGCCAGGCCTGAATCCCATGAACCATTCCGATATCGGCACCACACTCTGGAACCGCCGCGCCACCCGACGCCAGGCGCGGCTCGCTCGGGTCTCGCAGCGGCTGGGGCCAGCGCTGTCGCACAGCTGCGGCGGCAAGCTCGTGGCGACGGACAGCGCCGTGGCGCTGCTGTCGTCCGTCCTGGAATGCGGCGACCGCGTCTGCCTCGAAGGCAACAACCAGAAGCAGGCGGACTTCCTCGCGAAAGCGCTGGTGCAGCTCGATGCCAAGTCCGTGCATGACCTTCACATGGTGCAGTCGGTGCTGTCGTTGCCCGAGCACCTGGACGTGTTCGAGTTGGGCATCGCGTCGCGCCTGGACTTCTCGTTCTCGGGACCGCAGGGCGCGCGCCTGGCCCGGCTGCTCGCGCAGGGCCGACTGTCGATCGGCGCGATCCACACCTACCTGGAGCTGTTCGGGCGCTACTTCGTGGACCTTACGCCGCACGTCTCGCTGATCGCCGCGCAATCGGTGGACGCGGAGGGCAACCTCTACACGGGCGCCAACACGGAGGACACGCCGGTCATCGTCGAGGCGACCGCGTTCAGTGGCGGCATCGTCATCGCGCAAGTCAACGAGATCGTCGAGAAGGTACCGCGCATCGACGTGCCGGCGGGCTGGGTCGATTTCGTCGTGAAGGCACCCAAGCCGAACCTGATCGAGCCGCTGTTCACGCGCGATCCGGCGCAAATCTCCGAAATCCAGGTGTTGATGGCCATGATGGCGATCAAGGGCATCTACGCCGAGTACGGCGTGCAGCGCCTGAATCACGGCATCGGGTTCGACACCGCAGCGATCGAGCTATTGCTGCCGACGTATGGCGAGTCGCTCGGCCTCAAGGGCAAGATTTGCAAGCACTGGGCGCTCAACCCGCACCCGGCTCTGATCCCGGCGATCGAGGCGGGGTGGGTGCAAACCGTTCATTCGTTCGGGTCGGAACTGGGCATGGAGGACTACATCCGCGCGCGATCCGACGTGTTCTTCACGGGCGCCGACGGCTCGATGCGCAGCAACCGGGCGCTGTGCCAGGCAGCAGGCCACTATGCGTGCGACCTGTTCATCGGCTCAACTTTGCAAATGGACCTCGCGGGCAACAGTTCGACCGCGACGCTCGGTCGCATCACCGGGTTCGGGGGCGCGCCCAACATGGGCGCCGATGCGCGCGGCCGGCGTCACGCGAGCGCCGCCTGGCTCAAGGCCGGCGAGCAATCCCGCGCGGGACTGACTGGTGCGCGCGGCACACCGCGCGGTCAGAAGCTCGTGGTGCAAATGGTCGAAACCTTTCGCGAGCACATGCATCCGGCGTTCGTCGAAAAGCTCGATGCGTGGGAGCTGGCCGAGCAATCGAAGATGCCGCTGCCGCCCATCATGATCTACGGCGAGGACGTGACGCACGTGCTGACCGAAGAAGGCATCGCCAACCTCCTGTTGTGCCGTACGGACGAAGAGCGCGAGCAGGCGATCCGCGGCGTGGCCGGTTACACGCCCGTCGGCCTAGCGCGCGACAAGCGCATGGTCGAGAACTTGCGTGACCGCGGCGTGATCCGGCGGGCCGCGGACCTGGGCATCGACGTGCGCGATGCGACCCGCAACCTGCTGGCGGCGCGCTCGATGCGCGAGCTGGCACTCGCGTCCGGCGGCCTCTACGAGCCGCCGCCGCGCTTTCGGAACTGGTGACCCATGGACAACGGAATGGAAACCCTGCGATACGAACTGCGCGGCTCGCGGCCGGTGAAGCGCGTTGATCCTGTGTTGGTCGGCGTCGTCGCCTCGGGCAATCTGGAAGTGCTGATCGAGGCAGGCGTGCCCGGCCTGTGTGTGTTCCAGATCGAAACATCGGCGCGCGGTTTCGGCACGATCTGGGAGGCGGTGATCCGCGACTTCCACGAACGGCACGACTTCGCCGGCACGCGGGTGTCGATCCACGACATGGGTGCGACGCCGGCAGTGGTGAGCCTGCGCCTGGAGCAGGCGGCATCGAGCCTGGCAGGAGATCTCCGATGAGCGCAACGAGTTATGCCGAGTGCAGCGCCCGCCAGCGGTTGGCGCTCCTCCTCGATGCGGGCAGTTTCGAGGAATGGCTGCCGCCGGCGATGCGCGTGATGAGCCCGCACCTGGCGCAATTGTCGGTGCCGTGCGCATTCGACGACGGCATCGCGATCGGTCGCGCTCGCCTCGGCGGTCATGAGATCTTCGTGGCCGCCCAGGAAGGGGAGTTCATGGGCGGTGGCGTTGGCGAGGTCCACGGCGCGAAGCTCACGGGTTTGCTGATGCGGGCGCTGCGCGACAAGCCGGCCGCCGTGCTGTTGCTGGCCGAGTCCGGCGGTGTGCGCCTGCATGAAGCCAATGCCGGCCTGATCGCGGTGTCGGAAGTGATGCGGGCCGTCCTCGACGTGCGCGCCGCGGGCATTCCGGTTGTCAGTTTGATCGGCGGCAGCAACGGCTGTTTCGGCGGGATGGGCATCGTAGCGCGTTGCACCGACCGCATCGTCATGAGCGAGACCGGCCGCCTGTCGATGTCGGGCCCTGAAGTGATCGAAGCCTCGCATGGGGTCGAAGAATTCGATTCGAAAGACCGTGCACTCGTCTGGCGCACGACCGGCGGCAAGCACCGCTTTGCCGCTGGCGATTGCGACGAACTGGTCGACGACGACGTGCAGGCCTTTCGCAATGCAGCGATCGCGGCCATCTCGCGCGCGGATGCCTCGCGCCCGGTCGTGCTTGACGCCCTGGAGTTCGAGCACGCGATGCTGTCAGACCGTCTCGAAACCGCGGCCCTGGCCGCTTGAGGACACACGCATGGATTGGCAAACACTCGCACGCGCCCTGTTCGGCGAGGCGCATCGTATCCGGCAGGACGGTGATCTGCTGTCCGGCGAGGCGGTCATCGAAGAAACTGGCGAGCCGCTTGGCATCGTCGGCACCACGAACCATGCCCCCATTGGCGTGGCGCTGGCGCTCGCGCAGGCCCGCATCGTGCTCGACACCATCGCGAAATATCCCGGTCGCTCGATCCTGCTGCTGGTCGACACGCAGGGCCAGCAACTGCGCCGTCAGGACGAGTTGCTCGGCATAAACCGCGCGATGGCGCACCTGGGCTGCTGCATCGACCTCGCGCGTCGGCGCGGCCATCGCGTCATCGGCCTCGTATATGACCAGGCGCTGTCCGGCGGATTCATCACCTCCGGCTTGATCGCCGACGCCTGCTACGCCGTGCCGGAAGCCGAGATCCGAGTGATGCGAATTCCTGCCATGGCGCGCGTGACGAAATTGCCGGAAGGCCTCTTGACCGAGCTCTCGAAATCAAACCCCGTGTTCGCGCCTGGCGTGGGCAACTATGTGGCCATGGGCGGCGTGCGCTCGCTCTGGCAGGGCGACCTGCGGGCTTGCCTGATCGACGCGCTCGAGAGTGCGCCCACGACGGATGAACGCGCTCGCGATGGTTTCGCGCGCGGCGGCCGCCGCCTGGCGCATCGCGTCATCGACGAGGTGCTGGCCGCATGATGTGCTTGCGCCGGCACGACCTGGTCTGGCTCTCGGCCCAGGGCTGGCGCAACCATGTGCTGCGCGATGTCGCCGACAGCGAGGCGGCTGACTGCCTGCGCCACTGGTTCGCGCAGCGCTTGCCGCTTGTGGTGGGCCGGCAGACGCCTGGCGAATCACAGCTTGCGCTCGGGCTCGCCGCACCGGCTGTCTGGGACAGGCGAAAAATCGCGCTGAAGGTTCCGCGCGATTGCGTCCTGTACCACGACCGCTCTCCGAAGGCCGCAGAGATCCGGAGCCTGCTTTCGCCTGGCTTGCGAAAGCGTTGGCTCTCCCTGTGCGGCGATCTTGGAGATCTCGCGAGCAACCCCCGGGTCCACGGCAGTTATGGCTGGCAGCAGATCACCGGCCTCGAATACATAGCCGCGCGATCGGACATTGACCTGCAGCTTTCGGTTGGCGATGCTGATACTGCGGATCGCGTCACCTCGCTTTTGGAGAGATTCACCTGGAAGGGACCGCGGATCGACGGCGAACTGCTTTTTCCGACAGGCGCCGCGGTGGCGTGGCGCGAGTGGCTGCAATGGCGCCGTGGTGCGGTGGACCGGGTCATGGTCAAGCGCCTGTATGGCGTTGCGCTGGTGAAGGGGCTCGAATGGCTGCAGGACCAACCGGCCGTCGCGACGTGATCACCGCGCGCCGCTCGACGGCCACGCTCGCGCAACGCGCCTCGACGGCGATCCCGCAGGCCTTGGACAAGATCGGTCGCGATGCATCGCTGGCCCTCTATCGGGAACTGACGCTCGCGCCGAAGCCCGGCCTGGTGTCCTTCCGAGACAGTGGCAGCCACACGGACATGGATGCCCACACATTCGTGCGCAGCATCTTCGCCTTGCGCAGCTACTTCCCCGCGATCGCGAATGCCGGCGCGAACGCTGCACCGTTTGCCGAGCTGGAGGCGCTTGGGATCCGCGCGGAGTTGCGGATGCTGGCGGGAACTGCGGGGATCAATACGCACCGCGGCGCGATCTTCACCCTCGGGCTGCTGTGTGCAGCAGCAGGGCGGCTCATTGCAACGGGCCAGGCGATCGGTCCTGAAACGCTGCGCGCGAAGCTGGATGAACATTGGGGCGATGCGCTGCGCGAGCGGGCTGCCCGTGCCGCCGCCGCCCC
>Ga0157376_10000070_pt1 | contig 82778 bp, 67 predicted proteins | sample M45metaG_FD_121801 | JGI IMG/M metagenome (GOLD analysis project Ga0157376, IMG submission 121801) | Miscanthus rhizosphere microbial communities from Kellogg Biological Station, Michigan, USA - M4-5 metaG | ecosystem: Host-associated > Plants > Roots > Rhizosphere > Soil | place: USA: Michigan...
ACCCCAACGTTGTCGGTCGAAGCCGTCCAACTCAATCCGATCTGTGTGCTGGACGAAGCCGTGGCCGCAAGACCGCCGGGCGCTGTCGGCGCCTGGGTGTCGGTTCCGGCGCTCGTTGTCGCGGTAGCGATATTCGAATACTCGCTCAAGTTTCCCGCCGCGTCGCTGGCGCGCACTCGGTAGCGATAGGCCGTCGAAGCCGTCAATCCTGTGCTCGCAAATGTCGTCGCGTTGGGGCCGGTGCTTGTTCCGATCTGCGCAAAAGATGTGCAGGCGGTCCCCGTGCAGCGCTCGATGCGGTATTCGGTCACGCCTACGTTGTCGGCTGAAGCCGTCCAACTGAGCCCGATCTGCGTGCTGGACGAGGTTGTCGCCGTCAGCCCACCCGGCGCACCGGGAGCTTGCGTGTCCGCGCTACCGGTGGTTACCGCATAAGTAACGTTGGAATAGGGGCTAAGATTTCCGGCCGCGTCCGTGGCCCTCACCCGATAACCGTAAGTCGTTCCGCTGAGCAACCCGGAATCGCTGAAGCTCGCAGCCGTCACCCCCGCAATTTGTGCGAAGGATGTGCAGGCATTCCCGGTGCATCGCTCAACTTTGTAGCCGGACACGGCGAGGTTGTCTGTGGACGGCGTCCAGCTCAAGGTGATTTGAGTATTTGACGTAACTGTCGCGCTCAAAGCGCCCGGCGCCGTTGGAGCGGTAGTGTCACCGGCGGGGGGATCCGGCGTATTTGCGGGACTATTCGACGATGCGGTACAACCGTGCATCATCAGGACCACCATCAATGCAAAAAAAGACACAGCTAGGACGCGCAACCTTCGCAGGGGCCGTATGATTCGCACAGCGGCTCTCCGAACAATTTTTATCGATTCAACGGCTTACACAAGGGCGGACGGGCGGGAGATCGCCACCTCTTCGGGACGAATAAAAATAGCACGAAAAATGCGTCGCACGGAACCTAGAATTTTGTTACGCCATGTAAACTTGGCGTCGATAATCCTGGGCGGCGGTTCTACCCGAAACACCGTAAGTCTCGCGGTCTCAGGAGCTTGGCGTCCACAAACTCTTAAGAAAGCTCCTAACTCTATCGAGCAACCCCGGACTTGCCTGCGTTGGCGGTTTTGCTGCTGTGTTTTGTGGTCTCGCGGCCGATGCTGACAGCGCCTTCGGCTCGGCCACGGGGTTACCTTCCACCCGACTCTCGAAAATCAGCGTAGGCCGCACCCTGACCCGCCGCACCATCACGATCAACTTTGGATCCGGCTCGTCCTGCACTTTTTGGCTCGCGTCATAGCGAAGCGGCGGCATGTACACCTGATAGGTCGGCTCCACGGCTGGCTTGGGAGGATCCACCGGAGCGGTATTCCTTTTCGGCGGTAGCGGATTTTTCAACGCGGCGCTTTTCCTCACTTCTTCGCTGGTAGCCAGTGTGCTGATTTCCGGCGCGCTACCTTTCGAAATTGCCGCGGTCTCCTGCGCATACGGTTCGCAAGCGCACAACGCGCTGTTCATCCGCATTCCTTCCAGCTGCCCATTGGCCAGCGTCACATCGGCACCCTGCGGAACCACAACACTCTGGCTGCCAAATTGTTCCGCGAGCCGCACCGCTCCTCGCCCGGCTCGTACGCACATCAGTCCCGGCGTATCAAAGCCCACCAGCAAATCCTGTGGCCCGTCTCCGATGGCGATGGACTTCGCAAGAATCTGCGTCGTGAACACGCTCAACGTCAAATTGCCTTCGATGTGTGCGTGAATCGTCCCGCTGTCCAGCGCGATGGTCAGCCCATTCGCTGCCTTCAGGATGGAAATATGCGCCGGTCCGCAGATGGAGATGTTTCCGCCGCTGGCCAATTCAATTCGCGCGTGCCCGGTCTTGACGCGCACATCTACACCGCTCCGCAGAAGGGTCTTTACTTCGTTGCCCACCACCTGCACGCTCATCGGTCCTTTTAGCGCGATGGCCTGCCCCTCAATGGTGCCGATGATTTCGCCTTGCGGTTCCGGTTGCCCAGTTTGTTGAGCGATGGCGGAGAAGGGAGCAAAAGTCGTAAATGCCGCGGCCGCAAGCAGCGTACCGCAAAAATCGCGAAGGTTCTTTCGGCGATACTCTCGCGTTTGGGGTTTCAGCCTTGGCATACTCTACGTGCAATCGTGACCGACCGCTCTTCTTTATACTATACGGCGTGCCGACCGCGCCTATAGGGAAAAGGGTGACAGGGTTGAAACGCGCATCCCGGTGCCACGATTCTGAATTCCCGTGCGAAAGCCGTTGGAAATAGAATGACCAGCGCTGAAAATCCGTCCGCTGCTCCTGAGCCGGTGGAAAACGCTTCCGGCACAAGCGAAGTCAGCCTGCATTACGACACCCGTCTCCCCGAGCTTCCCTGGTCGCGCCGCATCCAGATACCTATCATCGCCGCACTGGTTTATTCGGTAATCCGTATCCTCGGTCCTACACTTCGTTTCGAAGTCCTCGGCTGGCACCATGCGCAGGGAGTTCACGCCTCGGGCCGCCGTTGCGTCTGGGCTTTTTGGCATCGCGTCATTATTCCGATTTCCTGGTGGGCCCGCGACATGGGCATTGTGGTGATGAACACCACCGCCTTCGACGGCCAGTGGACTCGCAAAGTCATCGAATGGCTGGGCTTCGGCACAGCGCAAGGTAGTTCCTCCCGCGGCGGTCTGCGCGGACTCGCTGTGATGGCCAAGCGCATTGAGGAAGGGAAGGACTGCGCCTTCACGATTGACGGCCCGCGCGGCCCGCGCTACATCGCCAAGCCCGGCCCGGTCATGCTGGCTCGCCGCACCGGCTGCCCCATTACTGTGTTTCACATCGGTGTAGAACACGGCAAGACTTTCGAAAAAACCTGGGACCACTTTCTGCTTCCACGCCCCTTCAGCCGCGCCGTTATCGTTTTTGCGCCGCCGCTCGAAGTCCCGCAGAATGCGGACGCCGCAGGGCTCGAAGCCAAACACAACGAGATGCAAAAGGAATTAGAACGCGTCCGCGATATCGCGGAAGGTTGGTTCGCGTTATCCGAATTGGAGAGAAATCGCTTTCGCGCTGAATTCGGCAAGTAGTCGCTGAATCTAGTTACTTTGCGGCCGTTCGCCCAGTTTCACCTTAACGTCCATTTTCTTGCCGCCGCGGAACAACGTGATCGTCACGTCCTCGCCCGGCCGCTTCTTGTTCAGCATCAGGTCCACGTCCACACGGTTTGCGATCTTCTGGCCGTCAATTGCCGTAAGCACATCCCCGCCAACGTAAAACCGTCGCATCCCCGCCTGCGCCACCCGGTCTCCTCCGTGGATTCCGGCTTCCGCTGCCGGCCCGCCGCGCGTCGTCGTCTGCACTAGTAATCCTTCTTGTGCCGGCAATCCCAGCGCCTCCGCAAACGATTCGTTGATCGGAATCGTTTCCACTCCCAGAAACGCCTGGTGTACGCGCCCGTCGGTGATTAAATCGTGCGCAATCCGCTTGGCGGTGTTGACTGGAATCGCAAAGCCGATACCCGCCGTCGTTCCCGATGGCGTGTAAATCGCCGAGTTGATGCCGATCACTTCTCCGTGCGAATTGATGAGCGGCCCGCCCGAATTTCCGCGGTTGATCGCCGCATCCGTCTGAATCGCTTGATCGATAAAAGTCGTCTGGCTGGTTTGCACCGTGCGCCCCAACGCGCTCACCACACCCGTCGTCAGCGTGCTCTGAAATCCAAACGGGTTTCCGATCGCCAGAACCTTCTGCCCAACTTGCAATGCCGCCGAGTCCCCCAGCTGCAGCGCCATCAGCGGTTTACCTTTGGGCTCCACTTTCAGCAGCGCCACATCATTGCGCTGGTCGGCGCCGATAAATTTCGCCGTGTAGCGCGACTGGTCACCCAGCACGACTTCGATCGTCTGAGCCCCTTGCACCACATGAAAATTCGTCAGGATGTAGCCCTTGTTGTCGATCACAAACCCCGATCCAGCACCTTCGACCGGTACCGGGTCCATCCAGAAGTCGTATTCCGTAGCTTTGGTCAAAACGTTTGCAACGGCTGGCGAGGTCTGGCGGTAAATCCTGACGTTCAACGCCTCATCGTTGCTCAGCGCCGCGTCGCGCTCCGCCAGGTTCGCATTGCGCACTTCGCCCTTGTCCGCAGTGACCGGCGGCACCGCCTCTACGCTAACCGGCCCACGCGGTCCCCAGCGGGCCCCCGCCCAGTAGGCTACCAGGATCAAAATCGCAATCACGGCCAGTGGCCGCAGCACCGAAATTCTGCTTCCAGATGCCATCGGACTTCTCCCTCTCGGCTCGGTTCTCGTAGTCAGAAATAATAACGCCGATTCATGACCAATAGCTCAGTTCGTCGAAGCCAGGGCCCGCAGTTTGGCGGCCAACGCATCCACCTGCCGCCGGGTCCCTTCTATGGAACCCGAGCAATCGATTTTCTCTTCGGCCAAAGCCAGTTTTTTTTCCGCCGGCATCTGCATGGCCATACGTCGGCGAGCTTCCGCCTCGCTCATCCCTCGTTCGATTAGACGGGCCAGTTGCTGTTCGGGCAGGCACCACGCCGCCACTACGCCGTCCAGCTTCTTATCCAACCTCGCCTCAAAAATCAACGCCGCCTCCACAAACGCCGCCGCGACCGTGCCGGATTTTTCCAGCTCCGCAAGCCGTCGCAAAAGCTCTTCTTCCACGCGAGGGTGAACGATGCCGTTCAGTTGATCCAGTTTCTCCCGGCTAGCAAAAACGATCGCACCCAGCCGTGCCCGGTCAATCCTACCGCGATCATCCAGGATGTCCCGCCCGAATCGGGCGATCACTTGAGCGAATGCCGCGCCGCCCGGCTCAATCAGCGCGTGAGAAATCTTGTCCGCCTCCAGCACCGGAAATCCGTGTTCCCGCAGCATCGCCGCCACCGTACTCTTTCCGCTGGCGATTCCTCCCGTCAAACCGTAGCGCAACATGAATGGATTCAGCGGGCCGTGGCGGCCGGCTGTGACTTGCTCTCGTTGGTTGAACCGACTCCGCGCCGCAGCTTCGCCGCTTTCACCGTATTGCTCATCAACATGGTGATCGTCATCGGACCAACTCCGCCCGGCACCGGGGTAAGCGCCCCCGCAGTATTCACCGCATCCGGATGCACATCGCCCAGCAGTACATTTCCCTTCGCCGCGAATTTCTCCAGCCGCGCCGGAAAATTCGCCAGCAGCCGCTTCGCTTGCGCCGCATCCGTCACTTTGTTTGTCCCGACATCAATCACCGCCGCCCCAGGCTTGATCCAGTCGGCTTGTACAAATCCCGCGCGCCCGATCGCCGCCACCAAAATATCGGCTCGCCCGATGATCCCGGGCAAATCGCGCGACTTTGAATGGCACACCGTCACCGTTGCATTCGCATGCAACAGCAACAGCGCCATCGGCTTACCGACAATGTCGCTGCGCCCCAGCACCACCGCGTTCGCTCCTTCGATCGCAATTCCGTTGCGCCGCAAGATTTCCATGCAGCCCGCCGGCGTGCAAGCCACCAGCCCCGGCCGGTTGCTGACCAGCATCCCCATGCTCACCGGGTGAAACCCGTCCACGTCCTTCGCCGGCGATACGGCTTCCAACAAGCGTTTTGCATGAACCTGCGCTGGCAGCGGCAGCTGAATCAAAATCCCGTCCACGTTGTCATCATTATTTAGATCGTTGACCAGCTGCAGCATCCGCTCGGTGGTCACGCTCGCCGGAGGCGTGTGCAGCCAGCTCGCCAGCCCTAACTGTTCGCACGCCGCAATCTTACTTTTCACATAAAGCTGCGAAGCCGGATTTTCTCCCACCAGCACGGCCGCCAGTCCCGGCCGCACTCCCTCGGCCGCCAGTTGCGCGACTTCCTGCTTCAGCTCAGCAAAAATCTCATCGCGTATCTTCGTCCCATCCAAAATCCGTGCGGTCATGCGAAAAAGCATAGCACAGCGCACCTCGACACTTCTTTTCCGCAGAGAGGGTTTACAATTCAACCGAAACCTTTCACTCCCCTGATCATCCAATGATCCGGATCAACGCACATGACCCTTCTTTCTTCTGACGGCAACCGCAAGCTGCTTGAGAACCGCGCCCGCGCCGAAGGCCGCCTTCCGCCAGGACAGTCACTCACACTGAAATGGCCGGTTCTTCACTACGGCTCCATCCCTCATTTCGATGAATCTAAATGGGACTTCAAAATCTCCGGCGAAGTTGTCGCGCCCGCCAAAGTTTCCTGGAAAGAATTTCTCGCGCTCCCGCAAACCGAAATCGCCTCCGACTTCCACTGCGTCACGCGCTGGAGCCGTCTCGACAATCGCTGGACCGGCGTCCTGTTCACCGAAGTCCTCAAGCTGGTTCACCCAACTCCAGCCGCCAAACACGTTCTGGTCTTCGCCGAAGAGGGCTATACCTCCAACATCCCGCTCGCCGATCTCACGCTCCCCAATGTCCTCTTTGCGAATTCGCACGATGGCGAACCGCTCACCGCCGAACATGGCGGCCCGCTGCGCCTGATCGTTCCGCACCTTTACGCATGGAAATCCGTTAAGTGGGTCCGCGGCTTCCTACTCCTCAGCGAAGAACGTCTGGGCTTCTGGGAACGCAACGGCTACCATGCCTATGGCGATCCTTGGAAAGAGCAGCGTTACTCCGGCACCTGAGCTTTGCCCGTTTTCTTTCGATCGAGCTCGCCTTCTATTATTTGCAGCCGTTCACGCCCGGATCCCGGTCGCGTGGGTCGCGTTTGGGTAGGCTGCCATCCAGCCGCAACTCGTACACGTCCTGAATCTGGCTTCCGTCAAGCCGTAATGATTGCCTCAACATCACCGGCTTGGTGTTCGCGCTCTTCACGCTATACCAGTTGTTGATCGACTCCGTGTACACCGGTCCGCAGCGCGCCAGCTTCATGTCCAGTCCTTTGGCGCGCAACACGCTCAACAGATCCTCGCCCTTCCGATGCAGCCCGATCTCATCGAAAGTAATGATATTGACCTGGGTTTGCGGGCCGCTGGCCAGCATCGAAAACTCTCTCCCCGCCACGTTCAGCTGCCCGGACTGCGTTTTCTGTCTCGGTTCGCCGCGGTATGGAGGATTCCATTTCGCCTCGGACAATAATTTCGCCAGCGTCGCCCAGTCGTACGACCCGCCGCTGGTCGCCGGTGGCAACAGGTTGGCGAGCGCTTGCGCCAATAGCTCGTGCGGCATCACTGTCGACACCGGCTTGCGCTCCGTCGCGCCCGCTCCGCACGCTTCCGAATACCTGCGCAACTGGTTTGGCTGCAAGGCCGGCAAATCCGTGCCAAACGAGATCGAAAATCCTTCGCAAGGTTTCCCGCCACACGAACTTTGCACCGACAAAAACCCGGGCTCCGCACTCGCGGCCTTCAGCCGGTACCAGTTCGTGTCACCTGCCGTTCCCGGCACCGGGCACCTTGCCAATTCCGTCTTTATCCCGGCCTTCTGCAACGCTGCCAGCACGCCAGCTTCGCCGAACGCTGCGCCGGTGTTCCGGATATAGATGTGCGTCACAAACGAGCGCGCGCCCGTCGCGATCAGCACCAGACTTCTTCCGCCGAGCGCCAGCGTACCTTGCCGCGCGAAGCACGCCCCGTCAGGCAAGCAATTCTGCAGCGACTTTGGCGGTAGCGCTACCCATCGGCTTGCGGGAATTCTCTCCACCGCGGACCAATCGTTGCTGGTGTTTTTCGCGACCAGCATTTTGATGACGCCCGCCAGCTCCTCTTCAGGCGCGAGCGTTGCCTGCGCCATTGAGCCTGAACACACTGCCATCCAGCACGCCATGCCGATTCTTAGCGTAAATGTGTGCACATTTTCCTCCGCGATTCGCCGCCAGCGGGTCACGACCTGCAGGGGAAGCGAAGGGAATCAGGCAGGATTTCTCTTAAGACTGCGCGCCAACACGACAGGCTCGGCCGGGAGGGCCGGCCCACTCTGTTGCCTGATCTTCCGCTGTTTGCGGTCAGCGACGATGGACCTGTCATCGCTCAAGCCAGAGTGCGCGGAGTCTATCACCCGCGCTAGTCGCCTTCCAGCAAATTCAAAATCCAAGCGCCGCCGTGCGATGATGTTTGCCCCAACTCGTCTCCGGAGTTCTCATGCGCCAATTTCTAATCGCCGCCTTCCTGTTGGCAAGCGTAAATTCATCGCTCTCTGCGCGACAACTCGCATGGCCACCGCCACCGGGGCACCCCACGCTCGACTTGTGGCCCAATGGTGCTCCCATTTTGCCGGCCAACTCCGCACCCGAGGTGGACACCACCACCGCCAAGGACAATCTCATCGCCGGCAAACCACTCATCCGCCTCGGCAACGTCTCCAAGCCCACGCTGACCTACTACGCAGCACAGGCTCCCAATTCCGGTGCGGCAGTAGTGGTCTTTCCCGGCGGTGGCTACCACATTCTGGCCATCGATCTTGAAGGAACCGAAGTCTGCGATTGGCTGGTGACCATCCACGTCAATTGCATCCTGGTCAAGTATCGCGTGCCTGACTCCGGCCCGCTTCCCAAATCCAACTCCGCACTTCAGGACGCCCAGCGCGTGCTCGGCATCGTTCGCTCACACGCCGCCGAATGGCACATTGTTCCGCATCGCGTCGGCGTTCTCGGCTTCTCCGCCGGAGCTCATCTCTCCGCCGCGCTCAGCACGCACTACGACGAGCGACTCTACGATCCCATCGACGCCGCCGACCAGCTGCCCTGCCGTCCCGACTTCGCCGTCATCGTCTATCCCGGCTATCTCGCGCTGGCCGAACAGAATTTCGCCGCCAATCCCGAAATCCATGTCACGGCGGACACTCCGCCCTCCTTCATCGTCCAGGCCGAAGACGATCCCGTGCACATCGAAAACTCCACGCTTTATTTTCTGGAATTGAAAAACGCGAAGGTTCGCGCCGAGCTCCATATCTATGCCGAAGGTGGTCACGGTTATGGTCTTCGCCGCACCGCTCTTCCGGTCACCGCGTGGCCCAAGCTGGTCGAAACTTGGCTGCAGACGATTAAGGTGCTGCCCGCTCGGTAGCCTCCGGCTGCCATCCGGGCCTTAGCAGCCCTTGCTGCCTGCCCGGTTTGCCGAATAGATCGGCTCGCTCTGGTCTTCCACCTCGCTCTGTCTCTCGCGCAGAATCATCAGCGCTTCGTTCAGCAGTATCCGCGCCAGCCACGCACGAAATTCGCCTTCGCCGTCGAACCCGCGGCGCTGGCCCGACGCCGCGTCGTAGCACTTCCGCATCGCCGCCGCCACTTCTTCGGCGCCTTCGAGCACCCTTTCCGCGATCAGTCGCAACGAGCCCCTACATTGCGTGAATTGCTCGTCGAACTTCCCTTCGTCTTCCTCAACGAGGCCTGCGTCTTCGGTTTCTCGGCTCGATTTCATGGGGACCCGGTCTGCGAAACACTTTCAGTCTTTCGCAACCAGCGCCGGGTGTTGTCGCTCCCGCATCTGCTTTGCGTAAATTTTCCTTCTCGGAAAGGCTCTGCCCGCCGGCTTCGGGTCTTCATGCGGCGCCGAATCACCTGCTTTGCTATAATGTTGTTTTGAACCGGAGTCGGGTCATGCCCATCTACGAATACGTCTGCGACGATTGCAAATCCCAGTTCGAAAAAATCGTCATCAACCGCCAGCAGGAAATCTCCTGCCCCAAGTGCTCCAGCAAAAAAGCCACCATCCAGCTTTCTGTCTTTAGTTCCGCTGTTGCCGGCGGCTCCAAATCCGGCTCCGGCTCATCGAGTGGCGGCTCCTGCTGCGGCGGCGGTTGCGGCTGCCATTAAGCCCCTGAGCGACTTCTCACTTTCCGCAACGTCATAGCAGCTTGTCCCAGAGTTGGGTATCCTACTGCCCACCGTAGATTGAGTGTGTTGAGTGTCGTCCGTCCCGGACTCCATCGGCCCTTACCGCATACTTGCCCAATTAGGCGAGGGCAGCATGGGTGTCGTTTTCAAGGCTCGTGATCAGCGTCTCGATCGTACCGTGGCCCTCAAACTCATCCGCTCCTGCGCCGACGATCCTTCGAAACGTCAGCGCTTCTGGCAAGAAGCCCGCGCCGCCGCCCAGGTCGCTCATCCCAATGCCTGCCGACTGTATGACATCGCCGAAGAATCCGGCGAACTGGTCCTGGTCATGGAGTTTGTCGAAGGCCAGTCGCTTGCCGAGCATCTTCAGCAGGGGCCTCTCTCCGCACGCCAGGCCGGACAAATTGCCCTTGAACTGCTCTCCGCTCTGCAGGCTTTCCACAAACTCGGTATCGTTCACCGCGACCTGAAACCCGCCAACATTTTGCTTTCACCTCATGGTGCCAAACTGCTCGACTTCGGTATCGTCAAGAATATTCGCGTCTTCGAGTCCGACGAAACCGCCGCCACCGTTGGCGACACCACCGCTGTCGGCGTCTTCCTCGGCACACCGCGTTACGCTTCGCCCGAACAGTTCAACGGCCGCGCGGTGGACGCCCGCTCCGACATTTTTTCGCTCGGCGCCATCCTTTTTGAAATGCTTACCGCCAGGCCCGCGTTCCCCGGCGAGACCTTCGCTGAACTTTGCCATTCCGTTCTCCACGTTGCGCCGCCCGCCCTTACCGGCTCTCCCGCCATCGCCGCCATGGGCCGCATCGTTCATTCCGCTCTCGCGCGCGCACCGCAGGACCGCTATCAGAGCGCCGACAAAATGGCCGAGGATCTCCGCAAGGCCATGCTGGCCGAAGGCATGGATGCCGTTGCTTCTGCGCAGACGCTTCGCCGCATGATGGTTCTCCCATTTCGTCTCATGCGCCGCAGCGAAGACCTCGAATTCCTCACCTACAGCCTTCCCGAATCCATCACCGTTTCGCTCTCCGGCCTCGAAAATCTCGTCGTGCGTTCTTCGCTCATCGCCGCGCAGTACGCCCAGGATGTTCCCGACTTTCAGAAAATCGCTGGCGAAACCGAAGTGGACGTCATTCTCACCGGCACTCTTCTTCCCGTCCGCGAACAGTTGCGCATCACCGCTCAGCTGGTCGAAGTTCCCGCCGGCTCCGTCCTGTGGTCGCATTCTTCCGATGTCACGGTGCGCGAACTCCTTCAGCTTCACGACGATCTCGTCAACCGCGTTGTGCAGGCGCTCCTGCCCGCTCTCAATCCAAAGGACCAAGCCGCTCTTCGCCAGGATCGCCCGGCCAGCCCCACCGTCTATCAGCTCTATCTTCGCGCCAACGAATTCTCGCGCGGGTGGCAAAGCCTCCCCGCCGCCATCGATCTCTACGAACAGTGCGTGCAACTTGACCCGCGCTACGCTCCAGCATGGGCCCGCCTCGGCCGCGCCCGCTGGCTTTGCGACAAATACACTCTCGGCTCCGCCGAAGGCCTTCGTGCCGCTGACGAAGCTTTTCAGGAAGCCTTTGAGCTAAGCCCCGACCTTCCTCTCGCTCATCATCTCTACACTCATCTTCAGGTGGATCAAGGCAGGAGTCTTCAGGCTCTGCAGCGCCTGCTCTCCCTAGCCTCAAGCCGCCAGAGCGACCCCGAACTGTTCGCCGCGCTCGGCCACGTTTGCCGGTATTGCGGCTTGCTTCAGCCGGCTCTGTTCGCGCATCACGAAGCGCGCCGCCTCGATCCGCAAATCCCCACCACCCTGAACCACACTTTCTTCATGCTGGGCGATTACGAACGTGCCTTGCTCGCCTCGCAACAGGACTTCGGCTATGGCACCGCATTGGTTCTCGCCATGCTCGATCGCGCACCCGAAGCGGTCGCCATCCTCCGTCAGCAGGAAGAGACCAAGCCCTGGCGTCTCGGCAGGCTCTTTCTCACTTCCATGCGCGCTTTGCTCGAAGGCAACCGCGACGACAGCCTGCGCGCCTCCGAAGAGTTGATGCGGGCCACCTTCCGCGATCCCGAGGGCATGTACTACCAGGCTCGTCAATTGAGCTATCTCGGCGCCGACGACTTGGCTCTTGAAATGTTTTCTCGCGCCGTTGACCATGGCTTTTTCTGCTATCCGTCCTTCGTTCGTGATCCCTGGCTCGATCGCCTCCGCGGCACACCTTCCTTTTCCGCGATCATGCAGAAAGCTTCCCATCTTCATCAGGAAGCCCTGCGCGTCTTCCGCTCCAACGTCAAGGACGCATTGCTCGGCCTCGCCGCCGCCGACTCATAGCTACCGGCAGCACTCGTGTTGGCCTCGGATCCGACCTTTTTCTTACTTTCCCTTTCCCCCAACCCTGCGTACAATTCGGTCAACTACCGCTCCAGGAGGCACCATGTCCGCCTCACCCGTTTCCGTCCTTGAACACAACAAACAACTCACCGTCCGATGGTTTGAAGACGTCTGGAACCAGTCCCGCCGCGAGGTCATCTTCGAACTCTTCGCCAAGGACTGCGTCCTCCACGAAGGCCACACTCCTATCCGCGGACCACAGGAGTTCGCCGCCTTCTATGACCGCCTGCAAGCCCAGTTCAGGGACATCCGTATCACCCCCGGCGTCGCTCTTGCCGAAAACGATCTCGTCAGCCTCCGCTGGACCGTCGATGCGGTCCACAAGGCCACCGGCAAGAACACTACCGTCTCCGGGATCTCCATCGTCCGCATCAAGGACGGCCGCTTCATCGAAGCCTGGCAAAACTGGGACGCCGCCGCCATGGCCGCCCAGCTCTCCGGTTCCCCGGCCACGCAATTGTTTTGATCCGATTGCAATATTGTGGTGGTTGCTCGAGGCTAGCTCGACCAGAGTGGCGCTAGGTTCGGTGTCTTGCTCGACGAGGAAGAAGAACAGTGCTCAAGATCCCGCTCATCATTGTGGCCAGCATTGTCTCGGCCTTTGCCGTGTTCCTGGCGGCGATCTGGGGCTTCACTCTGCCGGCTCGCCTTCATGCGCAGAAAGTTCTCGCGGCGGTGTCCGCGCTCCAGCCGGGTCAATCCACATTTGAGGACATTCAAGGCCTGGCACAGACCTACAGCGCGCAATCCAATGCCACGGTTTCGGGCGAAGGTGCTTGCTCGCGTGAGCTTTGCGAATTCACCTTTGCTTTTGCCAACCACCCCATCGGTGTTCTTCCGGGAGTCGAAAGAGTCAGCTTTGGCGCGAATGTCTCGATACGCTCCGGACAGGTCTCACAGGTTAGCGTGGTCTACCAGCGTATGGCACACCGCGTTCCGGGCGCTCCGGACTACGCCCAGTACCTCTATGGTGTCTTGAACGACGCTGTTCGCAAGGACACCGAGTATGGGCCCAAAAAGGAAACTCGCGATTCCGCTGCAACTCCCTGGTTGCTGCTTTATCGTCTTGGCCCCCGCTCCACTCCAACCGACAAGGCCAAAGCTTTCGCCTTAGACCTTTCCTGTCTCGACAGCTTCACCGGCTGTTCCGGCCCTTCCGCCATCTATCCCGCCGGCTGGCAATCTTGGTGAGCGGCTTAACCAAAAGTCTACCTAGCGCATGGTGGTTCATGGCTCCAGCTGTCGCCGGCTCCGAGAGCGTTTCTAAGTGCTTTGGAACAATGCTCGGAACCAAACGAGTCTAAGGTCAGAATGGCGACTTCCATCCATCCACCTCTTACGGGCGTAGGGGGGTGTATCGCTGCCGGTTGACCTACCCGCGCCGGTAGCCCTTCATGTAGCCCGGAACCTCGGTTCCAGCTTTTAGGCGCGGATCGGGAATCGGCACGGCCGGTACTACCGGCAGCGGCAGCACGCCCGCCCACACCGGCAGAGAATAGTCCACTTCGTCGTCGATCGGGCCGCCCGTGCGCACCTTGGCGGAAACCTCTTCGAGCGACAGCGCCAGCACGATCGTTCCTTTCATCTCTTGCTCGTTCGGCCAGCGAATATCATCCCAGCGGCCCTTCATGATGTGTTCGGTAAACAGCCGCAGCGCCTCCATCTTCTCCGCGGGATCTTCGACCAACCGCGCCGCGCCCAGCACCACCACCGAACGGTAATTCACAGAATGATGAAATGCTGACCGCGCCAGCACCAGTCCGTCCGTCAACGTCACCGTCACGCACACTGGAATTCCTTGGCTCAGCGTGCGCAACATCCGGCTCGCCGCCGACCCGTGCAAGTACAACGTCTCGCCGCTGCGCCCAAAGTTTGTCGGAATCACAAACGGCTGCCCGTCCACCACGAATCCCACGTGGCACACAAACGCTTCGTCCAGAATCTTGAAAACCGTCTCGCGGTCATACGCCCCGCGCTTCGGCAACCGCTTCACCTGCGTCCGTTCCGTTGGTGTAAATGTGCTCATAGTTGTAGCGGCCGCCTTCTAGGGCGGACGTTTTTCCTAGTCCATGCTACGGCATTGCTTGCAAGCCACAAGAGCCAATCTGGATGCCATAGCAATGACGTGCCATTCCGAACGAAGCGACGACCGCCGACTCCGAGGGATTTCTGCGAGGAGGCTCTGTTGGGGTCTTTCTCAGTGAGTGTCCGGCTTGGCAGGCTTGGCCTCGCCGCGCACCACGCGGAAGCCGATATACTCCTGCGCGGCCGTGCAATTTGCCTTTGCGTCCGCGGGACAATCCGCGCTGCCTCCGATCACTTTGCCTTTTCCGTCGCGCGTCAGCACCCACTCCGCCACGTTGCCGCCCAGATCGTAGATCGGCTCTTCGTCATCTCTCCCCTGACCATGAAAACTTCCAACTTCCTTCAGCAACGGAGCCTTCCCATTCAGCTTCTTGGCCGCCTCATGCAGCTTCGCCGCGTCCTCCGGATTCGGCGCATACCCCGCCCAATAGTCCAGGGTGTTCTCCCCCTCACGCTTTTCGTACAGGCTCTTCACTTCGTCCTCGTACGGGATGCGCCACGTCTGCCCGGTCGATTTGGACAGCCACGCCGCATAGGCTTGAGCCTGTTCGGCGGAAATCCCACTAGCCGGGAAATTCTCGTTGCCGGCCTCAATCGTGTAGCTCTTCTCGAATTCCGCGAACTGCGCGCGAGTCACCTCAAATCGCGCGACGTCCAGATCGCCATGTTTGGTGGCCTCTGGAGTAATCACTCCCTTGTTTTTGACTTTGAAGTCCGCGCCGTAGCGGTTGCCGCTACGCGCAATATTCTTCGCGCGCTCCAGATTCTCCAAGGGAGAACCCTTCTTCACCGCGTCGCTCGCGGGTTTGTCGGTCTTGAAGAAATATTTGTCGAACCAGGCGACTTCTTCCTCCACTTTGCGCATCTGGTGGGTTAGCTTGCGCGGTCCATGCGGTTCCCCGGGGAACACCACAAATTTCACCGGCACCTTGTCGTGGTACTGCAGCGCGCGGAAGTACGACCAGCTCTGCGCCGGCGGCACATTGGTGTCATTCGTGCCGTGGAAAATCAGCACCGGCGCCTTGATCTTGTCCATCTTGAAAAACGGCGACTTGCGAATGTAGAGCTCGGGATCTTCAAACGGCGACTTGCCGAAATAATACGAATCGAAGGAATCGCCAAACGCCACGTTGCCCCAGTCGCTGATCCATTCCACATCGCCCGCTCCGACGCTCGCCACTTTGTAGCGATCGGGATAGGCGGTGATCAAGCTAGTCGAAAGAATCGAACCGTTCGACCAGCCGAGGGTCGCGATCTTTTCCGGATCGACCATTCCTTTCGCAATCAACGAATCCACGCCCGCGTTGATGTCCGGGGTTTCCAGGTCGTAATACTTTCCGCAGCAAATAGACTCTACCCACTTCAGTCCGTAGTTGTTGCTGCCGTGGTAGTTCGGCTTCAGCAGAAACGCACCGCGTTGCGTCAGTAAATTGTTCGGATACGCCCAGCTGTCTTCCCATGCGTCCGCGTCGTGGCCGCTAGGCCCGCCGTGAATCGCGGTAATCAGCGGATACTTTTTCCCGGCTTCATAATTCGTCGGGTAGTACAAAATTCCTTCCACTTCCTCGTCGTTCGCGCCCTTCCAGCGAATCACCTCGCTTTTCGCAAACGCACGGTTCTTCACCAGCGCTTCGTTCAGCTGGCTCACCTGCACCGGCGAAACCAGTTTCGCCCCCTCCAGTTGCGCGCGGTAAATCTGGGGCAGCTTGCTGGCCGTCGAGTAGAAGTAAACAATTTCCTTGCCGTCTTCGGTCACCTCAAAAAACTGAATGTTCCTCGCGTGCTCGCCTTCCAGCGCCGCGCGTTTCCAAGTCCATCCGGCGGCCGACTTGGCGCGCACGTAGCGGGAAGTTTCAAACCGCGCGCCCGCCGCGAGTCCCACCACAAATCCATCCTGCGTCGCGGCCAGCTCGGAGCCGATGCCGTTCTCCCAATCAAGCGGCACCTGTGCACTCTTCCCTCCAGCCAGATCATAAAAATAAAGCTGCTCGATCGTCGCGGTCAGAAATTTCGGATGGGTGGAGTACGGCGCCCATGCATAGAAGCCCGAACTGTCCGGCAACCACTCAAATCCGCGCGGATAGATGCGCCCTTCGGCAAAAATCCGCTGCTCGGTTCCGTCGCTCAGGTTGTGCAGCACGGCTATCGGTGGCGTCTTCTGGTCAAACGTGTAGTGCAAACTCTTTTCGTGAACCGCCGCGACGAATTTTCCATCCTTCGATACCGCCCAATTTCCAATCCAATCCGTATTCGTTGTGAGCCGGGTGATTTTTTTGTCTTTTACGTTCAACTTGAAAAGACGCACCGGCGGTTCGTGTTCCGCATCGTCCACCACCTCGGAATCGTCTTTCTTTTGTTTCATTTCCTGCGCGTAAAGCGATGGATCCTCTTGCGCGCTGAAGATGATCGTGTCTTTGTCGAGCCAGTCGATGCGGCGCGGCGCGCGCGCCAACTCCGTGAGGGACCAGGGCTCGCCGCCATAAGGATTGATCAACCAAATTTGCACCGGCGCGGTATCGGGCTTTGCGCCATGCCGTGCGCGGTTGCTGGTGAACGCGATCAGTTGGCCGTCGGGGGACCATTGCGGCTGGCCATTGTTGTCGCTACCCCGCGTAAGCTGAATCTCTTTGCTCTCTGAGAGGCTGGAGAGAATCAGGTTGGAAACACGCGCGTCCTTCTCCTTGTCGCCGGTGGACTTGACCCACGCTAGCCACTTTCCGTCGGGTGAGATGCGCGCCTGCGTCGCCGCCGACTCGCCATAAATAATGTCTTCAGGCTTCCACGGTTCTTTCTTGTCGCTGCCAGTAGCCTTCTCATCGGCTCGGGAACGGGAAGGCAGCGAAAGACTGGCGAAAAATACGGCGGTAACCAACACGGAAAGTATCGAGGCAGAGCGGCGCATCAGCGATCCTTGGACTTGGAGATGTTTGAACGAACGGGAAAGGATAGTCGAATTGACGGGATTTGGGAATGCGGTACGCTGAAATGCTTGTAGCCGGGGGAGCGAACTAATGGCGGTGGCAAAACTGATTTTCACGGCGGAGATCTTCCGGTTCTTCCAGGATTTGAAGAAGCACAACAAGAAGGCGTGGATGGATGCGAACCGGGAACGCTATCAGGAGACGGTGAGCAAGCCGTTTCGGCGGTTGCTGGAGGAACTGTCTCCGGCGCTGCTGAAGCTGGACGCGAATTTTGACGTAGCGGCGCACGGCGGCAGGAATTTTTCGCGGATCAACCGCGACATTCGCTTTGCAAAGGATAACGCCGTATCGTACGCAGATGTATGTGAAGTGCAGCGTGCCGCTACCCGGGGAAATGGAGGGCGGAGAGATGTATCTGGGAATTTCCGCCGAGGCGGTTACCTGCGGCTTCCGCATCTACGCGATGCCAAAGCGCAAGCTTTCGCCAATCGCCGTGGTGGCTGAACCAAAGCTGGCCGCGAATCCACGTTTGCTGGCGCAACAGAAAAAGCGCCTCGCGAAAAGGTACGACAGCTACTGGTATTCGACGGTGAAAGGCGAGTGGACGAAGAACCATGGCTGGCCCGAAATGGAAGACTGGCCAAAGCTGCAAGGATGGATCGTGCGCAAAAAGCTGGCAAAATCAGCAGTAATGCGCGAGTCGCTTCCCGCCGATGCGGCCAAAGTCTTCCGCGACCTATATCCACTGCTGAAATTCACATCGCTCTGACCGCGCCTAACCTCGGCACGCGATGTGCAGCGAGTCCTCACATCCTGGAATGGCGGAGGCCTCCTCATACCGGGAGGCTTTCGGCCCCGGCGTGATTTGAAGCCGCCCTCGACCGGGGCCGAAAGTGTGTGGGGAGCTTGCGCGAAATCAATAACAAGCGCGTGCGAAGGGCTCAGCCGCGGCGGGCGTTGTCGGCGTCTTCGGCGAGTTCGTGCAAAAGAGCGAAGAAGGCTGGAGATTGGCCGATGAACAGACCCATGTCGGTGAGAAACTTCAGCGCGCCCGTGGCGACGCCTTTGGTTTCGGTTGGGCGAATGACGGAGCACGGCGGGAGCTTACGGCTGAGAAACGGGCACGGCTCCGGCATGATCAGGCTGGTCTGAAAGTCTTCGCCGCCGAAGGGCGACGAGTTCAAATCCGGAAAGGTCACCGAGACTCCGGTGACGGGATCTTTGGCGGTCAAAGGAACCGCATCGCCGGCGAGGTCCGACCAGGTTTGGAAGTGCATGGTTTCGGTTGGACCGATGCTGATCAGGATACGCAGTGTTTCAGTATGCGTGGCGCGCTGGGCCATCGAGGGATAGAGACTGTTGCCGCCTTGCTCGATGGTGGGGAAGTGGAAGACGGCCGTGTTGACGATGGCTTGTAGAAAGGTCGGATCGCTCGTGTCGGCGTCCGTGCGGGGAATCGCAGTGTGCTGGCCTTTGTTGAGATCGGGCACGGCTTGCGGAAAAACGAAACCTGGATCGAGGTCGGGATTGTGCGTGCTGCTGCGATAGCGCGTGTACCAGCTTGTGTCCAGAGTGAGCTGCGTGAGGTTAGTGAGACGAAGTTTGCCGCTGGAGCCTGTGGCTTCGCTGCTAGGAAGTGTGCGGAATGGTTCGAGATTGACCGGCGCTGCGCCCTTCGATTCGAGGTAGGCGTTTAGAAAATTCTGGTGAGTGAATTCGTCGTCGGTATTGTCGTGAATGTACTGCGGCATATCGTCGTCGATGGCGGCGAGTAGCGCAGTGTAGGCGGCATTGCCGCTGCCGCCTGGGACTTCGCTGGTATTGGGAACACCACCGAGTTCGTTGTATTGCACCCAAAAATCGGTTTCGAGGATTTCCGCGGCCGCGGCGAAGCGCAGCAGTGCTGCGTCGCCTTTGCTAAGGCCTCCGCGCTTGACCTCGTCATCTTGACCAGCGAAGGCAAAGGGCGCGTGAATCGCGTTGGCCCCGATGGTTATCGCCCCCGCTGTAAGTCCCTTTTTAAGAAATCCTCGACGGCTCGAGGGAAGGTTTCCAGGTCGTGCTTGCATGGTGAGTCTCCTTCAAGGACGAGGGCATTTGCGCGGCCAGATTGCACTCGTCGCAACGTGATGTCACCAGGCTAGAAAAAGGCGGGGAACGGAGTGTCAAAGCGCAATCAACGCTGCGTCGAAGATTTGTTGGATTTGTGTCGCGGCCGTTTGCCCAGGTGAATCCTGTAAGACGTTGCAGTATATGACGACGCAGATAAATTGACGGTACATGGAGACTCGCATACGATGCGGAGCGCGGGTGCGAATGAGCAGACAGTTTTTCAGGGGAAACTAAGCATGGCGACAATTTCTTCGATGCTGGTGGCAGCGATGCTTGCAGCGGTGTTGGGCGTTGGAGTTGCGCCGCGCGCCAGTGCGCAGAAGCCGGAGGAAAAGTCCGCGGAGAAGGCGAACCAGGGCGGGGACAAGAAAGACGACAAAAAGGACGAGAAGAAAGACGAGAAAAAGCCAGAAGAGAAGATGGTGCAGACCAAGCACGCCATCAAGATTGGCGGGCAGGAGATCAAGTACACGGCGACGGCGGGGACGATCTTGCTGAAGCTCGAGGATGGAACGCCGAAGGCCAGCGTCTTTTATATCGCCTACACGAAAGACGATGTGAGCGATACGGCGAAGCGGCCGGTGACGTTTACCTTCAATGGCGGGCCGGGATCGGCTTCGATCTGGCTGCACTTGGGCGCGTTTGGTCCGCGGCGCGTGGAGATGGGCGACGCCGGCGCGCTGCTGCCGCCTCCTTATAAATTGGTGGACAACGAATATTCACTGCTGGACCTGACGGATCTGGTTTTTATTGATCCGGTTTCGACTGGTTACAGCCGCGCGGTACCGGGCGAAACACCGAAACAGTTTCACGGTATTCAGCAGGACATCGAGTCGGTGGGCGACTTCATCCGGCTGTATGCGACGCGGAACAAGCGGTGGACTTCGCCGAAATTTCTGGCGGGAGAAAGCTACGGGACGACGCGGGCGGCGGGACTTTCCGGATATCTGCAGCAGCGCTACGGGATGTATTTGAACGGGATCATCCTGATTTCTTCTATCTTAAATTTCCAGACGGCGGAGTTCGATACGGGGAACGACCTGCCGTACATCTTGTATTTGCCGACGTACACGGCGATCGCGTGGTATCACAAGAGACTGCCGGCGGATTTAGAGAGCGGCGGCTTGCAGAAGGCGGTGGACGAATCGCGAACCTTCGCGGCGCACGAATATACCGATGCGCTGATGAGCGGAGACAATTTGCCGGCGGCGCGGCGCACCGAGATTGCGCAGAAGGTGTCGCGGCTGACGGGACTTGCGGCGGATTATGTGATGCGCAGCAACTTGCGCATCGAAATCCAGCGCTTCGACAAAGAATTGTTGCGCGACCAGCGGCGCACCGTGGGCCGACTGGATGGACGGTTTACCGGGATTGACGAGGATGCGGCAGGATCGCAGCCGGATTACGACCCGAGCCTCGCAGCGATCGTGGGGCCGTACACGGCGACGTTTCATGACTACGTGCGCGGCGATTTGAAATTCGAGAGCGATCTTTTTTATGAGTACTTGACTGGGCGAGTGCGGCCGTGGAGCTATGAGCCGTATGAAAACCGCTACGTGAACGTGGCGGCGACGTTGCGCACCGCGATGACGCAAAATCCGTTTCTGCACGTGTTTGTGGGTAAAGGCTATTACGACCTGGCGACACCTTTTTTTGCAGCGGAATACACCTTCGATCATTTGAGCCTGGATGATTCGCTGCGGCCGCACCTTTCAGGCGGCTACTACGAAGCGGGACACATGATGTATGTGCACATGCCGTCGCTGGCGAAGCTAAAGAAAGACCTGGCGCAATTCATGGAGACGAGCATGACGGCGCAGAAAGGCACGGCGAAGTGAGGCGGATGGGTGCCATCGCAATCTGGACAGTGATTGCGATCGGCGGCGCGCTGGCACTGGGAAAAATTGCGCTGTATCGTGGCGAAGCGATCAACGCGACCTGGTTTGTGATCGCCGCGGCGTGTTGTTACTTGGTGGCCTACCGGCTGTACTCGGCACTTATTTCGGCGAAATTGTTGGCGCTGGACGATACGCGCGCGACTCCCGCCGAGCGTCTCGATGATGGGCGGGATTTTGTGCCGACGAACAAGTGGGTGTTATTCGGGCACCACTTCGCGGCAATTGCCGGGCCAGGGCCGCTGGTGGGACCGACGCTGGCGGCGCAATTCGGCTACTTGCCGGGCACACTGTGGCTGATTGCCGGATCGGCGTTCGCGGGATGCGTGCAGGACTTCATCATTTTGTTTTGCTCGATTCGCCGCGATGGAAAAACATTGGGCGAAATGGCGCGCGATGAGGTGAGCAAGCGCGGCGGGTTCATTGCGCAGATCGCCGTGCTGGCTATCATGATCATTTTGCTGGGCGTGGTGGCGCTGGTGATTGTGAATGCGCTGAAGTCTTCGCCGTGGGCGACGTTTACGCTGGCGATGACGATTCCGATTGCGCTGCTGCTGGGCGTGTATTTGCGGTACTTGCGGCCGGGGCGGGTGCTGGAAGCTTCGCTGATCGGCGTGGCGCTGGTGTTGTTCGTGGTGGTGGCGGGGCGGTGGGTGGCGGATTCGCCGGCGTGGGCGCAGGTGTTCACCCTCAGTGGTGTGACGCTGGCGTTTGCGATCATGGCGTACGGATTTGCGGCGTCGGCGTTGCCGGTGTGGCTGCTGCTGGCGCCGCGCGATTATCTGAGCGCGTTCATCAAAGCGGGCGCGATTTTTTCGCTGGCTGCGGGAATTTTAATCGTGCGGCCGGATGTACACATGCCGGCGCTGACGAAATTCGTGGACGGAACGGGCCCGGTGTTTGCCGGGAAGATTTTTCCGTTCTGCTTCATCACGATTGCCTGCGGGGCGATCAGCGGATTTCATTCGCTGATTTCGAGCGGAACGACGCCGAAGATGATTCAGCGGGAGGGGCACGCGCGATTTATCGGATATGGCGCGATGCTGATGGAATCGTTTGTCGGCGTGATGGCCATGGTGGCGGCATGCGCAATGCAGCCGGGCGTGTATTTTGCGATCAATTCGCCGCCAGCGATTGTGGGAGCCGCGGGAGACGCGGCGACGGCGACGATTTCAAGCTGGGGCTACCCGGTGGACACCGCGACCATGGCGAGCTTGGCGCACGCGGTGGGCGAACAGACGTTGTTCAACCGGACGGGTGGCGCGCCGTCGCTGGCCGTGGGCATGGCGCAGATTTTTTCACACACCATCGGCGGCGAGCGGCTGCTGAGCATCTGGTATCACTTCGCAATCATGTTCGAGGCGCTATTTATTTTGACGGTGCTGGATGCGGGCACGCGCGTTGGGCGATTCATGGTGCAGGAACTGGCGGGGCGGGTGTGGAAGCCGCTGGGCCGGACTGGATGGATGCCGGGAATTTTGCTTTCGAGCGCGGTGATCGTGGGGGCGTGGGGATATTTTCTGTACCAAGGCGTGATTGATCCGCTGGGCGGAATCAATTCGCTGTGGCCGCTATTTGGGATTGCGAACCAATTGCTGGCGGCGGTGGCGCTGGTGGTGGCCACAACCATCCTGCTGAAGATGGACAAGCTGCGCTGGATCTGGGTAACACTGATTCCGACGGTGTGGCTGGTGACGATCACCATGACCGCAAGCTGGCAGAAGATTTTTGATCCATCGCCGCGCATGGGATTTCTGGCGGCGGCCAACGCCATGGCCGCGCAGCTGGTTGCTGGCAATATTCCCGCGGCGAAGATTGCGGAGACGCAGCGGCTGATCTTTAATCAACGGCTGGACGCGATGGTGACGGTGGTATTGGCCGGAATGATTCTGGTGCTGCTGGTGGAAGCGCTGATTCAGTGGACGGCCATTTTGAGCAAGCGCAAGGCGGCGGTACTGCACGAGTCGCCGTACGTCGCGACACGCTGGGCGGCCGGAGCGGAGGGCGACTGATGAAAAGGCGAACTGGGAATTGGCTTGGCCATATTCGCCAGACCGTTTCGCGCGTCTGGCGCGGTATCCGCCAATGGTGCGGCGATGCCTCTTACGAGCGTTATGCGCGCGCCCATGCGCGGCACTGCTGCGGTGCGACGCTGCTGAGCCGTGAGCAGTTTTATCTCGAAGAAGTCGAGAAGCGGTATTCGCGCGTGAGCCGCTGCTGCTAGCTCCGCCGCACAAGACGCACCGGCTTGCCTTGCGCAACGAGCCGAAATAGAATTTCGGTTGCCCAGGCCAACCCCGGGGAAATTCCAACGCCAAAGCACGAAAGGCGGAGCCATGGCTCTCAATGAACAAAAATTGCATGAATTGTTGGGAAAAGGAGTCAGCGATTTCGGCGCGACATTCCATGCAGCGCTGATTTCGATCGGCGACAAGCTCGGTTTATACAAGGGCCTTGCTGCCGGCGGCGCGCAGACTCCGGGCGAACTCGCGAAGCGCACGGGTACGACAGAGCGGTATGTCCGTGAATGGCTGTGCAGCCAGGCGGCCGGCGGGTATGTGACGTATGAAGCGGCGAGCGGAAAGTTTTCACTGAGCGAGGAACAGGCATTTGCGCTGGCGGACGACAACAGCCCAGCGTTTCTGCCGGGCGCGTTTCAGGTGGCCCTGGGCGCGATTCAGGCGAAAGACCAGCTCGAGGAGCGCTTCAAGACCGGCAAGGGAATGGGCTGGCACGAACATCACACCAACGTGTTTGTGGGAACGGAGAGATTTTTTCGGCCGGGGTATGCCGCGAATCTGATCGCCGCATGGATTCCCGCGTTGGAAGGAGTCGAAGCCAAGCTGAAAGCGGGCGCCAAGGTTGCCGATGTGGGCTGCGGATTGGGCGCTTCCACGATTTTGATGGCCAAGAATTATCCGAAGTCGGAATTTATCGGATTCGATTATCACGACAAGTCTATCGAGACGGCTAGGCAGCGCGCGCAAGATGCGGGAGCCGGGGATCGCATCAAATTTGAAGTGGCGATGGCGAAAAATTATCAAGGCAAGGATTATGACTTCGTGACGTTTTTTGATTGCCTGCACGATATGGGCGACCCAGCGGGCGCGTCGGCGCACGTGTACAGCACGCTAAAAAAGGATGGCACTTGGATGATCGTGGAGCCGATGGCGGGCGACAAGATTGAGGACAACCTGAACCCCATCGGGCGGGCGTTTTATGGCGCGTCTACCCTGCTGTGTACGCCGGCGTCGCTGTCGCAGGAAGTGGGGCTGGCCCTGGGCGCGCAAGCGGGCGAGATGCGATTGCGCGAGGTGGTCACGTCGGGCGGATTTACGCGATTCCGGCGGGCGACGCAGACGCCGTTCAATTTGGTGTTTGAGGCGCGGCCGTAGCGAATTTCAGACCGATTCTTCTTCGTCGTCCTCGGAATTTGTCTTGAGGATGGTAACTTTGTGCTGGATTTTGAGGCCTTGCGAGCGCACGCCTGCCAGAATTTCGCGTCGAATTTCCACCGGTAGTGTTTCCGGCGCAAATACTCCTGACTCCTGGCGAGGAAAGAACTTTACAAACTGTGCGGCGACGTGCGCGGTGGCAAAGGCGACCGGCGTGGTGTAAAGCCCGCGGCCGCGAATCGTGTAGAGCGAAGGGAAGAGCACGTCGCTGCGCATCAGCACGTGGACGTCTTCCTTCGGCCCGCGCTGGACTCCGCGAACGAGGATGGCCGCGGCGAAGCGCGCGTTTTGCAGTACCCCGCGTCGAATCAGGCGGGCGATGGCGCGGGGCGAAGAGGTTTCCGGAAAGCGCGACTTTTGCAAGCCGCGCGATTTGGAGAGCTTACCTTGTTTGTGCCAGCGGCGCAGGCGATCAATCTCGTTGCCGCCTATTTTGGCGTCCAAGTCGTGCATCGGAATGAAGCGCGGCAAGGTGGCGACTTCATCCTGCGCGGCGAGCACCACGCGCGCCGGGCCGACCGGATCGATGAAACGGAACTTTTCAATTTCCGAAAAGCGCTTGGCGAGCCTGAATTTCCCGTCGCGGTAGATGCGCGGATGGGAAACGGCCTCGTCGAAGGAAACTTCCGGGGACCATTGCGAGATGGGATCGTCGCTTTCGGAGCTTTCGTAAAGGCGAATCTGCGCGGAAAGCACTTCATCGCAAAGATCGGCGGCGCGCTTGACGAGCAGGTTGGTGAGACCGGGAGCCGCGCCCGCATTGATTACCACAGCCCGATTTTTGGATTCAAATTTTTGGGCGTAGCGAAACTGCTCGGCGTGGAAGGGGTTGCGCGTCAGGTGCGAGCTGAGGTCGAGGTAATGGGAACGCAGGCGCAGGGCGGCGCGCATCACGATTTCGTTGAAAACCGAGGCCGAAGCGTTGATCACAAGCTGGCAACCTTTGGCTGCGCGGACGATGCCACGCAGATTGCGCGCATTTACCTGAACGATGGCAATCGGACTCTTTTTGCCAAGAAAGCGGCGCGCGCGATCGGGGTCACGGTCGCCGCACCACACGTGGTGGCCTTGCCGGTCGAGCAATTGTGCCAGAAGGGAGCCCGTCGCTCCGGCTCCCAAAACGAAGATTCGCATGACGTCGGGAAACTCTACCATAACCGCAGTTTCGGCTGCCCGGGGGGCGCTTTTTGTGAACCTCGCCCGAGAGTCGGCGCCGGGTCCGAGTACCGACCACCATTGATTGCGAACAGCTCCGCCGACGGCGTACACTTTAGACATGCTCCGACCGGGGCGGCCTAACGGGAGACAACCCACGGCCGCTTCGGCGAAGTCCTGAGTGCAAGACTGAGGGTTTGGGTGGAAACGCCCGGGCCTCCCGTTTTTGGCCGGCCGCGTTTTGCGCGGATCGGTTGGAAAGGAGCGCATCGCCGAAAATGTGTATGTTTTCGGCTTGCGCCCGATTCCAACTCGCGAATCGGGTTTTTAATTTTGAGGACTTCTCCAGATTGAATCGATGAGCTTACAGGACCAGTTCGGACGGCCAATCACCGACCTGAGAATTTCCGTGACGGACCGGTGCAATTTTCGGTGTTTCTACTGCCGGTCGGCCGATCCGGAAAATTACCGGGAGCACGATAAGATTCTGTCGTGGAAAGAATTCGAGCGGCTGGGGCGAGTGTTCCACGCCTTGGGAATCCGTAAGGTGCGCGTGACGGGTGGTGAGCCGCTGGTGCGCGAAGGCGTGGAAAGCTTTGTCGCTCAGCTATCGGGAATCGGATTTGCAGACTTGTCCATGACCACCAACGGGCATCTGCTTTCCGAGCGCTGCGAAAAATTGTTGGAAGCGGGCCTGAAGCGGATCAACATCAGTCTGGACTCGCTGAATCCAGACAAGTTTGAAAAGATCACCCGTACCAAGACATTTGCGTCGGTGATGGCGGGTATTGCCGCGGCACAGAAGTCGCGGCTGGCTCCGGCAAAGGTGAACGCCGTGTTGGTGCGCGGCTTCAACGACGACGAGGTGGAATCCTTCGCGCAGTTCGCGCGCGAGCGCGGCGTGATTATGCGCTTCATCGAGTTCATGCCGTTGGACGCCGATCGCCACTGGTCGCGCGATGTTGTCGTCCCCGCTGCGGAGGTGCACGCGAGGATCCATGCGCGGTGGCCTCTGGTGCAGATTCCGCACGAAGTCAGCGAAACGGCGCGCAAGTATCGCTTCGCCGACGGCGCGCCCGGCGAAATCGGATTGATCGCGCCGGTCACCCAGCCGTTTTGCGGGCATTGTTCGCGCATTCGGCTTACCGCGGACGGAAAACTTCGCACGTGTCTCTTTAGCAAGGAAGACCATGACTTGCGCAGCCTGCTGCGAGAGAATGCCTCAGATGAGGACCTGGCCATCTATATCCGTTCTGTGGTGAACGAGAAGGAAAAAGGCCATCGTATCAACGAACCGGATTTTGTGCCGCCCTCGCGCACGATGGTTTTTATCGGCGGCTAGGAAATGACGAAAATAGCGCGCAGTTCATCTAACTAAATAGAGCCAAAGACACGCTTTCAATCGAACATGGGCAAAACCGCTTCCATCTCCAGCCGCAGCGCACTCATTGGTATCGAGCAGCCGGAAACGCTGCGCGCGCCCGAAATTGAAAAGGGCGTTGGCTGTGACTTTGACAACTATCTACTCGTTCCGGACAACACGCTGGACGAACGAATCGCCGCGGCCAAGGCCAAGCTAGGAAAAGATGTGGTCATTCTCGGACACCACTACCAGCGCGACGAGGTGGTGAAGTTCGCCGATTTTCGCGGCGATTCGCTGAAGCTGTCGCAGCAAGCCGCGGAAACCGACGCGAAGTTTATCGTTTTTTGCGGCGTGCACTTTATGGCGGAGAGCGCGGACATCCTGCGCCGCGGCAATCAGATCGTGGTGCTGCCCGATTTGAGCGCAGGTTGTTCCATGGCGGACATGGCCGATATCGGTCAGGTGGAAGCGTGCTGGGCGGAACTCGGCGGCGTCACCGATACCGCAAAGATTATTCCGGTGACGTATATGAACTCGACGGCAGCGATCAAATCGTTCACCGGCGAGCATGGCGGCTCGGCCTGCACCAGTTCGAACGCTGCTGCAGTGATGAAGTGGGCGTTTGAGCGCGGCCGAAAGGTTCTATTTCTCCCGGACGAGCACCTGGGCCGCAACACCGGCTACCGCATGGGCATCCCGCTCGATGAAATGATGGTGTGGGATCCCTATGAAGAGCTCGGCGGAAACACCCCGGAACAGATCGCAAAAGCGAAGGTGATCTTGTGGAAGGGCTACTGCTCGGTGCACCAGCGGTTTACACCCGAGCATGTGGCCAAGGTGCGGCGCGAACATCCGGGCATCCGCGTGATTGCACATCCGGAATGCCGTTTTGAGGTGGCACAAGCGGCGGACGAGATCGGTTCGACGGAAGGAATCATCCGCGCGGTGAAAGCTTCGCCGCCAGGAACCCAATGGGCGGTCGGCACGGAAATCCACCTGGTAAACCGGCTTTCCAAGGAACTGAAAGACCACCAGGTGATTTCGCTCGATTCCAGCGTGTGCGTCTGCACCACTATGTTTCGCATCACGCCGCTGCATTTGCTTTGGGCGCTCGAAAATCTAGCCGAAGGCCGTGTTGTCAACCAGGTCTCGGTGGATGAACATACACGAAAATATGCGCGGGCAGCACTCGACCGCATGCTCGCTTTGCGTTAGCATCACAGCGAGCTCGCTGAACGCTGCGAGTGATAATTACGAAATTCGTCCCCAACCCGCATAACAGGGGAAACCATGGCTGACGAAGACGACGAGCTGCCGCAAGACGATGTACCGGAGGAACCGCAAAGGCTGTTCACGCTGACCGAGGCGGAGCGCGCGCGCCGCGAAGTGGAACCATTTCTTGTGGAGGCGATGGAATGCCGCAAGAAACTTTCCGGGTTGGACAACGATCTTTCCGCGGTTGCCGCGCGAATTATGATGATGGGCGGAGTGGTGGTTCCTTACGAAAGTCTGGCGCGCCTGCGGCACGAGCATACCAAGCTGGCGGAGAATCTGAAAAGTTCGCTGGACCGCATCCTGGAAACCGGCTGCATCATCAAGGATCTGGACGTGGGACTGCTCGACTTCCCCTCGGTCATTGATAACGAAGAGGTGTACCTCTGCTGGAAATTGGGCGAAGACCGCATCCGCTACTATCACCGGCAGGATGAGGGTTTTGCGGGACGTAAGCCGCTCGACCCGCGCGACACCGGATCGAACGACACCGTTCAGTAATTGCCTTCCCATAACGCAACGCAATTCTAGAGCGATTGAGAGCGAATCCTTGACTGCACACCAACCGAATCGTCTGCAAAACTCCGCCAGCCCCTACCTGCGCTCCGCGGCGCACCAGCCAATCGACTGGCATGAGTGGAACGACGAAGCGTTTGCCCGCGCGAAAGCCCAAGACAAACCGATCCTGCTCGACATTGGCGCAGTGTGGTGCCACTGGTGCCACGTGATCGACCGCGAGAGCTACGAAAATCAAACCATCGCCAAAATCATCAACGAGCATTTTATCGCCATCAAGGTAGATCGCGATGAGCGCCCGGATGTGGATTCCCGCTATCAGTCCGCGATCAGCACGATTTCCGGCCAGGGCGGCTGGCCGCTGACCGGATTTCTCCTGCCTGATGGTCGCCCATTTTTCGGCGGTACGTACTTTCCGCCGGAAGACCAGTTCGGCCGGCCGGGATTTCGCCGCGTGCTTCTTGCCGTCACGGAGTCGTACAAAAGCAAACGCGCCGAGCTGCAACGAGCCGCGGATTCGCTGGCGGAAGCCGTAGCGCAGGCGGAAACCTTCACCGGCGCGCATGGGGCGTTCGATGCAGGGGTGGTCGATTCGCAGATCAAATCGCTGACGCAGCTCTTCGATATCCGGCATGGCGGATTCGGGCGGGCTCCCAAGTTTCCGCACTGTTCCGCCACTGACCTGGTCCTCGAGGAGTATCAGCGAACGGCCGGACAAGGTACGAGCAAAGACGACAGCCCGGAAAGCGGAAAGCACCTGCTGGCGATGGCCGAGACTTCGCTGGAAAAAATGGCGCGGGGAGGTGTCTACGATCAGCTGGCCGGTGGATTTCACCGTTACTCGGTGGACGAGAAGTGGCTGGTGCCGCACTTCGAGAAAATGTCCTACGACAATTCGGAGCTGCTGAAAAATTATCTGCACGGCTGGCAAGTCACGCAGAAACCGCTGTTCAGGCAAACCGCCGAAGGCATCATCACCTGGGTGAATGAAGTCCTTTCCGATCAACGCGCGGGCGGATTTTACGGCAGCCAGGACGCGGATTACTCCCTCGACGACGACGGCGATTACTTTACCTGGACGCTTGAAGAGTTGCGCGGCGCGTTGCTGACTGACGAAGCGCGCGTCATGGAACTCTACTACGACGTGGAAGCGCACGGCGAAATGCACCACAATCCAGCGAAGAACGTTTTGTGGGTGGCGCGGGAGCCGCGCGAAATTGCCTCGCAGCTGGGCATGGAAGAGTCGGTTGTGCGCCTGACGATCGTGCGGGCCAAACAGAAAATGCTGGCGGCGCGTTTGCCGCGGCCGACTCCTTACATTGACAAGACCATGTATGCAAGCTGGAACGCCATGTTTGTTTCAGCGTATCTCGAAGCGGGTCGCGTATTTCCCGACGCACTTGGCTTGAGCTGCCGCGCCTTCGCCTTGCAGACGTTGGATCGCATGCTGCGCGAAGCGTGGCGTGAACAGCGGGGATTCTTACATCGCATCGGTGCCGGCACCGCGCTCGACGGCTCGCTCGATGATCAAGTCTTTGGCGTGATTGCGTTGCTCGATGCGTATGAAGCCACATTGAGCGAGGATTACTTCAACGCCGCCCGCCGCACGATGGACATTGCCATCGAAAAGTATGGCGATACCGAACGCGGCGGATTCTTCGATCGGTCAAGCGATGCGCCCCCGATGGGCGGACTAGACGTGCGGCGCAAGCCGTTTCAGGACTCGCCGACCCCCGCCGGGAACTCCGTCGCAGTCATTGCGTTGACCCGGCTGTATACATTCACCAACGACGCTAAATATGCCCAATGGGCGCAGAAAACGCTGGAAGCTTTTGCGGGAATCGCGCCGCAATACGGAATGTTCGCGGCGACGTATGGGCTGGCAGCAACACTCTACGCGCATTACCCGGCGCTGGTCGTGATCCCAGGGCCAGCAAACGATCCAACGGCAGCCGCGCTGGAAGCCGCCGCCAATTCCGTTTTTCGCTACGGAAAGTCCGTCTTGCGAATCTTGCCCGGCGTGATTCCGGCGTCGCTGCCCGTCGCCCTGCGCGAAACTCTACCGCATTTACCGAAAGACGAGCCGCTGGCACTCGTCTGTTCCGGCAACACCTGCTTCCCGCCGACTGCGGACCCCAGGGTTCTCGTCAGTCTGCTGTTAGATGGCGTGTGGGCAGCGTCTGCGTGATGAGTTGCTACCGCGAGAAGTCGGAGGCGGGCTTGTCCCTCATTGACCCAGATGCGGCCGATCGCGTGTCCTCGCGGGGAAAGGCCCTAGCGTCGGCTGGAGCCTCCAGACCCATGACATCAACGAAGAAAGCGTCTCCCCACTTTATGATGTGAAGCTCGAGCGAGAGCTTCCGTGTCTTTCGGTATCGAAAGTCGTCACCTGGTATCCTGAGCTGTCGTCGGAGCGTCGGAAGATCCACCCCGAGTGATCTTCATCGGAATCCTTCTTGGTTTGCACGCGCCACTCGCCCACTAAGCCGCTAAAGAAAATTGCTTCCTTCTTGGAGGAATCGAGCAGGGATCCAGCGAGATAACCGATGAGCAGCCGGCCAGGGTGAATCACACGATCAGAAAAAGCGGTTTCAGCAGTTTGCGGACTGGGCCAAGAAATCCCGCAGGGAAGGATACCCAGACATTCTTCCCTGCGCAATGAGCCGAAACGATAACAGGCTACTTCTTCGGCCGCGATTCGGGCGGCACCATGCCGTTCGCGCGGTAATACACAACCAGTTGTCCGTAGTGCTCGCCTGAATGTTCGATCAAGCCGTAAGCCAGAGCATCCACTCGCGTCAAGCGCGGTCCTCCCGCAAACACTGCTGTTGCCATGCCGGCGTCGCCCTTGGCTTTGATCTGGTCCGCTCCGTCCTGAACGCACTTTTTCACAAACGCCACGATCTGAGCCTTGGTTTTCAGCTCATCGCGCTTCGGGTCATCCGGGTAGCGGGGCTTCTGTCCGAGGACAGGATCTGTGAAGTAATACATCGAACCGGAAACGTGCAGCAGCGCCTGTACAAACGTCCGCGAATCCGCATTCGGCTTGTAGTCATACTTGTCCTCTGGCAGATCTTCCGCAATGGCGATCAGTTTGCGGCCGATGTCGTTCCACTGCTCCAAGGCGGAATCCGCTGCGCCCAAAGCAGGCTTCGGCGGCTCCTTCTTTGCGTCCGTTTGACCTACCGTGGGTACCGCCGAAAGAACGGCGGCAAGGCAGACTGCGGCAAGACACGCAACACTCTTCATACACTCCCCCTCTCCCTTTAGCAGGGAACTCCCTGTGCGGCTCATACAGGCCAACGCCCGCTTCGACGGATGACCGCAATAGATGTAAGCCCCGGCGAACGCGGTTTTTACAACCTTTCACAACTCTTTACAACTGGTCCGGCTCCGAAGCCAGCCATCTTACTGACCGGAGGCACTTGCTGCACGCGCAAAGTGCAACGGGCCGGGCGCATGGTACCCTCAAAGGAGTGGATCCGGAGGTAAGTTTGAACTGGTCCTGGCTCACGCTGCGGGTCGCTGTCGCGGCGACCTTGATGCTGCTTCTGTTCCTCTCGCAAAGGTTTTGGTACCGCTCATTGTGGCACTGGAGCGCCAAATGGGGCAGCCGTGTCTTGCGCATCGCGGCCCGATTGGTGTATCTCGCGGGGCTGCTCCTGATCATCGTCAGCCTGGTGGATTCCATTCGCAACGGCCACGGCCGCTTGCTCCCGCGCGGGACTTTTCTGAACGTTCTCGCCGGGCTGTGGTTCTTCAGCGCGCTCTTCGCCTATCTAGCGGTCAAAATCGTGCACGGCCTCGACCAGGTGTGGCGCTTCGTGCGGCGCTCCTCGAAAAGAGCCAGTGCTTCGTCTTCGCATCTGGATTTGCCTACCGATCCTGGCCGCCGCTATTTCTTCAAAACCGCTACTGCTGCAGCGGGCGCAGCTCCCTTCATTGGCGCCGTGTATGGTTTCGCTGCGGAGCGATTGAACTATCAGGTTCACCGCGTGGAAATTCCCGTCTCCAATCTTCCGGCGGCGCTCGACGGTTTGAAAATCACACAGCTCAGCGACATTCATCTCAGTGGCTACATGCCCCGCGCGCAAGTTCGCCGTGCCATTGAAATGGCCAATGAACTTGGTGGCGACCTCTCGGTGGTAACCGGCGACTTCATCACCGGTGCGGGCGATCCGCTGGAAGACTGTGTTGATGAAATCCGTCGACTGTCCTCGCCGCTTGGCGTCTATGGTTGCAACGGCAATCACGAAATCTATGCTGACGCCGAAGACCGCGCGCAATGGCTTTTTGCGCAGGCCGGGTTGAAACTGCTACGCCAGGAAAATGCGGTCCTCAGCTATCGCGGAGCCCAGCTGAATCTGATCGGCGTGGATTACCAGCGCGAACGCACGCCGGGCGGGCGCCGCGTCACTGTGCTTTCCGGCATGCAACATCTGGTCCGCAAAGACCTGCCGAACATTTTGCTTTCGCACAATCCGAATTCTTTCAATCGTGCCGCCGAATTGGGTGTCGAGCTTTCTCTCGCTGGCCACACACACGGCGGTCAGGTGCAGGTGGAGATCCTTGATCACCGTCTGAGTCCTGCGCGCTTCATCACTGACTACGTCGCCGGCCTGTACATGCGTCCGCTCTTCACTCCTGCGAAGACTGTGGCTTCGCAAACGTTCTTACACGCCACCACGCTACAGGGCCCGCACGCAGCCATCTATGTGAACCGCGGCCTCGGCACGGTCGGCGCGCCGGTTCGCCTCGGTGTTCCACCGGAAATCTCTTTGCTGGTCTTGCGCAGCGCCTGACGATACAACGATAGCTATGGTCATTCTTGTTATGGGAACCACCGGCGCCGGCAAAACCACGGTCGGCAAACTCATCGCGCGCCGCCTGGCCTGGCACTTTCTTGACGCCGACGATTTTCATCCACCGGCTAACATCGAAAAAATGAAGCAGGGCATTTCGCTCACCGATGCCGACCGCGACCCATGGCTCGCCAACATTCATGCACGCTTGATGCAGCTCTCACGAGAAGGGAACAACGCTGTGCTCGCTTGCTCCGCTCTGAAGCAGAGCTATCGCGACACGCTGGCCGCGGGACTCGATTTCCGCATCGTCTACCTGCACGGAACCTACGACCACATGCGCCGACACATTCTCGCGCGTCACGGCCATTTCGCGGGCGAATCCATCCTGGCCGGGCAGTTCGCCGACCTGGAAGAGCCGATCAACGCGCTGAGGCTCGAAGTCACCGGCACCCCCGATGAAATCGCAAATAAGGCCATCCGGGAACTCAAACTCTAACCTCCGCTCCGCACGCCGCCGGGCATGCAACTCCCCGCAACTTCCATGGAGCATTGGTGTTAAACCAGTGCAGCGCCTTCGCCGTGCGAGGTCTGGACCCTTGCCGGCCTCAGGAAATCCCATGTCTAACGAGGTTTTTGGCAGTCTCGGTGAGAATGCGCAAAATCGTTCTGTCCGCATCGCTCGCTGGCTCACGCTGACCGCCGCTTTGGTCGCCGTCTGCCTGTTCCACTCCGCACAAGTGAAAGCGCAAGACCCGCAAGAGCAGGATCCACCGTCTCCGCCTTCCGCACAGTCGCCGCAACCCCCCACACAACAACCGGGCACCCAGCCGACTCCGCCGCAAGGTGGCGCCGATTCGCGCCCGGTCACCTCGCGCGACACCTTTCCTCAGGATCAGGATCCCAACGACAATGCACCACCCGTGCCGCGCCGGCGCCCGCATGATCGTCCGCGGTCGGCTGCCAGCGCACCCGCGAATGCGCCCGTTCCGGCGAATTTAACCATTCCCGCGGGCACGGTGGTCTTCGCGCGGCTCTCCGAACCGCTCTCGAGCGACCACAATCAAGCCGGCGATACATTCACCGCCACGCTCGACAAGCCGATCATTGTCGACGGCTGGGTCGTCGCGCGCCGCGGCGAAACGATCATTGGCAACGTCACCACCGCGCAAAAGGCCGGTCGCATCAAGGGTGTTTCGCAACTGGGTCTCGAACTGACCGACCTCACGGTGGTCAATGGCCAGCAGCTACCCATCCTGACCGAATTGTGGAAGGGTTCGGGCGGCACCTCGCACGGCACGGACGCTGCGGGCATTGCCACTACGACCGGCGTAGGCACTATCATCGGTGCGGCCGCCGATGGCGGAGCTGGCGCTGGCATTGGTGCCGGTGCAGGAGCCGCAGCCGGACTCGCCATGGTGCTGCTCACCCGCGGCAAGCCCACCTTACTTGGTCCGGAAGCGCTGCTGAGCTTCCGCCTTACGCAGCCTCTGACGATCTCAACCACTCGCAGCCAGCAGGCGTTTCTGCCGGTCGCGCCGAACGACTACGGGCCGCCCCCTTTGCGTCGTCAGGGCGAAACCTACGTCGCCTATCCCGCGCCACCTTCGTACTACACCACGTGCGGCCCCTACGCCTGCGCTCCGTATTATGACTATGGCTACTGGCCGGCGTTCGGCTTCGCCTACTACGGCGGGTACGGCTATCGCGGCGGCTTTTACCGTGGCGGTTTCTACCGCGGGTTCCGTCGCTAGTCGGAAGATCGCTTCCTCACAAGGACTGGGCCGAGCCCGTCCACCGACGCGCTTGGCCAAGATACTTCACCAAAAACACTTCGTTTCCTTTTTCGTTGTAGAGCATTTCGTCCACCAAGTGCCGCGCCAGCAGCACTCCATATCCGCCCGGCCGCAGCCCCCGTTGTTCGCGTACCGTGGCATGCCGCAGCGGATCGCCCGGCGGATTCGCCAGCGCCGAATGCTTCATCTCCTGCAGCGAAAATCCTTTGCCCGGATCCTTAATGCGGCAGGTCACCATCTTGCGCGTCCGCACATAGGAAATCTCCACGTACTCTTCGGGATTGAACTGCCCGCCATGCTCCATGGCGTTCAGCAGCACTTCGCGAAACGCCACGCCTGCATCGCGCCCTTCGCGCTCTGGCAGGTCCGCGATTTCTTCCATGAATTGCAGCAGCCGGTACGCTACGTTGGGATCGCAGCGCACTTGCAGATTCACCCAGTCCGGTGTTGCCGACACCACTTCGATCCCGTCGTCCCAGCACGGACAGTTGATTGCGAGGTCCACCATGTGTTCGAAGGACTCCATCGAAAACGGCTTGGCGAAATAGCTAAACGCCCGTTCCCGCATCGAATCCAGCACGTCCTGCGGCGTGCTTTCGTCGGTCACGATAATCATCCGCGTGTGCGGATGCACTCGCCGCATCTTCCGCAGCAGTTCCACGTCCGCCGCTCCAGTGGTGTGGCCCGCCGTGACAATCAATCCAAACTGCCGCGCCTTGACCTGTTCGAGTGCATCGGCATTGTTCGCCGACATCACCGTTTCCCAGCCCCTCGGCCACAGGACTCTTCGCAAGGAACGCTCGATCTCCGCGTCCCCTTCCACCAGCAGAGCCAGCGGGTGTCTCGCCGGTTCCTGAGTCGCCATGAAAGCTCCTTAGCGGCGCGAGCCAGCATCATACCGTTCCATCGCTCCTTCAAGAAGAATCGACCCACGCGGCCTATGGTCCTCTGGCGCCGGGCAACCCCCACGCCGCGCGGCGAATCTTTTCCTTTTGGTGATTTTTGTTTCACGCTCTATTGAACGATGAAGTAAACAGGTGCTAACGTACGGCGTTTCTGAACTCTGGACCAGCCCATGCGCCTCGACCGTTTCGCCGGCTGTCTGTTCCTCGCAATCTGGTTGTTTCTTGTTGTTCCACACTCGGCGGCGGCGCAGACCGAGGCGAGCCACTTTGAGCTCCACGGAAAAGTGATCAACGCACTCTCTGGCGAACCGGTCGGACGAGCACTGGTTCAAATCCCAGGACAGCCCCCGCGTTTCAGCGACTCCGACGGCTCGTTTGCCTTCACCGACGTACCGCGGGGTCGCCTCGACGTCTCCGCCAGGAAGCCCGGCTTTTTTGGCGCGGGTGAACTAGGCACCTGGATCGTCCCAGCTACCTCCATCGAAGTTCCAACAGAAAGCCTCATTCTCGTGAAGCTCATGCCGGAAGCGATCATCTATGGCGAAGTAAAAGGCGCCGACGGCGAGCCACTCGAGGACATTACCGTGCGTGCCGAACGCTGGCAGATGGCAGACGGCCGACGCCGGCTGCAACCTGTACGGCAGGCGACCACCGATGACGAAGGGAACTTTCGCTTGGCCGAACTGGGTCCGGGGGAGTATTGCCTCGCCTTTCTCCCCGGCGAGCGCAGTGTGAGCGCGCGATACGGTTTGCCGCGAAAAGGAAAACAAGTGGAAGGGTATGGACTTCAATTTTATCCGGGAGTCGCCGACGTTGCCTCCGCTTCCTGGTTTCAGATTCGCGCTGGTAGGCAGGTTCACGTCACGCTCAACTTTCTGCGCCAGCGGCTTTTCCAAGTGTCGGGCAGGGTTCGCGGAGCCACCGCCGATGGTCCCTTACATCTCAACCTGACGAACTCGTCGGGTGAATACGTGTCAACCGAAGTGCGCATCGATCGGAAAACTGCCGAGTTTCAGATGACCGGCATCCCCGCCGGAAACTACCTGCTGACAGTCCATCAGTTTCGCGGGCCGACGTCGGGCGGTTCCGACTTCATTCCTCCCTTGACAGGGTCGCAGTCGGTTCAAGTGGCTGGTGACCTCTCCGGAGTAATCGTAACTCTCGGTGCTGGCATTTCCGTCTCTGTTCAGGTGCGCGATGACCTGTCGACGGCCGGGCCCGGGCCTCACCCGGTGTTTGTCCGCATGGCCCTCAAGGATTTCACGCAGCAAGACGCTGGCATCGTAATCCCTCCTCCTCCGGAAGACCACCGGCCACCGAACAAACTTGAAAGCCTTTCCCCCGGTACTTATTTGGTCGAAGCCCAAGTCATGGTCCCGCAAAGCTACGTTGCCGAATTGCGCTGCGGCGCCCTGGACTTGTTGCGAGAAGATTTGGTCCTTGCGCCTGGCTCGGCGCCGCCTCCGATTGACGTTACCTTGCGCGACGACGTTGCTCATTTGACTGTCGGCCTGAAACAGCAGGGCCGGCCAGCCGACATTCTCGTTTATTCCAGCGATTACCCGCGCCGCTCTGTGCTCATGTCGTTGCCGCCGGGCTCGCCAACGTTGTCCTTTCCAAGCTTGCCTCCCGGTGCTTACCAGGTTCTCGCTCTGGCCAGCGTCGGTGATTTGGAGTTCCGCAATCCAACCGTCATGGAAAAGTATCTGACCCATGCTATTGCGCTTACTTTGCAACCGCACGACAACGCCACAGTGTCCGTCGATATTCAAGATTCCCTGGAGCAGCCCGAGTGACAGTGCTGATCTTCGTCGCGTTCTTGTTCTTCGCGGTGCTCGGCAATACTGCCGCCCAGTCCTCTGCCCCCGCCTATTCGATCGAAGGCGTCGTGGTGGACGCTGTCACCGGAAACCCCATTCCCCACGCGGAGCTGTCGCTCGAAATCCAGAACGATGAAATTACGGTCGCTGCCGACAACAGCGGCCGATTTCGCTTTGACCATCTCGAACCCGGAAAATACCGCCTGTATGCAGGGGCATTAGGCTATGTACGCCAGGGTCTTGACCAGCACGGCGCGTTTTTCACAGGCGTGGTGGTTGGCAACGGAATCGACTCCGAACACGTGACCTTTCGCCTCCACCCTCAGGCCGTAATCTACGGCAGAGTCTCGGATCAGAACGGTGAAGCCGTTCGCAATGCCAGTGTGCAGCTCTTTTCGCTGCCAAAGCGTTCCACCGAGCACCCTTCCGTTTTGACCCAGGCGCAAACCAATGACCTCGGCGAATACCGCTTCGCCCACCTGCTCGCGGGCAAATATTGCCTCGTCGTCCAAACCCAGCCTTGGTATATACAGGCCGGGATTACCTATGTTTCCGAGCCAAACGAGAACGCTACTCGGCCCTGGGACAGCTTCAACACCAAAATGAGATCGGACCCCGCTCTAGACGTTGTTTATCCGGTTACCTTCTATCCCGGCGTTACCGACGAACGGTCGGCTGGTGAACTGCATTTGTCCGAAGGAGAGGTCGAGCCGGCCAATATTCAGTTGCGTGCCGTTCCGGCGGTGCACCTTCGCCTGTCCAACCTGCCGTCCGGTGATAAGAACCCGCCGAATTTCGGCGTCTTTCAAAAAGTTTTCAGCACCCTGGCCATGGGACTGCCCGTCCGATTCGCGCAAATTTCGCCTGGCGAATTCGAACTGGCCGGCCTTCCCCCAGGAGAGCTCACCTTTACGGTGAATCGCAACGTCGAACCCGGGCAAAGCCCGCGGACCATTGAAGCAAACGTGAGCGGAGGCGACACGCTCGACGCATCGAAGCCCTTGCCCTCCGCGAATGTTTCTGGCCGCGTGATTGTTCCCGAAGGTTTTCCGGAAGCTGCGGAGGCCACCATAATGCTCTTGCGGGACGGCGACCAGAACGCTTCCGCACGCTTGAACAAAGACGGCACATTTTCGATGGCTGCGGTACCGGTCGGCACCTACACCATTCTCGTGAATGTTCCCGGTCAGCCAAAATACATTCGCAAGGTTTCTGCTTCCGGAGCCAGGACAAGCGGACGAGGCCTGTTCATAGCCGCTACCAACGATGTTCATCTCGCGATTGTCATGGGCCAGGCAGTCGGAGAAATTGCTGGCATAGCGACGCATGACCGCCATGCCGTTGACGGCGTCATGGTGCTGTTGGTTCCGGAGTCCGGCGAGACCCTTGACGACGAATCGCGCATGGACCAGTCCGATAGCGACGGCTCATTCCTGCTTGGCAGCATCATCCCGGGTAAATACCGACTGCTGGCCATTCAGGACGGCTGGGGCCTCGATTGGCGAAACCCAAGCGTGCTCAATCCCTACCTGGAAAAGGCGCAGCCACTCGAAATCGTCCCCAATGAAAAGAGAAACTTGACAGTCGAAGTCCAGTCCAAGCGCAACTAATTTCGCCGACCGTCCCGGCACCGCCCTCTGAAACCAGTGTGCTCTCGAATACGTCCCTTATGAAACCCCATCGAGGTCCAAGGAGAAGGCATGCGCGCAGAGCGTTTGCGGATTGCTGTTTGGAGTGTCCTGGCTCAACTAGCAGGCGGTTGCAGCGGGGGCAATTCCATCGCTCCCGTTCCTCCCGTTCCGGCTTGCGTGCCATTATCGACGCCTGAGTTTGCCTACGTGCTCAACGGCACCTCGGTTTCCATGTACACCGTGAACTCCTGCACCGGCGAGCTTACGCCGACCACTCCTGCGACAGTCGCAACGGGCGCCACTCCGCAACAAATCCCTGCTGAAAGCATGGTGGTCGACCCGGCGGGCAAGTTCGTCTATGTGGCTAACCTGGTCTCCAACGCCACCGACGCCGCCACCATCTCCATGTACACCGTTTCGGCCGGCACCGGTGTGCTGAATCCGACCAATCCCGCCGCCATACATACGGGATTTTTCCCGCAGGGCATTGGCATCCATCCATCCGGAAAATTCGTTTATACCGCGAATAGCGATGAAAACACAGTCTCCATGTTTGCCGTCGATTCCGACACGGGTCTCTTAGTTCCTACGACGCCAACGACCGTCGCCTCGGGATGGAGCCCGCTTTCCGTCACGGTGCACCCTTCCGGTAAGTTCGCCTATGTCGCCAACCAGGACGACGACACCGTTTCTATGTACACCGTCGATTCCACCACGGGAGTCCTCACCCCGATGGCCCCCGCTACCGTACCGACGGGCATTTCGCCCTTTGGCTTGACCATCGATCCTTCCGGCAAATTCGCCTATGTGCCCGATGCCTATGATTCTCGCAATGTGCTTTCGCAATACACCATCGATCTCGATACCGGAGTTCTGACTCCGGATAATCCAGCGACGGTCACGTCCGGAAACCAGCCTACTGCGGTCACCGTCGACCCTTCCGGCAAATTTGCATACGTAACCAATCGCCTGGACAATTCCATTTCTGTCTTCGCCATCGATTCAACTACCGGCAACTTGGCCTTCAAGAGCATCATTCAGACAGGAACACAGCCTTATCGCATCACGTTCGACCCTTCCGGGAAATTTGTCTACGTGGCAAATGAAGGGTCTGGCGTGGCCATCTACGCCCTTGGCGCGGATGGTTCGTTGGCTTCTGCAGGCCAAGCCCTTCCCGGAACTGCCAGCACCGTGGCTGTCGTCATTGCGCCGCACCATTAATTGGCAAAGTCCTTCCCGCAGCAGAGCTGCGAAAAACTGCGGCGGCAGTCGCGAGTTTTTCGCCAATCCCGATGTCAGCTTGTTCGGGAGGCGCTTCTATGCTCGGCTCTGCTTCTCCATATCAAAATCATGGTGTTGCATCGGCCCGAACCCTACGCGAAACGGCTGCTGCGTGAGAAGGTACGCCATAGTAGGCGTCTCATGGCCCATGGCCCGGGTGAATTCCTGGCAGTGCGGGGTCCGGCTTTTCTCAAGAGAGTCAAACTAGAACTTACGACAACTTCGGCTGCCGGTTGCCCCACCTTCCCCCCGATGCCATACTTTCCTTTCGCCGGCATTTCGTCGCACACCTGGGGGACTTATGGCACTCCGTGATACTTGGATCGAAAAACGCGAAGGCGAGCGGGCCAACGCGAATGGTTCTAGAAACGTGTCCCAAATGCACCTCGCCCGCAAGGGCGTCATCACCGAAGAGATGGCCTATGTCGCCAAACGCGAAAAGATCGAGCCGGAACTTGTCCGCAGTGAAATCGCCCGCGGCCGCGCCATCATTCCTGCCAACATCCATCACCGCAATCTCGAACCGATGGGCATCGGCATCGCCTTCAGATGCAAAATCAACGCGAACATCGGCAACTCCGCCACCACTTCCAACATTGATGAAGAACTGAAAAAGCTTCACCACTCCGTTCACTATGGCGCGGACACCGTGATGGATCTTTCCACCGGCGGTGATATCCCCACCATCCGCAAAGCCATCATCAACGCCTCGCCCGTTCCCATCGGCACCGTTCCGGTGTACGAAGCCATTTCGCGCGTCCGCCGTCCAGAAGATCTCACCTTCGATCTCATGCTCGAGGTCATCGAAGAGCAAGCCGAGCAAGGCGTGGACTATATGACGATCCACGCCGGCGTGTTGCGCCAGCATGTTCCGCTGGTTCGCAAGCGCATCACCGGCATAGTCAGCCGCGGCGGCTCGCTGATGGCGCATTGGATGGAGCATCACAAGCAGCAAAACTTTCTCTACGAACGCTTTGACGACATCTGCAAAGTTTTCAAGAAGCATGATGTCAGTTTTTCGCTCGGTGACGGACTGCGACCCGGTTGTATTGCCGACGCCAGCGACGAAGCGCAATTCGCCGAACTGAAAGTTCTCGGCGAACTCACCAAGAAAGCTTGGGACAACGACGTGCAGGTCATGATCGAAGGCCCGGGCCACGTGCCGATGGACAAAATCAAAGAACAGGTCGACAAGGAGATGGAGTGGTGCCACGAAGCACCGTTCTATACGCTCGGCCCGCTGGTTACCGACATCGCTCCCGGCTATGACCACATCACCAGCGCCATCGGCGCAGCCATGATCGGCTGGCACGGCGCTTCCATGCTGTGCTACGTCACCCCGAAAGAGCACCTCGGCCTGCCGAATCCCGAAGACGTGAAGCAGGGCGTGATCGCCTACAAAATTGCTGCGCACGCCGCCGACGTGGCGCGCCATCGCCCCGGCGCGCGCGATCGCGACGACGCGCTCAGCTACGCACGCTTCCTTTTCGACTGGAACAAACAGTTCGAGCTTTCGCTCGACCCGGAAACCGCCCGAGCCATGCACGATGAATCGCTTCCCGACGATTTTTACAAGGAAGCCAAGTTCTGTTCGATGTGCGGCCCGAAATTCTGCAGCATGAACATCACCCATTTGGCCGAAGCCGAATCCGGCCACGACCAGTCGGAACGCAAGCAAAAATTCGCCGAGCTGCTGGTCAAAGTCCAGGGCGCCTGAATTTAGGGTACTGGCGGGCGGTTTAATTACCCATTCGACATGGGCGGAATCATTTTGTACTTCGTACTTCCGCCGCTCACGCTACAATAATTTCAGCGCAGCATTCCGTCCGCCCCCCGGTCGCTGCGCGAACCCAACTCTCCATCAGCCCATGCACGCGCTCGAAACCATGCCCGCGACCGCCACGCTCGACGTCCTTGTGGTTGACGACTCTCCCGTGTGTCGCAAGATCTTCGAACAGATCCTCCCCAAAGAAATCTATTCGGTTTCCTATGCGAATAACGGCACGGAAGCGATGCGGATCTTCAAGGAGAAATCGCCGAGCATCGTCATCACCGACTGGGTGATGCCGGACTTTTCCGGTCTGGAGCTATGCAAGCGCCTCCGCGAAGATAAGTCCGCGTCCTATACCTACATCATCGTAATGACCAGCAACAAGGATGAGGGCGGCGTGGTGCGGGCAATGGAGGCGGGCGCGGACGATTTTCTGGTGAAGCCATTCAATCCGAACGAGATGATCGCGCGCATCGGAGTGGGACGGCGCATCATCGAACTGCACCGCAAACTGGAGGACAAGAGCGCGGAACTGGAAGAAGTGGCCAGCACGGATGTTTTGACCGGATTGCCAAATCGGCGCGCCATCGAAGAATGGGCCAACCGGCAATTGCGCGGCGCCAAGCGCCATGGTTTTCCCATCTGGGTGGTGCTCGGCGATTTGGATTCCTTCAAGGAAATCAACGACACGTTCGGCCATGAAGCGGGCGACACGGTGCTGCGCACTTTCGCCGACACGTTGCGCAAACTTACGCGAATCTCCGATATGTGCGGCAGGCTGGGCGGCGACGAATTCCTGATCGTGATATCCCACGTAAGCGCGGTCAACATCGAGGTGGCCATCAACCGCTTTCGCGAACTTTTTGGCGCGCTTTCGTTTCCGTTCGCCGGGCAAAGCGTCAGTATCTCCGTCACCTTTGGAGTGGCGGGTAGCGAGAGCGGCCGCATCCAGGAGTTTGACGCGCTGGTCCGCAAAGCCGACGAAATGCTCTACGAAGCCAAGCGCGGGGGACGAAACTGCGTTTACATCGCCAAGATGGACTGACCCAGCACGGATTGCTTATTCCGGCAAACTTTGCTGGTCGTCTCTCCCGGCTTTTCTTTACCGCATTCAGGTCGAGGGTTATACTGCCCCGCGGCAGTTACCAAACGATCTGAATGGCTCTTGGGGAGGGTGAATGGCTTTGCAGCGAGCTGCCAATCTATCTGAGATTCCTGCTGGCTCGATCAAGGAAGTGCAGGTGGCGGGAACACCCCTAGCGCTGGCCAATGTCGCTGGCACGTTCTACGCCATCAACAACACCTGCCTGCACCGTGGTGGGCCCCTCGGGCAAGGCCAGCTGGAAGGGACTGTGGTCACCTGCCCTTGGCATGGCTGGCAATTCGACGTTACCACCGGCAAAGCGGTGATGAACCCCGCAGCCGGGGTCGGGTGCTTTCGAACAGAACTCCGGGGCGACGAAGTCTACGTGGACTTGGGCTAGTTTTTCGGGACTAGGTATCTGTTGAAATCCCCCTAGTAATGACGTTGTTGCGGAAATCCCAACCGCCCCAATTCCCGCTCTAACTTGGTTTTTGCCTCTAATCCTGCCCTGTAATCGTTCGTCAGCTTGGTGATTTTCTCTATATCAAAATCTGCGGGACTGATATCTACACGTTGGTTCATGTAGTCCACAGGAAGCCCACCACCGGCCAGGATTACGGCTTCTGGACGTTGCATTAGGCCTTTCCCAATCTGGCCTATGCGACCGCCTAAACGATTCGCCTCGGCTAACAACCTTGCGAGATTTTCTTCGTTTTCTTTGTACTCCCGCATTACACGACCAACTACCGCATCTTTGGATTCTTCGGTCATGAAATATCCTCCGCTTTCGCGGGTATACTCTAGTGGACTTGTCTTTTCCATGCAATATCTCCTAGAACTCTTCTTTGGGAACAAAATAGGGCGGATTCTCAACGGATTCGCGGTACTGCAACCGCTTGCCATTGCTAACTGCCTTAATTGCCTGAGAAATCCGCTGCCCATCGTTCATCTTGCGAGTATTCCAGCGGAACTGAAACTCGTTCAGGTAATTCGGAAGATGTTTCCGGCTCACACTGTGGAACGTTCCCATGACGCCCCGGCGAATCAGTGAGAACACGCCCTCAACCGTATTGGAGTGAATGTCTGTTCCCGGCTTCACGTACTGACGCCACTTGTGCCGTACTACGTGATGGCCGCCTTTAAACTTACGGCCCAGTTTGGTGTACAGATTCGATTCATCGGTGATGATGCGGCAAGTCAAGTCCGCGTTCTCTGCAATGAACTCTCCGATGCGATTAGCGGTTAACCGCTCCAATGCATGAAAGCGAACGTCACCACCGCGTTGCACAACGCCAACAATTGGATATTTATTGGAGCCACGCCCAGATTTGGAATCGCCCGGATTGCGCGGTTTCCCACCCATGAATAGCTCATCGGCCTCAATCGTTCCAGTCAGTTTAGGCGCGTCTACTTCGCCCATCCCATGCCGGATGCGTCGCAAAACAAACAGCGCGGATTTGTGTGTGATCTCCATTTCACGCGAAAGCTGTAACGCCGAAATACCTTTCTTTGAGGCGCATGCTTTCCAGAACGCATACACCCAAACTCGCAGTGGCAAGCGCGTTTCCTCGAAGATCGTTCCAGTGCGGACGGTGAAGAACTTCGCGCAAGCGCGGCACCGCCACCGAAAATCTTTGTTGCGTTCGCCGTCGCGTCCCTTCATCTGATAGACCTCACTCGATTCGCAACGCGGACAAACAATCTGTCCATTCCAACGCTCGTTTTCGAGAAACGTCACCGCCAGAGCTTCGCTAACGGCTGCATTTCGCAGGGCTTCGAGTACCGCTGACTTGTTCTTTTTCATACATAGAGCGTACTCCCATTTTCACTATGTATCAAGTTATTTTCCTCATTGTCTGCGCTAGAATCATATATAATCTTATCCAAGTAAGGCGGTCGGTTGGAGTGAGTTAACGAACCTATTGATATTAAAGCACTTAGTGCATTTTACGTCCGCCGTGAATGGCTTACCGCAAAATGTAATTTTGTGGCCGCACCTGAGGCATAAACCTGTGAATCTCTCTGTTGTAGCATCCATATTCTTCGATATTCGATTTTGATTCGTCTTTTCGCTTGACACAGCTTCCTCCTTCATGAAATCCTCTCAGTCCATAGAGGATTGGATATGACAGACACCTACCGATTGAAGATTCAGTTTCAAGGGCAACTCTTTGAAGCCGAGGGTGACCGCGAGACTGTCAATGATCAATTTCGCACTTTTCAAGAGATGATTCGCAGCGTTTCTCCTATTGCCCCTAATTCTCAGCCGCCTCCACCTGATATTACTCCTCCCAACGCTGAACCTACACCCGAAACCTCTGTGCCATTTAATGATGAGTTCTTGGGCATGATTATGAAAAAGGAAGATCGGGTCATCAGCCTTACTGTGCGTCCTGCCAGCGTTCAGGAAGCCCTGTTGGTTCTTCTCTATGGGCACCGTGTACTCCGGCAAGTGGACTTGTGCGGGGGTGCCGAATTGTTGTCGGGGTTGGTAGTAACAGGTGGCTATTCCATCACGCGAGTTGATCGGGTGCTCTACACCATGAGTCTTTCCGGAGAACTCATCATTACCGGGGAACATCGGAGCAAAAAATACAGACTCGCAAATATCGGAATTACAAAAGCTCGCCAGATCGCGTCCGACTTGCTGGCGAAGGTGACTTGAGGAGGCGCTGTATGAGGAGGGATAAAGGGCTGCACTAGACAGCCCGCAAAAAGTGGGAGCGGCCCTTTTCCTGAGGGGTGACACCGCTCCCACATCTGGTACTTGTGCCCCAGTGCTGGAATTGGCAGACAGGCGCGGTTTGCAACCGCGTGCCCATTCCGGGCGTTCCGGGTTCGATCCCCGGCTGGGGCATACCATTTCGCCAGCCGGGAAATTCTTGTGCGATACTACAGTTAGATGCGAAAGAAAGGCAATAGGAAGCAAAAGCGTGGGCCTAAAGAGGAACGCCTGATTGTCAAAGGCGACCCCAAAGCTGCCCTCGCAAAGCTCCTCAAAAAGAAGCCCTCCGCTTAATCTCTCTCTTACGCGGACTACCCGCATTACGTCCCCAGTCCTTTCAACAAATACCTAGTCCCGCTAGTTTTTTTATAACCCAAAGAAAATAAATCACTTAATTCTGACAGCGACGGCCATCGTTCCCAGCCGGTACTTTTTCCGTCAAAGTTCGCGTAACCCTCACATTTTGTTTGGCTTTGGGTAGCCTGCCGTGTATAGTACGGCCGAACCAAGTCGAAGGCAGGGTGCAAGTACAACTTGGTTATCTTAGGGTTTGCAAGCAAGCCCTGAAACCCTGCAACCCGGGTTCAATGACGACGACGCCGACCGCTACCCGACACTACTGGATATTCACCGCCGACCCGCACCACTACCATTGGGACACTCTTTTTGTGAAGGGTAAGGAAATGTGGCACGGTGCCGGCTCGAAGCCGGACGCCATCCGCGCCCTAAAGCAAGTGCGTAAGGGCGACCGCGTGCTCTGCTATCACTCCGCTCCTGAGCGCTCCCTTTACTCGATTGCCGAGGTCACGCGCGACCCGTATCCCGATCCGCATGATCGCGATGGCAAGAACCTGGTGGCGGACCTGCGCGCATTCGAAAAGCTGCCACGCCAGGTGACATTGACCGAACTGCGCGGCAACAAGTCGCTAAAGAAAGTGAAATTCCTCAAGAACGTGCGGCTGATTATTTCGCCGATCACCGACGTCGAGTACCAGGAAATTCTGCGCATGGCCGGCATCGTGGCCACCCCAGGGATTCCGCTGCCATAAGAGAGTCCAAGGGTTCAAGAGTTCAAAAAATCTGGGAACAGCAGGCAACGCTCAATTGGAAACTCCGACCTCTGATCGAGGCTGCTTACGGGTGACAGTATGACTAATTCTGTTCGTGCGATCTTTGACTTGAGCGTGCTCGTTTGCGCCGCCGCACTTGCGGCGAGTGAGGCCCGGGCTCAGAAGCCGTCCGTCGAGGAAATCGCCAGCGGCAAGACTCGCGTGATTGATCTGAGCTACGCGATCAGTGACAAGATGGTGCCGTGGCCGGGCGACGCCAAGGCGTTCGAAGCAAGAACCAACGCGACGGTGGAGAAAGAAGGCTACTTCACGCGCAGCTTCTCGATGCTGGAGCACTACGGCACGCACATGGATGCGCCCGCCCATTTTCCGCCGGGAACGACAACCGTGGACAAGATCGCGCCAGAGAATTTCTTTGGCCCGGCGGTGGTGCTCGACGTGACGAAGGTCGTGGAGCGCGATCCGGATTACCAACTGAGTGCGAAGGACGTCTCCGCTTGGGAGCAAAAACATGGAAGTATTCCGGCAGGCTCGATCGTAGTCCTTAGGACCGGTTGGGCGACGAGATGGCCGGACGTGGCGCGATATCGCAACCAGGACGTGAACGGAAAGATGCATTTCCCCGGGTTTTCCGTCGAAGCGGCAAAGATTTTGCTACAGCGAAAAGTTAGCGGGTTGGGCTGCGACACGCTGAGCATCGACCCCGGCAATTCGCCGGACTTCCCGGTGCATCATCTGGTGCTGGGCCAGGGCGTTTATCAGCTGGAAAATCTGGCGGATTTGAGCGGTTTGCCGGAAGCTGGGGCATTCTTGATTGCCGCGCCGATCAAGCTCGAAGGCGGGTCGGGCGGAGCCGTGCGCGTGTTCGCATTGCTCGGGAAGTAGGGTCGAAGTTTCGCAGAACATTTTTGCGGTTTCATGCGTCTGACTAGCTGGGATGTCCTTGGGGGTGGTTCGTGAATCCATGCAGAATTTTTGTGCGCGCACTGCTGTGCGCCGCGCTGGGGTTTGCGGGCGCCGTAACGGTCCCCGCCCAGAAGGAAGCCACGCAGTTTCCCGTAGCCACCAAGACACTGAAAAACGGGATGAAAGTGCTGGTGCAGACCGACCACAGTATTCCCAACGTCGCCCTCTATATTTTCTATCGAATCGGTTCGCGGAATGAACATCCCGGCACGACCGGGCTTTCTCACTTTTTCGAGCACATGATGTTCAACGGCGCGAAAAAGTACGGTCCCGGCGAACTGGACAAAGCGATGGAAGCGAATGGAGCCGCGAACAACGCCTACACGACGGAGAACACCACGGTTTATCAGGATTGGTTTCCACGTTCGGCGCTGAACCTGATCTTCGACATCGAGGCCGACCGCATTCAATATCTGAATTTCGATCCCAAGAAGGTCGAGTCGGAGCGCGGTGTGGTGGCTTCGGAGCGGCGGACCGAAGTGGACGCGAGCAACGGCGGCATCTTGGACGAACAACTGCAGGCGACCGCGTTTGTCGCGCACCCGTACCAGTGGCCGGTGGTCGGCTGGATGAGCGACATCGAACACTGGACCATGGAGGACCTCAAGCATCACTTTGAAATGGGCTATGCGCCGAACAACGCCACGATGGTGGTGGTGGGCGACGTTACGCCAGAAGAGATTTTTCAGCTCTGCGAAAAATATATCGAGCCGATCCCACCGCATGCTCCTCCTCCACCGGTGACCACGGTGGAACCGGAACAGATGGGAGAGCGCCGGCTGGTGGTCCGGAAGGCTGCGGAACTCCCGCTGTTGCAGATCGCTTACCACGTGCCGCAAACCAACAGCCCCGATTTTTACGCCCTGAACATTTTGCGCACCGTGCTGGTGCAGGGAGAGAGTTCGCGCATGTATCAGCGGCTGATCGACAAAGACCAGATTGCGCTCGATGTGGGTATAACGCTGGGCCCCGCGTTTGACGCGACGATCCTGAAGCTATCGGTACAGCCAAAACAAGGAGTGGATCCTGCGAAGTGCGAAGCGGCGGTCTACGAAGAGTTGGACAAGATCAAGAAGGTTTCCATCAGCGATCAGGAATTGGAAAAGGCCAAAAACATCCGCCTGGTGGAGTTTTACCAGCAGATGAGAACCATTAACGGGCGAGCCAATACGATCGGCACTTACGAAGTATTTTTCGGCGACTATCGCAAGCTGTTTGACGCAGCCAAGAACTACGCCACGGTGAGCAAGGAAGACGTGCAGCGAGTGGCGCAAAAATACTTTGGTCCGAACAACCGGACCGTGGCCACGCTGATTCCCGAGAACCGAGCAGAGGGGAGCGCTAAGCCATGAACCGCCGACCGACCACAGTGCGTTTTCTGATCGCGGTGTCTTTGGCCTTGGTTTTGGCGGCCGTGACGGAAGGGCAGACACTCAAGCTGCCGCCGCACGAAAGAATCACGCTGAAAAACGGAATGACCGTGCTGCTGATGGAAAAGCGCGGCGTTCCGATGGTCAGCTTCGCGGCCATCGTGAAAGCGGGTTCCACATCCGATCCAATGGGCCAAGAAGGATTGGCCTCGACGACGGCCGGGCTGTTGCGCAAAGGCACCGCCCAGCGCAGCGCGCAGAAATTCGCGGAAGACCTGGATTTTATCGGTGCCAGTTTCGGCGCGGATGCCAGCGACGACTTTACCGCTCTTTCCGCCGAGTGCCTGACCAAGGATTTGGACAAGGGCCTGGACTTGTTGAGCGACGCCATGCTGCACCCGGTGTTTCCGCAAGGCGAAGTGGACAAACTGCTGTCGCAGAGCACTGACGGAGTAAAGGCGGCCAAGGACGAGGCCGAGTCCGTCGCGCTGACTTATTACTACGGCTATCTGTTCGGCAAGCATCCCTATGCGCGTCCGGACGGCGGCGACGAGCTTTCTCTGGCACGCATCAAGCGCGACACCATCGTGAAGTTCTATGAGGCGAATTACACTCCGGGCAATACGATCCTGGCTGTCGCGGGTGAATTCAATGCGGCCCAACTGAAGACCAGGCTGGAAGAAGTTTTTGGTGCGTGGACGGCGAAGGGCGCGGCTCCGCCGGTACTAACCGCACCACCGCCGGTAAGAGGCAAGAGACTGCTGCTGATCGACAAACCGGATTCGACGCAGACATTCTTTGTCATTGGAAACGTCGGAACCGCGGTGAACGATCCGGATCGTGTTGCGATTCGCGTGCTGAATACCATCTTCGGCGGCCGCTTCACTTCGCAACTGAACGAAGCGCTGCGCGTCGAATCCGGACTGACTTACGGCGCGCAGTCTTTTTTTGACTCGAAGAAGCAGCCCGGGGCATTTGCGATCTACAGCTACACGAAGAATGAATCGACCGTGCAGGCGATTGACTTGGCGTTAAAGGTCCTGGATAAATTGCACAAAGACGGCGTGACAGCGGACGAGCTGGCTTCAGCGAAGGCGTACATCAAAGGCCAATTCCCCCCTTCTATCGAAACCTCGGGCCAACTGGCGCAGCGCATCGCCAGCAACGAGTACTATGGCTTTGACGACGATGAAATCAATCAACTGGAAGCGCGAATCGACGCGGTGACGCTGCCGGTTGCCAAGCAAGTAATTGAAAAGCATTTTCCGGCAGACAATCTGGTGTTCATGCTGATCGGCAAGGCCGCGGAGATTCGGCCGGCTGTAGAAAAGTACGCGCCACAGCAGGATACGCGTAAGATTTCCGAGCCTGGATTCTGGCCGGCGCCGGCCAGGTAGTGGTCCGTCTTCCGTTTCTGGTTATCCGTAAGAACATTTTGCATTGCAACGCGGCTTTTCGGGCCTTGCCGCGCTTTCGGGAGGACTCATGAAGGTACGTTTCATCATGCTGCTGGCGGTGCTGCTGGTTGCCGCCAATCTTGCTTGCGCGGCGGACGATTCGCCGTTGTTGGCTACCGAGCCGACGATCAGTAAGACGGAAATTGTGTTCGCATACGGCGGCTATTTGTGGAACGTGCCCCGCGCGGGCGGCGAAGCGCGCCAACTGACGACCGGCGGCCACGAAAGCAGCCCGCACTTTTCTCCCGATGGCAAATGGATTGCGTTCACCGGGCAATATGACGGCAATGAAGATGTGTACGTGATGCCCGCCGAAGGCGGCGAGCCGAGGCGGCTAACCTGGCATCCCGCGAACGACGGTCCGTTGGGATGGACACCCGATGGCAAGCGGGTGGTGTTTATTTCGCTGCGCGACGCGTGGGCGGACGTTTCCCGGATTTACACGGTGCCGGTGGAAGGCGGAGTCCCCGAAGTGCTCCCGATGTGGCGCGCGTTTGAAGGATCGTACTCGCCGGATGGCAAGAGCTTTGCCTACGTGCCCAATCTGAAGTGGCAGGATGCCTGGAAGCGCTATCGCGGCGGCCAGACCACGCCCATTTACCTAGTGCGGCTGAGCGATCTGCACCTGGACAAATTGCCGCGGGAAAATTCCAACGATGCGAATCCGGTGTGGGTGGGCGATACGGTTTATTTTCTTTCCGACCGCAACGGGCCGGTGACGATCTTTGCCTACGACATTAAGAGCAAACAGGTAAAGCAGGTTCTGGAGAACCAGGGCCTTGACGTCAAGTCCATTTCCGCGGGGCCGGATGCGCTGGTGTACGAGCAGTTCGGTGGAATTTATGTTCTGGACACCAAGAGCGGTAAGTCGCAGCGGGTTAGTGTGCATGTCGCGGGAGATCTGCCGGCAACGCGTCCGCATTGGGAAAAAGCAGCGGACAAAATTTCGAACGCCAATATTTCGCCGACGGGCGCACGCGCGGTGTTTGAAGCACGCGGCGAAATCGTGACCGTGCCGGCGGAGAAGGGCGACATTCGCAATCTCACGCGCACGACCACGGCAGTGGAACGCGATCCCGCCTGGAGTCCCGACGGAAAGTGGATTGCTTATTTCTCCGACGAGTCGGGCGAGTATGCGTTGCACTTGAAAGACCAGGGTGGCCTGGGCGAAGTGAAGAAGATCAACCTCGGCAATCCGCCCTCCTTTTTCTACAGCCCCAATTGGTCGCCGGACAGCAAGAAAGTTTCCTACATCGATAAGCGGCTGAATCTTTGGTACGTGGACATTGAAAAGGGCACGCCGGTAAAGGTGGACACGGACCTGTTCGAAGACCCGACGTACGCGCTCGATCCGGCGTGGTCTCCGGACAGCAAGAGGCTGACCTATTCCCGTTACTTGCAGAGCCATTTCCGCGCGGTGTTTGTGTATTCGATTGAGTCAGGAAAAACTTCGCAAGTCACCGACGGCATGGGCGAGGCGCGCTTTCCGGTGTTCGACAAGAACGGCAAATATATCTACTTCGGCGCCAGCACCGATTTCGGTCTGTCGTCCGGCTGGTTGGATCTAACCAGCTTCCAACACCCTGTTTCGCGCAGCATCTATGCCGTGGTATTGAAAAAAGGCGAGCCTTCGCCCACCGCGCCGGAGAGCGACGACGAGAAGGTAGGCAAGCCTGAAGAGAAGAAGTCCGAAGAAAAGTCTAAAGACACCAAATCGGGCGACAAGGACAAGAAGGACGCCGAAAAGAAAGAGACCGACAAGAAAGACACCGACCGGAAGGAAGGCGATAAGAAAGACGAACCGGTTACCGTTACGATCGATCTGGACGGCATCGGGCAGCGCATCGTTTCGCTGCCGATCAAACCGGCGAATTATGTCGGGCTCACACCTGGCAAGCCCGGCATTCTGTTCGCGACGGAAGGGCCGGTGCTGCCTTCGATCGGCGGGTCGACGTCGTTTAGCGTAAGCAAGTTTGATTTGTCCACCCGCAAGACCGAGCCGTTTCTGAGCGGAGTGAACGGCGGGGCATTTTCCGCCAACGGCGAAAAAGTGCTGTACCGCCAGGGCGACTCGTGGTTCATTGCGGCGACTGCCGCCGCGCCCAAGCCCGGCGAAGGCGGCTTGAAGCTCGACCAGATGGAAGTGTACGTCGATCCGCGCGCCGAGTGGAATCAGATGTACCACGAAGTGTGGCGCATCGAGCGCGATTTCCTTTACGACCCGCACTGGCATGGACTCGATCTGATGGCCGCCGAGAAAAAATACGCGCTCTACTTGAAGGGAATCGGCGGGCGCGGCGACTTGAATCATCTGTTTACCGAAATGCTCGGCGAAATCACCATCGGCCACATGTTCATCGGCGGCGGTGATTTTCCGAAAGCGCCAAAGGTAAACGGCGGCCTGCTCGGCGCCGATTACAAGATCGAAAACGGGCGTTACCGCTTTTCCCGCATTTACAACGGCGAAAACTGGAATCCAGATTTGCGCGCGCCGCTGACCCAGCCCGGCGTCGACGTGAAAACCGGCGATTACCTGCTCGAAGTAGACGGCGTGGAGGTAGAGGCCACGACCGAGGTGTATCGCTACTTCGAGAACACCGCCGGCAAGCAAATCAAAATTAAGGTGGGTCCGAACGCCTCCGGGAAAGATGCGCGCGAAACAACCGTCGTGCCCGTGGGCAGCGAATTTCCTCTGCGCAACCGCGCGTGGGAGGAAGACAATCGCCGCAAAGTGGACGAACTCAGTGGCGGCAAGATCGCGTACGTTCACGTGCCCGATACAGCCACGGGCGGCTATCTGAATTTCAATCGCTTCTACTTCGCGCAAGTCGGCAAGCAGGCGGCCATCATTGATGAACGCTACAACCATGGTGGGCTTATCGCTGACTACATCATTGACTTGCTGGAACGGCCGCTACGGAACTGCGCGATCTCCCGCGAAGGCGAGAAGTTCTGCTCGCCGCTGGCGCAGATCTACGGACCGAAAACCATGATCATCAACGAAATGTCCGGTTCGGGCGGCGACGCGTTGCCTTGGATGTTCAAGCAAGACAAAATCGGTCCGCTGGTCGGCACGAAGACGTGGGGCGGCCTGGTCGGCATCTATAACTATCCACCGCTGATGGACGGTGGCGGCGTTACCGCGCCGCGCGTCGCGATTTACGGCCTGCACGGTGAATGGGAAGTGGAGAATCACGGCATCGCGCCGGATATCGAGGTGGAAAACGATCCGGCTTCGGTCGCTGCGGGGCACGACGCGCAGCTCGAACGGGCGGTCGAGGTCACATTGGAAGCGCTCAAGAAGCACCCGGTTGTGATCCCGGATCATCCGCCGTATCCGAATTATCACCAGAAGTAGCGGCGGCGTCCGAACGCCGAAAGATTGCCTGCGGCCGGTGTGTTGCTTTGCTGGAATACGTTTTACGCAAAGCAACGCGAGCTTTCGTGTGTTACTTTCTTTTTATCCATGCCGGAACTTCCTGAAGTGGAAACCGTCGCGCGCGGCCTGCAGTCCAGCGTAGCCGGCCGCCGCATCCTGGCGGTCACGCTCCGCAAAACCGACTTCATCGACGATCCCGCCGCCATCGAGCGCGAATTGCCGGGCCGTCAGATCGCGCGTATTGAACGCTTCGGCAAGTTCATGCTGCTGCAGTTGGCCACTACTCCGGCGCAATCTCCGCCTGCTTCGTGGCCAAGCGAAAATTCGCCGCCGGTCGAACCAATCGCCGAAGCGTTGCTCGTCCACCTCGGCATGACCGGCCACCTAGCACCGCATTTTCCTGAACAGCCGCTCACCAAACACACCCACGTGACATTTGTGCTCGATGATGGCCGCGAACTTCGTTACACTGACGCGCGTCGCTTCGGGCGCATGGCGTATCTTACCGGTGCCGCGCTCGCCTCCGAACTGGAGCGTTTCGGGGCCGACCCGCTTCTCGTCACCAAGGAAGACTTCGCACAGCGAATTCGCTCCAGCCGCTCGCGGATTAAGGCCCTGCTGCTGGATCAAAGCGTTTTGCGCGGCGTAGGAAACATTTACGCCGATGAAGCGCTGTGGAAAGCGAAAATTCATCCGGCGAAAATCGGAGCGCGCCTGGCCGGCCAAGAAGTCGAGTCTCTGCGCAAGGAGCTTCGCAAGATTCTGCTGAAAGCCATCGAGCTGCGCGGCTCCTCGATTTCCGATTTTGTTGACGCGGGCGGCGTCCCGGGCGACTATCAGCAGCACCACAAAGTATATGGACGCGAAGGGAGAAATTGCTTTCGCTGCGGCACAAAAATCAGGAGAATCATCGCCGCCGGGCGTGGCAGCCATTTTTGTCCACACTGCCAGCCCACGCCGCGTGGCGCGCGCCGTTCGCGTCGCGGTTCGTCAAAAAAGACGAAACGCAACCGGCCCCGCGCAACGTCGAACAGATAGCCGGCGCCCTCTAGGTTGCTTCGGGGCGCGCACGACGACGTGGTAGCGAGTTCGATTCCAAGCGTCAGTCCTAAATCGAAGGTGAGGCAGAATGCGTTTCCATCGAGTGGTGGCTGTGTGCATGCTTGCGCCGTTGGCGATCGTGGCGATCGCCGCGCGGAAAGGCTTCGCGGCGCCGCGCGAAGGCGACAGCAATCCGCTGGCCGCCGCTGACGCGCAAATTCTTGCCGAAGTGCACGATCACAGCGAGGCCATGCAAAACCTCGAGCACATTTCGGACAGCATCGGCCCGCGCCTCACCGGTTCCCCGCAACTCAAGCAGGCCAATGAGTGGACCGCCGAGGTCATGAAAAAGTACGGCCTCGTCAACGTGCACCTCGAACCGTGGACGATTGCACATTCCTGGACACGCGGTACCGCCACCGCGCGTATCGTTGCTCCCACCGAGCATCCGCTCACGATTGCGTCCGCCGGATGGGCGCCCGGCACCAAGGGCACTGTCCGCGGCCCGGTCGTTTTCTTCGACGCCAAGACGAAAGACGACTTTGCGAAGTACAAGGGCAAGCTTAAGGGCGCCATTGTCATCACACAGGAGCCGCAGCCGCTTTCTCCGCCGCATCCCGAAGACGCCAACGCCGAATACGTGCGTCCCTTGCAGCCGCCTCCTCCGCCAGCCGGCCAGCCGCCCGCTCCCTCGCCCTTTGCTGCGCTGATCGAATTGGGGCGCGCCCGCAACGAATTCTTCAAGAGCGAAGGGGTCGCCGTCATCCTGCGCGATTCCAACAAGCCCCACGCCCTGCTCAACATGACCGGCATCGGCGGCGAAAAGTTCGACATCGGTCCAATTCCCAGCGCCTTCATCACCGGCGAAGGCTATCGCATGGTCTGGCGTCTGCTGAAGCGCGGCCCCGTTGCGCTCGAAATCGCCATGACCAACTCTTTCAGCGACAAACCGGTTGAGGTCTACAACACTGTCGGCGAAATTCGTGGCAGCGAAAAGCCCGACGAAGTGGTCATCCTCGGCGCGCACCTCGATTCCTGGGATCTCGGCACCGGCTCGACCGACAATGGCACGGGCTCCTCCGCTGTCTTGGAAGCCGCCCGCGCCCTGGCCAAGTCCGGCGTGAAACCCAAGCGCACCATTCGCTTCGTTCTCTTCACCGGCGAAGAAGAGGGCCTGGTCGGCTCTAAGCGCTATGTCGAAGCCCACAGGAACGATCTCGACAAAATCTCCGCCGTCCTCGTCCACGACACCGGCACCGGCCGCGTCCTCACGCTTGGCTTGCATGACAACTATCAGGCGCGCGAAATGGTGGACCAGGTTCTCGCGCCGCTCACTGAACTGAAACTTCTCGAACCCAGCATGGTTCGCACCTTCGGCACCGACCATGCCTCCTTCGATGATGCGGGTGTCCCCGGCTTCTGGTGCATCCAGAACGGCGCCGAATATTCCAAGACGCATCACAGTCAGTCCGACACTTTCGACAAAGTTTGGCAAGACGACCTGAACCAGGGGGCGCAAGTTCTGGCCGCCTGGGCCTACAACACCGCGCAGCTTCCCGACATGTTGCCGCGCCGCCCGGTTGCGCCGAAACCGGCTGATGCCGCAGCCCAGCCAGCTCCGACCGCTGTAACTCCGCCCGACCCCATCGCGGAAATGGATGCCAAACTCATCGCACAAGTCAAAACCGACCAATCTCAACTCCAGACTGAGCTTTCCTACCTCGCCGACCGCATCGGCCCGCGTCTCACGGGCTCGCCCAAGCTCGATCAGGCCAGCCACTGGACGCTCGACCAATTTAAAGCTCTCGGCCTCGATAACGCGCACCTCGAGCCCTGGACCATACCCAACGGCTGGACGCGCGGACCCGCCACCGGCCAGGTGATCGCGCCCACTGAGCAAGCACTCACGCTCGCGTCCGCCGGCTGGACGCCTTCCACCAACGGCGCGGCGCGCGGTCAGGTTGTGGGCATTGGCATTCAAAAGCTTGAGGACCTGAAGCAATATTCCGGGAAGCTCAAAGGCGCGATCATCCTGCTCGATCGTCCCGGCGAAACCGAGCCGCCCTCCAATCCCATGCTTACGCCTTATGCGGAAAGTAATTTGCCGCTCGATCACCCGAAAAACATGCTGCTGCAGGATTTTCGCGGCCGTTTCCGCATGCTTCAGGACGAAGTCAAATTTCTGAAAGACGAAGGTGCCGCCGCCGTACTCATCGCTTCCGAAAAGTGGTACGGCATCATGAACATGGGCACTGGAATGTCCCGCCAATATCAGCCTGGCTTGCTGCCCTGCGCCTACGTGGCGCGCGAAAGTGCCACGCTGCTCTGGCGGTTGCTCGATGCCGGTCCGGTCGAAGCTGAAGTGAACATCGAGGGCATGCTCACAGGCAAGCCCGTCACCGTCTACAACACCGTCGCGGAAATCAAAGGTACGGAAAAGCCCGACGAAGTGGTGATCATCGGCGGGCATCTCGATTCCTGGGACCTCGGCACGGGCGCCACCGACAACGGCACCGGCTCCATGGCCGTCCTCGCCGCCGCCCGCGCACTGGTAAAATCCGGCGTCAAACCCAAGCGCACCATCCGTTTCGTTCTGTTCACTGGTGAAGAGCAAGGCCTTAACGGTTCGCGTGCCTATGTGGCCGCCCATAAAGACGAAATGGGCAAGGTTTCCGGAGTCCTCGTCCACGACACCGGCACCGGCAAAGTTCTCACCATCGGACTGATGCACAACTACGGGCTGCGCGAAACCATGGATCGCGTGCTCTATCCTCTCGCGAAAGAGAAGTCCATCGGCCTCGCCGAGCCTAGCCTGCGCAGTGAAGGCGGCAGCGACCACGTTCCCTTTGACACGGAAGGTGTGCCTGCATCCTGGTGCATTCAGGAGGTCGCCAACTACGAAAAAGATCACCATTCGCAGACCGACACGCTCGACCGCGTGAAGTGGGATGACCTCGCCGAAGGCGCGCAAGTTCTGGCGGTCTATGCCTACAATGTCGCGCAGCTTCCCGAAATGTTGCCGCGCAAACCGGCCAAGCCCGCTTCTCCCGAGACCCGCTAAAATAGAAACGGCGTAAACTTCAGGTGCCGTCTAGACCCTAGCGAGGAATCTTTCTCCGCGTACCACCTATGCGAGCCGTAATCCAGCGCGTCAGCCGCGCCAAAGTCACCGTCAACTCTTCCGTCACCGGCGAAATCTCGCATGGCCTGATGATTCTTCTTGGCGTCGGTCGCGAAGACACGGCCACCGTCGCCGCGGCCCTCGCCGAAAAGGCCGCCAACCTCCGTATCTTTGAGGATGAAAACGGAAAAATGAACTTGTCGCTCTGCGATGTGCGAGGCGCAGCGCTGGTCGTCTCGCAATTCACTTTGTATGGCGACGCCCGCGGCGGACGCCGACCGAGCTTCATCGCCGCCGCCCCTCCGGACCAGGCCAAATCCCTCTACGAATCCTTCTGCCAAGCGCTGGGTGCGCTGGGCGTTACCGTAGCCACCGGAATTTTCCAGGCCATGATGTCGGTCGAACTGGTCAATGAGGGGCCGGTCACCATTCTTCTCGATTCCGATAAGACCTTCTGATGGAGTGCCCACCTGGCATTTCCTGACCGCAATCGCCAGGTGTCGAAGGCTCCCCGGGGCGTCGTGGTCCCGAGCAACCTGCCACCAGCAGAGGTGGCCCAGGCGCTCTCTTCGGTCGTTGTGGGTCTGTTCTGCTAGACTTTCTCCAAGCGTCTTTCCGAACGCACACCACAGACTCAGCCACAATGGCCGCTGCCGCCTCCAATCTCACCATTCGCAGGGCACGGCTCACCGACGTCGCCGACGTCGCCAAGCTCAGCGGCCAGTTAGGTTACCCAACATCCGAAAAAGAAATGGCGGGTCGCTTGGCACACTTGATTCGCCATCCGCGTTTCGGCAGCGTCTTGATTGCCGAAACGCCCGAGGGCCAGGTGATCGGCTGGCTGCATGTCAGCGTTCAACCATTACTGGAAGCCCCGCCGCGCGCCGAAGTCAACGGCCTGATCGTGGCGGAAGGGCAGCGCAGCAGTGGCGCTGGAGCAAAACTCCTCCAAGCAGCGGAAGCCTGGGCCAAGTCCAAAGGCTGCGCCGGCATGTCTGTCCGTTCCAACGTCGTCCGCGACCGCGCTCACGCCTTCTATCTCCGCAACGGCTACGAGCACTACAAAACCCAGAAAGCCTTCCGCAAACAGTTGTAACCCGCCGGTGAATTTGGTGCCATTGACGCCTGGCGTGGCAAATACTATCGTCCTACGATATAATGTCCGCATGAAGCGAATCAGTTCTTCGGAATATCAGGCCATGGCGGAGCTCCGCTACCGTATCCGGCTCTTCCTCCGCGAGGGCGACGTGGCGGCGCGCGTTGCCGGCCTCGAGCCCCAGCAGTACCTGTTGCTCCTCGCCATTCGCGGAATGCCCGACGGTTCGGCCGCCAAGATCCAATCGCTCGCAGACAGCCTGCTTATCCGCCATCACAGCGCCGTCGAACTGGTGGATCGTCTCGAGAAAAACGGCCACGTTCGCCGCACTCGCGGCCGCGAAGACCGCCGCCAGGTTCTTGTTTCGCTGCTTCCCAAGGGCCAGCGCGTCCTTGAGCGCGTCGTGCAGCAGCGCATCGGCGAACTACGCGCCGGCGGACGCCAGCTCATTCGTGCCATAGACGCCGTGCTTAGTAGCGGCAAACGCTGAGCGCAGTTACGCAAAAACCTTAAAGAAACGCCAGGCGAATCCGCCGCGGCTTGATAAGGAGAAAAGCAGTTCGTGAGCCAACGTCCACCGTCAGAACCGACTGAAAATTCTCGACACCGGGCCTCCAGCCCCTCATGGGAAACCCTCGGCGATTTTACGACCACGCTGCGCGTGTTGCCCATTTCCGGTTTGGCAATCGGCATCGGAGCTGTATGTGCCTTTGTCGCGCTCGCACTGCTTCGCCTGATCGGAATCTTCACGAACCTCTTCTATTACGGCCGCTGGAGCTCGGCCATGGTTTCACCGGTAGGAAATCACCTTGGCTGGTTTAGCGTGCTGGTCCCGGTCGCAGGCGCTTTAATAATCGGAGTCATGGCGCGTTACGGCTCCGAACGGATTCGCGGCCACGGCATTCCCGAAGCCATCGAAGCAATTTTGATGAACGGCAGCCGCGTGGAGCCAAAGGTCGCGCTGCTCAAGCCGCTTTCTTCGGCCATCTCCATCGGTTCCGGCGGACCATTCGGCGCCGAAGGTCCCATCATCATGACGGGCGGCGCATTCGGCTCTATGATCGCCCAGTTGTTCCATCTGACCGCCGCCGAACGGAAGACCCTGCTTGTCGCGGGCGCCGCCGGCGGAATGTCCGCGACATTTGCGTCGCCCGTCGCCGCCGTGCTGCTTGCCGTGGAACTTCTCCTGTTTGAATGGAAGCCGCGGAGCCTGATTCCCGTTGCGCTGGCTAGTGCCGTTGCCGCTGTGTTGCGCCGCTACATTCTGGGCCTCGGCCCCCTCTTTCCTGTGCCTGAGCATCCCCTATTCATCGGGCCAAAGGCGCTGATGGCCTGTGTTCTCGTGGGGCTTTTGGCTGGCGCGCTCTCTGCGCTTCTGACGCTTTCCGTTTACGCCGCCGAAGATTTCTTTCAAAGGATTCCGATTCACTGGATGTGGTGGCCGGCCATTGGCGGCCTGGCGATTGGCTTGGGCGGATTGGTTTTTCCGCAAGCCCTCGGCGTAGGTTACGACACCATCGGAAACCTGCTGCAAGGCGGCGTCACGACGAAAGTCATTCTCGGCGTGCTGCTCGTCAAATGGTTCATCTGGGCAGTTTCACTTGGCTCCGGCACCTCCGGCGGAGTATTGGCTCCTTTGCTGATGATGGGCGGCGCGCTCGGCGGCCTTGAAGCCATGTTTCTTCCTAACGAAGGCGCGGGTTTCTGGCCGCTGGTGAGCATGGGTGCAATTCTCGGTGGGACCATGCGTTCGCCGTTCACCAGCATCATCTTTGCCTTCGAATTGACGCACGACGCTAACGTGTTTCTGCCCCTGCTCGTGGGCAGTGTCGTCGCGCATGCCTTCACCGTACTCACCTTGAAGCGCTCCATCCTCACCGAGAAAGTCGCTCGCCGCGGCTATCACCTCAGCCGTGAGTACTCAATTGATCCCCTCGAGCTTCTTTTTGCTCGCGAAGTGATGCGGACCAAAATCGCTGCTCTTTCCGCGACCAGCACCCTGCGCGAGGTGCAGCACTCTCTCCGCGCCGACCATCGCCAGAAGCAGCGTCTGCTTCCTGTCGTGGATGCGCAAGGTTGTCTGACCGGTGTCGTCACCCGCGGCGACATCCGCGAACAGATTGAATTTGGCGGTGAACTCGGTCTGGACAAGCATTTGTCGGAACTGGTGCAACCATCCGTGGTTGCTTTTCCCGACGAACCGTTGCGCGTCGTGGTGCATCGCATGGCGGAGAAGGGAATCACCCGCGTGCCGGTGGTGGATCGCGATTCGCGAAAACTTCTGGGGCTGCTTTCACTTGACGATCTGCTGAAAGCCAGATCGCGCCATCTCGAAGAAGAGCGCCGCCGCGAACAGACGCTGCGCTTCCCGTTTTCCGGTGGTGGAACACCCGATGATTCCGGCGGCAATATCGCAACCGTGCAATCCAACCATTCAGAAGGTCTTCTACAGAAAACTTGAGCATGGGCATAACCCTAGAAAAACAGGACTCCCTGCTTCGACGGAACGCCTTTCGGCGGGTTCTCTCCGGCCGCGAAGACCAAGTCTTTCTTGTTCTTACTCTCCTCATCGGCGCGATTGTCGGCCTTTTGGTTGTCGCGTTCATTCTGCTGACGGAGCGCGTTGGCCAGCGGCTCTATCCCGCAAACGGCGCCGCCTGGCATCGCATTCTGTTCCCCATCCTGGTATCGCTCGTGATGGGCTACCTTCTTTATCGGTTTTTCCCGAACGCGCGCGGCAGTGGTGTTCCGCAAACCAAGGCCGCGCTCTATGCTCGCGAAGGCCGCATTTCGCTGCGCACCGTATTGGGAAAGTTCTTCTGCACCTCCGTGACGCTCGCGAGCGGCATTCCGCTTGGACGCGAAGGCCCCTCGGTGCAAGTCGGCGCAGGCATTGCCTCGGTCCTCGGCAGGAAACTTGGTTTGCGCCCGGAAAAAGTCAAAGCGCTCATTCCCGTTGGTGCAGCCGCCGCGGTCGCGGCCGCGTTCAACACGCCGCTCGCCGCGGTACTCTTCTCTTTGGAGGAAGTTGTCGGCGATTTGCACGCTCCGGTTCTTGGTTCGGTGGTGCTGGCCTCCGCAACCTCCTGGGCGGTGCTTCGTTTGCTGCTCGGCAACCACCCGCTCTTCAGCGTTCCCCAGTATCAGCTCGTGCATCCAGCGGAGTTTGCGCTGTACGCGATTCTCGGCGTGGCCGGTGGATTGGTTTCCGCCGCTTTTACGCGACTGCTGCTGTGGTTGCGCGAGAAGTTTCTCGCTGCGCCGCGCAAAACCGTTTGGTACCAGCCGGTCGCCGGCGGCGTCGTGGTCGGACTGCTGGGCTGGCTCGTACCGCAGACTCTCGGCGTCGGCTATTTCCACGTTGGCGAAGCGCTCAACGGAAACATGGCCTGGCGGCTTATGGCGTTGCTGCTCGTGCTCAAATTGATTTCCGTCGCCGTTAGCTACGCTTCCGGAAACGCCGGCGGGATTTTTGGGCCGAGTCTCTTCCTTGGCGCCATGCTCGGCGGCGTCATTGGCACACTTGGCAATCACTTTTTTCCGGGCCGGGTGGCCAGTTCAGGCGCCTACGCGCTGGTGGGAATGGGAACTGCGTTTGCCGGAATCGTGCGCGCTCCGATGACCAGTGTGGTAATGATTTTTGAAATCACGCGCGATTATGCAGTCATCGTCCCGCTGATGATTTCCAACCTGGTCAGCTTTTTCATCGCCGCACGCTTTCAGAAACAGCCCATCTATGAAGTCTTGGCGCATCAGGACGGCATTCACCTGCCTTCCCCCGAATCACGTACGGGCGAAAGCAACCGCCAGGTGCTGCAGGCCATGCGGCCAGCGAGCGAAGTTCTCTACGCTGGCCAAAAAGTCGGCGACGCGCTGCAAATGATCGAGGCGAACCGGCTGCCTGCTTGGCCGGTATGCGGCCCGCACGGCGTGATCGGCGTGCTGAGCCGGGCCGCGATTACTTCTGCCGCGGCGAATGGAGAGCGCGAGAAAACACTGGATGCGTTGCTGACCACCCGCGAGTTTCCTCATTTGCATGCTGATCATTCCTGGCATGCGGCACTCGAACGCATGGGTGCAGAAGGGCTCGATGGGCTGCCGGTCGTGAGCCGCGCAAACGTCCATCATCTGCTCGGTATCGTGACGTTCGACGATGTGCTGGCCCTCTACCGAAAGCCTTCGTTGCGAAATACGCGCGCCAGGACCGCCGACGAAGAATAGCGCGTCGCCGTTTCAGGAGATATCCACGATGGGACGGCAGCGGCCGTGCTAGATTCTAGCGGCAATGCTGGCCTCCTTTCGCATCACGAAAGATATTCTTGCTGGCACGGACTTCAGTCCGTGCGCGGCCGCGGTCACATGCCCACCTATCCGTTTGCCACACCTCGGACGGTGCATTCTTCAAGCGGTGACCCTCATGCTTCTGGGTATCTTCATCTGCAGCTCCTTCGTGGGAGCTGAAACGGGCCGCGAAGCCTGGTTGCGCTATGCCCCTTCGTCGCAACGCGCGAGCGGCAACTACAAGCACCAAAATATACGGATCTTTCGTGGCGGCGACTCGCTGGTGTTGGAAACCGCGGAACGCGAATTGATCCGCGGCTTGAGCGGAATGCTGGGGCCAGGTTGGTTCACCTCTGGCAGGTTGCCCGGAGCGATCATGTTCAATCGCAGCGCGCGGTCGAAGACGCTGCATCCTCCATCGCCGGTCGAAGAAGATGGTTTTTGGATGAGCACCCAGCGCTGTCAGGAAACCGATTGCATCATGATTGCAGGCGGCGGTGATCGCGGAGTGTTGTACGGCGTGTTCGCGCTTTTGCGCAAGATCGCCCGCGGCGAAAACATTACGGCGCTGAACGAAGTGCAGAATCCGAGTGTGAAGATACGCTGGGTGGACCAGTGGGACAATCTGGATGGCACGATTGAACGTGGTTACGCGGGCCCTTCGATTTTCTTTGACGGCGGAAACGTACGCGCGGACTTGGCGCGTGCGTCGGAGTACGCTCGCCTGCTAGCGTCGCTGGGCATCAACGGCTGCAACGTGAACAACGTGAACGCGAATCCGCGAACGTTGCAAAGCGATTTCTTGCCGCAGCTTGCCCGCATCGCGGATGTGTTTCGGCCGTGGGGAGTGCGGTTGTCGCTTTCGGTGGATTTGAGCAGCCCGAAAGCCATCGGTGGACTCGATACATTTGATCCGCTCGATGCGAAAGTTGCTGCGTGGTGGAGCGCCAAAGCCGGCGAAATCTACCGGCTCATACCGGACTTTGGCGGATTCACGGTCAAAGCGGATTCGGAAGGGAGAGTTGGTCCGTCTTCTTATGGCAGAACACCAGCGGACGCGGCCAACGCAATTGCGCGAGCGCTGGCTCCTCATGGCGGAGTTCTGTTCTATCGCGCGTTTGTATACAACCACCATCTGGATTGGCGCGATCCGAAGGCCGATCGTGCTCGAGCCGCTTACGATATTTTTCAACCAATGGATGGAAAGTTCGACGATAACGTCATCATTCAAATCAAGCACGGCCCGATTGATTTTCAGGCTCGCGAACCAGTGTCTCCGCTTTTCAGCGGCCTGGAGAAAACCACGGAAGCGATCGAGTTGCAGGTGACGCAGGAATATACCGGCCAGCAACGGCATCTCGTCTTTCTCGCGCCGATGTGGAAAGAGATTCTCGATTTCGATCTGAATGGAAGCATGAATGACCACCCCCATGCAGTGGCCCCGGGCACGCAGCGCGAAGACAAGAAAAAACGAGAAGAAAAACCGCACCAGTACGTGAAGGAGCTGGTTTCCGGGGAAGTATTTCACCGGCCTTCCGGCGGCTACGTTGCGGTAGTGAATGTGGGCATGGATGAAAACTGGCTGGCGCATCCGTTGGCCATGGCGAATTTGTACGCCTACGGCCGGCTGGCTTGGAATCCAGATTTGAGCGCGCGCGAAATTTGCGAAGAGTGGACGCGGCTCACCTTTGGAAGTAATCCAGTCGTGGTAAGAGCCGTAAGCGACATTGCGATGAAGTCGTGGCCGACTTATGAAAATTACACGGGATTCCTGGGGACGCAAACGCTGACAGACATTACCGGCAGCCACTACGGGCCGAATATTGAAAGCTCGGAAGAAAATGGTTGGGGCCAATGGCACCGCGCGGACGCCAAGGGAATTGGGATGGATCGCAGTGTGGCGGCGGGAACGGGCTACGCGGGGCAGTACCGGCCCGACGTGGCGAAGATGTATGAGTCGCTAGCGACGACCCCCGATGAGCTGGTGCTGTTCTTTCATCATGTGCCGTACACCTACGTGCTGCATTCCGGCAAAACCGTGATCCAGCACGTGTACGATTCGCATTACGAAGGGGCCAGCGAAGTTGCGGAGTTCGTTCGTGAGTGGAAGTTACTGAAAGGAAAGATTGACGATGAGCGCTACAACGATGTGCTGGCTCGCCTCGAGTATCAGGCCGGCCATGCCATCGTGTGGCGCGACGCCATCTGTAACTATTTCCTGCGCCTTTCGGGAATTCCGGATGCGAGAAGCCGCGCAGGAAATTTTCTGGGCCGGATCGAAGCGGAGAGCATGGTGCCGACGGCCTATGCGCCGGTGGAGGTTACGCCATGGGAGAATGCGTCGGGCGGAAAGGGAATCGAATGCCGTGACGCCCATGGCTGCTCAGCGTCGTTCCGATTTGCCGGAAGCACCGGAAAGTACGAGATCGACCTGGAGTATTTCGATCAGAACAACGGCGCGTCGAAATTCCGCGTTTTGGTGAATGGCCAGGCCGTCGATAAGTGGGTGGCCGACGACCGGTTACCCGCAAAGCGGATTGGCGGGGATTCGTCCACGCGGCGGCGGATTCACAACGTCGATCTGCACGCCGGAGACGAAATTCAGATCGAAGGGGTTCCGGATGGGGAGGAGCACGCCGGGCTCGATTACGTCGAGGTTTTTCCAGAACGGGATTGAAAAGAGATTCTCACGAATCCTTCACTTTTTTCCAAGTGGTGATTCTGGGGACGGTTAAATTCCTTTATTTTTATGCACTTTGCAACAGGCGATCTTAATGGAGTTAGCGCTCTCTTGTTCCGTCGGGATTTGCTGGTCTAGGAACGGCGGAAGAAGCAACCGGCAGAAGGCTGCGACTGCGCTGGCGGCGAAAGGTCAAAGCGCGGCTACCAGGGAAATCAAGAACAACGGAAATCGTGTCTATTATAAATAAAATGATAGTGCATTTATGTAACTAGCCCGAACCGCCGAACGAGTCCCAAGCGGAGCAAAATGTTGCGAGACGAGCGAGCGGGCAGAGCGTCTAAGCTAGACCAAGAAGGTGGGAGCCGATATTGGGCGGGGTGAGTGCAGCCAGCCGCTACAGGCACGGACCCTTCGCAGCTCACTGCTAGCTGAAAGTCAATGGCGGTCAGGGCTAAGATTGTCAAAACTGGGGGCTGAGACGAGGAAACCATGGCGAACGGACTGAAGCTGAATGTCAACGGCAGCGCACACATGGTGACGGCGGACCCGGCGACGCCGCTGCTGTTTGTGCTGCGGAATGAACTGAAACTGACGGGGCCGCGCCTGGGGTGCGGGATGGCGCAATGCGGGGCGTGCGCGGTGCTGCTTGATGGGGAGGAGATACGGGCGTGCGTAACGCCGGTTTCTTTTGCGGTGGGGAAGAAGGTGACGACGATCGAAGGACTGCCAACGGTCTGGGCCGCGGAGCGGCACTTGAGCACGGAGGAAGCGGCGAAGGCGTTGCATCCTGTTCAGCAGGCGTGGATCGAAGAGCAGGTGCCGCAGTGCGGGTATTGTCAGAGCGGGATGATGATTGCGGCCGTGGATCTGCTTAGCAAGAATCCGAATCCCAGTGTGGCGCAGATCAAGGATGCATTCACCAACAAGGGACCGTCGCCCCATTTGTGCCGGTGCGGAACATACTTGGCAATTATCGATGCGGTGCAGCGGGCGGGGAAGGCCATGGGGCCGGAAAAGGGAAAATAGAAAAGAGAAAAGCGGAAATCGAGGAACCGGCGAACGGAGGGGGCCATGAACAGAGTGGAAGAAGAGCAGCGAAATTCGATGGCGATCACTAGGCGGGGGTTTGTGAAGGCAGGAGGGACGCTGGTGGTTACGCTGGCATTGCCGGGGGAACGACTCCTTGCGACGGTGGGGGCGCTGAGCTCAGGTCATCCTGGGACCACGTTGGATGCAACGCGAGCGGCTTCGTGGCTGGAGATCCATACGGACGGGACGATTCTGGCGCGGACGGGGCGAACGGAAACGGGCACGGGAATGAGCGGCTACTACACGCAGGCGATAGCAGAGGAGCTGCGTGTTCGGCCGGAGATGATTTCGCTGGTGTTGGGGGATACGGACCAGACACCGGACGGTGGATATTCGGCGGGATTTTTGACGGGAATGGAGAATGTGCGAAAGGTGGCAGCGTACACCTATCAGGCCTTGCTGGAGCTCGGGGCCAAGCAGTTGGACGTACCGGTAGCGTCGCTGCGCGTTGTGGATGGAGTGATTTCCGGAAACGGGAAGATCGTGAGTTATGGCGAGTTGGTGAAAGGTCAGGCGCTGGAGCTGAAGATTCCGGTGAAGGGCGAATTGCCGCAGCCGGATGCGACGAAGTGGGTGGGGATGACCACGCTCGACGGAATTTCCGTGACGGGCGAGCCTACGTTGAAGCCGGTAAAGGCATTTCAGGTGATCGGGACTTCGCATCCGATGCCGGGTACGCCGGACAAAGTGACCGGGAAAACGAAGTGGAGTTGCGATGTATCGCTGCCCGGGATGCTACATGCACGGATGGTGCGGCCTGCGACCATGGGTTCAACGCTGATTTCGGCGGGCGCGGTGGACAAGAGGAAATTTCCAACGGCGGAAGTGGTGCAGAAGGGAAATCTGGTGGCCGTCGTTTCTCCGAACGAGTGGGAAGCGATTCGTGCGGCAGAATCTGTGGCCGCCAGCACAAAGTGGACCGAATGGGCAGGGTTGCCGGGCAGTGAGAACGTGACGAAGGCGATTCGCGGCTACAAATGGGAGAAAGCGGACCAGACCAGCGGGAAGGTCGACGAAACGAAGGAAGCGCTGGCGAAGGCGGAGAAGAAGCTTTCGGCGACGTTCGAGCAGGGATACACGCGACATGCGCCGATAGGTCCATTTGTCGCGGTGGCGGATGTGCGGGCCGACGGGAACACGACAGTTTGGACGCATTCGGCGCAGTCGCAAGGATTGCGGGCGCGGATCGCGTACCTGCTGGGCGTGCCAACCGAGAAAGTGGTCGTGCGATGGCTTGAGCATTCGGGGCAGTATGGGCGGACGACGTTTGGGGGCGACGGCGCGGAGGCGGACGCCGTGATTTTGTCGCAATTGATTGGCAAGCCGGTGCGAGTGCAGTGGACGCTGCTGGAAGATCTGGCATGGTCCAGCGTGTCGCCAGCGTGGGTGTCCGATTTCAAAGCCGGCATGGATGAGCAGGGACACTTGAAGGCCGTTGAGTCGACGTTTTATTCGCCGCACATGATGGACCCGCGGCCGGTGGGAGCGTTGCTGGCGAACTTGCCAAGCGCCACCTCGAAACCGGGCGGATTTGTGGCTACGGAATGGCCGTACGACAAAATTCAGCGGCTGGAAGAGGCGTACGGAATGCCGAATATCGGAGCGGAAACTGTATCTGGCGGGTTGCGCGGAAACATCATGCGGACACCGGGGCAGCGCCAGCAGTGTTTTGCGCTGGAAGGATTCCTGAATGAGGCGGCGGCAGCGGCGGGAATGGATCCGATTGAATTTCGGATTGACCATACGACGGATCAGAGGCTGATCGATATTTTGCAGGCCACGGCGAAGGCTGCGGGATGGGAAGCGAGGCGTTCGCCGCGGTCGGGCGCAGGCAAAAGCGGGTCCAAGGACGCGCCGGGGCGAGGTGTGTGCGCTGTAGTGCGCGCGAATGCGTACTGGGTGGGGATTGCGGAAGTTGCGGTGACACCAGATACCGGCGCGGTGCGGGTGGCGAAATTTACGATTGGATGCGAGCCAGGGAAAATCATCAATCCGCGGCAGCTCGAACGGTGCATGAAGAGCGGTGTGGTCATGGGGTTGAGCGAGGCACTGAAGGAAGAAGTGACATTCGATCGATCGAAAGTGACCAGCACAAATTGGAGCCGCTACAGAATTCTGACTATGGAAGAGACGCCGGAGATTCAAGTGGTGACGATTTCGCGGGACGACAAAGGATTTGGAGGGGGATCGGAAGCGGCGAACGCCGTTGTGCCGGCCGCCGTGGCGGCGGCGTTGTTTGATGCGACGGGAGCGTGGGCGCGCAGGATTCCGCTGACAGCGGGGTATGTGAAGAACTTACTGAAAAGTGCTTGAGTCAGCTACGGCCGGTTGATCCAGCGCCGGACGACGAAGACCAGAAGGCCGATGCCTAGGATCAGGCCGGCTACGGTCAGCTCGAATTCCATGTAGTAGGACATGACAGATCCCGGCAGGATAGTTTAGGAGAAAAATCGCCGCTGGGTCGAGATGCGCCCGCCTCAGAAGGCTGTCTGCCACATCAGAAGCCGCCGCCACCGCCGCCTCCAAATCCGCCACCAGAGGAACTGCCGCCGCCGCTGAAGCCGGAGCCGCCGGAGCTACGCGGGGCGGAAGCGAACGTGGTTGCGGCCTGCGACGACATGGCGTTGATGTTGTTGACGAACATATAGGGATAAAAGCCAGAGCTGAAATTGCCACCCTGATACCAGCCGGGCGGCTGGTTGTAGATATTCTGGAAGGCCTTACTCCAGTTTTTCTCGACGCCGAGAGCCATCGCAAACGGCAGAAATTTTTCGAACATTTCGGGCGTTTTGATCATGCGATTGAAGCGGTCGGATTCGACGTGGGAGAGAAAGTCTTCGAAGCCGAGAGCGCCTTCAAGGGCGCGCGTGCCACTCGCGGTGCGCGCGGGCATGAACCAGCCAAAACCGCAAATGACAGCGGCGCTGAGGAGTCCGGCGATGATGAAAGGCGCGCCGGCCATGCCGAGGCTGCGGCCGACGGCGGCGCCTCCCCAGATGGCGAGAAAGCCGATGATGAGACCGGCGCCGATGTAGGTGCTGCGGACGGTGTCCGGGCGGTGGAGATAGTAGCCGCGATTCACCAACTGGGCGAAGACCTGATTCTTGATGATGGGCAACGACTTGTAGAAGACATTGTGGAGGTCGGCCATGTCCACTACCTCTTCGGCAGTGCCGGTATCAAAAATGCCGTCGAGCAGAGATTGCTCGTGGGGCTTGAGAGCGGACCATTCGCTGCGATTCTTTTTGAGGATGAAACTGTAGCTCTGCGTTTTGTAGAGCCCCATCAGGTGCTCTTCGGAGCGTTCTTGAATGACGATGTAGCCGCGGACGGCCAGGTCGACGATGGCGGCGGTAATGTCGCGCATGTCGGCGGAATTGTCGACGAGCGTGCCAACTTCGCTGGGCGTGAGCTGATCAGGCGGTTCATACTGCGCGGCGATGGGGCGCAGACGGGGATCGCGGCCGTTGGTGTACCAGATCCAGCACATGATGGCGGCGACGAGGAAGGGAAGCAGCAGCGGCCAGTTGCTGCGGAAGAAGAGAACGGTCCTGTCGAGGGCGGTGGGTTCGCGGAGGGCGCCCTTGTCGAAGGCGACCGCGACGGTAAGGCCGTGGTGGTAGGGGAGCGGAGCCGTGGTGTGGACTTCGACGCCGTTGCCGGTGACGGAGATTTCGGCGTCCTGTCCGCGCGAGCGGTATGCTCCGGTGGCAAAGTTGGCGCGGATGTTTTTCGCGGTGGAAGGAAGAGTGATGGTGGCGGAGGCGGAGCTGATGGGAACGTCCCATTCGTCGCCGGTGATGTTCCAGTAGAACTCGTCGAAGTCTTCGTGGAATTTCAGGGCGTCGGAGACGGTGTATTCGATGTTGATGGTCTGGACGGAGTCGTCGGCGTTGTCGATGTAGATTTTGAGTTTGCGGTAGTGGCGTTCGCGGGAAGACTCGTACTTGAGCGGGTGGCCGGTGCCGTCGGTAATGCGCTTGACGTCGAGGAACAGGGAATAATTCATGCCTTGCGGGGTCACGTATTCGACGGGGATTTCGCGATAGAGGCCGTGCCAGGGGCCGCCGAGGAAATGGGCAGTAATGGATTCGGTGACTGAGACCGTGGAGTCGGGGAGGACGTCGATTTCTGCGCGGAAGCGTTCGATGCGGAGTTCTTTGGCGAGCGTGGAAGGGAGGTAAAGGAAGTACAGGATGCAAAAGATGTAAAAAAGTCCGCGAACGCGGAGTTTGGTACAGGATTTCACGTTGAGATCCTTCGACTGCGCCGGCCAACGCTCGCTGCGCGAACGCAAGAGAAAATTGGTCTACTCCGCTCAGGATGACAGGCGATTGCAGATGCGGCGGGTGAGGCCACAGGCTTCATTGCTGCGTCTTCATGCGGAAGCGGCGGGGTTGTTGAAGCTGACCTTGGGGGCTTCGCGCTCGGTAGTTGAGGTGACTTCGAAAAATTCACGGGGCTTGAAGCCGAGCATGCCGGCGAAGATGTTGGTGGGGAACTGCTGGATCTTGGTATTCAGGTCGCGGACGACGGCGTTGTAGTAGCGGCGGGCGTTCTGGACGGTGTCTTCAATCTGGGTGAGGGAGTTCTGCAGCGAAGTGAAACTTTCGATGGCGCGAAGCTGGGGATAGGCTTCGGAGAGCGCGAACAGCGATTTGAGTGTGCCGGAGAGCATGTTTTCGGCGGCGGCCTTTTCGCCGGGGCTGGTGGCGGTCATAGCGCGGTTGCGAGCATTGATGACGGCCTCGAGCGTGCCTTTTTCGTGTCCGGCGTAGCCTTTAACGGTTTCAACGAGGTTGGGGATCAGGTCGTAGCGGCGCTTGAGCTGGACGTCGATGTCGGCCCAGGCGTTGTCCACCTGGACTTTAAGGCGGACGAGGCTGTTGTACATCCCGATCAGAATGAATACGAGCAGAACGAGAATGCCGAGAATAACCCAGCCGATCATCGGGACCTCACGTGGAGACGTCGTTGAACGCGCTGGTGGACACTATACGTGCGGTGCTGATGCGTGTAAAGAGAGGCACGTAAATTCCGATTGCGCGACTCGCCAGGCGCGCGCCGAGGCTTGAGGCAAACGGCTCAGCGTGCCCTTCTCTTCGCTACAAGAAAACTAGCATCCGCGCTAAAAGCGCGGTCAACGCGCTTGCGTTCGTTCGTCTGAGTGTTTGTTCGTGAGCCTTTCCAGTGCAGAGAAGAAAGATTGTTCGACAAAGCCACTGGCAAAGCCAAATACATAGAGGGCAGCGGGGGCGAAGGGAGTGGAGTCGGACGGGCCGGTGTGGAGATAGGGAAAGTCAATGACGCGCAGCTGGAGAAAGAAGGTGACGATGATGGCCAGAATCGCCCCGAAGGCTGCGCGGAAAATGAGAAAGGCAGGTTCGAGGCGAAGTTCGTCGGGCTCCAGCTCGCGCTGACGAAAACGAATCGTGGCACGGAGGAGCGCGCCACTCGCGCCAAGACACGCGATGACCAGCGTTTGCTGGGCGGGAGTGGAAGGAATTTGGCCGAGCTGGAACAGAACGAGGAGGCCAATGGTGACGATGGAAAGGGAGAAATTCAGGAAAAGAACAGTACGCATGACGCGTGACTTGAGATCGGCGTTGCGCACGAAGCGAAAGCCACAATCGTAGATGGAACGGGCAAGCGCGGATATTTCCTCTCGGGTAGCGGCATTGACATGGCCACTGCGAACGGCCAGTTCGATTTCATCGAGTCTTTGCTTGGTCCAGATTTCCTGGCTGGCATGATCGAGAACTTGGTTGCAGGAACGAAGGTTCAAGATGACGCCGACCAGGTCTTCGAGAGAGGCTGCGGAAATAAAGCCTTCATAGGCAAGTTCGTAATGGCTCCACTGGCCCATGAGGTTACGTTCCTGAGAGATGGCGTTAAGGTGATTTTCGATCTGGTGGAGCGCTTCTTGCGGAGCGCGGTTGCCTTGGCGCAGCGCCTTGATCTTGTCGCGGAGGAGCTGTGCTTTGGAGATAAGGCTTAGCTGGCTGAAATTCTGGTCCAGTGTTCCCGAGGCCAGGCGAGGGAAAACATCGGCCATATTCATGGCTGGGTCCTTTCATGCGGCCGGGCATTTGTTTGCTGTTGTGGAACCCGCGCGACGTCGAATTCTCCCGGCTGCTGCGCCGAAGCCGCAGGCTGTGCGACTCCTTTGCGGGGCCCCGATTTGGTATTCAGCGTCGCTAAAAGTCGCTCGGCGGCATGCGGAGGAGCAACTTCCTCTTCCAGCACGATTGCTTTCGCGTCGAGATGCTTCTTGTACAAGTGCTGGTTGGCACGATTGTCGGCGCGCAGGGTGGAGCCCGAAAGCGAGATTCCAGCGAACAAGCCGCGGGATCGCGAGTAAGAAAGAATCTCAGCACGCATCGAGACGTCGAGTGACGCCTCGGAGGCGCGACCGACCGGTCCAGCCGCAGCCGAGGCGTCCACACCCAGCTTGACCTTGCTTGAGAGGAGGGCGCTGGCAGCGCGCGGATTCATGAGAAGAAGAACGAAATCCGTGGCCTGTCCGCCGGCCTGAAATCCGAAGCTGGCGCCTTCAAGCGCCATCATCCCGGGCGCACCCCATGGTCCTTCGAAATCCTGGCCCGTCCGACAAGTGATGACCCCACGGCCGTAACTTCCGCCGACGATGAAAGCGAAGCGGAGGGTGGAAGGAATGACCACAACGCACTCGGCCTTGTTGAGCAGACTGCCGGGAATGTTATCTGGGATATTGAGGATTTCCCTCACCACCACGCCCGAATTTTCGATGCGATCCAGCTCCTTCTCTTGGCCAAAAACGGGAAGGGTAAGACCCGTGACAAAGAAAACTGCGGTAAGTCTTGCAAGCAATGTTGCGCTAGGACGCGGAAGAGCGGTGCGGATGGAGTGAGAAATTTGGCGCATTGCCGAAGCAAACCAGGCCCGGATGCTGCGAAAACGGAACGGTTGGATCATCGGAAGCTCTTTCATTCAGCAGGAGTTACGGCGCGTGGAGCTCTATATTCGCGTCCTGTCGAGCACCTGTCAAGAAATTGTGCAGGCTGGAAATTGTGCAGGCCTCAAGCCTTGCTGCCAGGAAACGCAACCTGGGGAATCCATGAGACAAGTGTCGGATGATCGCTATGTCAGGAGCCAGAGGGGCGGAGGCGTTTAGCTTTCTGCGAAGGCTTTTTGGGATTCCTCGAGTCGACCGGATTTTTGCAGGCAGGATAACACGGTACGTATTGGGTACGTTATGCCATGGGTACCGTGTGCCCAAAACGCTTCTCGGCGGAACCTCTAGGCTTGAGAGATGCTTCTCGACTGAAAACGATTTTCTTCAAGAGGAACCACACGCCGGCGTTGATCAAGAATACGACGGGGTAAAACACATTAGGGCTGATCTTGCCGAAGGCGGAGGCGATAAGATCGCCGGGGAGAAGCAGTAGCAGACTGGCGATCAGTGATACGTAGTTGGGATGGCCAAGTGACAGTAGTGCGATGGCGGCGCCAACGACTTGAACGGCAGCGAAGAGGAGCCAGTAGGTTTTGGTGGGCATGGGATGCGCAGAAACTATATTTGCGGCGGGTAAGAGTGTAAAGAGGCTTGGCTACGGTCGCCAGGGAAATTGAACCGTCCGAAAGATCTTTAATGCCAAGGCTTGCTGTTTTTTCGCCGGCCGTGTGCGATCGTGGCCCCGGGTTCGCGGTCTTGAAATGCAATGGCACGAGGGCCAAGAACGAGAAGTTGTGAGCGGTATTGCGGCAACCCTCGGTCGTTTATTCGGGCCTATTTTGCAGGTTCGAGTTGGCTGGAGCCTAGTAGCGGCGAGTCTTGGGGGAACGGGTCGCCCCAAATGTAGCGATTGAACCAGTCCAGGTTAGCTTGCATGACGGCGCGGTTGGATTTGGGCTTGGTGATGGGGTGGCCGAAGCCGGTGTAGGTGATCAAGCGCGATTCAACGCCCTGGTCCTGGAGGCCGCGGTAGAGTTCGAAGCTGTCGGGAGGCGGAACGCGTCTGTCGGCCGAGCCGGTCTGGATGAGAGTGGGCGTTTTGGCTTTCTTGATGTTGGTGATGGGAGAAGTCTTGGCGTAGATGGCGGGATCGTCCCAAGGAGTGGAGTGGAGATACTGACGGGTGAAGGGTGTGATGTCGGTGCTGACGTAGTAGGTGGACCAGTCGCTGATGCCGGCGCCTACGGAGATGGCTTTGAAACGATCGGTGTTGGTGGTGAGGAAGGCTGAAATGTAGCCGCCCTGTGACCAGCCCATGGAGCCGAGCTTCGTGGGATCAACGATGCCTTTGGCGATGAGTGCGTCCACGCCGCTCATGACGTCCCACATGTCGCCGACGCCGAGGTTGCGGACGTTGAGGGCACGGAAGGCGGCGCCGTAGCCAGCACTGCCACGGTAGTTGGGCTGGAGAACCAGCGCACCGCGGGCGAGCCAGGTTTGGATCGGATAGTAGGAGTCGCCGGGGGAGAGCGTGGGATCGGAGACGCCGGTGGGGCCGCCGTGGATGACCACCAGCAAGGGATATTTTTTGGCGGGATCGTAGTCGGCAGGTTTGCGCAAAATGCCTTCGATGAGCGCGCCATCCTGGGACTTCCAGGAAATGACTTCGGCGCTGCCGAGCTTCCATTCGGCGACCTGCGCGGTCATATCGGTGAGCTTGCGGGGGGCGAAATTGTCGGTAGCCGAGACGAAAAGTTCAACCATGTGCGTGGCGTCATCGGCGGCGATGGCCATGGTCTTGAAGTCTTTGGTGAAGGAAACGCCAGCGAAATAGAAGACGTCGGGCGCAGTGATGCGCGTGACTTGGGCGGTTTGTGGGTTAAGGCGGAAGAGGTGTCCGGTGGTTTTCTGCTGCGCGGCGAAGTAGATGCCGTCGGGGCCCCAGTCGACGAGGTCGGGGTCTTCGTCGAACTTGGCAGTGAGGTCGCGGACGTCGGCTGCCAACTTAGCGGGATTGGAGAGGGCCTTGTCCACGTCTACCACGGCAATATGGCTGTTGGCGTAGAAGAAGTACCGCTGCTCGAGGGCGGAAGTGAAGGCGAGCTGCTTGCCGTCGGGGGAGAAGACGGGATTGTTGTCTGGTGAAGGGAGCGCGACGGCGAGATGCACTTGATTGTCGTGCGCGAGATCGAGGAGATAGATCTCGGTGTCAATGGCGGCGGGAAGCGAAGGGCTTTTTGACGCGGAGAAAGCGATGAGTTTGGAATCAGGCGACCAGTTGAAGCCATTGATGTTGAGCTTGGGATCTTTGGTGAGCTGCGTGGCTTTGACGGGGAGAAATGTTTTCTCGGCGGATACTACGTCCACAGCCCAGATCTGGTTCTGGCGGTAGTCTTCCTCAAAAACTTCGTAGTCGGAATACTTGTCCTTGCGGTCCTTTTCGGCTTTGCTTTCGGCAGCGGAACTGGTGAAGGCGATTTGCTTGGAGTCTCTGGACCAGTGGAAGCCGCCGATGTCGGTGGGATGGCGAGTGAGTTGCCAGGCTTCGCCGCCTGACTGAGATATGAGCCAGATCTGCTGGGCGGCGGGCTTTTCGTTCGACTCGTCGTCCTTCTTTTTGTCTTTGTCGTCTTTCTTTTCGTCGGACTTTTTCTCGTCTGCTTTCTTTTCCTCGGGCAGGATGGCCGCGGCTTCGCGTTCGGTGACGAATGCAAGCCAGCGGCCGTCTGGAGACCATTCCATGGCGCCAGCGGATTTTTTTCCGCGGGTCAACTGGAAGGATTCGCCGGTGGCGGTGTTCAGGAGCCAGATCTGACGAACGTAGGCGTTCTCTTTCCAATCAGTTTCGCGGAGCCGATAGGCGATGAATTTGCCATCGGGAGAGATTTCATGGCCGTTGATGGATCTGAGGCTGAGGCCTTCGGTCAGGGAGGGCGTGTGCTTGGTTTGGGCCTGCGCGCAATGTGAATCAGCCACCAGGAAGAGAATTGAGAGAGAAAGAGAAAGCTTCTTCAAGTGGCACCTCCGGCCAAGCGTGCCACTGTATCAGACGACAGAGGCTGACAGTTAGTCTGATGGAATGGGAGAGGCCTGGGGCGACTGTCCTTTCTACGTCAGAAGAATCTTGCTGGCGGCATTCGCACGCTGGCGTAGTCTCGATGCACTTATGTGCCTACCTTGAAATCGGCTCCACGTATTCGTGAATCATCTCGAAGTCCCCCGGTCTTGAAACTTCAGTTATCAGAAATATTTCCTCAGAATTTCGCGCCCAATCCGGCCATGAAGATATTGTTCGTTCTGTTTGCGCAGGAGTGCTCTTCTTGAAGAGTTTGCTACCACGTAAACCGATTAGGCAAGAGACTCCATTGACGTTGGGAAGGGCAGTGTGTTACCCATACAAAGCCCGAAATTCAGGCAGTTTGCGCGGTGACCGACCCTCGCATGGCGCAAGAGAACAAGCATCTGGAAGTCGTCCTGGACACGCAGGTTGAAAGCGTAAATCTGGCAGAGGAAATGTGTCTGCGGGTGGCCGAAGCGGCGGGCTTCGACGAAGAGATGTGCTACCGCATCGGGATGAGTGTGCGCGAGGGTGTGATCAACGCGTTTCACTACGGCAATCAGGAGCGCCCCGATAAGAAAATTCACTTGGCGCTGGACATCACCAGCGAAAAGCTGGTGATTCGCGTAATGGATGAGGGCAAAGGCTTTAAGCTAAGCGACGTTCCGGATCCGCTGGCTGAGGAGAATATTCTGAGCACGTCTGGCCGAGGAATATTCCTGATGCGCGCCTTTATGGACGAGTTTAACGTAGTATCGGGCAGCACGGGCGGCGCGGAAATTGTTATGTCGAAGTGGTTGCCCGGCGCGGTAAATACGCCGACCAATGGCACGAGCAGCGCAGACGGCGAAAAAGACCCGGGAAAAGCACACTGAGCGACTATGGTGCTTTACGCCACCCATCGGGATGTCGGGCAGGTGACCGTCGTTGACTTCGGCGGAAAGATTACTCTGGGTGACGGCAGCGCGCTGCTGCGCAAAACGGTAAGGCAACTGCTGGATGATAACCGCAGAAAGATTCTCATCAACCTGGCGGATGTGGACTATATCGATAGCTCCGGCATCGGTGAGCTGGTGCATGCCTACACTTCGGTGCAAAACCGCGAAGGCGAACTGAAGCTGCTGCACTTGACAAAGAAAGTGCGCGATCTCTTGCAGATCACCAAGCTGTATACCGTATTTGACGTGCACACCGATGAGACGGCCGCGGTGCGCAGCTTCCGTTAAACCCACGCGACGGAACGCAATCCTTCTGGACTGGCACCGCGATTTGTGCCAGCATACCGCCGCGATTCAAGAACGAGGTTTCCCGCCGGCCTCGCCACTTCCCCTGTTGGGCATCCAGCTGCCGGTAAGGAGACGCCGCTCGAGAGCGCGAATTCAGTGCAGGGGAATCTCCGTGAGCAAAGAGCAAGGTACGGTCAAGTGGTTTAATGCGTCAAAGGGTTACGGATTCATTCAGCGGCAGTCGGGAGAAGATGTGTTTGTGCACTTCTCGGCGATTCAGTCGGATGGATACAAGTCACTCAACGAAGGGCAACGAGTGGAATTCGAGGTGAAACAGGGCCCGAAAGGATTGCAGGCGGAGAACGTCACGCCGCAGAGCTAGGACTTCCGAGCAAGCAAGTTTGCAGGGAGTGGTCAGCCCCTCGTCTCCGGCGAGGGGCTTTTTGGTATGCGGCTTTGTGCCAGACGAAAATTCAGGCACGCTTGAGGAATGACGCCGGGACTGCTCAAGTCCGATGACACACGCTGGCTTTGCGAGAGGGCGAAGCGGCTCGGATTTGAACTTTGCGGCGTTGCACCCGCCGAAAAATTCCCGGAGCTGGAACATTTTCCGCAATGGCTGGACCGCGGCTATGCGGGCGAAATGAAGTATTTGAGCGATGCCCGCCGGCTCGACCCAAAAGAGGCCATGAGCGGCGTGCGCAGCTTGATTGTTTGTGCTCTCAACTACAACACGAAGTACCCGTACTCGACAAACATCGTTGCAACCGATCTGGAGGGGCCAAGTCCCCGCGGATGGATTTCGCGCTATGCGTGGGGAGACGATTACCACCTGGTGTTGTGGGGTAAGCTGAATGCGTTGATCGCGGAAATGAGAGCGCACTTTGTCTACGCTGAGCCGTTCGCAGCCCGCGCATACGCAGACACCGGACCGATCCACGAACGCGCTGCGGCGAAGCATGCGGGACTCGGCTGGCTGGGCAAGAACACCCTGCTGATCAACCAACAAGCGGGATCGTGGCTGTTTCTGGGCGTGATTCTGAGCAGTCTGCCATTGACGCCGACCCTCGATCCAGGCGGAATGCCCGCTCCCGATCGGTGTGGAACGTGCCGGGCGTGCCTCGACGCGTGCCCGACACAGGCGATCGTCGATCCCTACGTGCTGGATGCCACGAAGTGCATTTCGTATCTGACCATCGAGTACCGCAGTTCGATTGCAGAAGATCTGCGAGAACCAATGGGACACCATGTCTTTGGCTGCGACATTTGCCAGGATGTATGCCCGTGGAACCGCAAATCGCCGCGCACCGACCTTATGGAATTTCAGCCGCGAAGACTTAGTGCGGACCTTGCGGGCTCCGCTGACGAGATTGCGCTCTTTCAGCCCGATCTCCTGAAGCTGGCGAATCTTACCGAAATGGAATTCCGCGAGAAGTTTCGCGGTAGTCCCGTCAAGCGAGCCAAGTGGCGAGGCTTGGTGCGCAATGCCTGCATCGCCCTGGGCAACTCCGGACTTCGCATGGAAAGTTCATACCCGGAAGTCTTGCGCTCGTTGCGGAAACTTTCTGAATTGTCGGACGAAGTCATTTCTGAATCTGCCCGCTGGGCGCTCTCGCGCATCCAACCGGAAGGCAGTCAACCCGGCAGCGAATAGGCGGCTCGTGAGTTGAGTGTCAGAACGGCGTGGCAGTATAATCCGCGGTGCACGTCGGCCCACCGCGCTTGAGGAGTTCCTCTTGAATCGCAGGGAATTTCTGTTCGCCGGTAGCATTGCCGGTGCCGCGTTCTTTCGACCGGACGACGCCGCTGCCAGTTTTTTGGCTGCAGGCGGCCCTGCAAAGTACGAGGCTAATCTCACATTGGAGGACAAACCCGTGGCATTCTCTGTGCCCCCCTTGCCGTACGCATTTGACGCTCTGGAACCTTATATCGACGCGAAGACGATGGAAATTCACCATGACAAGCATCATGGCGCCTACGTCACCAATCTGAATAAAGCTCTCGAGGGCCATGCCGACTTGCAGTCCAAATCGATTGACGATTTGCTGAAGAACCTGGATGCCGTGCCGGAGAATATTCGCGGCGCGGTCCGCAACAATGGTGGAGGCCATTTTAATCACACGCTGTTCTGGACGCTGATGAAGAAGGGCGGAGGCGGCGAGCCTAAAGGAGACTTGGGCGCGGCCATCGCTTCCAGTTTTGGATCGTTCTCGGCGTTTCAGGAAAAATTCGCGGCCGCCGGATTGGGGCGCTTCGGTTCCGGCTGGGCCTGGCTGATCGTAAAGGATGGCAAGCTGGCGATTGATTCAACGCCGAATCAGGACACACCGTTCCTGTTGGGCGGGAAGGCCGTTTTGGGACTCGATGTTTGGGAGCATGCCTACTATCTGAAATATCAGAACGTGCGCGGCGATTACATCAAGGCCTGGTGGAACGTGGTGAACTGGGACAAGGCCTCCGAACTGTTTAGCTCCGCGAAGTAGCAGGCCTCAAAGAAATTCCGGCTGGAAAATGAAAGCCCGTGGTGCTGTAGCCCACGGGCTTTTTTTTATGAATGCGACTGCGTACTATTTTGCGAAAGTTACTGCGCGACGGCCTCGCGCCCGGGCATGGCCATGAAAGCACCACCGCCACGATAGCTCATTACACGCGAAACCAATGGCCGGGATTCACGTGTTGCGACGGGAGCGTGAACGGGAAAATTCGGCGCCGTATGCTGCGCCGCTTCGCGCACCAGTTCCATCCTGCCGCGCACCCGGAACTTTGCCAGGAGCGACGACACATGGAATTTTACGGTGCGTTCCGAAAGATTGAGGGTGGCTGCGATTTCTTTATTGGCTTGGCTACGCATCACGCCGTTCAGGACTTCTTCCTCGCGGCGCGTGAGTTTCACGTGGCTCTTGACGGATCGACCGGCTTCCAGGAGCTTTTGCGCTTTTTCGGTCAAACCAGCCAGGTGGGACGATTCGGCTGCCACCATGACCACGTAATCTTCGGGAGTCTGGTTGCGCACCATGCAGTGCATGGCTAGCAGACCAGCGGCTTGTTCGACGGGAAAACGGCCTTGGTCGTCGGACTCGACTTGGAAATGGGATACTCCGGTATTTTTTTCGTAGAAGAAAAACTTCTCTCTTGCGATCGCAGGCTGGGTGGGGTGCATGGAATGCACCTGTGCACTTCTGCGGATCACTCTCACTGGACCTCTCCGTTCGCATTTC
>Ga0157376_10000074_pt1 | contig 75822 bp, 59 predicted proteins | sample M45metaG_FD_121801 | JGI IMG/M metagenome (GOLD analysis project Ga0157376, IMG submission 121801) | Miscanthus rhizosphere microbial communities from Kellogg Biological Station, Michigan, USA - M4-5 metaG | ecosystem: Host-associated > Plants > Roots > Rhizosphere > Soil | place: USA: Michigan...
GGCGCGGTTGTTTGCTGCCCTTGAGATGCTGGCACAAAGCAAATCTGTCACGGAGGTCGCTATCGCAGTCGGCTACGACAGTGTAAGTGCCTTCATTGAAATGTTTCGGACGATGCTTGGAACCACACCACAAAGATACTTTCGAGGCAGGCGTTCGTAGCCACTCGCTAGAGCCATGGGCGCAACGGCGCGCCTTCCTTGACGCTGTCGCGATACCGCCAGGCACGAAGCAACGTCTCCGGGACGAAACTCGCAAATCCGCGATCATCGCCGCATGCGCTTCAATCGAGGAAGCTGGCGACGGTACCGAGGAATTCGCCGGCCTACGTTGCGGCGATTGCCGATGCGGCTACAGATGCTCGGAAGGTTGTGGAGGGAGTTGAGCGCGACTCGGCGGCGTTCTCCCGTTCGAGGGCAAGCGTATGATGAGCGCCAAACCAAACTACAGCAGTTGTGCATTCGAGATGACGGGCAAGCAAATGAGGAAACGATGGACAACGATCGTATTGCTAGAAACCTGGCATGTGTGGGTAAGCACTTTCACGGCGAGGCCGTCAATGAAGTCGAAGCGTCGCTAGACCTTTACACCGACGACATCATTTGGGAGGCTCCGGCCCTCAATGGCTTGGATCGATCTTTCTCCGGAAAACAAGATGTTGCGAAGAACTACCGCGAACTCTTTGCGTCCATGCGCAACGTCCGCTTTCAGTCCCTCCAATGCTTCGCGACCGAAGACCGTGTTGTTGACGACAGCATCGTGACGTTCGAAATCGGCCGAGGTGGGTATTGGCCTTGGCCGGTTGACACCAGGATTGAAATGCGGCTCGTCCACATCTTCGAGATGCGAAAAGGGAAAATCTCACGCGAGCTGGTTTTTGATATGGGCCGTCCGGTCCGCTAACGTCGCGGCTTCTATGCGGCGTGCGGCCTACAAGGCGTCGCACGGCTTGCGTCCTCCGCATACGATCCAGCGAATAGACGCTGTCGGAAAGGCGGCGGGCTTCCAGTCGCCGGAGAGCCGAAACATCTTCACCCTTCCCGGACCTGTCCTTGCTACTGCCCGAACTGAACCGCGCGGAAGCTCCGTGCCGAGGTACAGGTTGGGAAGCCCCTTGCCCAGTTCGGTCCCCTTCGAAGGGGGCGTAGGCCAACCCATACCGGCATCGTGCCCGTAACGACTGTAGGCACAATCATTTACGGTTTGCCTGCCCAGGCTTCGCCTGGCGCACTTTGGTCGCCAAAGTTCAAAGACGAGGTACTACTCCCGGCGTGGTACACCCAGCCCAACCGCGAAGGTACAGCTGACCCATTGGCCAGTGTGCTCGCAAAATCTAGGCTTATGAGCGTGGTACAGGAGTTCCGAAATTGAAAAGAACCAGACAGGCTCACGGATTAGCGTTTAGCAGCCTACTGATGATTGTGGCCCTCTTCCCGTTTGGTCTGCTCTCTCCGAGCACGGCTCCGAAGCCTCTTTACGCGCACGCCTACTCTCCCGAGGATATACGCGCGGAATTTGCCCGCGAGCAGAAGCAGAAGGAATACGACCGAGTGGAACACATCGCCCGGAAGCTCTTCCGCTCCTACGGCTGCCCAGGGGACCTGGCTCCGGCCACGGCGCGTAGCGCGGTTGACCATGGCCTGAACATCCGAATCCTCACGGCGCTCATCTTTGTCGAGTCTACTTGTCGGATGAACGCCGTTTCGAGTAAAGATGCAGTAGGGCCGACGCAAGTGAACTGGCGGGTTTGGCGCCAATATACCCGGCAGCAACTCCTCGACCCGGAGACGAACGTACGTGCAGGCTCGAAGATTCTCGCTGGATACGTTCGGCGCTACGGACTTCGTGAGGGACTTCACGCTTACAATGGATTTGGAGACCCGACCAGCGCGTATGCGGACAGGGTTCTCTTAGTAGCGGGGTATCGGATTCAGTGAGTGGGGAACCGCTACTGCAACCTGTCGCATTGAAAGATTTCTATCGGCACATCACCACCTCAGCCGACCACGAGCTGAGTTTTTGTACGCGAATAGCCCCGCCGATATCTACAAACCGTCCACGCGGCCTTACCGCGGCATCGGAGAGCTTTCCTATCCCTTCCACGATCGGACCGCTCTAGTCACCTGCTGCGGAAGAATCTGCATCTACAAAAAGAAAATCAATCTCAGCACTTCTCTCGCAGGTCAGGCTGTGGGTATCAAAGAAGTCGACGACGGTATCTGGCTGGTGAGCTTTATGAACTACCATCTCGGTTATATCGATTTGGAGGAGAAGACTCTGCCCCCCCTAGACAACCCTTTTGGCCCTAGGATGTAAGCTATGTCTCCGGAACGTTTTGTAAAGGATGTCTTCGGACCGTACACCCAAGAAATATGGCGGAGAGGGTGGGATTCTAGCCAACGTCATTAGCCGTTTGATAGCGTTTGAGGGCGTTGAACCGCTACCGCAAGTTCAAGCATTTGAAGCATTTATTCGAGAGCCTTCGGAACGTGCTCTGGGATTTGGGATTTCGAGAGTGGAAAACAGCCTTAATCTGAGGAATTGGTAGCAGCGGTAGGAGCTTGTGCGGGATCCCCCTTTTGTTTAACTCCTGTTGCTTTCCCATATAAGCGAGTGTAGAGTCCTATGGGTTTTCCATAGGAGTTCAAGTGGCAGAAAAGAAGGACGTACAACAAGGGACACTCGCACTAATGGTACTTAAGACCCTCGAGGCAATCGGCCCGCTACACGGGTATGGAATCGCGCGACGCATCGAACAGGTTAGTGGCGAAATCCTCTCTGTAAACTACGGGACTCTCTACCCCGCGCTCCTGAAATTGGAACAGGAAGGCGACATTGCTTCTGAATGGGGCTTCTCTGAAAACAATCGCAAGGCCAAGTTTTATAGGCTCACGCGCGCCGGGCGCCAGCGGCTAGCGAAAGAAACACATGAGTGGGGAAGGACAACGGCAATCCTGCAAAAGTTTCTAGGAACTACGGAGCCTTCGGTATGAGAAAGCTGCGCGCATGGCTCATTCGGTTTGTGGAAGTGTTTCGGAATCAGCAGCGAGAAGCGGAGCTATCCGGCGAGCTTGAGAGCCATCTGCAGCTGCACATTGACGACAACCTGCGCGCCGGAATGAGTCCTGCGGAGGCGCGCCGCCGAGCCCTGATCAAACTCGGCGGGTTGGAGCAGACCAAGGACTCCTATCGTGGGGCTGCTGGACTACCATTTCTTGAAGCCCTCATTCAGGACGCGCGTTTCGCAGTTCGCTCACTTCGTAAAACTCCTGGGTTCACGGCCGTCGCCGTCCTGACACTCGCCCTTGGCATTGGCGCCAACGTTGCTGTCTTCAGCGTAGTGAACACCCTTCTCCTTCGCCCTCTTCCCTTTCCGGACTCCGAACGACTTGTTTGGTTCACGGGCAATCACGGACAGGGCGGACTTTCTCCCACCACCTACAATGTCGGCTCGTATGAGGAATACGCAAGGCACGCGCAGTCGTTCGAGGAAGTGACTTGCTACCAGACGTTCTGGGGCAGTTCTGAATACAACATGACAGGGCATGGAGAACCGCGCCACGTACAAGCAGTGATGGTCGCCAATAATTTCTTTCGTACGTTGGGCGTTCCGCCCGCTCTTGGCCGGACGTTTCTTCCGGGCGAGCATCAGAAAGGCGCGGCGCCGGTGGCTCTGTTAACGGACTGGTTCTGGAGGCAAGAATTCGGAGGCGATCCGCAGGTCGTTGGGCAATCCGTCAGACTGGATAATCGCGCGGTGACCATTGTGGGCGTGCTGCCCGCTTCCTTCGATTTCGCAGCAGTATTCTCGCCCGGCCTTCGCGTTCACTTCTTCACTCCCGCTGTGATGGACGAAATTCGCACGTGGGGAAACACGGTTGCGATGGTGGGACGGCTGCGGCCCGGCATTTCGCTGGAGCAAGCGCAAACCGAAACAAACCTTCTCTCACCGCAATTTCGTGCCGCACACCCGGAGCCTGACTGGTTCATGGAATACAGTGCGGACCTGTCTTACTTAAAGGACCATGTGACCGGGAAGCTGCACCGGTCGCTTTTTGTACTCTGGGCGGCAGTCGCCCTGATCCTTCTCATTGTTTGTGTCAATCTTTCGAATCTTATGCTGGCTCGCCTGGCTTCCCGCACGAAGGAGTTCGCCATGCGCGGCGCTCTTGGAGCCAGCCGTGGCCGCCTAGTTCGTCAGCTGCTAACTGAGAGTCTCGTGCTCTCCGCCGCCGGCGCTGCTTTGGGAATTGGCTTAGCTTTCGGCATTACGAGCTATTTGGCGCGTCAGAGCTCGATCGCACTTCCGCTCTTGAACACCATCCGAGAGGATAGCGCGGCTCTTGCGTGGACGCTCTTCGTTACCGTACTCGTGGGAATTCTTTTCGGCATTGCACCCGGCGTAATCCTTTCCCGCTCGAACATGCAAAGTAATCTAAAGGATAGTGGGCGAGGCCTGAGCGAAAGCCGCTCGCATGATCGGGTCCGGTCCGTTTTGGTCGTAAGCGAAGTTGCGCTCGCCTGTGTGTTGTTGGTCGGATCTGGATTGTTGTTCCGAAGTTTTCTGCGTGTACTCGATGTTGACCTTGGATTCCAGCCCAGCAATCTCTCAGTAGTTGACGTCATTTACGATGGCGGAGCAAAAGGCGAGAAACGAGGGCCGGTGCTGCACGAGATCTTGAGCGAGGTGCAGTCCATGCCCGGAGTGGAGTCGGCCGGCATTGCCGACATGTTGCCGCTCGACCGGGACCGAGGCTGGGGGTTGGCCAACCCTTCCCGGGAGTACCGTAAGGATGAGGACACGGGCGCAATCGTGCGTATTGTGAGTCCCGGTTATTTGCGAACGATGGGAATTCGGCTGATCGAGGGACGCGACATTTCCTGGCAAGATACGCTCGCCAATGAGCGCGTTGTCGTGATCAACGAAACCGCGGCTCGGCGTCATTTTCCCGGCGAGAGCCCGATTGGCCGGGCGGCAACCGGATTTGACAACAAGCCTGGCACGGTGATCGGCGTCGTTGCAGACGTCCGTATCCATAGCCTCGAGACTTCGCCCGAACCGGAAATCTATCTTCCGCTGAACTATGGTCCAGAGGGGGCGCAGCTTGTGGTTCGTTCCAAGCTTCCGCCCGCTACACTGACATCATCGATCATGCCCGTCCTGCGGCGGATTACTCCCGATCAACCGAATGCGGCGCTTCGCTCCGTGCAAACGCTGGTGGACCGGTCAGTTTCCCCGCGGCGCTTCTTCGTGTTGCTGGTGAGTAGTTTCGCGGGCCTGGGATTGGTTCTCGCCGCGCTTGGCATTTTTGGCGTGATCTCCTACTCGGTGACACGGCAAACACAGGAGTTCGGCATTCGCATGGCGCTTGGGGCGACGCCAGGTTTAGTACGGCGCAACGTGCTCGGACGGACGCTGAAACTGGCCGGGATCGGGATGGGAATGGGAGCGGTCGCTTCCGTCGTAACCTCTCGGGTCATCGCCTCGTTGCTGTTCCAAACCGAGCCCGGCGACCCGATGACTTTCGTGACCGTGATGTTCCTACTCGTGTGCGTCGCCCTGACAGCCGGTTATTTCCCCGCGCTGCGAGCGACACGTATTCAGCCGTCGACCGCGCTGCGCTGCGAGTAGGAGTTTTTGCGCAGAAGCAATGCTAGCCAAGGAAATTTCATCGACGCCGGTAAGGCGTAACTCTATTTGTTGTAAAATGTGCTGGTTTATGCGGGATTTTGTAATATGGCGGAGAGGGTGGGATTCGAACCCACGGTAGGGGTTAGCCTACACACGCTTTCCAAGCGTGCGCCTTAAACCGCTCGGCCACCTCTCCGGCGTTCATGCAAGAAAATCAGTTTAGCAGAATCCGCCCGGGCGCGCAGGCTGCGCGGACCGGAAGTCTTCCAAAATTGCTAACGCGGCAGGCTTGGGCGAATCGAAACGTGTCTGCTAAACTTTTATTAGCGCGCTATTCCGGGATCGTCTAATTGGTAGGACATCAGCCTTTGGAGCTGAGTATCCTGGTTCGAGTCCAGGTCCCGGAACCAGATTTTGCACCAAATGACTGCGCCTGCTAACCAGTCAGACTTCGCCTCGCTTCAACTCCTCCATCAGGTAATCGCACGACCGCACACACAAAGTCATGATGTTCAGCGTGGGGTTCTGACAAGGATTTGACGTGAAACCGGAGGCGTCCATCACAAAAAGATTCTTGACGTCGTGAGTTTGCTGAAACTGGTTGAGGACTGATTTTTTCGGATCAGAGCCCATGCGAGCCGTGCCTGCTTCGTGCAAAGCCCAGCGCGGCGCGGAGGGATGCGCATAGGTGCGGACGTTCCGGGCGCCCGCGGCCTCGAGCATTTCGCCGGCCGAGTCGCCCATATCCTTGATCATGGCGTTTTCGTTTTCCCCGTCGGCCATGTGAATCCGCAACACCGGAATACCGTAGACGTCCTTCACGTCGGGATCAATTTCGATGCGGTTCTCCCAGCGCGGCAGAACTTCACCAAAACCTGTGATGTTGAGCGATGGCCGCGGCTCGAGCAGAGACTTTTTGAAAGCGTCGCCGAAGCCGGAAGCGCTCCAGTTGAAATCCAGCGAGGATTCGCCCTCGTAACCGTAGCCTCGTAGGAAATTCTTCGCCGATGGCTGCCCATTCAAATTGCGGAACCGGGGCACGTAAATGCCGACGGGCTTGTTTGGTCCGCCGAGCGTTGGGCGTTCACCGAACGACGAAAATTCGCCCGAGCCGCCCCCGCTGCGAACATGAGCGGTCAAGTAGTGGCCGAGAACACCGCTGGAGTTGGCGAGGCCGTTGGGATACGCGCGAGTGGCTGAATTCAGCAGGATGCGCGTACTTTCCTGAGTTTGTGCGCACAAGACCACCGCGCGGGCATGCAGTTCACGAGTTTGTTTAGTGTTGCGGTCCACGTAGAGGACGCCCGTCGCACGATTCGAACTTTCGTCCATTAGGACCCTATGAACCATCGCATTCGAAATCAGCTTGCAATTTCCGGTGCGCAGGGCGTCCGGCACGGTGGTGAACGCTGCATTGAAATAGGAATGGGTCATGCAACCGCGTTCACAAGGTCCGCAGTAGTGGCACGGACCACGGCCGTTCAAGGGCCGCGTCAAGTTGGCGGAACGCGCAAGCGTCACGGTGCGGCCAAGTTTTTCTTTTGCGCGTTCGCGAAAGATGGTCTCCTGGCACGTGAGCGGCATCGGCGGCTGAAACTGGCCGTCTGGCAGATGTTCCAGGCCTTCCGCCATTCCCGTTACGCCGACATATTTCTCCACCAAGTCGTAATACGGCTCGAGATCCCGGTAGCGGACCGGCCAGTCGTCGCCGTACCCGTCATGAGAGGCCGCCTTGAAGTCGAGGTCGCTGAAACGCAGGCTCACGCGCCCCCAGACGTTGGTGCGGCCGCCGGTCACGCGCAAGCGGCCCATCCATAAGAATGGCTGATCTTTCGGAGTGGTATACGGTTCTTCCAGGTCGTTCACGAACCAGTCGGCGTTGTATTCGCTGCACGCAAATCGCGATTGAATCGGGCGCGTCTTGTGTAGAATCTCTTTCGCGCGGTTGCGGTACTTCAGTTCGAATTCGGGCTGGTGCTCCGTGAAGTTGGCATCGGATTGTGGCTTGCCGGCTTCCAACAAAGCGACTTTGAGGCCGGATGCCGCCAAACGCTTGCAGGCCCAGCCGCCTGACGCGCCCGAACCGACCACGATCACGTCGAATTCCGACCTGCTCTTGATTTGCACGCGTCCGATTCCTTTCTGTCCCCGCGGAATGGTAACATCTGCCGCGGGAAACGGAAGGGATTCCCGCCGAGTGAGCAACGAACTTCCCATTCTGCACGAAAAGCCTTCGCGCACAATGTCCCGCCGCGAACTCGCGCAAAACCTATTATCCGGGATCGCAGCCGGTATTTTGTGCCCGAGCCTTTCGATTCTGCATCCCATTCACCGGCATTTGCAGAACACCAGGTTGCTGGAGTCGTCTGATGAAATTCTGGCGTCCGGAAATTATCGGCCAGCCTTCCTTTCTGCGTCGCAATTGGCCTCTCTCGATAAAATCGCTGACGCCATCGTTCCGGGTTCGCACAAAACGCAGAGCGCCGAATTCATTGATCTTTTGCTGAGTGTGGACACCGCGAAGTCCCAACAGGCGCTGGTGGACTCTCTTTCGGCATTGGAAGCATCTGCCCAGCAGACATTTCACAGAAACGTCGTCGCATTAACCAATGTTCAGTTGGATGAGTTGATGCAGGCCGCAGTGGCGAAAGAATCGAACAATCGGGAGCACTTGGAAAACTTGAAGGACTGGGCCGTCGGCGCCTACTATTCCTCGGAAGTCGGCATGCGCGAATTGGGCTGGACCCCCGACCGAGTTTTTGCTTCCTACCCCGTCTGTACGCACGCTGAAAGCCATTCTTGAAAATCGAAACCAGGAGACCACGATGAACCTTCACGAAAATCGCCGCAAATTTCTGAAGACGGCCGCACTCGCCGGGGCGGCTGCAAGTTTGCCCACCACGATGGTGCCGGCTTCAAAAAAGTCGCTGCTGGTTTTCACGAAGTCGTCGGGGTTCGAGCATCAAGTTGTGAAACGAGTCGATGGCAAGCCCAGCATCCTAGAAAATACGGTGACCGAACTCAGCAAGAAGCATGGCTTTGAGTTGGAATGTTCAAAAGACGGACGAATTTTTGACTCCGCGGACTTCCACAAATTTGCCGGCATGCTCTTTTTCACCACGGGCGATTTGACGACGGAAGGCACGGACAAGAATCCGCCAATGTCCGCCGCGGGCAAGCAGAAGTTTCTGGATAGCATCCACGGCGGCAAGGGTTTTGTCGGCGTGCACGCCGCCAGCGATACCTTTCACACCGAACCAGATTCCATGGAAAAGGGCACGCGCTATGTCGCTTACGGCGAAAAATCCGATCCGTACCTCCGCATGTTAGGAGGCGAATTCATCATCCACGGCGACAATCCGCGTTTGCAAACAACCGATTTGATCATCAATGACCCGAAATTTCCGGGCCTAGAAGGCGTCGTGGCGCCCGTCGAGATGAACGAAGAATGGTATTCGCTCAAAGACTTCATGCCGGACCTGCACGTCATTTTGACGATTGACACCGGCAAGCTCAAAAACGCGTGCTACGAACGGCGGCCGTATCCGGGCACGTGGGCGCGAATGCAAGGCAAAGGGCGCGTGTTTTACACGGCGATTGGCGACCGCCCCGAAAATTGGCAAAACAATTTCTTCCAGAACCTACTAGCCGGCGGTATTCGCTGGACGCTCGGCGAAGTGAAGGCCGACACCACACCGAACATGAAATCCGTGACGCCGGGCTATGCGGACATTCCACCGCAGAAATCCATGAAGTCGTAGCGTCAATCCACAAGGCGGCACAGGGCAGCTCCGCCTGCGATTCCGGAGTTTTCGCCGTAGTGCGCGGGCACTAGGGGAATTTCGCCGCACCTGCTGTTTACGCACCAATTCTTTAAGCGACACTGAAGATCGCCGAAATGCGGGCGAAGCATTTCCGAAACGCCTCCGCCGAGAATCATCACTTCCGGTTCGAGCACGTCAACGATATTTCCGAGCCATACGGCGAGATACTCTAACGTGTCCGCCAGGATTTGCCGGGCCACACGGTCGCCGGCTCTCGCCGCGGCGCCGACCATTTCGCAGCGAATCGTCGAAACTTCGCCGTTGGCCATCGTGAGCAGTTCGGAAACCGGTTTTCCGCCGGCAACCAGCGCCTCGCGCGCCCTACGCGCAATGGCGGTTCCTGATGCCAGTACTTCGATGCAGCCTCTTTTCCCGCAATTACAGGCCGGGCCACGATAGTCAATGCTCACATGACCGCCTTCGGCGGCCGAACCCGTCCGGCCGTGAAAAATCTTTCCATCGAAAACAATGCCGGTGCCGATTCCTGTACCGATACATGCATAGAAAACGTTGCCGTAGCCACGGCCCGATCCCCACAAACTTTCCGCCAACGCAGCGGCGTTCGCGTCGTTATCCAATCGCGCCTCGACGCCATACCGCTGCCGAATCTCCGCTACCAGCGGAAAATTTCGCCAGCACGGCACATTTGGAGGATTGAGCACTACGCCCGTTCGTGGATCGAGCGGTCCCGGCGCGCATATCCCAATTGGAATTTTCTGGCCGTCCGGTGTGTGCTCTTGAATCAAAACGTCCAGCACGGCGGTGACGGCGCTGAACCCCTCCGCCGCAGAACCTCGCGGATTCATCGGGACGCGTATGTGCCGGCCCATTTCGCCGCGCTGGTTCACCCATCCCCCGGCAACCTTCGTGCCGCCTACGTCAACTCCGATCGTCCGACCGACTGCGAGTGCTGCTTCCATCGTCGTGATCTCCCGTTAAGCCGCAACCACCGGCCTCGATCCACGGAAGGCGTAGTAGACGATGTACAGGTAGCACAAAACCGGCAGGACAAACGCATGGTGGATGCCGATTTTGTCGGCGATCGCACCTTGGACGACGGGCAAGATTGCTCCGCCCACGATCGCCATGATCAACAGCCCTGAACCGTCGCCCGTGAGCGGCCCGAGCTTCGCGATGCCCAAGGTGAAAATGCTAGGGAACATGATGGAGTTGAAAAAGCCCACCAAAATGACGCTCCATACCGCCACGCCGCCACTGGTCAGCATGGTCGTGCATACCAGCAAGGCAGCAGCAAGGGCAAAAATTCCCAGCAAGGTGCCCGTTCTTACTTTTTGCAGAATTGCTGAGCCGACGAAGCGGCCGATCATCGCTCCACCCCAGTAGTACGTCACGTACTTTGCGGCTATTAATTCGCTGAAGTTGCCGATCTCCGGTTGGCTTAAATAATTGATTAGAAAACTCCCGATGGAAACTTCGGCTCCCACATATACAAAGATCGCAATCATTCCAAGCACCAGGTGTGTGTACTTCCAGATGCTTGTAGCGGTTTGCCGCCCGTGCCTCTCCGCTTCGGGCATCGGCGGAAGCTTGAACATCCCGATCAGTACGGCAAAAACGATTAAGGCGATTGCAATGACGGCATACGGCAGCTTGACCGACGAAGCTTCGTGGATTCGATAGGCCTGCAAGGCTTCCGCCGGCATTCGCTGCAAGGCTTCGGCAGATAAGGCCGCGCTACTGAGGATGAAAAGGCCTCCAACGTAGGGACCGATCGTGGTTCCGAGAGAATTGAATGCTTGCGCTAGATTCAAGCGGCTTGATGCCGTTTCTGACGGCCCCAGCACCGTTACATAGGCGTTGGCCGCCACCTGTAGAGCCGTGATTCCCGCGGCCAAGACCATCAGCGCGCCAAGAAACAGCGGAAACGATGGTGCGCTAGCTGCTGGAAGAAAAAGAAACGCTCCTAGCGCCATCGTCAACAAGCCCGCCACCATTGTTTTCTTGTAGCCGATCGTGTCGATAACCTTCGCAGAGGGAATTGAAAAGATAAAATAGGCCGAGAAAAATGCGAACTGAATCAGCATGACCTTGGTGTAGTTCAAGTCAAAAATGGACTTCAGGTGCGGCACCAGGATGTCGTTCAAGACCGTGACGAATCCCCAGAAGAAAAACAAGATCGTCACCATGGACAGCGCGGCGCGATAAGACCGTCCATCCGACGGCGACGCTGCGACCGACGCGTTACGCGAACTGACCATCGCCATATCCTTGCCCTCCGTGCCGCGATAACCACCGAGCAAGACTATAGAATGCCCCGACTGGGCGCAATCAATCCGGCCATGTGCGCAAATTCGCAGCCAGAAATGGACTTGGTCTTGAAGAGGAAACGAGAGGCCTAAAAAAGAAAAGGGTGCGCCGTTCAGTCGTGAGGCTTGCGGCGCACCCTTGGAGTTTGTCGTGTGAATCGGTTTAGGCCTGTGCAGTGATGCTCACTGCGAGATTCTGCCCATTGGCCATAGCCTGGTATTGCACAGTCACCGGCGTACCTTCCCTGACTTGCCCGTTGACCTGAGTGTTCTTGTCCACCACGAAGTTCATCGTATTCTTGTTTTCTCCTGTGACCTCGAGGCTAAAGGAGTGTCCGCCGTTTCCGATCGATGCCACTTTGCCGGAAATGGTTTTGGATGCCTGCTGCTCTTGCTTATCGGCCGGATCTTGAGCATTTGCCGTCCGTACCGCCGTGCCCACGCCCAGAGTCAACAGCCCCGCAAGCGACGCACCAGCGATTAGTTTTCGAATCATGATTCCACACCTCCTTGTGTGTGGGCGGGTTCGCAAGACTCTGGCACGTTCAGTTCCCTTCTGCGAACTATCGATGACTAACGCCCGCATCGACGAAAAATCGACCGGTTGGAGAGAAATTCGGGCCTTCGCAACGATATAGGCGGATTTTTCCGGAGGACCACATGCTAAAGCGGAGCATTTTTTGCTGACAGGTCCGATTTTTTTCTCAGGTGAATGCCGTAGGGGAGAATCGTATGGAGAACGACTAATCGAGGACTAACAAAACACTAAGGCTCGTACCAATATTGCAGGCTGGTTTGCACGTGCGATGTCACAGGCTTGCCATTTTTCCTGGCCGGCTCGTATAGGTACTCTTTCATCTGCTCGATCGCAGTATTCCACAGCTTTTTCGGCCCGGAAATTACCGTTACGGACTTCACATGCCCGGTGACATCCACCAGAGCATCGACGTTCACGCTGCCCGTGATGTAATTGCGCAGCGCCTCGGGCGGCGACACGGGCTTCACAGCGTGAAGTAACTTCGGCCCTATATACTCTTCCGTTCCAGTCGTGCTGCTGTTTTCCGATAATGCGCCGGAAGAATTGTTGATCGGCGCCGTAGGGCGGGAGGACCTATCGACCAGGCTCTTGCTGGCCGTGTCGTTCCGTCTCGTTTCCTTCGGCACAATATTTGTCGACGCTACGACGTTAGACCGCGTCGAGTTCCCGACCACGGGCGGCGCTGCAACGGAAGTGGTTGTGGGAAAGGCATCGAGGGTCTTGCTCTCCGCTGATACGGAAACCGCCTCAGACACTGCAGGAGACCCAACCGGCGTGGTATTCGGAGACGGCGGGAGGTTAGCGGATTTAGGAGCTGCTGACGGTCCGGGGGTTGCGGTGGTCGAGGCATGACTGGGCGCGGGCTTGGCGGCCGCCGACTTGCCAACCCATGAATCAAGCAAGCCAAACCGATACGCTGCGACTCCGGCCGCCACGATAACCAGCGCGAAAGCTCCCGCGGTAGCTACCTTGCCCGCGGTTTTGACCGCCGAGCTGGTTCCCTTTTGCGGATAAGCGACGAGCCGTTTCGGCCCGTGCAGCTTTTCCTGTTCCGCTTCCTGCGCCAAGAGCTGTGCCAGGATTTTGTCTTCGTGTTGCTTCGCCAGATTACTGTGCGCAGCATCGCCTCCGCCCGCTTGTGCAGCGCTGGCGGCCTCGGCGCTGGGCCCACCGCTGGTCAGTGTTTTCAGCTGAGTCTGTAGTTCGGAAACTTCTTTCTTCAGCCGCTGTACTTCCTGGAGGTCCGGCGGCGCGGTGTGCTTGGCGGAATCGCCCGCGTCCTCCTCGCTGGAAACGGACGCGTTCTGGCTTGGCATGGTCGGCGCGGTCTTAGGAAACTCAACGCCCCAGAAACCCGGACTGGCTTCGGTGAATTCCAAATCCACATAACAGCTTGTCGGCCGGAAACTGCGCTTGCGGACCACTTGCGTGACTACTTCTTTGCCGGTCTTCTTGTTGGTCAGGAAAAGTAGCTGACCATCCGCTACCGCTGCCGAAAGCCGGATTACCGCTCCCTTTTCAAAAACCAGAACGGTCTGCGTTTCCTCAGTAAAAAGCTCTCGCTTGTCGCCGGCATGGCCGGGTCGCGCTCCCGTGGCCACTACGGCCATTTCCAGCGCGACTGGCTCTTCTGGGGGCTGCCCTTGCGGACGCAAAGCCCCCATCGCGCGAAGGCTGGATCGCATATTTACAGTTGAAGCCAAAGTTTCGTGCCCCGTAGAAGGGAGTGTTTCCTGAGGTTGTGCGCCTGGTAAGAGCGACACGCTTTACCCGACGAGACGGTGCTCACTTCCCGATGTTCGCAATCCGGTGGGCCGATGGCTATAGTACCTACGTACTGCCAGTAAACATGGTCGAGGTAGACTGTGCCCTATCGTGGAAGAGAAAGTGTGCCTGAAAACAAACTGGTGGGCCTGAGAGGACTCGAACCTCCACCCCTTGCGGGACATGATCCTAAGTCATGCGCGTCTGCCAGTTCCGCCACAAGCCCTTTCGTCGAGTGTATCACTTCCCTCCTCACGGGGCGCACTTGTTCATTTGCTTAGGGAAAGAAACGCATCGGTAGCCACAAACTCGTGGCGCCTGGCTTAGCAGACCTACCTGAGTCGCTGTATCCCTACGTTACGCAAATAAAAACAGAGAACTCTATGATTCCCGGTATGTGCGGCAACCGGGGTGGGTGGTGTCATTGCTTCCATGCGACGAGAGAAAATCAGTCAAATACGGCACCGATATTTAACAGCCGCCTATGCCGCGGCATCTTGGGGTTACTTGACGTTGGCCGGTTGCGGCGGCGGTTCTCACCATTCGGTCCAAGAACGCTCGATGCGCGCTCCGATGCGGGAGGTTGTGGGGAGCGACGCGAATCCCACCGAGCAAGTGGAAGTGATCACGTTGCCCGAAGGATTCACGATTCCCGTTCGTATAACGGATGAGATCAATTCCAAGCATGCGCATACAGGCGAGATGTACTCCGGAAGTGTGGACCCGTCCGTGCTCGTCAACGACGTGGTAGTGATTCCGCGCGGAACGGAAGCACACATCCGGATGAGTCATTTGAAAAAGGGCGGGCACATACACGGCAATGCGAAGGTAAGTCTGGAACTGGTGAGTTTGATCATCAACGGCCGCAGGCTGGAAGTGGAGTCCAACGAGCTCACGAAAAAGAAAAGTGCCGCCGCGACCAAGGGCGAAGCAGTGACGAAAAAAGCCCCGAGCAGTGCCGATACCGTGGCGGGAGAACCTGCTGGCGCCGCGCTGCCGGTGATTGCCGCTTTTTCGGCGGCGAAGGTACAAGTTAAACCGGGTAGCCGGGTCGAGTTCAAGCTGGAATCGCCATTTACTTTTCGCAAGCCTCCGGTGACGGCCGGCCTTTATCTTCCCCAGTAGAGCACCAAACGTGGACGACTCTCGGGTGACCTAGTCTGAAACACGATGGCCCCGGTGCAGTTAGGTATCCACACCCAATTAACCAGAGTCGTTAAAGCGGCTGATACGCTCCCAGCAACAAACTCATGTTGAATCGTGCCGTTCGCCGGACCTTCGGCGTTATTCCTTGTGCAACTCATCGTAAGTGACTGTTCATAAAGCGGGCAATAGCAGCTATAGTTTGAATAAAGCCGTGTGCCTTACGCAACCCAGCTACGGGAGGCAAAATGAAATTCTGCGCTCGATTGGTCGCACTATGCCTTGGTGTGAGCCTGTTGGCATACGCCGACGGGAATTCCTTTGACCGGGTGCGCTACAACGGCGGGTCGGTCGATTCCAAAGTGGACCCGAAAGAGTGGAAGAACACGCTCACGGTTACTTCGGATGCGATCACCTTGGCGCTCAAGGACGGCAAGAGTGTCGTCATACCTCCAAAATCGGTAACGGCTCTCAGTTACGGTCAAGAGGCACATCGCCGAGTCGGGACGATGATTGCTCTGGCTATTCTGGTTGCTCCTGTTGCGCTGTTCGGCCTGTTCCATAAAACTCGGCTCCATTACATCGGCATTCAGTACAACGATGCGACGAACAAGTCCGCTGGCATTCTGCTTCAAGGCGACAAAGATAACTATCGAGCGATTCTAGTCGCGTTGCAGGGCGTAACCAATGTCCCGGTCGCGGTGGCAGAAAAGGACCGCGAATTCGTCCCGGTCGGAGTGAAGTCCGAAATCTCAACTCATCAAGAGGAACAAGCCAGTGCTAGCAAGCCTGAAGGGAAAGGCACGGTAAACGTTTCTTCAAATCCTACTGGCGCGGATGTCTCGCTTGATGGAAATTTTATCGGTAACACACCTGCGGCTCTCAAGCTGAGTCCGGGAAAGCATACCGTCACCGTGAAGATGACTGGACAGAAGGATTGGTCCCGCGACATCACCGTCGAGGCTGGTTCGGAAGTGCAGCTTACGGCGAACCTAGAGAAGCTCTAAAAGCTAGTTGTGCTCGAACCATTTTGTGCGCGGTGTTCGGTTTGCGCAGGTTCGGGCCTTGTTTGGGGCTGTACCCAGGTTCTCACCAACAGCTTAGATCGTGACCTTATCCAGTATTCCTTTTCGCTTCCAAATTCCAGCTTTCCGCGATTAAATTGGCCGCATAGTCTTTCCTAACTCCGGCGAGGAGCACGAATGGAGCGCAGCGTCACCTCTCTTCTCAACCTTTATCATCCCGAAGACCCGCTCGAGAAAGCCTCCACCATTCCCTCGCCCTGGTATTTCGATCCGCGCATCGCGCGCCTCGAAAACGAACGAGTCTTTGCCCACAACTGGCAGGTCGCGGGGCGTGCCGATCAGGTTAAAGAAAAGGGACAGTTCTTCACGGTAGAACTGGGCGAGGAGCCGATCGTCGTCGCGCGCGGTGAGGACGGCATCTTGCGAGCCTTTTATAACGTTTGCCGTCATCACGCAGCCGCTGTCGTTACCGAAGCGGAGGGATGCGCCAAACAGTTTCGCTGCCCCTACCACGGCTGGACCTATGGAAATGATGGCGCGCTGAAAGGCATGGTCGAATTCGAAGGAGTCTGCGAGTTTGACCGCGCGAAAAATGGCCTGGTGCCGGTTCCGGTAGACACTTGGGAAAACTTTGTCTTGGTAAATCTGGATGCCCAGGCGGGCTCATTACAACGCTTCCTCGCCAATGTCCCCGAACTCGTCGCGCCATTGCGCCTGACACAAAAACTCACGTTCTTCGACCGCCGCGTGTACACCCTCAACTGCAACTGGAAGGTTTACGTGGACAATTATCTCGACGGCGGCTACCACGTTCCCCACGCGCACAAAGGTCTAAGCAGCGTGATCGAATACACCAGCTACACCATCGAAAATTTTGCGCGCTCCTGCTTGCAGTCCAGTCCCCTCTCGTCGGATTCTGCCAGCGAAACCAGCGTCGCCAACACGCGCCAGGGACGGGCATTTTACCTTTGGCTCTATCCGAATTTCATGATCAATGCCTACGAAGGCGTCATGGACACCAATCTCGTTTTGCCTTTGGCCGTTGACAAGTGTGCAGTGGTGTTCGACTACTACTTCGCGGATACCAGCGCCGCCGCCGAAGCCCGCAACAAAGAGAGCATTCGGGTCAGCGAAGTCGTCCAAGACGAAGACATGGCCATCTGCGACGCCGTGCAAAAAGGCCTCGCCTCCCGCGCCTACATCGCCGGACGCCTTTCCGTTCGCCGCGAAGCCGGCGAGCACCTTTTTCACCGCCTGCTGCACGCGGATCTAACCCGCGACACACAGAGCGGCGCCGCAGCGGCAGACTAACCACGCCACCCGGCTATTCGAAAATCACCGTCCGGTTCCCGTACAACAGAATCCGGTTTTCAATGTGCCAGCGCACCGCGCGCGAAAGCACCATCTTTTCCAAGTCTCTGCCTTTTGCGACCAGATCATCCACGTCGTCTCGGTGTGTGATTCGTGCCACGCCTTGCTCGATGATCGGGCCATCATCCAGCACTTCGGTCACGTAGTGTGCCGTCGCTCCGATCAATTTCACGCCTCGCTGATACGCTTGATGGTGGGGCTTCGCACCCCCGAACGCCGGCAAGAACGAATGATGGATGTTGATGATCGGCCTCGGATAGCGCTCGATAAAATCGTTGGAAAGCACCTGCATGTAGCGCGCCAGCACCACAAGATCGATCTGGTATTTTTCCAGAAGTTCCAGTTGCTGTGCTTCCGCTTGCGGCTTGTTCTCTTTGCTGACGGGAATCTCGTAATAAGGCACGCCGTAAAAATCGGCATGATGTTTAGCGTCGCCATGATTGCTGACCATCAGCGGAAAGTCGCAATGCAACTCTCTGTTCCTTTGCCGGTACAACAAGTCCACCAGGCAGTGGTCGTATTTGGAAACCAAGATTGCCACCCGTGGCCGCTGGCTGCTCAGCGCGATGCTCCATTTCATTCCAAATTTGTGCGCGATCGGCCCGAACGCCCCATCAAAATCCTCCAGCCTCAGCCGGAATCCTTCGAAGCCCCATTCCACGCGCGCCAGGTAGAAGCGTTCTTCGCCAGCCTGGTGCTGTTCGAAATGGAGAATGTTTCCATCGTGTCGATAAATGAAATCCGCTATCGTCGCATCCAGTCCCTTGCGGTCCGGGCACTGTACCAGTAACACCACACTGTTTTTCAAAATGACCTCTCCGGTTGGCGCCTATTGTACGCCGACAATATGCCGGTCAAATTGACCCGGCGTGTCCGGCTCTTCTATACTTGTTTTTCGCACTGCAGGGTGGTTTCCGCACGGTCTGGCCCGTTCAGCGTATCTTGGAAACGCAACGCGCGAAGGAACAGGCGCCCCTCCCTCAGCTCTATCCCATTCGTGAAACGAGGTAAGAAGCATGGCCGACGCAACATGCCGCCGCGAGTTGGAACTGGAAATTCCGGCAGAAGATGTCACCAAGGCTACCGAGCGTGTGGCCAAAGAAATCGCGCGGGTTGCGCGGGTTCCCGGATTTCGCCCGGGCAAAGCTCCGGTTTCGCTGATCAAGCGCCGCTTTGCAGACGACATCAAGGGTGAAGTGCTGCAGTCGCTGGTTCCCGAAAAAGTGGAGAAGGCCGTCGCCGAGCAAAAGCTGAGTCCGGTGTCCCAGCCGCAAGTGGACAAACTCGATTTCAATGAAGGTCAGCCACTGAAGTTCCGCGCGGTCTTCGAAGTTTTGCCCGAATTTGAACTCGGCAAGTACAAGGGCCTCGATATCGAAATGCCGGCTATGGAAGTCACTGATGAGGATGTGAATAAGGCGCTCGAGGAAACTCGCGAACGTGCCGCTGCATTCGCTCCGGTCGAGGGCCGTAGTGTTGAAAACGGTGACTTCGTTCAGTTGAAGCTCACTGGAACACCCGAGGGCGGCGGCGACCCCATCCAGGCTGATAGCGTGATGTGCCACGTCGGTGCGGAAGAAACTATGCAGCCCTTCAACGAAAACCTGCTTGGCGCCAGCGTCGGCGACCACAAGACTTTTGCAGTGGACTATCCGGCGGACTACCCCGACGCCAAGTTAGCCGGAAAGAAATTCCATTACGCTGCGGATGTTACAGGCATCAAGATCAAGAAACTGCCCGAATTGAACGACGACTTCGCCAAAGACGTCAGCGACGCCACAACACTTGACGAACTCAAGACCAAGATCCGGGAAAGCCTGGAACACGAGCGCGAGCACCGCCGCAAAGACCTGCAGCGCGAGAAGATCATCTTTGAACTCGTAAAGGGCCATGACTTCCCGGTGCCGGAATCCCTGGTGGAACACCAAAAGGACGTGCGCCTGGAACGTGTGGTGCGCTCACTGGCTCAGCAAGGCGTGGATCCCCGCGCGGTGAATCTGGACTGGGTCAGCCTCCGTCAGCGCCAAGAAGATCGGGCCAAGGAAGACGTGAAGGCGGAACTCATCATTGATCGCATCGCTTCCACGGAAAACATCGACGCCACGGAAGAAGACGTCCAGCACGAACTCGAACATCTCGGCGGCCATAGTGGCGAATCCGCCGAAGCCATTCGCGCGCGTTTGACAAAGCAGGGAGCGCTGGATAGGATGAAAGCCAAGCTGCGGAGCGATAAAACTCTCGATTGGCTCGCGCAAAACGCCAATGTTCGCACCGCGGCAGCGGCAGCGGGTTCTTGATCCGAAGCAAAGCCAAATGTAACGCCGGACCCGATGCAACCATCCAACCCACTTCCAGAACGGACATTCTAGGAAAAATGAGCAGACACGACGAACCCGTATACCGCGGCACGACGCTGGTACCGATGGTGGTGGAGCAAACCAGCCGCGGCGAACGCGCCTATGACATTTATTCGCGACTGCTGAAGGAGCATATTATTTTTATTGGTACGCCGATTGACGACCATGTCGCCAATTTGGCCACTGCCCAGATGCTCTTTCTGCAAGCGGAAGACCCGGAAAAGGACATCCAGCTTTACATCAACTCTCCGGGCGGCTCCATCACCGCGGGTTTCGCAATTTACGACACGATGCAGTTCGTCAAGCCCGATGTGGTCACCACCTGCGTCGGCCAAGCCGCTTCCATCGCCGCCGTTTTGCTTGCCGGCGGCGCCCCTAAGAAGCGTTTCGCGCTGCCCAACGCTCGCGTCCTGATTCACCAGCCTTGGATGAGCGGCCTCGGCGGTCAGGCTACTGACATAGATTTGCATGCCAAGGAAATTCTACGCATGCGCACCACCATCAACCAGATTCTGTCGAAACACAGCGGCCAGCCGGTGGATCGCATCGAAAAAGACGTCGAGCGCGACTACATCATGAACCCCGAACAGGCCAAAGACTACGGGATGATCGACGAAATTATTTTCAAGCACCGCTAATCGTTGGCGGAACACTATGGTGGGCGTTCCCAAAAAGTTAGTAGTCGTTGCGGATTGTTTTTGGCACAAACACAAATTCGGCCTAGAATAGGATGTCAGGGTTTGCTCTACAGCCCTGACTCGACAAAGATGCACCTGCACTCTGCCACAGGCTTGGCTGAGGCGAGGCCTTCACACTCGTGAAACAAAAATATAGCTCCGACGAACCACTTCGCTGTTCCTTCTGCCACAAAACGCAGGAACAGGTTGAGAAGTTAATCAGCTCGCCCTCGGACTATCCGCGCGCCTACATCTGCAACGAGTGCGTCAGTGTCTGCGAAACCATTCTCGAAGACGAAAAGCGCGAGCAGGCTGCGGCCCCCGCGCGCCGTCTTCCCCGTCCGCCAGAAATCAAACAGTTTCTCGATGGCTACGTCATCGGCCAGGATCGTTCCAAGAAAAAACTCGCCGTCGCCGTCTACAACCACTACAAGCGAATCTTCCTGAACAAGCAACCCGGCGATGTCGAGCTCAGCAAGTCCAACATCTTGCTGATTGGCCCGACAGGCACCGGCAAGACGCTGCTCGCGCAAACACTGTCACGCATGCTCGATGTTCCGTTTGCCATCGTGGACGCCACCACTCTGACCGAAGCCGGCTACGTCGGGGAAGACGTCGAAAACATTATTTTGAAGCTGCTCCAGGCCGCCGACGGCGACGTCCAGAAAGCTCAGCAAGGCATCATTTATATCGACGAAATCGATAAGATCGCCAAGAAGGATGAAAATCCCTCGATTACTCGCGACGTCTCGGGCGAAGGCGTTCAGCAGGCTCTTCTGAAAATTCTTGAAGGCACGGTTGCCAACGTCCCTCCGCAGGGTGGGCGCAAGCATCCGCATCAGGAATTTACGCCGGTGGACACCACCAATATTCTTTTCATCTGCGGCGGTGCCTTCGTAGGTCTCGAGAAAATTATCGAGAAGCGTGCCGGTACCCGGGCTCTCGGCTTCCACACCGACGCCACGCCTGCTACCCCGCAGCGCCGTAACACCGAATTGCTGGAACAGGTTCAACCGGGCGATTTGATCCGATATGGATTGATTCCCGAATTTGTCGGCCGCTTGCCGGTCGCCGGTGTCATGAACGATCTCGACAAAGCGGCGCTGATGAAGATTTTGACCGAGCCGAAAAATGCTCTGCTCAAGCAGTATCAACGCCTCTTTGAATTCGAAAATGTCCGTCTGCGCTTTACGGATGAAGCCCTCGAAACCGTGGCGGAGTTGGCGCTTCAGCGCAAGGTTGGAGCTCGCGGCTTGCGCATGATTCTCGAAGACCTCATGCTGGAGTTGATGTACCACCTGCCCATGCAGCGTAAAGTTCGCGATTTTGTCGTCACTGCGGACATGGTACGCGGCCACGAAATCAATTGGAGTCTGCTCGAAAAAGCGGGTTAAGGCCCGCGCCCATGCGGCCGCAAGAAGTCGCAGAGATTTTACCGGTCCGGTCGGATCGGTTTTGAAAAGTTCAGGGGCCTAATGTTCAATCGCGAGAAACAAGAAATGAAGCGCGTACCCATGATGCCGGTGCGCGACATGGTGATCTTCCCGCAGCAAATGACGCCGTTCATCGTTGGCCGCGAAGCCAGCGTTCGCGCGCTCGAAGAAGCGCTTGCCGGCGACAAGAAGATTTTCCTGTCCACGCAGCATGACGCGTCCGTGGATGACCCCAAACCCGAGGAAATTTATGCCGTCGGCACCCTTGCCAACATCGTGCAAAGCGTCAAGCTGCCCGACGGCAACATCAAAGTTTTGGTCGAAGGTGTGGAGCGCGCCCGCGCAATTTCGGTTGCCGCCGAAGAAGGCTTCTTCCGCGCCTCCATCCGTCTTCTAGGGGCCCGCGTCGAACCCTCGCCACAGCTCGATCAACTAGTCCAGAAAGTTACCGGACTGTACGAACAGTTCATCAAGCTTTCGCAGAGCCTCAACTACGACACCATGATCGCCGCCGCCCGCGTCGACGACGCAGCGCGCCTTTCCGACACCATCGCCGCAAATCTGCAGCTTCCGGTTGACGAAAAGCAGGATCTGCTCGAAACCACCGATCCCGTCGAACGTCTCACCCGCATTTCCGACATTCTCGAAATCGAGCTCGAAAAGCTTAATGTCGACCGCAATATCAACACCCGCGTGAAGCGCCAGATGGAGCGCGCGCAAAAAGAGTACTACCTCAACGAGAAGCTCAAGGCCATCCAGAAAGAACTGGGCCGTGGCGAAAAAAGCGAAATCGACGAGCTGAAGAAAAAGATTGAAAGCGCTGGCATGTCCCCGGAGGTTCAGGAGAAGGCGCTGACCGAGCTCAAGCGTCTGGAACTGATGCCGCCGATGTCGGCCGAATCCACGGTCAGCCGCAACTATCTCGATTGGTTGATTGCGGTACCCTGGAAAAAACGCTCCAAGGAAATTCGCGATATCAAGCTCGCCGAAGAAATCCTGAATAAGGAGCATTTCGGCCTCGAAAAGATCAAAGACCGCATCCTGGAATTCCTCGCCGTCCGCCAACTGGTGAAGAATCCTAAGGGCTCCATACTCTGCTTTGTCGGACCTCCGGGCGTCGGCAAGACTTCCCTCGCCATGTCCATTGGCCACGCTACCGGCCGCAAGTTTGTTCGCGTTTCCCTTGGCGGCGTCCGCGATGAAGCCGAAATTCGCGGCCATCGCCGCACCTACATCGGTGCCCTACCGGGCCAGATCATCCAGATGATGAAAAAAGCCGGCACCACAAATCCGATCTTCGTGCTCGACGAAGTGGACAAGATGTCCACCGATTTCCGCGGAGATCCTTCGGCGGCGCTCATGGAGGTCCTCGACCCCGAGCTCAACCACGCGTTCACCGATCACTACCTCGATGTCGAGTACGACCTCTCCAAGGTCATGTTCGTCTGCACCGCCAACGTCCTGCACACCATCCCGCAGCCTTTGCAGGACCGCATGGAAATCCTGCGACTCGCCGGCTACACCGAGCAGGAAAAACTCGAAATCGCCAAGCGCTTTCTGGTGAAGCGCGGTCGCGAAGCCACCGGACTCACCGAAGAAAATCTTTCCTTCACCGATGATGGTCTCCTGCACATCATCCGGCACTACACGCACGAATCCGGCGTTCGCAACCTCGAACGCGAAATTCAGAACGTCGCGCGTAAAGTCGCCCGCAAAGTCGTTACCGACGGCAGCGCCGTCAAGCTGGAAATCAGCGCCGCCAACGCCGGCGAACATCTTGGCATTCTCAAATACCGCGAGTTCTGGCTCGAAAAGCACAACGAAATCGGCTTGGCCACCGGCTTGGCTTGGACCGAAGTTGGCGGCTCGGTGCTCGCTGTTGAAGCCACCATCATGGAAGGCAAGGGCCGCCCGATCCTCACCGGCAAGCTCGGTGACGTCATGCAGGAATCCGCGCAGGCGGCCATGAGCTACGTCCGCTCGCGCTCCGCGCAATTCGGATTGCCCAAAGATTTCTACCGCAACCTCGATATCCACGTGCACGTGCCTGAAGGCGCCATCCCCAAGGACGGCCCCTCCGCCGGCATTACCATCTGCACTTCCATCGTTAGCGCGCTCACCCGCATTCCGGTTCGCTGCGACGTGGCTATGACGGGCGAAATCACCCTGCGCGGCAAGATTCTGCCCATCGGGGGCGTCAAGGAAAAATTGCTGGCCGCCCACCGAATGGGCTTGCGTACCATACTGCTTCCGAAGGACAATGAGAAAGACCTGGCGGACATACCCCAGGAGATCCTCGCTAGTCTCACGGTAAATCTTGTCGAGACCATGGATGCAGTGCTGCAGGTTGCGCTCGAGCGGCCGATTGTGCCTGCCGCTGTCGCGACCGTCGCCGGTGAGTTTGCCGGTGGGGCCGAGAAAGATAAGAGTTTGACCAACTGACGCTTCCCGCTTCGCCTGCGGTTCCTCCGCTGGTGCTTCTCATGAACTTCACGCGGGTTGCGATAGTTGCCAATCAAAAAAAGGTTTGCCCTCCTGCTTTGCGCGCGGGTTTCAGGGTTCAGGGTTTGTTTGCAAATCCTGACACGAAACGCCGCGCCGCCGGATCGGCAATCCATCCCGTGAACCAATCTGATTTTCAGTAAATTTCAATACTCAAGAACCTAGAAGTTAAGGACATATGGCTAAAGAAACTGCAGAACAAAACAACCAAATCAGCATCAGCCTCGCTGAGCTGAAAGAACGCAACATCACCGACCTCGCAAAAATCGCCAAGGAGCTTAATGTTCCGGGCGCCAGCGGCATGCGCAAACAGGAACTCATCTTCCAAATCCTCCGCGCACAAACCGAAAAGAGCGGCCTCATCTTTTCCGAAGGCGTTCTCGAATGCCTCCCGGACGGCTTCGGTTTCCTCCGCGCTCCCGAGTACAACTACCTCCCGGGCCCCGACGACATCTACGTCTCACCCTCGCAAATCCGTAAGTTCGACTTGCGCACCGGCGACACCGTGTCGGGCCAGGTCCGTCCTCCGAAAGACGGAGAGCGCTACTTCGCTCTCATCAAAGTTGAAGCCGTCAACTTTGAAGACCCCGAAGTCGCCCGCAACAAGATTTTCTTCGACAACCTGACGCCGCTCTATCCGCAAGGCCGCCTCAAGATGGAAACGGCCAAGGAAAACATGACCGGCCGCGTGCTCGACCTGCTCTGCCCGGTCGGCAAAGGCCAGCGCGGCCTGATCGTCGCGCCGCCGCGCACCGGCAAAACCATGATGTTGCAGTCCATCGCCAATTCCATTACGACCAATCATCCCGAAGTCGCTCTCATCGTTCTTCTCATCGACGAGCGCCCCGAAGAAGTCACCGACATGCAGCGCACCGTCAAGGGCGAAGTCATCTCCTCCACCTTCGATGAAGCTCCGCAGCGTCACATCCAGGTCGCCGAAATGGTTCTCGAAAAGGCCAAGCGCCTCGTCGAGCACAAGCGCGATGTCGTCATCTTGCTCGACTCCGTCACCCGCCTCGCTCGCGCCTACAACGCCGTCACTCCGCCCTCCGGCAAAGTTCTCTCTGGTGGTATTGACGCCAACGCACTGCAGCGCCCGCGGCGTTTCTTTGCCGCCGCTCGCCACGTCGAAGAAGGCGGTTCGCTCACGATCATCGCCACTGCGCTGATCGACACCGGCAGCCGCATGGACGACGTGATCTTCGAAGAGTTCAAGGGCACCGGCAACATGGAAATCAACCTGGACCGCCGTCTGTCCGACAAGCGCGTCTTTCCGGCCATCGACATTCAGCGCTCCGGCACGCGTAAGGACGAACTCCTCCTTCCACCCGACGAGCTCAGCCGGGTCTGGGTTCTGCGCAAAGTTTTGAGCCCTCTCTCGACTGTCGAAGCTATGGAACTCCTACTCAGCCGTCTGACCAAAACCAAGTCCAACGGCGAATTCCTGGCGTCGATGTCGGCCCCGACCTGATGTTAGTCACCCTTTGGGGGGCGTGAAGATTTTCGATTTCGCCCGTTCTCGCTTGCTCTCCTCTCGGGCTGCGTAACACCTACGCACTACCCGCTCCTCTCTGCCGACGCAAGAGGAGAATCATGTTCGAGCACTTCATCGCCGGTTACCCAATCTTCCAGGCCGGCGAACCGTCCGCTCCTCCTCCGCTCACATCGAAACGCGGCTACTTTGAAGCCGATGTCCCCCAAGGCTTCTTGCAAGCCGACTTGAGCGCCCCGCACTCTCCGGTTGACTTTTCTTAGGAGTGCGACGACCTGGCTCACTGCAGGTTTTTTTTCCTGCCTTCTCTCTAGACTCCGTGACCTCTCTGCCGTCTTCCCCAAACCTCGCGATAACGTGCCCGCACTATCCACAAAGCAAGACCGCCCGGAAGGATTTCCCTCCGAGCGGTCCTTTGGCCTCGCGCAGTACTTGCGCGTTCACTCCACTTCTTCCTTCTCCGTTGCCGCGATGTAGTCGAGCACTCGCTCGCTCCACCCGTCGATATGCGTCCAGCCATTTCCATAGCTGATACCATTCTTGTATGACCCCACGTTGATCAAGTACGCCCGCTTGGTCCACGCCGCCAAGATCCCGTCGTGTGACTGTTCGTCCGTGATCACGATCACGCGCTCCACGTCGCTCCACTCCTTCCCGCCCTCTAGCGTGCTCAACGCGCGCTTCAGGTACGTTCCAGAGTGTGCTTGCGAGCCCACGATCGTGTCGCGCAGCGCGAACCCGCGCCGCGCCGGCAACGTCACGCAGCTGTCGGAAAACGTGGCGACGCGGAACTCTTCCGCCTTTTCGCGAAGTAGGATCGCCAGCCCGGCTGCAGCATCCATCCGGGTTGTTTCTCCTTTCTTGGCCAGCTGGTAGTTCATGGAGCCCGAAACGTCCACCAGCAAGCCCGTCACTCCCGGTAGCTTCTCGAATCCGGCGATGCCCTTCAGCATGGCCTTCTCGATCGCTTCCTCAAGCTTCGGAGCGTGGCGCGCCGCCGTCACGAACCGGAACGGCAACGCCCGCGCAATTCCCTTCTCCAGGCGCTCCGCCACTAGCTTCGGCGGCACACCTGCAGCCAGCATCAACCGCAGGTTGCGCAACACGGCCATTCCGCCCACCTGGCCTTGGCGCAGCAGCCGTTCCCAGGTCTCGCGCTTGTCCTTCCCTGCGGACAAGGCAACCTCCCAGGTGTCGGGAGATTCGAGCGTGTTCTCGACGAGTTTTTTCCAGGTTTCGGCCTGTTCTGCGTTTTTCGGCTTGGCGTGGCACAGGAACAGCACGTCGCGCAGCTTCACCGTGCTTTCACGGTTGTACTTCGCCAGCTGGTAGGCGTCGAACTTTGTGAACGCCTTTGCCAGCCCGCGCTTTACTCCCGCGGACAGCGGTTCCTTGCGCGCCTTCCAGTAGAGCGCCACGAACTCGCCGAGTTCGTCCGCCCTCTGGATCACGTGCTCCAGCATTTCCGCCGTCAGCGGCCCGGCGCCTTTCCTGCGCGCCAGCTCGCGGGTCAGGAAGAGCGGAACATGACGCAGCTGCATCTGGTCGCGGGCCTCGCAGGCGAGCGCAGCCACATCTTCCAACTTGTTGCCGGCCACCAGCTCCGCCACGTGGGCGGCGATGTCGTTGCCCTTCTCGTAGAAGGTGTCTTCCCAGAGCAAGCACGTCAGCACCGTTCGCCGCAGCTCACGCCGCGGATCGACCCGAGCCGCCACCGCCCCTTCGTGCGTCCGGAGCGGAAGCATCCGCTTCCACACATTCATCTTCGCCATCTTCCTTCTCCCCTTTCTCTCGGAGCATTTGCTCAAGGAACCTAATCCCGCTAGCAAATCACTCCGCGGGCTAGTCGAGAAACGCCAGAAACCGCATGGCCATCGAGCGATTCTCGGTGTTCATGAAAACGCGATGCCAGCCAGCTAGACACACGGTCCTGTGATCGGGGTGTGTAACTTCGCCCCGCACGTAAACCGCGGCATCCCGCTTCATCATTCGGAAACCAAGTTTGCGTTCCCGCTCCGGCAACGCGTTGTATCCCGCCACGGTCAAGCCGCTCGGATACTTCGCGGAGACGTACACCGTTTCTCCGCCGCTTCGGTAACATAGCTCGGCCCAATGCGCCTTGCTTCCGTTACCGCGAGACAACGGTTCGTTTTGCAAGATTCGCAGTGGATCGGCCTCGACATCGTTCGCCGGAACGAAAAACCATTCGCCCTGACGAACAAATGCCGCGTTCCGCCGCCGGAAACCCTGCTCTCGCTTGATTCCCAGTGCTTCCTCACGAAGCCGTATTTCCGTCGGCTTCAATGCGGTTTGCGCTCCGGCCACGGTGCTCACCGGCTCGTCCTCGGGTATGGCCGCGACGAACCAGTGCCGCTCGTCCTGGCCGCACAGGAACTTCTGCTTGGCCAGCACCCGCCCAGCCGCATCAAACTGCCGGCTGAGCAACAGCAAATGCTTTTTCCTGGGCTCGGCGTTCAGCACCAGCAGTTCTTGCCTAGTGCCGCTCAGCGTGCGAATCTCGAAGAAGGTTCCCTGCTTGTCCCGTTTGATATCCAGAACAACGCGGAGATCCTGGTTATCCGAATTCACTCGCCGCCAGCCCGTCGGTTGCGGTCTAACTTCGACCAGCTTCACGCGCGCTCCCATTTGGAAAAAGAATTTCTCCAAATTACTGCCCACGGTCTTTTTCCTTTCTAAGACTGCCAATGCAGTCGGAATGTGTTTCTGTCTTGGGAAGCCAACTCCTCGCCGGCCTCCGCGTAGCTGTCCGAACTGCGCTTCGAGCTTTTCATGTGAATCTCCTTTTCAAATTTGCTGGACGGGAACCATCGGCCAGGGAACATTGGGTGCTCTACCACTGAGCTACCGGCCGGTCGTCTCTCAAGCCGTCCGCTTGAGAGACTTGATGGACCGGGTGGGAATCGAACCCACGGCATCCCGCTTGGTAAGCGAAGTAACCCTGTCTTTCACCACGTCCAACTTCGTCGCCTTTTCGGCAAATTCGCGCCGGGAGGAAAATCGAGTAGAGCAGCGGGGCAACCGCCCCGCATCGTTTTACAGACGAAGTAACTCTTCTCCGCGCCATCCCGGCTAGTCCGATGGGAACGATCGGTTCGCGTTTGCATTGAGCTACTTGCCCTTGCGAGGCAGGCGGGTTTTCGATGCCGCATCTCTCCGGCTCTTCGCCGGAGCGCTCTATTGGGTCGAAGTAACGCGCTCCTTCACCACATCGGTTCCTTCTTGTGGCGGGAATCAACGGCTCGGGAAAATGACCAATGGTTCACTCTTCTGAGCGACAGCGGCAGCCCCGACGTCGCCGCCGTGGTGGACGCGAACCCACCGCCGCTGGTGCCCGAACTAACCCCTGCTTTCACCACGCCACAAACGCTTTGCAAAACTCCTTCGTTCCTCCTGACTTCCTGGCTCCCGCGCTTGCCCTTTCCCTTCCGCACACACCCCTAGCGCCCGCGCCAAAACGCGCATCTGTTCACTAACTCGCTAACAGGGAACCCGTCCCCCGGGCGGAAGAAATGCTCCCGGGCTTAGGGGAGCTCGAACCCCAGCCTTACGGCTTAACGGTAAGCAACCCTTAAACAACGCCATCCCGGGACCTCCCCGAGACCTAACATCTTTTAAATGAGGTATTTAGTGGAATCAACCGTGCAGTCGCGCGGAGCAGACGACGTCGCCGGACCATCCCAATTTCCTCATTGGGTCGGATTGTGTATGCGGCAACAAGTCATTGCTCTCCACGCTCAGCAGATTCTGCAACACCAAGCAGATAATTTCTGAGGTAATCGCAAAGTAAACCCAAACGGCATTCCTGTCAAGGCAATTTTTTCGACTGCACAAAGAATTTATGGATCGCCAGGTCTCCATATTGGTTTACAAATGCCAAAATCCCGTTGTCCTGGCTTGGGGGACTTCAAAACCTTCAACTTTGCACTGCTATTTCGTACCGATGCTGCCACGCCATGGCCGCCCCGATCAGGTTCGCATCCTCGCCCAACGCAGCCAGCACAATCTCCGTCTTCTCCGCGGGAACAAACCGGCAACCGCTGCGAATCACTTCGCGGATCTTTCCCAAATACAAATCCGCGCTCTGCATCATCCCACCGCCCAGCACAATCACTTCCGGCACAAACATCCCGATCAAATTGGCTAGCCCCAATCCCAGATACATTCCTTCGCGATCCACGATCTGCTGCGCGAACTTATTTCCCTTTCGTGCCAATTCGCAAATCTGCCGCGCACTCACCGGCTTCCCGTCACGTTCCGCCGCTGGCAGATTTTCCGCATACCACTTTTCCATTGACGATCCCGCCGCCAGTGCTTCCCAGCATCCGCGGAATCCACACGTACACTCCGGCCCCGAAGCTTCCATGACGTGGTGTCCTATCTCCGGATGCGATCCCGCCACCCCGCGATACAGGTGCCCATCCATAATCACGCCGCCGCCAATTCCCGTTCCCACCGTGACGTATACTACCCGCCGTTTTCCTTTGCCTGCGCCCCAATACGTTTCGGCCAAAGCTCCCGCGTCGCCGTCATTTTCCATCGCTGCGCTAACTGCAAACTCGTGCGACAAATCTTCCACTGGATTCTGGCGTTCCCAACCGGGCAAGAAATCCACATCCGTCCACTCTCCCCGGATCGGATCCAGCATCCCTGTAGAACCGATCCCGATGCCGCGAATCGTCGCTCCGGTCCTGCCCAACATCTCTCTCATCATTTCCGTGATCTTCCGCAGACCAACCGCGTACCCGCGTTCCGCTTCCGTCGGAGCCTCCACTCGGCACAGCGCCCGCCCATTTTCATCCACGATGCCGACAGCAATCTTGGTGCCGCCGATGTCCACCGCTCCAATCAAGATGTCGCTCCCTCGCCCGTCGCACCGCCCAGCAATCCCGCTTCATCCTCCACCACAAACGAACACAACCGGAACGTATCGCTGTCCTCGCCAGACCGCCGCGCCAATTCCTCCGCCGCCAGCTGCGCTGGAATACAATCCACCAGGAATTGCCACTGACCCGCAATTTTGGGGAGCTCAAAAACAAGATCGACCGCGTCAACCGGAATTCCCTGCCCGATCAACATTACCGATGCGCCCAGTTTTTGCAGGTCCCGCGCCGTGGCCAAATCCTGCCCCCACATTCGCGCCGCATCCAGCCACATTCCGAAACGCATGCCTTCGCGCACCATCTCCTGCGGCCCGTGCCTAAAAACTCCGGTGCCCATCGCCGTCGCCGGTGCCTTAACTCCTTCTTCCCACAACAATCGCGCTTCCTGCGCGGTACCCAAACTCGAACCCCGCGCCAGAAAATACGTGGTACGTCCTGGCGTGAACCATTTCGATCCCGCAATCTGTTTCTGCCATCCCGGAATCGCGCGCACCACTTGGTCCACGGCGCCGGCAAGGTCGCGCGCATCCTGTGCGCCGAATCTACCAATCGCTGTCTTCGCCACAATCCCTGCCGCTGCGGCCAGCGTACTGTACGTGTTCACCGAAATCGCGTGATCCAGCGCAATCGGCACCACAATCGGAAACTCCGCTTCTTTCGCTAGCGTCCCTTCAGGGGCGTTGGTTATCCCGATCGTGGCCGCCCCGGCCCGCTTCGTTTTTTCCAAGAGCCGCACGATTTCGATGCTGCGCCCGCTGCGCGAAATCGCGATTACCGCACTGCTGGCGGGAAATTCGCCAAATTCGAGCAGCTCGGAAGCTTCGATCAAATACACCGGCCGCGCTGCTTCATAAAACATCGGCGCAACATTCAGCGCGGCATGCCAACTGCTCCCGATCCCCGTCAGGTACACATGCTTGGCGTCGCGAAGCGTAGCCGCCGCCTCGGCGATGGCCTGGGCCCCCGCGCCGGTCAAATGTTCCAGCGTCCAGCGCAACTCTTCGGGCTGGCGCAAAATGTCGCGCAAGAAATGAGTCATTTGAGGTTGCATCGGCTTCCTTTGCTAATTTCTGGCCTGTGCGTCGATCCACTCCTGCACGTGCGGCTCCAGCACACTGAGCGGCAATGCGCCATTTCCGAGCACCGCGTCGTGAAAGGTCCGAACATTGAACCTTATGCCGAGTTTCTGCTCCGCCGCCCTACGCAACTCGCGAATTTTCAGCTGGCCAATCTTGTATGCCAGCGCCTGAGCCGGCCACACAATGTAGCGATCTACTTCCACCGTAATGTCCTGATCGGTTTTGCCAGTATGGTCCTTAAAAAACTGGATGGCCTGCTCGCGCGTCCAGCCCATGGTGTGCATTCCGGTGTCCACCACCAGCCGCACCGCGCGCCACATCTCGTAACTCAGCTGCCCGAATTTCGAGTATGGGTCTTTATACAAACCCAGTTCTTCGCCCAGGCTTTCGCCGTACAGCGCCCAGCCTTCCACGTACGCGGAGTACCCGACGTGCTTCCGAAACTCCGGAACATCCTCCAACTCTTGTGCCAGTGAAATCTGCAGGTGATGCCCCGGAACCGCTTCGTGCAGCGACAGCGCTTCCATCTCCCATTTCGGCCTGGCGGCGAGATTGTACGTATTCACAAAGTAGTAGCCGGGCCGGCCCGCTGCAGGCGCCCCTGGCTGGTAGTACGCCGTCGTCTCTGAAGGCGCCTTGAATTCCGGAATCGGGATCACCCCATACTGACTTCGTGGCAACCTTCCAAACTCGTGCGCCAACTGCGGATCAATCGACTTCGCCACAACCTTATAGGCGTTGACCAGATCGTCCGCCTGGTCGAAATAGAACCGCTTGTCATTTCGCAGAAACTCCGTGAACTCGTGGAAGTTGCCCGTGAATCCGGTGGACGCGATGACTTTGTCCATCTCCGCTCGAATGCGCTTCACTTCGGCCAGCCCGATACTGTGAATTTGTTGCGGCGTCAGGTTCGTGGTGGTCTGCCAGCGCACGTGAAATGTGTAGTTGGCCGCACCGTTCGGCAAAGATGTCGCCGCAATCGCATCGCGGCAGGCCGGGAGGTAAGTATTCGCAACATAGTTGTTAAGCTTGAGGAACGCCGGTCGCACCGCGCCGTTGTAAGTCTGCTTGGCGCGAGCCGTCAGTCGCGTGCGATCCGCCTCTCCGAGGGACGGAGGAAAGTCCGTGAATGCCTCGAGCAGTGCGCTCTTCATTGCGTCTTCGGGTACCAGATTTGCGATCTGCTGAGGCACATCCCGCAAGGTGATCTTTGGCGGAGTAAATCCCCTTCGCAGGCCTTCCTTCAAGAGCGCGAGTTGTTCCTCGACTTTCTGCGGCAAGGCTTCAAGTCGCGCGAGGATGTCTTCATAATCGGTAACACTTTGGCGAGGCTGCGTCGAAAGCGTTTCCGCCGCGCCCTGCTGCACACCGCCCATCTGACTCAGCGGCAGCCAGAAATTGCCCGGCACCACGTTGCGGAACGGCATCGGATCGTCGCCGTACTGCAGTCCTTCTTCGGACGTCTCCAGCAATTCGCGATACAAATCGTAATTCAGCTGTTCGTTCGCCGGCAGCGTTTGGCGCGAAAACGACTTCAGTTTCTTCACGCTCTCGGCCAAATGCGCTTTACGAACTTCAATTCCCTGCGGCGAATCATCCGCCCAGCGCCGATTCTGTCCCGGATAGCCCACACCGGTCGCAAACTCCGGATACAACTCCATCCAGCGCTTCCAGTCGGCGTCCAGATACGCGCGAAACTCCTTCGCAGCTTGCATTGGACCCTCTTGGGGGCGCGCTGTCGCCGGAGCCGCCAAAAACAGCAAAAGCCCTGCAATGGTCGGCCAGACACGCGGCAAAGCTCGCATCAGCGCACTCCTTCCGCGCTCTTGGCCAGCTCTTTTTCGCGTTCGCGCGCCAGCATGATGATGAGCCGCGCCGTTTCTTCAACACCCATTGCCGTATTGTCCACCAGCACGGCGTCGGCGGCACGAAGTAATGGCGACACTTTGCGCTCGGTGTCGCGTTTGTCGCGTTCGCGTACTTCTTCGATCACCTGAGAAAGGGCGAGTCTTTCGCCCTTTTCCTGATGTTCCTTCCAGCGGCGTTCCGCGCGTGCTTCGGGCGTCGCTTCGAGAAAAATCTTTAGCTCTGCATGCGGAAAAACCACGGTACCGATGTCACGGCCTTCCATGACCACGCCGCCGTTGGCCCCCGAGCGTTGCTGCGCGGAAACCAGCACCGCGCGTACCCCCGCAATCGTAGCAACGCGCGAAGCCGCCTGCGCCACTTCGTTGGTTCGAATCGATTGGGTCACGTCATCCCCGTCGAGCAAGACGCGATTATGAACGGTCGGATCGTCGAGACTTGCTGGAACGGGTTGCAGTTCGATCTGCGTGTCGCGCGCCAATTCCACGAGTTCGTGTTCGGAAGTCAGCGCGATGCCGTTGTCTTGCAGCGCTTTCAAGGCAAGAGCGCGATACATTGCTCCGCTATCCAGATACAAATAGCCCAGCCGCTGCGCGACGATTCGCGCCACGCTGCTCTTCCCCGAGCCCGCGGGTCCATCAATCGCGATCGTGAGTTTTTTCATGCGGGGAGTCGAAAACTTCCGCGGCAGGGCTAAAAGCCCATGATGTTGTAGCCACAATCCACGTAAATGGTTTCGCCGGTGATGCCGGATCCACCCGGCGACAGCAGGAACGCGGCGGTTGAGCCCACTTCGCCAGCATCCACATTGCGCCGCAAAGGAGCGCGATCCGCGTGGGCCTTGAGCATTTCGCCGAGGTTCGAAATCCCGCGCGCGGCCAAAGTCTTGATCGGACCGGCAGAAATCGCGTTTACACGAATACCTTTCGGGCCAAGATCGCTCGCGAGGTAGCGAACACTAGCTTCGAGCGCCGCCTTTGCCACGCCCATCACGTTGTAACGCGGCACCACCTTTTCTGCGCCGAAATAGGACATGGTGACAATGCCTCCGCCTTCGGTCATCAGTGGAGCTGCCGCGCGGGAAACTGCCACCAGCGAATACACGCTGATGTCGTGCGCTATGCGAAAGCCCTCACGCGACGTATTGACGAATTCGCCCTTTAATTCCGCTGGCGGCGCAAACGCCACACTGTGGACAATTCCCTGCAGCGTTCCGTACTTTTCCTTGAGCTGATCAAACAGTCTGGCGATCTGCTCATCAGACGAAACGTCGCACATCCAGCCCACTGCGCCGGGAAGATCGGCGATCAAGTCTTTCGCTTCTTGTTCCAGGCGTTCGTTTTGATACGTGATGGCTAGGCGCCAGCCAGCCTCCTGCAGTTTCTGGGCGATGGCCCAAGCGATGCTGCGCTTGTTCGCCAGTCCAAACACAACCGCTGTTTTCTGCGATTCGCTCACTTGATCCTCATTCACAAACGTTTCGGTGGTTCGCTTTCAGCCAGTTTCCATAGAAACGCGTACTGAATTTCGCTACACAAAACGCTGTGATTTTAGCAGTCTTACCTCGCTGCTGGCCACTCGCCACTAGATTCTTTGGAAGGCGCGCTCGATTTCCTTTACCGAGTAACGCAGGACCACTGGGCGGCCGTGCGGGCAGCTCATGGGGCAATCGGTTTTGGCCAAGGCAGCGAGGAGCCATTCCATTTTTGTTTGATCGAGCGGCATGTTGACCTTGATGGCGGCGTGGCAGGCGGTGGAGGCGGCGATCTTGGCTTGCAGGGTTTCGATGGAGATGGTGGCATCCTCGCGCTCGATGCCGTCTAGAATTTCAGTAAGCAGTTTTTCCGCGTCGCTGGTAACAATGCCCGCAGGAATAGCTTGCATGGCGAAACTTTTTGGCCCCATGGGCTCGACTTCGAAGCCGTTGGCGATGAGTTCTTCGGCAATCTTTTCAAAGATGACGATCTGTCGCGGGGAAAGCTCGACAATCATTGGCATGAGCATCCGCTGCGCTTCGACTTTGCCGGCGCGGCGCGCTTCAAGGTGCTGTTCAAAAAGCACGCGCTCGTGAGCCACGTGCTGATCCACGATCCACAATCCCTGGCCGTTTACGGCAATGATGAAGCTAGAGCTGACCTGGCCGAGGGGCTTCAGATCGGCAATTTGATCGGGATGAGGAAGCGAAGCCGGCGCATCGCCGTTGGCACCTGCAAGGTTCCCCATCCAAATTGAAGTTACGGGAACGGGAGGCGCGAGGGAGGGAGCGCCGTTAGCAAAAGACGCGCCCGGCTCAAAGGCGAACCGCTGTTCGACGGGTTGCATCGGCGCAGAGGAAAGATCGAAGCCGGCGTCCGAGCCGCCACCACTGCCTGGTGCAAATCCAGAAGCAGGCCCGATTTCTCCCATCGGAGGAATCACGGCGCGCGGAATTCCGGATTGTACGGGAGCGGGCGTCACCGGGTGAAGCGAGCTGCTCGGTGAATTCCACGACGCGGGATTACCTGGCGAATCTGGAGCATTGCCCGCGGCGACCGCGAAGCTGGCGATGGGTCGCGCCTGCATGAGCGCCTGACGAATCGCGTCGCGCACTCGGTCGTGAACAAACTGGGAGCGGCGGAAGCGGACTTCAATTTTCTTGGGATGAACGTTGACGTCCACTTCGTCGTAAGGCATTTCAAGGAAGAGCAGCGTCGCTGGCGAAATCGCGTGCGGATGGATATTGCGATACGCCTCATGAATCGCATGGAGGATTAGCTTGTCGCGCACCAATCGCTGGTTCACAAAGAGGTAGATGCCGCTGTTGTTGGTACGCTGAATTTCCGGGCGTGAAGTGAAACCGGTGATGGTAAGCGTGGCTTTTTCTTCTTCGGCGTCGAGCGGCGGTTCGGTGATCGAAGCACGAAAGGGCGAGGCGAATGTGGGGATTTCGACGAGCTCGTCGAGTGCCTGCCGCCCGAAGAGCTGATAGACGCGGTCAGCGAGTTTTTCCGCAGGAGGGCAATCAATAATGGTTTGTGTGGGGGCGGTGAGGACGAACTGCTTATCGGGATTGGCCAGTGCGTAGTGCGTGACCAGCGAAGCGATGTGTCCAAGTTCAGTCGTATCGGATTTCAGAAACTTGCGGCGCGCCGGAACGGAGTAGAAAAGATCGGCGACGCTGAGTGTGGTGCCCGCAGGCAGGCCCGCCGGCTTCACACTGACCAGTTTGCCGTTGGCGAACTCGACGCGCGTGCCTTCGGCTTCCGCGGCGTCGCGCGATTCAAGAAGCAGGCGCGAGACGGACGCAATCGTGGGGAGCGCTTCACCGCGAAATCCGAGGGTGGCAATAGAAAGCAGGTCGTCGGCGGTTTTGAGTTTGCTGGTGGCGTGGCGCTCGAAGGCGAGCAGCGCATCATCGTGCGTCATACCGTGGCCATCGTCAATGACGCGAATCATTCGCTTGCCGCCGGCTTCGGTTTCGATCCGAATGGTCTTTGCGCCGGCATCGAGAGCGTTTTCAAGCAGCTCTTTCACTACCGACGCAGGCCGCTCCACCACTTCGCCCGCAGCGATTTTGTTGGCGACAGATTCCGGCAATATGCGGATGCGGCTCATGCGGGTATCGAGAGTTCCCTTCGCTTGTAGCGACGAATCGAACGGATCGTCTCTACCGTCCGAAACTTTTCCGAGCAGCCGAACGGAATGGAGCATGCGACGAACAAAATCAGGTCACCTGGACTGAAGTGTTGCCGAGCCGCCGGAAAGCGCATCAGGTACATTCCTAGAACGATCGGGAAAGAGCCGAGCAATCCGGTCAGCGACAGGACGTGCACCGATAGGTCGAATAACGCAGAGTCGCAAAGACGTTTGCATACAGCCCCAATCTCGACAGGAATCGATCATCACCTGTCTTCATCGCGCTAAGACGGTCCATTCAATCACTACCTTGAATCCAAAAGCATATCACCCAGTCGCTTTTGCCTCTCGCTTGAGGGCGATGCCTAGCTGGTCGAGTTGAACGGGATCGACTTCCGAGGGCGATTCGGCCATTAGATCCTGGGCGGCGGTGGTTTTGCCGAAGGCGATGACCTCTCGGATCGATTTTTCTCCAGCCAGGAGCATGACCACGCGATCTATCCCGAGCGCGATGCCGCCGTGGGGCGGAGTGCCATAGGTGAGGGCGTCGAGGAAAAACCCAAAGCGTTTGCGAAGCTGCTCTTCGCTGAGGCCCAGAGCTTTGAAAAGGCGCTCCTGAATGTCCTGGCGGTGAATTCGAATGCTGCCGGAGCCGAGTTCGTAGCCGTTGAGCACGAGGTCGTAGCCTTTGGAGCGCACTTCCCACGGCGCGGATTCGAGCTTTTCCATATCTTCGTCCACGATGCCGGTAAAGGGATGCTGCGCGCTGACCCAGGTCTTGTCGGACTCGCTCCACTCAAAGAGAGGGAAGCCCGTGAGCCAGAGGAATTTCCATTGCGTCTTGTCGATGACGCCGAGCGCTTCCCCAAGTTGCAAACGCAGCTGACCGGCGATGAGCGCGGCGGCTTCGCTGCCTTTGATCTGTTCTTTCGCCGAAACGGCGACGACCAGATCGCCGGTTTTTGCGCCGCAGGCGTCGGCCAACTTTTTGGCGTTCTCCGCGCCAATGAGCTTTTCGACGGTTGAAGTGATCCCGTCGGCGGCGACTTTGACGAAGTACGACCCTCGCGCGCCGTGCGACTTCGCCTTTTCTGTCAGCTCGTCAAGCTGTTTGCGCGAATAGTTCGCAGCGCCGGGAGCTGCGAAGGCGAAAATGTTGCCTTCAACCTGTAGCTTCTGTCTTGCTTCATCAGGAAAGCAGGATGTGACTTCGTGCAGCTCCATGCCGAAACGCATGTCGGGTTTGTCGCTGCCGTACTTGCGAATCACATCCTGGTAGAGCATGTGCGGGAACGGCGCTTCGACTTTGATGCCGGCGACGGCGCAGGCGCGCACCATCACCTGCTCGATGACGTGAAAAATGTCTTCCTGGCGCGGGAAGGACATTTCGAGGTCGAGTTGCGTAAATTCCGGCTGGCGGTCGGCGCGCAGGTCTTCGTCACGAAAGCATTTGACGATCTGGAAGTAGCGGTCCAGGCCGCCGATCATGAGAATTTGTTTGAAGATCTGCGGTGACTGGGGCAGCGCGTAGAACTGACCGTGATGCACACGGCTGGGGACCAGGTAGTCTCGCGCGCCTTCTGGCGTGGAGCGCGTGAGCATGGGCGTTTCGACTTCGATGAAGCCCATGTCGTCCATGGTTTTGCGAATTTCGAGAATGATCTTGTGGCGCAACGCGAGGTTGGCGTGCGGTTTGGGCCGGCGCAGATCGAGGTAGCGAAAACGAAGGCGCGTTTCTTCCGCGGCGTTGATGTGATCTTCGATCAGAAATGGCGGCGTTTTGGCGTTATTGAGAATGTGCAGCTTCGCGGCGTTCATTTCAACTTCGCCGGTGGCAAGATCGGGATTGGCTTTCTGGCGTTTGAGAACTTCGCCTTCGACCGCGATGACAAATTCACTGCGCGCTTGCTCGGCTTTGGCGTGCGCTTCGGGCTGCGTTTCCTTGTTGAAGACGACCTGGACGATGCCGGTACGGTCACGCACGTCGAGGAAGAGAAGGTTGCCGAGGTCGCGGCGGCGTGCGACCCAGCCGAGAACCACGGCGGGCTTACCTGCGTCCGAGGCGCGGAGAGCTCCGCAGTAGTGTGTGCGCTTCAGGTTACCGAGAAAGTCCAGCACGTTTTTCCTCTTTGTAGCACAGACTTCGGACTGTGCAATTTTTTGCGCCGAAAATAAATGGCGATATCCAGAAATCTTCCGCCGGTCGGCATTCGCAAATCAGTGCTGCTAGCGCCCGAGAAAGTCCAAGAGCTCGGGCTCGGTGAATTTTTGTTGCGATCCGTCGGCCAGAGTTTTCAGGGTCCACGAACCTTCCGCAACTTCATTATCGCCGAGGATGAGGGCGTAGCGCGAGTTGAGCTTGCTGGCGCGCTCGAGGGCTTTGCCGAATTTTTGCTCGACGGGCGGCAGCTCGACGCTGAAGCCGGCGGAGCGCAAATCTTTTGCGGCGCGAATGGCCGTGGCGTGGGCGTGTTCGCCCATCCAGGCGATGTAGACGTCGCGGCCAGCCTGGGCGGCCACTTTCCCGGCTTCTTGCAACGAGAGGATGAGGCGGTCTTCGCCAATGGCGAAGCCGATGCCCTTGGTGGGCGGGCCGCCGAGGAGTTCGACCAGGCCGTCGTAGCGACCGCCGCCGCAGACGGCGTTTTGCGAGCCGAGACCCTGCGCGGTGATTTCAAACGTGGTGCGCATATAGTAGTCGAGGCCGCGGACCAGACGCCAATTTTCGCGGTAGAGGACGCCGCGCATTTCAAGCTGGTGCTTTACGGCGGCGTAGTGCGCTTTGCAGTCCTCGCAGAGGTGATCCGCGATGCGCGGAAGCGTTTCGATGATGGATTGTTCGTGTTCGAGCTTCGAGTCAAGGACGCGCAGCGGATTGGTTTCGATGCGGCGCTGGGAGTCGGCGCCGAGTTTGTCTTTCACCTTTTCGAGAGCGGATTTGAGCGTGGCGATATAGCCCTGGCGGCAGTTGTCGGCGGCATGGCCAATCGAGTTGATGTCCAGCTGCACGCCGGGAAGCGCCAGCCGATCGAAGAAGGTCATCACCATTTCGATGACCTCGGCGTCGATGGCCGGCGCATCCGTGCCGCCGAGCACTTCCGCGCCGATCTGATAGAACTGGCGATAGCGACCTTTTTGCGGGCGCTCGCGGCGGAACATCGGACCGATGTAATAAAGCTTCACCGGCAGTGGGAGTTGCTGCATCCCGTGTTCGATATAAGCACGGCACACACTGGCCGTGGCTTCCGGGCGCAGGCTCGTGGAACTTTCGTCGCGGTCTTCGAATGTGTACATCTCTTTGGAAACGATATCGGTATCGCTGCCGACGGCACGCGCAAATAATTCCGTTGGTTCGAGAATCGGCGGGCGGATTTCGCCGAAGCCGAAGGCGGCGAAGACGTGGCGTGCGGTTTCTTCGACGCGGTTCCACAGCGCCGTTTCGGGTGGCAGGAGATCGCGGGTACCGCGGATGGCCTGGAATTTTGATTTGTTGGCCATAGTCTAGGAGAGATGCCTCGACGGCGCAGGCTGACGCTTCGCCGGAGCGAGACGACAGAAACAACCCGGGTCTGTTCCCCTCGGAATGACCAGGTTCGCTGCGGCTACGATTGCATATTTAGCGGCGGTCAAAAGTCACCAGCCATTTCGCTGCGGTAGATGTTTTTGTATTCGACGTAGCGGTGGGCGTACATGTCGATGGTGGACTGGTCGATGGCGGTGAGGGTACGTTTAACCTTGCCGGGGGCGCCCATCACTAAACTGCGCGGGGGGACGGTGGTGCGCTCGGTGAGGAGCGTGCCGGCGGCGATGATGCTGCCCTCGCCGATCACTACCCCGTTGAGGATGGTGGCGCGCATGCCAATGAGACAGCGCGACATGATGGTGCAGCCATGCAGGGTGACGGAGTGGCCGACCGTGATCTCATCGCCGAGGATCAGAGGATATTCGTCCTTCATCACGTGGAGGATGGAGCCGTCCTGAATGTTGGTGCGCGCGCCGATGCGGATATAGTTTACGTCGCCGCGGATGACGCAGAGAGGCCAGACGCTGGAATCTTCACCGATGCCTACGTCGCCGATGATGACCGAAGCGGGATCGATATAGGCGGAAGCGGCTATTTGCGGTTGTTTGCCGCGGTAGGGGCGAATGTCGGGCTGGCGGGCAGCGGTCATAAGTAATTGTAAATAGGCGGGTGAAGCCGAAGGTCACCCCATTCCCCTGTTTTTTGTAAGGTTTGATTCTAAACGGGTTAGAAGGGTGTTCCTCGTAAGTATTCATTCTAGACGACTTATGGCGCCTGTAAAGCCCTCCAAAAACACGAAATGCGGCAACCAGGTTGCCGCAGCGCCGCGTTCAGTCGCAACGTCGATGCGAGAGTATAGCGGAAAATGAAATTCGGATAAATAGAAAAGGAGAGTCACAAAGGGATTTGCCACGATCGAACGCTGGTCACCCGCATGCACACGGCAAAGCCGAGAAACAAACACGCTGATCGCAGGCAGAGTCATGTCTTTCCGCATGCGCGGATTCGGCGTCAGAAAGCGACCACGGGAAAAGAAGCGGAAGAAAAAACCGTTCCCTCGAGGAGCACGAGAAAACCAAGGCCGGAGAGAAAGACGCGAGCCTCGCCGGACAAAATCCGCCTTCATCGAATTGAGGACTAACGGTAGCTTGAATTGTGCGGAGTGACCCTGCGTTCAGTCCCCGGCGGCTCAATCGATTTGTACGTTGGGGCCGAGCGTGGAGGAGCCAAGTTCATCGAGGCGTGCGGAGACGGCGCGGGCCATGGCGTAGAGGCTTTTTGCGGCTGCTGCGTCTTCGCCGAGGGTGGCGACGGGCTTGCCGGTGTCGCCACCGATGCGGATGCGGGGATCGATTTCGATTTCGCCAAGGACGGGAACGCCATACGCGCGGGCGGTCCTGGCGCCTTCGCCATGGCCGAAGATGTCCACCGGCTTGCCGCAATGCGGACAAGCGAACGTGGACATGTTTTCGACGACGCCTAGGACTTCCACGTTGACCTGGCGGAACATTTCGATGGCTTTGCGGACGTCGGCGAGAGCGACGGTCGAAGGTGTGGTAACGACGACGGCGCCGGAGACAGCGACGGTCTGGATGAGGGTGAGCTGGACATCGCCCGTGCCGGGCGGAAGATCGATGATGAGGTAATCGAGCTGGCCCCATTCCGCGCTGCGGAGAAATTGCGTGATGACGCTGTGGAGCATGGGGCCACGCCAGATCATGGGTTTGTCGCCGGGATTGAGTAGGCCCATGGAGATCATTTTGAGACCGGAGACTTCGACCGGGACGATACGGCGGTCAGCGGTGGCGAGCGGCTCCTGGTTGGTGCCGAGCATGATGGGAACGTTGGGGCCATAGACGTCGGCATCGAGCAAGCCAACTTTATGCCCAAGTTTGTTTAGAGCGAGCGCGAGATTTACGGCGACGGTGGTCTTGCCGACGCCGCCTTTGCCGGAGGCCACGGCGACGAGATTCTTGACGCCGGGGATGGGCTGGCGTTCGGGCATTTGCTGGGCTGCGGGACCTGGTCCTGGAGGCATGAGGTTCCTTAGTGTCGGAAGTTTACGAGTTCAAAGTGCAAGGTTCAAAAAAAGAGCGAAGCTGCCGGCTAAGACCGCGCGCTACGCGTAGAGCAATCATGCGTTGAGGCCGTGGCATTTTTTGTACTTCTTGCCGGACCCGCAGGGGCACGGATCGTTGCGGCCGACTTTGGCGCCGGCGCGAACCGGTTTGGGCGGTTCGGCTTGGGCTGCGCCGGTCTGGTATTGCATATCCTTTTCCTGACGCTGCTGCTTGCGTTCCATTTCGCGCGCGAAGGCGGGTAGTTGCTGGACGGGTTGTTCGGAGACCCGCGCGGCGGCACTGGCGGCCGCGGCGAATGGACGAGGCGCAGCGGGAGGAGTGGGGCGCGGCTGCTGCGTGCTGCCTTCGGTGGGCGGCGGACCTTCCATCTGGACCTGAACATTAAAGAGGTAGCGAATCGTTTCGTTGTCGATGCGCGCCATCATGTCTTCGAACAGGATGAAGGCTTCTTTCTTGAATTCGACGAGGGGATCTTTCTGGCCGTAGCCACGAAGACCGATGCCCTCTTTCAGGTGATCGAGGGAGAGCAGGTGATCCTTCCACTGGGAATCGACAACGTCGAGGATGATGCGGCGTTCAAGCCAGCGGAGAAGGTCGGGCGTGAGCTGTTTTTCCTTGTCAGTATATTTTTGCGTGACGGCTTCTGCGACCGCGTCGGCAAGCTGGTCGTGATTGAGGGAAGACGGGTCGATGCCCGCGGAGGCCGCGTCAATGCCGAACTGGCTGTGAATCTCGGCCAGGAGCTGCGTGGTGTTCCATTCGCCGGGATGCTGTTCGCGAGGGCAGTAGGTTTCCACGAGTTCGCGGGCGATGTCTTCGCCGATGCCGAGAACGTAGTCTCGCTGGTCTTTGCCTTCGAGCGCGGAACGACGGATGGCGTAGATGGTTTCGCGCTGCTTGTTCATCACGTCGTCGTATTCAAGAAGGTGCTTGCGGGCGTCGAAGTTTTGCGCCTCAACGGACTTTTGCGCGTTTTCGATGCGACGGGAGATGAGGCCGGATTCGATGGGCACGCCTTCGGTCATGCCGAGGCGGAACATCAGGGCTTTGACACGCTCGCCGCCGAAGATGCGCATGAGGTCGTCTTCGAGCGAGAGGAAGAAGCGCGAGGAGCCAGGGTCGCCCTGGCGACCGGCGCGTCCGCGGAGCTGGTTGTCAATGCGGCGAGCTTCGTGGCGTTCGGTGCCAAGAATGTGAAGGCCGCCAAGAGCGACGACTTCGTCGTGTTCGGCTTTGCACTGACTGGCGAAGTCTTCGTATACGGGTTTCCACTGGTCTTGCGGAACCTGGAAGATTTTGCCTTCGTGCTGGAAGAGGACCATGGGAACGGAGACTGCGGCAGCCGGGGCGTCGCCGTTTTCGGGTTCGCCAATGACCGCCGGGGCCTGGGCGTACGGCATCGCCAGGCGGTTTTTGAGGAAGTGCTCGCGAGTCATGGACTCGGGATTTCCACCGAGAAGAATGTCGGTGCCTCGGCCGGCCATGTTGGTGGCGACAGTGACGGCGCCTTTGCGACCGGCTTGCGCGACGATGCGGGACTCGCGCTCGTGCTGTTTGGCGTTCAGGACTTCGTGCGGCACGCCGGCCTTTTTGAGGATATCGGCGATGGCTTCGGACTTTTCAATGGAGATGGTGCCGACGAGTACGGGCTGGCCGCGATCGTGGTAGTGCTTGATGCCATGAGCCAGCGAGTTGTCTTCCTGTAGGATGCCGTTGACGACCGCCTCGAATTTTTCTTTTTCCGTGCGGTACACCACGTCGGGATTTTCCAGCCGAATCAGCGGCCGGTTGGTGGGAATCACCACTACATCGAGCTTGTAGATTTTTTCAAATTCGGCGGCTTCGGTTTCCGCGGTACCGGTCATGCCGGATAGCTTTTTGTACATGCGGAAATAGTTCTGAAAGGTGATGGTGGCGAGGGTCTGATTTTCGCGCTCGATCTTAACGCCCTCTTTGGCCTCGACGGCTTGGTGCAAACCATCGGACCAGCGGCGACCGGGCATCTGCCGCCCGGTAAATTCATCCACGATGATGATTTCGCCGTCCTTGTTGACGTAGTCGACGTCGCGCTTGTAGAGAGTGTGGGCACGCAAGGCCTGATAGACGTGATGAATGATTTCCATGTGCGCCGGGTCGTACAGATTGCCGAGACCCATCAGGCGTTCCGTCTTGCTGACGCCTTCTTCCGTCAACGTTGCAGTGCGGTGTTTTTCGTCGATGGTGTAGTCAATTTCCTTGATCAGTTTGGGAATGATTTTGTCGACGCGGTAGTACTTGTCCGTCGATTCCTCGGCGGGACCGGAAATGATGAGGGGCGTGCGGGCTTCGTCAATGAGGATGGAGTCGACTTCGTCGACGATAGCGAACTGGTGGCCGCGCTGGACGCAGTGGGTGATGTCGTACTTCATGTTGTCGCGGAGATAGTCGAAGCCGTATTCGTTGTTGGTGCCGTAGGTGATGTCGGCACCGTAGGCGGCACGGCGCTGCGCGTCGTCGAGGTCGTGGACGATGACACCGATGGTGAGGCCCAAGCCGCGATAGAGCGGGCTCATCCACTCGGCGTCGCGGCGGGCAAGGTAGTCGTTGACGGTGACGATGTGCACGCCCCGACCGGCGAGAGAATTCAGTACCGCGGGAAGTGTGGCGACCAGAGTCTTCCCTTCACCGGTTTTCATTTCGGCGATTTTGCCGTCGTGGAGCACGAGACCGCCGATGAGCTGGACATCGAAATGCCGCATGTTGAGGAAGCGGCGGCCGGCTTCGCGAGCTAGAGCGAAAGCCTGGACGATGGCGGGCTCGAGAGCAGTTTGCAATTTTTCGCGGTAAGTGGAGTCGGACGGATCGACGTCCTTGAGGCGATCCTGCACTTCGTCTTTCAGCTGGGCGAACTCGGATTTGAGCGCATCATCGGAGAGCAGTTGCATCTCCGGCTCTTTGGCGTTGATTGCGGCGACAATGGGCTGCAGCTTCTTGATGTCGCGTTCGTGCTTGGTGCCGATGAACCAAGCGATAAAGCGGTCAAGTATTTTGGAAAGATCCATGAACGGTGTTTTGTACCCAGAGTAGCTCTCGTCACCAACCGGGCACACGGCGGAGCCGGCGCGGAGTACCCAAACATTAATTGTAGCGGTTTCGTGGAGACTGCGCCAACCGTGACGTTAGCCTAGGTGCGACAAGCCGGAATCGTTGCAACGCGGAAAGGAGGGGCTTATTGGACAAAACTTTACTTCATCATCGCAATGCGCCCGCGGCGACGTGCGCGGCTGGCCACCTGGGCCGCCTGCGGCAGACCGCCCAAGTCCAATAGAATTTTGCGCAAACGCGCGCGGTCTTCCAGGTCCATGTCCACAAATTCGAAGGCCATGGCTTGCGGACGGGCGCCGCGCACCAGCGCCTGGGCTTTGATGGTGCGCACACCCTGCGACATCTTGAAACTTACCAGTGTCCCGGGAGCCAGGTGACGTTCGCCTGCGCCAATACCGCCACCCAGATTGAGCTCGGGAACGCTCAGCTTGAAATTTTCGCGCAAATTGGTGGTCATCAGCGCCAAGTTCCGGCTCAGCTTCAACCGGGCATAGCGCCGCTGCCGGATCACCGCGCTGTTGGACTCAGGATCGATCGGTTCGAGCGCGATATCCTTTTTCTCAAAGCCCCATGCTTCGAGGCGCTGCATGGTGGTGACCGGATCGATGCGCTGCAGGGCTTGGGCGGCGGCGACGCGAAGTTCGCCCGGGTATTGCCAGCGCCAAACCTGCCGCGCTTCCAAGATTGTTTGCAACGTCGAAGCGGCCGCGGTGGCGCGCAATCGCCCCAACGCTTCGATGGACTTAAGGCGAAGGTAGCCGGCGATTCCGTCGCTGGAGGCGAGATCGAGGAGTTTCGGAATGGCATCGGGCAGACCGGTCATGCCAATTTCGTCAAGCGCCAGCGGCTTAATGAGGCTATCGAGCGCGTCGAAAATGGACAGGAGCAAGATGCCACGCGATTCCTGCGGAACCGTGCAAAGCTGCCGAATGACGCGATCATGCACAGAACGCGGCCACTGCGAGAGGCGCACCGGCAAGATCTGCGCGACCGCATTGGGATCGAGCTGGCCGAGCAAACCGACCACTTCGGCGGCTTCGTTCGCCGAGGCTGTTTGCAGAGTTTCGGTCAGGCGGTGAAGCGCTTCTTCGCCGAGCCCCTTGACCACTTCCGCGAGCAATTCGCAATCGTCGCGGAAGCCTGAATGCCCGAAGCGATTCGTAATGTAGTTCAGAGTAGCCTTGGGCATCAGCGTCAGGATATCGATCAGGCCGTCGGCAATTTCGCCGGTGCGCAACGTCTCTTCGACGAATTCGGGGATACGTTCTTCGGCGCCGATGCGTGGGCGGAGGTTTTGCGAAGCGCCGGGGCGCTGGGCCTCGACGCTGTCGAGCGAAGCGAGGGCCTGCTGCATGGCGGGATAGCAGCGCTTCGAACCGGCTTCCTGGCTGAGGCGTACAAAAGCAGCGCTGATTAGCGTTTGCAATTCAGGATCGCGCTCGGCCGCCAGCTGGTTACCGACGCGGCGAATGCCTTCGATCAAGGCGCTGCCGTCGCCGCTGCCGTACAGCTCCGCCAATTCGCCCAATCCGATCGCGGTCGTGCGCCGTGCTTCTTCCGATTCCAAACCAATGCAGGCGGCATACTTCATCAAGATTTCGTTGACGGCTTTCAGCTCGCCGCGGCGCAGCATTTCTTCGAGGAACGCGCGCACGTTGCGCGGGGGCACACACCAGGATTCGTCGGAGGCCAAAACTTCCTTTTTGTTTTCGTCGGGAACCTGCTCCCAGAATTCCTGGTCCAGCAATTCCGTGTACGACTGGACGTTGAGCCCAGCCGCCGCCATCTGTTCTTCCTGCGAAGTGAGGATCTTGCGCAGTGATTCAATTTCGGTGTTCATGCGGTCGAGCAATTGCTTGACGGCGTTGACGCGGAGCTCGCCTTTTTCGTAACTATCGAGCGCGAAGCGTATGGCCACATGCTCCGCCAACTTCAAAAGCATCGGTTGGTCGGGTTTTTCGGTGGGGGCCTGCGCGGCCAGTCCTGCGAGGGCTTGCTGGAGAGTAACCTGGCTGCGCACCGGCATCGCGGAGAGACGCGATTGAAAGGTAGTCGCATCCATCCCGCCGCCACCGGCATCTTTTCGCGCGCGTCCCAATTGCGCAAACAGGCTCAACATCGAGCGCACTTCTTCTTCCTGTACGGTGAACTCCGCGCCGCTTCCGGCGGAGCCGGAGTGCAGCAAGGCGGATGCCGTCAGCCATTTACCGGGATTTCCCTGAGCAGAAGCTCCCAGAGCCGCAGCTGCCGTAGACAGGGCCGGAAAGGAACCCCCGGCCGTTCCTGCAACACCAGAAGACGCGGAGCCGCTCAGAGAACCGCGGGTTCCGGCGTAGCCTGCGCCGCCACTGCCCGCGCCGCCTCCAGCTTCCCAAAGGTTTCCGCCTGGGAGACCCCCGGTTCCTCCGCCACCACCACTTCCACCACCACTTCCGCCGCCACTGGCACCGCCTGCTCCACCACCACTTCCGCCGCCTGTTCCGCCAGCGCCGCCCGGAACACCACCACCGCCGCCAAATCCGGGCCCCCCACCGCCGGGGCCACCGCCGCTGGCTCCGCGCGAACCCTCTGCAGCGAGAATCATCTGTAGCAAGCGATTGGGATCTTCCAGAAAGTCCTTGAACTTGTCGCCTTGCGCGCCGAGAACTTTGGCGGTGAGATTTGCCGCGATCTTTGCGCCGGCGACCGAAGCGTCTTCGGCGACATAGCGAATTTCGTTGACCTTAATGCTGGTCTCTCCAGCCAGAGCTTGCTTTAGCTGTTCAGCCAGGGATTGCGGCTTGGCGTTGCCGCTGGGGAAGGCCCGTACAAACCGAGCAAACTGGGCCTGCGAAAGGTTGGCGGCGAAGTGAATGCTGGCAATCCCGGAGGTAGAAAGGAGTTGAGCGAAGCTGCGTTCAGCGGCTGCCGCCCCGAGGGGCACGCCATCCAGGAGAATTTGCGCTCCGGATGCGCCAAGGAGCAGGCCGGCCTCACCTGCTTCGTCAAGAGCGGTGCGAAGTTCCTTCCACGTCGTTTCAAATTGCGCAGCCGTGCGCACGTGGCCAAATTCATACAGGCGCGCGAACTTCAGTAGAATATTCAAGCTGCGCACAAATTGGCGCGCGGCGGCTCTGGTGTCAACGCTCATCGGTCTCGCCGGAGGTCTTTGGGGCCTTGGGTGTGCGTATTTCTTGCCCGAGGCACCTGGACCAAACGTGCATCCTGATTCTTACTTTCTACACTAGGCGCGCGGCGGGCGGCTGACAAGCATTCCGAGCCTTGCTGTTGCCTTTTCACTAATACAGGTGAGGTGAGTCTCGCAAGAGGAATGCGGCATTGGTCGTGTTGCTCTCGGCTGACGGCACGTTTACAATGCAGTTGGAAATTGGCTCGCGGCCTCCGCATGGGCGTTGTTCCCTTCTCGGGCAGCGGCGTCTCTGGCGAGCCAGTCGTGAATCAGTTTGTTTCTCGCGGAGATTGCCATGCCGGATCAGCCCCAGCCGTCCGCTAGTGATCGCTTCAAGCCCGAGATGCCCCAAATCCCCGGTGTTACCGGGCCAACGGCGCACCGTTCGGGACCGGGAGGCGGCCCGTGGCTCGTCGTGGGCGGGCTTGCCGCGGTCCTGGTTGCGGTTTTCGTTGGCGGAAGAGTCCTTTCAAATTCGCGGCGCGCCGAAGCCCCGGCCGCGTCAGCGGCGCAGCCCACAGCACAGATCGATGTCCCATCCCCGTCTGCGGTACCGGATTTGCCAGTGCCGGTAGCGACGGAAAGTGAACCGGTCGTGGCACAGGTTGGTGAATTAGCAAGACCATGGGATTCGCGGCGGTTCACGTTTCGCAATCGCATTACGGGCGAGAATGTGCCGGCGCTGTTGATACGACTCCCAGGAGGCGGGGCGGCGCAGACTGCTGGATACTGGGCACTGGCGATGAAAGCCGCGTATGGCAACTGCCATTTGGAGTATGTCCAGGACATCGCACGACTAAGGAACGAGTACAGCTTGCAGCGAGCTACTCACCCTATGATCGGCAATCCGTGCAGCCGGACGGTGTTTGATCCACTCAAGTATGCGACGATTCCGGGAAACGTCCTGGCGCGAGGGGCGATCGTACAGGGTTCGGATTTGCGGCCACCGCTGGGGATCGAGGTAAGTATTAGGGGGCGCGACATCCTAGCCGTACGGATGGAGTAGAAGCCGAGCCGTTGCCCCGTAATGGTACCTGTTTGATGGAGCTTCGCAGAAACTCATCCACTGCATCAATTCTCTAAAAATCCATATTTAAATCTAGAAAACCACATCTAAACTCATTCTTCCGTTCATATCAGCAACAAATCAAAGAAGTTAAGGATAAGTTGGATTGGCCTATCGTGTGCATTTGCGATTGCATCGCTCGAAGTCACCAGGTTATCAATTTTAAAACAACTCAGTACTACCAAATCAGGCCAAGGGAGGGCATTTGAAAAAATGCTAAAAGCAACCGTGCGAAGTTTCTCGTTTGTAGTGGCATTGCTGCTTTGCGCTGGCTTCGCGTTCGGTCAGAGGCTGACTGGCGCATTGTCGGTGCAAGTGGTGGATCCGGAAGGCAAAACGGTTTCTGACGTAAAAGCTTCCGTTGTGAGCAAAGACCGCGGAAATAAGGTTGAGGTCGGAGGCGACTCCGAAGGGCATGTGGCTGTCGCGGATTTGGCGCCGGGTGAGTACCAACTTACCCTGGAGCACGATGGATTTCGGACCATCAACGCCGACTTCTCGATCCGCATCGGCGTGACGACGTCACTAGATTTCAAAATGGAACTTGGTTCCGTATCGTCGTCGGTGGTGGTTGAGGTCAACAACATTACGGTGGACACGGACAAGTCCACGGTACAAGGGATTATTCAGGCAAGCCAGATTGACGCGCTGCCGCTAAACGGCCGCAATTTTCTCGACTTGGCGCAGCAGGCACCGGGGGTGCAGGTAGTTGACGGCGGCAGTTTCGACCCCACCAAAAACCAGTTTACCGGGGTTTCCGTTGGTGGCCGTTCGGGCCGCAGCACGCGCATTCAGGTGGACGGCGTTGACATCACGGACGAGACGGTTGGAACAACCGTCATGAATCTTACCAATGAGTCCATCGAAGAATTTGGTATCTCGCAATCTTCGTTGGACGTTAGTACCGACCTGACATCCTCTGGCGCGGTGAATATTATTTCGAAGAGCGGAAGCAATACGATTCACGGCTCAGGCTTTGGCTTTTGGCGCCGGTCGGATTTTGCCGCCAATAACGGGCCTCTGGACCTCGAGAACCCGGAAAAGCCGCCCTTCTCTCGTGACAATTACGGTGGCCGCCTGGGTGGCCGATTCATCAAGGACAAACTATTCTGGTTTGTTGCGTATGAGCGCCAAACCCAGGTTGGAGCCGTAACGGCCAATGAGCCCGCGTTTACTGGATTCACTGGTTCCTTCGCGGCGCCAGTCGACGAGCACATGGGCGACGCAAGGTTGGATTACAACCTGACGCAAAGACAGCATCTATTTTATAAGTACACGCACGACGACAATTTCGGAGTTACCGGATTTGGCAACCTTGGCTTTTCGGCATTTGCCAACAAAAACAGTGCTAACGCCCACGTAATCGGATGGGATTACACCAAGGGCAGCTGGACCAACGGAATTCGCCTGAGCTACGTGAAGTTCGTCAACGGCATCGTGGATGCCAACGCGGCAGCTGGCACGCCGCAGCCCCCGGAGCCAGTACAAGTGAATATCCTCGGGTTGGGCGGGTTCGTCTACGGACCGAACGCCAATGCCCCGCAGGCAACCTACCAGCAAAACAAGCAGGTGAAATATGATGCGAGCTGGGCCCATGGAAAGCACACCGTCCAGTTCGGCATTGCCTACAACCGTATTGATGAGGCCGGATTTGCCTCCTTCTTTGGCCTGGGCCCGCGAGTCCGCGCGAACTTTGCGTCCGGAGTAGCGGATGTACCATTCAACTCCAACGGCGACACCGACCCGCTGAACTACAAATTTAGCAGCGCGTTTATCGGCAACGGCTTGGGGTTTGGCAGCGAAAAGCCAGTCCTCGGACTACCAGCGGGCGGATTCGTCAACAACCGACTGGGCGTGTATCTGCATGACACATGGCGAGCCACACGGACTCTTACCCTGAACGGTGGGCTGCGCTATGACCTGGATACCGGCCTGACAAATCATGACCTGCCAAGAGCGCCCGGGATCGGCGCATTTGATCCTGAACTGGGACTTACTCCAAGAAATGACAATTTCCGCCTTGCTCCACAAGCGGGATTTGCATGGAACGTCAATGGCGACGGAAAGACGATCATCCGCGGCGGCGGCGGCATCTACTATGAGACGAACATTTTCAACAACATTCTGTTCGATCGCACGGTGAACTTGCCTCCGGGCTTGGGTAATGCCACCCCGTTGGTGGGTGTCGGCGGAAGCGCGTTTCTCATCAGCCCGATCGACGGCTCCAGCATTTTCAACCCTTCTACCGATTGCACCGGTGCGCAGCTGGGCACGTCCACGCCAAACAGCTGTATCGGAGCTTCTCTCGGCGCGGCCATTCCGTTCGTCGTGGCGGCCGAGAATACCTATATTGCGCAAAGCGCATCCCTGGCCGCGAACTGGCCGCCTCCCGGCGCACCTCCTCAATTCAATATCGACAAGGGCGTGGTATCTGGAAGCATCCTCGACCCGCACTACAAATCTCCCTATGGCGCGCAAATAAATATCGGCGTGCAGCGGCAAATCAAACCTGGTTTGGTGTTGTCGTTGGACTACATCATGAACCGCGGCGTGCATTTCAACATGTCCGTGGACCGCAACCGAATCGGCGCCGCAAACACTCTCAACCTTAACCTGGCCAATGCCGCCATCTCCAGAACGTTGAACGACTTCGCATGCGCTTCCATCGACTGTGTGATCGGTAAGGGTGGGACGATTGACGATTTCGCAAATGAAGGCGTCAGCGGAGCCTGCCCGGGGTTCGATGGTTGTGCATTTGGCGGCAACAACATCAACTTCCGCCAGATGAGCGTCCTTGAACCGGTCGGCGTCTCCCGCTACCAGGCGTTACAAGCGCAGTTGACTGGTAACCTCGGGTCTTGGGGACCATTCCGGCGAGTGACCACGAACGTGGCCTACGCGCTTTCACGGTTCACTTCATCGGCGGTCGATCAGGACTTCCTGTCCCCGGCGATCAACAACGACGTGCCGACCCAGTATTACGGACCGGCGGGAGAAGATCGCCTGCACCAACTGGGCGTCTCGCTCACGATGGATTTGCCAGCGCACTTCAAGCTGTCGACAACGTCCTACTTCCGTTCGAACGGCCCTTCGAATGTGCTGTTGTCAGCGAATGGAACAGGCGCCGATATTTTCACGTCGGACCTAAACGGAGATGGAACCGTCGGCGATCCGCTGCCGGGTACCAATCGCGGTTCATTCGATCGTGACTTCGGCGTTACCGGATTGAATAAGCTCATCGCAAAATATGACACGAACTTTGCGGGAGCGGTAACCCCAGCCGGACAGGCGCTCATCGATGCCGGCTTGTTCACTCCGGATCAGCTTGTGCAACTAGGCGCGGTGGCGCAGTTTGTTGACCAGGTCTCGGCCAACCAGAAAAACAACCCGCTGTTCTACACGACTGACCTCCGCCTGAGCTGGGTTTGGAAGGTTCGCGAGCGGCTGTCGATTGAACCAAGCGTGGATTGCTTCAACGTCTTCAACAAGACCAACATCGAAGGACCTTTGGATGGCACGCTGTCTGGTGCACCTGGGACCATCAGCGGCACGACCTCTTACTTCACACGCGTAGGCGCGGGCTCGGGATCATTCTCGAGCGGCCAGCCCCGCGCCTTCCAGTTCGGCATTCGCGTATCGTTCTAGCGGAGCCGAGCCTAACCAAGTCATTGCTGACGACGGGGGGCTGCAAACAGCCTCCCGTTTTTTTTTGCTCGTGCACGACCATATTGCGGCACGACCGCAACTTTGATCCTGCTTGGTTTCACACTCTTTGCGTATTCACAGCCCGGGTGCCCTTGGTTCCGAATAACTGAACCGTTTGAGGGAGGAGCAGAAACTTTTCCGGCAAGCAGAAGACCTACTTCCCCGCCCAACTACCCGTTTCGTTTGCTTTTCCCGGTGACTTTTCGCAGAATGCAGCGCAGCCGCCCCGTTATCCCTGACCGAAGGTCGGTGCTGTTCTTGGAGGAGGCCAACATGAAATCTCGACTTCCTAAAAGCTTCTACCGGCTGCACTTCGCGATGATCCCCCTGCTTTTTGTGATATTGGCCGGCAGCCTAGTCTCGTCCTGCAACAAGATGATGAAGCCGGATGACGCAGCCATCACGACCGATATCAAAGCCAAAATGTTTTCCGAGCCTTTGCTCAAGGCGGCTAGCGTGGATGTCTCGAGCCGCGGTGGGGAAGTCACGCTCACAGGTCAGGTGCCGGACGATTCGGCGAGGCTAGCTGCGTACAAAATTGCCAGCGAGGCCAAAGGCGTCACGAAGGTCAATGATCAAATGAGCGTGCTGGCGGCTCAAGCAGCGGCGGCAGCTCCAGCGGCTACGCCCGCGCCCGATGCAACTGCATCGCCGGCTGCGGACGCAAAACCGGCAGAGCCGGCGCCAACGGCAAAACCGCCAGCCCGCAAGACGGCAAAGCCAAAGGTGGGGGCGGCGGTCGAAACTGCGTCAGGGTCGGCAGCCGCAGGGGACGGGACCGCGGTAACTTCTGTCGATACGGTGCCTCCTGCCCCTGTTGCGCAGCAAGTTGTGGCCTCGCCACCACCGCCTCCGCCTCAACCGCGAACGGTAACGGTGCCCTTGGGAGCAATCCTCACCGTGCGCACGATTGATTCGATTGATTCGTCGGTGAATACGACCGGGCAGGTCTTCAAAGCTTCGCTTGATGCGCCAATCGTAGTGGACGATCGTGTTGTCGTGCCAAAGGGAGCGGATGTGTACGTGAAGCTCGAAAATGCCAAGTCCGCCGGAAAATTTGCGGGCAAGAGCGAACTGACTCTGGTCCTGCAAAGCGTCGTTTTTCAAGGCAAGACATACAGCGTATCTACTTCGGATGTGCAGCAGTCCGGCAAGTCCCGCGGCAAGGACAGCGCCGTGAAGATCGGCGGGGGCGCAGCGCTAGGCGCTCTGATCGGCGGAATCGCAGGCGGCGGTAAGGGCGCAGCGATAGGCGCGGCCGTCGGCGGCGGGGCGGGCACTGGAGTGCAAGTGTTCACCAAGGGCAAGCAAGTGAAGATTCCGTCAGAAACGCGGCTGGATTTTACACTGCAGCAGCCGTTTGATCTTACCTACATTCCGAGCAGAAGATCGCAGCACGCAACCCCGGATCAAAGCTCGGGTCAACCGGCCTCTACCCCGAACGCATCTTCGGACCAGCCGCCGTCAAAATAAATTCGGGACTTTCAGCGCTTGTTCTTACGACCTTTAGATAAAGAAGTTGCGCTTCAAACCCTGAGGTGAGAGGGTTTCAGGATTTTGTACCCTGCAAACCCTGAGGTAAAAATGAACACCAACCAGCCCTGGAAATACTCGCGCCGCAGATTCGTTCAATCCACGGGAGCCATTGCAGCTTTGGCTCCAGCAGCCGTACTCGCACAGGAAAAAATATCGGACAGTTCCTTGCCCGCGGCGTTCGCCCAACTAAAGCCGCTCGGCTCGCGAGTGAAACCGATCACGTCCGACGAGTACCGGGAGAGAATTGAGCGCGCGCAGCAACTTCTTGCCGAGCAAGACCCCAAGCTGGATGCGCTGTTTCTAGCACCGGGAACTTCCCTTTTTTACTTTACTGGCGTGCGTTGGTGGCCGAGCGAGCGATTGTTGGGCTTGGTGATACCACAAAAAGGCCAACCCATTGTGGTATGCCCAGGCTTTGAGGAAGGGCGGTTTCGCGAGCAACTGCGCTTCCCTGCCGAGATTCGTGTATGGCAGGAGGACGAGAGCCCGACCAAACTTGCTGCGGCGGCACTGGCTGACCGCGGATTTCGGACAGGCCGGATCGGCGTAGACGAAGCCACCATGTTCACCTTCTACGACCATTTTCGGCAGGCTGCGCCTGGATTTGAGTTTGTTTCCGGAGACGCGGTGACGATCGCGTGCCGCGCAGTGAAGTCCGCCCATGAACTGGAGTTGATGCGGCTGGCGTGTGAAGCGACTTGCAACGTCTACCACGCTACGTTCGCTTCTCTGAAGGAAGGCATGTCGCAAAGCGATGTTTCCCGAATGGTGGAAGTCGCCTATGCGCAGATGGGTCTGCGCGGCGATGCTATGGTGCTCTTCGGATCGTCCTCCGCTCTTCCCCACGGCAGCGTCAAGCCGCGTACTCTGCGCGAAGGCGACGCGGTGCTCATCGACGACGGATGCAAGGTAGAAGGCTATTCGTCCGATGTGACACGCACGGGCGTTTACGGCAAACCGTCGGAAAAAATGCAGCGGGCGTATGAAATCGTGCGCAAGGCGCAGGATGCGGCGCTGGATGCGGCGCGCAAAGGGCGCCTGTCAGGAACCGTAGATGACGCGGCGCGTGGTGTAGTTATCTCTGGTGGTTTTGGCCCGGACTATAGATTTTTCACGCACCGCCTCGGGCACGGAATTGGACTGGACGGCCACGAGCATCCTTATCTGGTGCGTGGCAGCAAGACGGTGCTACTGCCGGGAATGACATTTTCGAACGAACCGGGAATTTATGTCCCCGGCGAATTCGGTGTGCGCTGCGAAGACTTGATGGTGATTGGGGAGGACGGTCCGGCGCAATTACTAACGCCCCGGTTTCAGGCGTCTTTGGAGAGGCCAACGGGCTGAGAGCTACCGAGAGCCGGCACGGATGCCGGGGTTACGCCATCAGAACAACCAGATTTCTGCTGTACCCAGTCGAGAATGCAGGATTCGGCCCAGAAGCGTTGGGCCCCGGATTGGTTTGAAATGAAGGCGCAGTGTCCGCCGTGTTTTGGCGCGTGGAACGTGACACCCGGATTTTGCTCTGCGCCGCTGGCGCGAATCGCATCGAAAGGAACGAACGGGTCGTCCTGCGAGGTAATCAGCAAATATGGAACGCGGATTTGGCTCACTACACGTTTCGCGCCGGCTGCTTCGTAATATTCCTGGGCATCGCGATAGCCGAAGTTCGGAGCGGTGATGGCGTCATCGAATTCGCGCACGGTGCGGATGCGTTTGAAATCGTTGCTGGCGTATTTTTGTGGAAAAAGTCGAGCCTTTTTGGTGTATCGCGCCATCAGTCCCGCGACGAAGTGGCGCTGGTAGAAATAGTTGTCGGGTCGTTCAAGAGCGTCGGCGCACGCCGCGAGATTGAGCGCCGGGCATACGGCCGCGATTCCGCGTAGGCTCGACGGGGGATTTTCGCCCAGTTCACCGGCCATTTTTGTGACCAAGTTGCCGCCCATGGAATAGCCCGCGAAGAATATCCTTGTGAATCCATCCGCGCCAGCGAGTTCGTCGAGGACCGCGCGATAGTCGGCGCTCATGCCGGAATTGTAGAGAGTCGGCGTCAGGAGTTCGGTGCCGCCGCAATTGCGTTGGTTGAGGCGAATTGCATGGAAGCCGCGCTGCCAGGCCTTTTCGGCAATACCGCACATATAGTTCGAATCGCTCGAACCTTCCAGACCGTGCACCATAACCAACAGGGGTACGGCTTGGTCTTTTCCTGGCTGCCAATGGCAATGGGCGAGGATTTTGGATTCAGGATCGACTTGAAACAAACGGTCTGCGGGAGCTGGCAGCTCGAACCGGCGCCGCCAAAAGGCCGAGGCCACAGTCATGATGTGACCGTTCTTGAGGAGCGGATGCGGATGAAATTCCGCGGCGGCCGGGGGCATCTTACCAATGTAAGCGAGGCCGAGCGAACCGGCAACTCGAACCCGGGCAGACTTTCGATTCAGATTGCTCGGACGTATCGTTAACAGACTGGCTCACAAGCCCGTCCTTGTCGGTAGGCAAAGCTGGGCGCGAGAGGCGCAAGTGATGAAATGGCCGCAGCGGGGCGGTTGCAAGTTCGAGAAGCGGGCCTGACGAGCGTGAACGACCCGAGACGAGCGGATACCGCTTCGGACGAGGCACTGGTGCGCGCCGCGCAAGGGGGCGATCGCGCGGCTTTTGGGATTCTTTATCAACGCTATGCGCGTATGGTGCATGGAATCCTGCTGGCACGCGTGCCGCGCGCAGCGGCCGAGGACTTGTTGCAAGACGTGTTTCTGCAGGCGCTGCCGCGATTGGCTTCGTTGCGCGATAACACTCGGTTCGGCGGGTGGCTCGCGGCCATTGCGCGCAATCGCGCCAGCGATTATCACCGGCAAATGCGGCCGACCGAAGAGATCCAGGAGAATTTCCAGGGAAACCACGAAGAGGGCCGATGGACTCTGAACAAACAAGTGGCGGATGGGCTGTTTTTTCTGGAGGCGGTACGGTCGTTACCGGAAGCGTATCGCGAGCCACTGATCTTGCGGTTTGTGGAAGGCATGACCGGGCCGGAGATCGCGGAACGGATCGGACTAAAGCACGGGTCAGTGCGGGTGAACTTGTATCGGGGAATGCAGATGCTGCGCGAGAAGCTGGAAAAGAAGTGATGCCCAAAGACGCCAGCCCGTATGGAGTGCTTGAGTTGAAGTGCGAGGCAATGAAATGAGAAGCGACTATTTGTGGGACGGATCGGGAGAACCTGATCCGGAATTGCAAGACTTGGAGAGAGCGCTGGGGCAGTTTCGGACGAAGACTGACACGCTGGTGCTTCCTGCGAATGCTGAAGCGCCGAATCGGCGCGGCGCGAGTGGGATTACCTGGGCGTGGCGGATGCACCGGCTAGCTGCGACATTGGTATTTGGCGCGGCGGTTGCGACGGTCGCCGTGGTGGCGTTTCTCCGTGTTTCGAAATCGCCGGCTGGTCCGGGATGGGAAGTGGCGCGGCTCGAAGGAGCTCCGGCGGTGGGCGCGTTGACCGTTGAGAAGGCGGGCAAGAAAGCGAAGCTGCATGTAGGCGAGGTTTTGGTGACGGACGGGTCGTCGCGCGCGTCGGTGCAGGTGGCGAGCATTGGCGAGTTGTATGTGGATCCGGGATCGCGGGTGCGATTGTTGGAGACAGGTTCGAATCGCAAGCGAATTGCCGTGGATGTAGGAACGATTCACGCGGCGATTTGGGCGCCACCCGGGGAATTTGTGGTGGATACGCCGTCGGCGACGGCGGTGGACTTGGGTTGTGCGTACACGCTCCAGGTGGCGGAGGACGGATCGGGTACCCTGCGAACCAGAATGGGCTGGGTGGGATTTCACCAAAACGAGCATGACTCGTTTATCCCGGCCGGAGCGATGTGCCTAACGCGGCCGAAGGAAGGGCCGGGTACGCCATTTTTTGAAGATTCGCCGGAAGAGTTTCGCTTGGCGCTCGGCGCGCTGGATTTTGCGGAGTTGAGTGCGGCGGAGAGGAGCAGGGCGCTGCGTACCGTACTACGGCAAGCACGCCCCCGGGATGGATTCACGTTGTGGCATCTGCTAGCACGGGTAAGAGATGAAGAACGGCCGATGGTCTATGACCGGCTGGCGGCGCTGGTGCGGCCGCCCGCCGGAACGACGCGGGAAGGGGTACTGCGTCTGGATCGGGCGATGATGGACACCTGGTGGAGCGCGTTTGATCTGGGAGATATAGGCGTGTGGAGGTTTTGGGAACAGCGTGAAGCGCCGCGGATGAAGAAGGCGGCCAGTTAACAATTGCCGACTGGCGGACGTCTCCCTACTTGTCGCTGCCCAACTTTTTTCGGGAGACCAACATGAAGACAGGATCCTTTCGAACAATTCAAATCGTTTTGACGACATTGGTCGCGATGTTCTTTGCGGCAAGTCCGGCATTTGCAGGGCCACCGCTGGTTTGCCACGCGTTTGATATTGGAAAAGCAAGGTCGCTGCCGTGGGTGAGCCACGACTGGAACTTGAATGGTGGAGAGAACTACGACACGCGCGATCTCGCGAAAGACACGATTACGATTCTCGATGCGAGCCAGGTAACGCTGGTGCACATGGAGACGCTGCGGCGGGCAACGCTGTATGCTCGGAAAGATGCGCAGGCTGCAAAACAGCTGATGCTGATGCTGACGGCGCGGGCGGAAGCAGCGCAGAATTCACCGCATCCGGACGCGCTAGCCGGGTTCGATGCAGGGTATCTGATCGAGGCGTACAAGCAGTGGCTGGGAGAGGCGGGGCAGAATCCGGCGAACGGAATGGACGGGTACTCGCTGGTGAAAAAGGCGCTGCAGCTTCGCGGAAATGACGGGCAGATGGAATTTGCGGCTGCGCTGATCACGGTGTCCGGCCCGGCGCAGGAGAATCAGGAACACGCGCAGAGAGCGATCGCAGGCGCAAGAGCGGATGTGCTGCTGGAACACAATCTGCGAATGCGATTCCTCGGCGCGGGAAGCCAGACGATGGCAGAGATGATCCAGCAAAATTCGGCAACCAAGGTGGCACGGGAATGAGGGGTCGAGGCGCCGTAAGGAACGATGGCATCAGCCACGTTCGCGTATGCAGGTTATTCGTGTGCTTGGTTTTCTGCCTGGCATTGGCAGGAAATGCCGAAGGGCAAGAGGCCAAGCTGGTCGCGCACGAGTGGGGCACGTTTACGTCGATCGCAGGGAATACGGGGACAGCGGTGCAGTGGTACCCATGGGCGACGCCGTCAGATCTGCCGAAATTCGTGGAGCACTTTCAATCGAGCAACTTCAAGCCGAACTTGAGCGGAACAATTCGCATGGAAACACCGGTGCTGTACTTTTATTCACCACGGGAGGCCAGAGTTTCCGTGCACGTGAGTTTTTCAAAGGGGCTGATCACGGAGTGGTATCCCCACGTGACGCGCTACGCACCCAGCGGAAAGACACGGAACATCGCGTTCAACGAAAGAGAATCAGACGGTAGCGTGACGTGGGATGCGATTCTGCTGCGGCCCGGCGCGGATGGTTCCCTCGTACGCGAAGAAAAAGAGAGTCGTTACTACGCAGCGCGAGCAACTGCTTCTACGCCGGTGGAGGTTACTTCGCCGACCGGCCTGCAAAACGAAAAATTCCTTTTTTATCGTGGAGTATCTTCAGAGAGCAGCCCGGTGACCGCACGCATGCTCGGAAACGGCAGCGTACACATCGAGAACGTAAGCGGCGAGCGGGTGGTAGAACTGTTGTTGTTCGAACGGCGAGGCAACACTGCCGGGTTTCGATCCGTAACTAATTTGGGCGAGTCAGCGACGCTGGAGATGCCGGAACTCACCGATTCAGCCGCGGCGGCTTCTGAGCACATTCTTTCCGTCCTGATGGAGCAGGGTTTGTATCCGGATGAGGCGCGCGCCATGCTGGAGACGTGGAAGGATTCGTGGCTCGAAGAGGGGGCGAGGCTGCTATACGTGGTGCCGAAAGGATTCGTGGATCACGTGCTTCCGCTCTCTATTTCACCTACACCGAACGAAATGGCCAGGGTCTTCGTGGGAAGACTGGAGTTGGTTTCGCCTAGAACTCGGACAGCCGTAGAGTCTGCACTGGCCAACCGTGACGAGGCGACCTTGGCGAAATACCACCGGTTTCTGGTGCCCATATTACAGATTTTGTTGCAGCGGGAACCGGACCCCATCAAGGCGGAAATCCTGCGCCGGCGGCTAGAGCAGCCGTACGCGCCGCTTGTGGCCCAGGCGCAGATTCCGTAAGCCCGACTGGCCGTGAACGGGCAAGCTTGACCGAGGCTTCCTTCCGCCCGTAAAATAGACGATTCACGGTGATTCATTTTTTCGATTTGATGAATTCTTCTAGCGGCCCAGCGGCCACCCGCTGGGCTGCGCTGTTTTAGAGCGCGAATTTATCCGAAAGGCTGGAATGATGGAAGGTCCGATCCTGGAAGGGCTGACGTTTGACGACGTGTTGCTGGTGCCGGGAAAGAGTTCCGTATTGCCGGCGGAAGTGAACACGCAGACGAGTTTTACGCGCAAGTTGAAGATCAACGTGCCGCTGGTATCCGCGGCAATGGACACCGTAACGGAATCGCGGCTGGCGATTGCGATTGCGCGGCAGGGCGGCATGGGGCTGATTCACCGAAACATGCCGATTGATCGGCAGGCCGAGGAAGTGGACCGGGTGAAACGCTCAGAAAGCGGAATGATTGTGGATCCGGTGACGATTTCACCGGACATCACATTGCGTCAAGCGTTGGAAATCATGACCAAATACCGAATTTCGGGACTGCCGGTCACGCGCGGAACTCGACTGACCGGAATCTTGACAAACCGTGATCTGCGATTTGAAAAGGATCATGCGCAGTTGGTCAGCGCAGTGATGACCAAAGCAAATCTAGTGACCGTGCCGGTTGGGACGACGCTGGAGGAAGCGGAAAAGATCTTGCAGAAGCATCGTATTGAAAAGCTCTTGGTGGTGGACCAGGACTTTAATTTAAAGGGCCTAATCACCGTTAAGGACATTCAAAAAAAGCTGGAGTATCCGCGTGCGTCGAAAGATGACCAGGGCCGCTTGCTTACCGGGGCCGCAGTAGGAGCGACTGGTGATTTTCTAGAGCGAGCGGTGGAGATGTCCAAAGCAAAGGCCGACGTGTTAGCCGTAGACACAGCGCACGGACATACGACGAAGGTGATGGAGGCCATCAAAGCGATTCGGCAACGGCTGCCTGAGATGCAGGTGGTTGCGGGAAACGTGGCGACTTTCGAGGCAGCGAGGGATTTGATCGGGTTGGACATAGATGGACTAAAGGTCGGGATCGGACCAGGCTCGATTTGTACGACCCGGGTGGTGACGGGCGCCGGTGTTCCGCAACTGACCGCAGTGATGGAATGCGCCAGGGCGGCAGCGGGAAGCGGAGTGCCGATCATCGCGGATGGCGGGATCAAGTATTCAGGAGACATTACGAAGGCGCTTGCTGCGGGCGCGTCGTGTGTAATGATCGGAAGCTTGTTTGCGGGAACGGAAGAATCACCAGGTGAGACCATTCTGTATCAGGGGCGAACCTTCAAGTCTTATCGCGGAATGGGATCGATTGGAGCAATGGCGGCGGGATCGGATCGCTATAGCGTGGTGCAAGAAACCGGTGACAGCGGCAAATCGGTGCCGGAGGGCGTAGAAGGGCGTGTGGCGTATAAAGGTCCGCTGGGGGCGTTGACGGACCAGCTGGTCGGTGGATTGAAGAGTGGAATGGGTTATGTGGGCGCCCGCACTTTGCAGGAACTGAGCGAGAAGAGTCGCTTTGTACGCATCACGGCTGCCGGCTTGCGCGAATCGCACGTGCATGATGTGGTGATTACGCGAGAAGCTCCAAATTACAGAATGGAATAGCCGCGCCTACCGGAGAGTTTGTTTGCCTGAACAGCCCTGGAGAAACCCGCGACCTGCGCCGCAATTAAATGAAGTGCGGCGGCGTGTGCCCGTAGGAGCTTACATAAGCGGAATTTTTCGCACTTGGTGGCCGTCGCTGCTATGGGCAATGCTGATATTTTTCCTGTCCACAGATGAGTTCTCCGCAGAGCACACCGGCGGTTTTTTTTACTCCATTTTTCACTGGCTCATTCCCTCGTTAACGACTGCGCAGTTCGAACCGATTCATTATTTGATACGGAAAGCCGCACACTTTACGGAATATTTTGTTTTTTGCGTGTTGTTGTTCCGGGGAGCGCGGGGGAGTCGCCCTGGATGGCGGTGGACCTGGGCGCTGGCGGCCCTTTCGATAGCGGCTGGATACTCCGCGTTGGACGAGATTCACCAGGCCTTCGTGGCATCGCGGACGGCATCCGCAAGGGATTCGCTCCTGGACTCTGTGGGCGCCTTTGTAGCATCACTCGTGCTGTATGCATGGTACCGGTGGCACGGCGGCGTTGCGCAGGGTCGGGCTGCGGAAACCTCGGCTTCGGATTAGAGAAGCGAGATCCGCTATTCCGCTTGGTGAGGCGATGCCCTATGCTTGAGGCGCAAGCACGAACCCAAGGAGCGGTCGAAATGAGCGGGCAGGCAGGAATTGCGCTGGACAACATGATCTTTCGGAACACTCACGGCGTTAAGGGGCGACAGGTGGCCGTGACTCCGGAAAACAGCACCATGCGGCACTTAGCTTACGCGCGGATTGTGCTGAATCCCCCGCAGGCCGAAGTCCGCTTTTCAAACGATGGGTGTGAAACCGGGATGGTATGCCTGTCTGGCCAGGCCACCATAAAAACCCATGGAAAAGAATTTGAATTGGAGAAGTACGACGCACTCTACATTCCGCGGAATTCGGCGATTGAAGTTTCTAGCATAAGTGGCACCGATCTGGCAGAGTTTTCCTGCGACGTGGCCGGCAACTATCCGTTAAAGTTCGTACGTTATGCGGAGTTAGGGAAGGAAACGGAGATGACCTTTGCCGCAGGCGGACCTAGCAATTCTAGACAAGTAAGCATGTTGCTCGGGAAGAATGTCGAAGCCGGACGACTCCTGCTGGGTTTCACCCACTCCGATCCGGGTAATTGGACGAGCTGGCCGCCGCATGAGCATGCTGCGATGTTGGAGGAAATCTACTTATTCTTCGAGATGCCCGCACCGGCATACGGGATTCAATTGGTTTATAACGACAAGCAATATCCCGAACTCGTGACGGTGGTGCGCGAGGGCGATGCAGTGTTAATGCCAAGTGGATATCATCCGAATGTCTCCGTACCGGGCCATCGGATTACGTTTTTATGGGCCCTGGCCGCGCACCGTGAAGTGGAGGACCGTCAGTACGGCGTGGTGAACGTGCAGCCGGAATTCAAACCGCCTGCCGGAACGAACTAGTCGCGAGCAAGACTACCGCCCATCCGATGAAGGACGACACGCCCATCGCAGGAGCCAGGACGGAAGTGGAGGCTGGAACGCGATCGGGAGTTGCCGCGGCGTTGGAGACAGCTGGGCTGTTCGCGGGGCGCTTTCGGTGGGTGATCTGCGCACTGCTGTTTCTCGGAGTTACAAAGAATTACATGGACCGCCAGGTCCTCGGCGTTTTAAAAAATCCCCTGCAACACGAATTCGGCTGGAACGAAATTGATTACGGCAACTTGGTGTTTGCGTTTCAGACTGCCTACGCGGTGGGGATGCTGGTGGTGGGACGGCTGGTAGACCGGTTTGGCACGCGACTTGGCTATGCGGCGGTGATGGTGTTCTGGAGCATAGCATCCATGGCGCATGCGATCGCGGGCTCGTTGGGAGGGTTCATCGCCGCAAGAGCGGCTTTGGGGTTTAACGAAGCGGGTGTTTTCCCGGCCAGTATCAAGGGCGTGGCGGAATGGTTTCCGAAGAAAGAGAGGGCGCTCGCAACTGGAGTTTTCAACGCGGGAACAAGCGTCGGGGCAATGGTGACGCCACTTATTGTGCCGTGGGTTGCTGGGCACCTCGGATGGCGCTGGGCGTTTGTGTTAACGGGAGCGCTAGGATTTGCATGGCTGGTACTGTGGTTGAAATTTTACCGAAAACCGGAGGAGCACAAGCTATGCACAAGCAGCGAGTTGGCGCTAATTCAGAGTGACCCTATCGACGTATCTGGAAAAATCAAGTGGGCGCGGCTGCTGCCGCACCGGCAGACCTGGGTAGTGGCGACGGCCAAGTTCCTGACCGATCCGGTGTGGTGGTTTTATCTTTTCTGGATTCCGGACTACCTGCAGCGCGAACACGGGTTGCGTCTTGGCAACATCGGCTTGCCCATCTTTGTGATTTATCTCATATCGGATATTGGAAGCGTAGCCGGCGGTTGGCTGTCGTCTAGCATGATACGCAGGGGCTTTTCCGTGAACCTGGCGCGCAAGTTGGCAATGTTGGCGTGCGGTTTGTGCGTTGTGCCGATTGCGGTGGTGTATCGGGTGTCGGGATTGTGGCCGGCAACGCTCCTCATCGGAGTGGCGGCCGCGGGGCATCAGGGATTTTCCGCCAACCTTTACACGCTAGCTTCGGACCTTTTCCCTACCCGCGCCGTGGCCACGGTGGTGGGAATCGGCGGCATGGCCGGCGCGGTGGGAGGGATGCTGATTGCGCAAATCGTGGGACACGTTCTGCAGTGGACCGGTAGCTATGCGGTTCCTTTTCTAATTGCCGCGTCTGCCTACCTGGTGGCGCTGTTATTTGTTCACTTGCTCAGCCCGAAGCTGAGTCCAGTCCGGATGGACACCGAATGACACCAACGCGGCTATTGATTCACGCCGCTGGCGAGGAACCCACCGTCCACGGAAAGGACATGGCCGGTGACAAAACTTGCGGAATCCGAAGCGAGAAACACGGCGGCGCCCACGAGTTCGCCAAGATGGCCAAAACGATGCATAGGTGTGCGGAGCAGAAATTCCCTACCGCGCTCGGTACCGTCGAGCAATGCCCCGTTTAGATCGGTTCGAAAGACGCCTGGCGCGATGGCATTGACACAGATTCCGTGGGGAGCCCACTCAACCGCCAGGGATTTCGTGAGCGAAGCAACCGCGGCTTTGCTAGCCGAATAGGCAGCGACTTGATACAGGCTGACGAAGGAAGCCAGCGAAGCAATGTTCACAATGCGCCCGTAGCCGCGTTCCATCATGTGGCGACCAAAAACCTGGCAAGCGCGGAGGGTGCCAGTAAGATTGGTCTCCAGGATGCCGTTCCATTCCTCGTCTGTGATATCAAGCGAGGGAGCTTTCTTGGTACGTCCAGCGCTGTTTACGAGGATTTGCACGCTGCCCAGAGTTCCGCAAGTCGCGTCCAACAGATTTCTCAGGGAGGTTTGATCGGTAACATCGCAGGTGAGGTTCAAAGAGCGCCTGCCGAGCGATTCGATAGCCTCGGCGGCGGAGCGTGCCAGTTCAGCACGACGTCCTGTCGCGACAACATTCGCACCGGCGACGGCAAGCCCCTTGGCTATCTCTAAGCCGATACCGCTAGTGCCGCCGATAACGACCGCAGTTTTGTTTTGCAGATCAAGGCTCGGGTGACCCAATAGTTTTCTTCTCCTTGTTGATGCGACAATGCAGCAGAGATTTTACAGCGAGGATGGCAATTCGCAATGCGAATCACCGATGCGAAAGTGATTGTGTGCAGCCCGGGGCGTAATTTCGTAACGCTAAAAATCATGACCGAGGACGGAATTTACGGCCTAGGCGATGCAACGCTGAACGGGCGCGAATTGGCAGTAGCCAGTTACCTGACAGACCACGTAATCCCGCTGTTGATTGGGCGCGATGCGCGGCGTATCGAGGACATTTGGCACTACCTTTACAAGGGGGCTTACTGGCGGCGCGGGCCTGTGACCATGTCCGCGATCGCGGCGGTGGATACCGCTTTGTGGGACATCAAAGGCAAGGCTTTACATGTGCCGGTGTACCAATTGCTGGGCGGAGCATCGCGCGAAGCCGTACTGGTCTACGGACATGCGAGCGGCACGGACATCGAGGACACTGTCAGCGCGGTGGCTGCATATCTTGCTCTCGGCTACAAAGCCATTCGCGCCCAGAGCGGAATTCCTGGTCTGGAGAGTACTTACGGCGTGGGACGCGGGAAAATGCACTACGAACCGGCTGAGCTGGACAATCCCCCCGAGAATCTGTGGAGTTCCGAGCGATACCTCCATTTTGTCCCTCAGCTTTTTGCGCGGCTGCGGCAAGAATTTGGGGAAGAAGTTCACCTGCTTCACGACGCGCATCATCGGCTCACGCCGATTGAGGCGGCAAGGGCGGGCAAGGCATTGGAGCCGTACCACCTGTTCTGGTTGGAAGACCCCGTACCCGCGGAGTTGCAAGAAGGATTTCGCTTGATCCGGCAACATACGACCACGCCGTTAGCAGTAGGCGAGGTGTTCAACAGCATCTACGACTGCCAGCAAATGATTCGGGATCAACTGATCGACTACATTCGCACCACTGTCGTACATGCCGGCGGCATATCGCATTTGCGAAAAATTGCCAGCCTGGCCGAGTTGTACCACGTGCGAACGGCCCCACACGGCGCAACCGATCTGAGCCCGGTGTGCATGGCGGCCGCGTTGCATTTCGACCTTAGTGTCCACAACTTTGGAATCCAAGAGTACATGCGGCACGCGGAAGAGACGGATCAGGTCTTTCCCCATAGCTATACCTTTGCAGACGGGAGGATGTACCCTGGCGATAGCCCTGGCTTGGGTGTGGACATTGACGAGGCGCTGGCTGCGAAATTTCCTTACCGGCGGGCATACTTGCCCGTCAATCGGAAGCTCGACGGCACCATGCATAGCTGGTGATGGCGAAATTCGATGTAAACAAAGTGTAAAGACGCGTTTTGCCACGGTTGGTATTGTCCCAGAGTTGTCATGCTTCAGTTATTTTTTCGTGAGAACCACTTACGCCCTCGAAAATCACGCTAAAGTGGCAATGGACGGACCGGAAGTCAGGTTTCTTGTGACAAGGACGCACCGGCTCGGCATTGCTTGGTATCATGTAGCAAATGCCAAGAATCATCCGCCCAAATCGAAATTTGGAAGGTGCTCGCGTGGAAACAGTGCTAGTGGTCGAAGACAGCCGTCCTATGCAGAGGACGCTGCAAAGATTATTTGAAGCCGATTCACTGCATGTGGCCTTAGCCGGCGACGGGCCATCGGGTCTTGATACCTTCAGGAAGCAGCCGCCCGACGCGGTCGTACTCGACTTGAAATTACCGGGGATGTCGGGGAAAGAGTTGTGCCGGGAGTTTAAGTCGTTGGCATCTTCGATCCCCATCGTCGTACTCAGCGCCAATTCTGAGGTGGATGACAAAGTCCTGCTGCTGGAATTGGGAGCGGATGACTACGTCACCAAGCCGTTCAGCCCGAAGGAACTACTCGCTCGGGTGCGCCGCGCGATGCGCCGCGGAAGCGTGAAACCGCTCACGTTCACCGGCGTGCCTGTAAAGACGACGAGCCACCAGCTGCTGAGTTTCGGCGATGCGCGTATTGACTTTACCAGCATGGAAGCGAGCCGGGCTGGCGTACCGGTGGCCATGACGGCGCAAGAGTTTAAACTTCTAAAGTTCTTTGCCTCTACCCCCGGGATGGTACACTCCCGGGACGTTTTGCTGAATGAAGTCTGGGGTTACCAGAATTATCCGTCCAGCCGCACAGTAGACAATCACGTGCTTCGCTTGCGGCAGAAGCTCGAGCCCGACCCGACCAATCCGCGTTACTTTCTTACCGTCCATGGCGCAGGATACAAATTCATATTCGATGCCCCGAGCGCTTCAAACTAAGAGCAGCACTGGCTAAGCATGGCCCATCTCCCACTTCGCACGCAGCTGCTTATCGCGACGGTGCTCATCATTTTTGCGCTTACCGGAGCGATACTTTTGATCGTCAAGCACACGGTCAGCACGGAAATCCAAAAACAAGTGCGCGAAGGAACGCAAGAGTCGGTTCGGACGTTCGAGAGCGTCCAGGAGCAACGAGAGGCACAACTTTCGCATGCCGCTGAAATGCTGGCAGACCTTCCAACGTTGAAGATGTTGATGACGACCGATCACGCCCCAACGATTCAGGACGGGTCAGAAACGTTCTGGAAGCTTTCCGGGAGCGACCTGTTGGTTCTAGCGAAGCCCAACCGGGAAGTCGTGGCGCTGCATGCCCACCAGTCACGGTGGACATTGGCGGCTTCACAAAAGCAAGTTTGGCGCTCTACCGAAGCCCAAGAAGACGCTTCATGGTGGTCCGACAACGGGTTGCTGTATTGGGTATTTCTACGTCCGATTACAGCGGGAAGCGGCCCCACAGCGCGGCAACTTGGCTTGTTGGTTGTAGGCTACCAAGTTGACGCCACGGTTGCGCAACAACTGGCGGCAGTGACAGGCGGGCAAATCGCACTGACCTCCGGCGAGAAAGTGATCGCTTCGAATCTGCCCTCGGCGGACGAAGTACAACTGCAAGCTCTCTTGCAAGACGGAAAACTTCGCGAGCAAGAACAGCCTGAGCTGGTATTGCAAACAGATCACTACGCGTTCGCGTCAGTGGTCCTTCACGATGCGCCACCGTCGCCGATCCGAGGGTATGTCATGATGCCTCTCGCACCGGTCAACAGCTTCCTGCACCGGCTGAATCGTACGATCTTCATTTCTGGGGCCCTAGCCGTTTTGCTGGCGGCGTTATTGTTCGGATTCGTGGCGCGAACCATCACCCGACCCCTGGACAATCTGGTTGCGGGCGTACGGGCGCTGGCCACCGGCGACTTTCACTATTCGATTAAACCCGAAGGAAGCAGCGAAGTTTTTGAGCTCGGCACAGCATTCGCGCAGATGCGCGGTCGCTTGTTAGCTTCACAGCAGCAGCGCATCGAAGCGGAGCGCATCGCGGCTTTGGCCAGGGCTTCCAGTTCAATTTCGCATGACCTTCGCCACTACCTCGCCACAGTGATCGCCAATGCGGAGTTTCTTTACGAGGCCGATCAACTGCACATCGACAGGAAGGAAATCTACGACGAGATTAAGATGGCTTCCAATCAAATGACCGATCTCATCGACTCCCTGCGCGAGCTTTCCTCGCAACGTAGCGCGATTTCGCCAGTGCCTTCGAATCTGACGCAGGTCATTCGGCAAGCGATTGAAGCGGTTCGCGGCAAGCCAGAGTACCGAAGCGTTGCCATTGAACTCAGCGCTGACGAAGACCTGCCTGGTGTCTTTGACCCCAAAAAGCTGGAACGTGCGCTTTTCAATCTGCTGCTGAACGCGTGTGAAGCGACGGTGGAAACCAGGGCGGTCATTCATGTGGACGTGCGCCAGAACGACAGCATGTTCGAAGTTCGCGTAAAGGATAATGGGCAGGGAGTGCCGGACGCAATCCGACAAACGCTTTTCGATCCCTTCGTGAGCTTTGGAAAGCCCAACGGTACGGGACTTGGCCTAGCCATTGTCAGCAAGATCGTGCAGGATCACGCTGGTTCGGCTGTTGTTGAAGCTTCGTCAAATGGAGGAACGACCATTCTGGTGAAGCTGCCTCGCGCGGAACAACCCGTAGCTACGTACTCGCAGACGAACGTAGCCTGAGATTGGAAGACACGCTCGGCGAAGGACGAGGGTTAGGGCCTGGAGTAGTCAACGTTCGGCGGCGGAGCATAGTCCTGGCCATACTTGTTCTTGTGCACAGCGGTGAAGTCCGGATTTTCCGCAATTTGCACCGGCGCCAAACTACGCGTCGAGCTTGAGATGATGACGGTCCGAGTTAACTCTCTGAGGGAGTCAGGCAAGCCGCGTTCGGACCAATAGTGCAGTTCGTACTTCCCATCCGGGACATTGGCGATGGTCACTTTGCCGCTGGTATCCGACTTGCCGTAGTAGGGGGTATCGACCGAGACCACCACGGCGCTCATCTCCGGATGAATGTTACAAAACAGAAAGCTCACGCCAGGGCGGTCAAAGCGCACCGAATTGGTTGCTCCTGCCTCGTAAAGGCCCAAATCGAAACGCTTCCCTTCAAATAGCGAAAAAACGTTGTGAAAGAACGGATCGTGGTTCGGGAACTCTACGACTGAGCCGATTTGCACAATGAGAATGTGCGGTTCGAAAATCTTATGGCTCTGTATCAACTTGTGGCGTTTCGGCTGCGTTTCAGAAGTCGAACCGGCACGATCAAGAGGCTTCAACCAAACCACGACCTCTCCGTCGCCTCTCGCAACCGCAACCGTAGCTTTGCCCTGCGGGCGACTACCAACGTGCACCAACGCCGTCACGGGATCTTGTTGGCCTGCCGCAGCATTGGCGCCGAAACATGACGCCGCCCAGATCAGGCAACCGCACCGGATAATCAGAAATTCGGCAATTTTGAATAACACTAGAATATGTATCCGACAATCAAATTGATGTTGTTAGCCGAGTTGGGGTTGCTGTCCAATGTGAACGTTTTCAGGTATTTATATTCTACCGAAAAGATCAGGTCAGAACGCGGCCGATAGATAAAGTTTGCAAGAGTTGTGAGATTTTTCGAAAGAAGCGAATTGATATACATAGGATTGCTGCTGAATTCGCGCAAACCGGAAGCAAACGGATTATCGTCACCGAAGGCGCCGTTAATTTCGAACTTTACCGTGGGTTTCACCTTGATCTGAGCCCACCCTCCCATGGAATCGAGACCATAGACATTGGTATTTGGATCGGTAAGTTGTCCGTTCCAGAGCACGCTTTGGCCAATGGCCCCGCCCAAGCCGCCTACCGCGCGACCACGATAGAACTGCCCCGTGAATTCGACAAATCGGCCCAAAGGCAGCGTCAGATCGGCAGTGCCGGCCCAACTGTCCACGCTACGACCGAGACCCCAGCCCTGGCGACCGTAGTAACCACCGAGCCCGGCGATGATGTTTTGCCCGAAGGCCGGGTGCGTCCATGCGACGCGCGCAGCGTACCCGGGCTGGCCGGACTTTTCACCCCACGTTGGAGTGCGAGAATAAGCAATGTCGGGCCGATCGCCGGACAAGGTTTCGAGGATGCCGCCTTGCACACTGATTGTGGAGGAATCAGAAACATGGAAGCGGTGCTCCACGCGCACCTGAGGAGTCCAGCCCCACAGATTTCCGGAGTAGGACAATGCCGGAATCGCCAAGGAAGCATACGAAGTTGGCGTCAGTGGAGAAAAAAAGAGGTAGTCCTGGCCGCCAACAATTGAAGTGTTGGTCCAATCAAATCGCACAGTTCCAGTTCGCAAGCGAACCAGGCCGGTGAGGCCGCCATTGGGAGCCTGAGGAAAACCGCCGGCAAAATCGAAACGAATTTCCGCGCTGGTCCTCGCTCCGGCAACGTCAGGTCCAAATGCTTCCAGACCAATCTGCGACTGCCGAACCGAGCCGCCAAATGTTCCGCCGGTGTCGAGAGTCCCTGGCCGCATAGCGATCTGCGGAACGTCCTGGTTGTCCACCACTCCTCGGTTCGAGAACAGGTTGAACAGCGCCAAGCCGCTCAAGCGCACACGGTATTTCGAACTGCTTTCGACTTTGGTCTGGCTCTGCTCCTTAATTTTCGCGTTGGCAAGGTCCAGATTTTCTTCGAGCTGCGACACTCGCTCGTCTGAACTTTGCGGCCCGTTCGCAGCCGCGGGCAGTGAGGCATTCGCGCTTGAAACATCGTTGGCACTTGAGGCGGTTTGAGTCCGTGTGACAGCCGCGCCATTGCCCGCTCCAGAATCAGCGACCACGTGCGCTCTGGTCATGGCTAGCTGCGCTCGCAAACTCGCGGACTCCGCCATGGCAGCCTTTTCGTTTTCTTCGAGAGTCTGCACCCGGAGATTGAGACCTTGTAACTGCGTCTGGAGCTGCCGCACGAGTTGGCTGAGCGCCGTTACATCATCGCGGGAGGACACGGCAGTAGATTGTTGGGTACCGCCGCCCGCACTTTGACCGCGCGTTCGAATCGGCAACAGCATCAACGCAGCGACTACCGAGCCAATGGCCAGAATCCTGGCGGAACGACCATAATCGTCCATGGTGGTCTCCTTCATCTCCAATTCCCGCGGTTCACCAAATGAAAATGGGCTAGCTCCGCCCGCGGACCGCTGCTGACGTCCTACTGCACACCAATCTTCTATTGGTTGCTGGAAGCACTTACTTATCTTCTCCGATGCAGCGTGCATCGGGAAGGACTTCGTCAGAAAATCGCGCCGTAGTTCTGCTGCGAGGGTGAATCCAGCTGCCAGGTTCTTTCTGTTGAATTAAGCGGAAGCTCCGCTTGCAGATTGCTTGCAAAATGTCAGCAAGTCCGCGCTGATCAGATCCTTGTGCGTTGAACACATACCATGAGGCAGCCCCGGGTAGATCTTGAGTGTCGCGCCTTTCACAATTCTTGACGAAAGCATTGCCGAAGCACCGACCGGCACGATTTGATCGTCATCTCCATGAAGAATCAACGTCGGGATATCGAATTTCTTTAGGTCTTCATTGAAGTCAGTTTCGGAGAACGCTTTGATGCAATCGTAGGCGGCTTTGTGCCCCGCCATCATGCCCTGTAGCCAAAACGAATCCCGCAAGCCTTGTGAAACCTCGGCTTTAGGACGATTTGCTCCATAAAACGGAGCGCTCAGGTCCCTAAAAAACTGCGATCGATCGCTTTGTATGCCTGCTCGAATCTGATCAAACGCCTCTATGGGAAGACCGCCGGGATTCGCTGGCGTCTTGAGCATCAGCGGCGGCACTGCCCCGATGAGCACAGCCTTGGCAACGCGCTTGGTTCCGTGGCGCCCAATGTATCGAGCCACTTCTCCGCCGCCGGTAGAATGCCCAACATGAATCGCATCTTGCAGATCGAGTTCTTCGACCAGCTCTGCAAGATCATCGGCATACGTATCCATTTCATTGCCCTGCCAGGGTTGGCTCGAACGGCCATGTCCCCTGCGATCATGCGCGACACAACGGAATCCGCGGGCGGCGAGGAACAGCATTTGATCTTCCCAGGCGTCCGCGCTGAGTGGCCAACCATGGCTGAAGACAATTGGCTGGCCCATCCCCCAATCCTTGTAATAAATCTGAGTTCCATCTTTCGTGGTAATCGTGCCCATACGCCATTTCCTTTCCAGACAAGCTTTTGATGCGACCGGGCGCTTTGAAGCCTCGGCCGTGCACGTCAACCGCGCGGCTGTCAGCGTGCAGTCAGGTATTCAATCTAAGCACACCGCCTTAGGTTGCGCGCTTCCAGTTTGACTTCTTCAGGTTTGAATAAGGAGCGGCGCGCAGGACTGGTCACTTTAGAGTGCGTTTACTATTTTGATGGGGCTCACAACATTATTTGCCCGACCGTTCGGAGCTTCAAAAGTGTCGCGCACCGCCCAAATTCCGGTGCGCGGATGATAGGGCATGAAAGCCCCGTGTGCGGCCATGCTATAATGGAAAATTCACGCCATAGGGGCGTAGCTCAGTGGTAGAGCAGCGGCCTTTTAAGCCGAAGGTCGTGGGTTCGATCCCCACCGCCCCTACCAGCCTATCGTTCCGAGGTTTTCCGCCGCCATAGGGTAAGTTCCCTGGACGCTTCTGACTTGATATAATTCTCGCATCTAGATATAATCTAGATATGCTGCGGTTCGATTGGGACGAACAGAAGAACAAAGGCAATCGCACCAAGCACGGGATCTGGTTCGAAGAAGCCCAGAGCGTTTTCGGCGATCCACACGGACGCCTGTTTTATGATCCGGAGCATTCCGGGCACGAGGATCGGTTCATCCTGCTTGGTATGAGTTCCGGGGCAAGAATCTTATTGGTAGTTCATTGCTACAGGAACTCTGATTCCGAGGTCAGAATCATTTCCGCGCGTAAGGCAACCAGAAAAGAGGTACGCTTTTATGAAGAAGGAATATAATTTTTCCAAGCTAAAGGAACTGAAGAACCCGTACCCAAGCAAGAAAAAGGCTGTGGGCATCAACTTGAGTCCCGAGGTCGTTGACTATTTCAAAGGACTAGCGGAAGAGACGGGACTGCCTTACCAGAAGCTAATCGATCTGTATCTGCTCGACTGCGCGAAGAAGCGCAAGAAGCTGGCAATGAAGTGGGTGGCGTAGCAGTGTCGAGACAAGCCACCTCTGGGCGATCGTAGCCTCCAATTTGGAATGGGATTTGACACCATTTGACACCAATTGGAAGAAGGGCAGCGGTGCTACGCCTTTGACAATTCAGGACTTGTGAAAGTGGATTCAATTTTCGATCCCCACCGCCCCTACCAAAC